>Ga0302310_10004648_pt1 | contig 10310 bp, 10 predicted proteins | sample III_Palsa_N1_2_FD_200451 | JGI IMG/M metagenome (GOLD analysis project Ga0302310, IMG submission 200451) | Peat permafrost microbial communities from Stordalen Mire near Abisko, Sweden - III_Palsa_N1_2 | ecosystem: Environmental > Terrestrial > Soil > Palsa > Peat permafrost | place: Sweden... | reverse complement strand
CACGCACTGCGCTGAACAACATCCTTCGAGACGCGGCCGAGTGGCCGCTCCTCAGGATGACGGTGGAGATAGCTTCACAGCCTAATTCGCCGGGACGACCAAGAATTGCGCTTCCCACAGCGGCCATGTGATAGTCGGCACCGATTTGACGAATTGGTGCTGAATGAATCCCCGTTTATGGCAAAATCCCTGGCGCTTGATGCTGGTCGTCAACGTCGCCGTGCTGGCAGGGGTTTTCGTTCACAAGATCACGCTGCCGCCGTTCGTCCCCTACATCCATTTGCTGGTCGATTATCATTTCGGCTTCACCAAGCGCGCGCTGATCGGCGCGGTCGTATCGCTTTTCACCGCCAAGGTGCCGGTGTGGCTGGTGTTTGCGCTTGGCGGTGTGGCCTGGCTGGTCACGCTCGGGCTGTTCGTTGAATTGTTCCGGCGAACCTTCGGCTTTTGCGAACGCAACATGCCGCTGTTGGTGTTGATGGCCGGCTCGCCGTTTTTCCTGAAGAACTTTATGCATACGCTCGGGCATTTCGATATCTATGGCTGCGCGCTCGCCATCGTCCTGCTGTTGATACCGGCGCGCTCGATCGCGTTCGTGCTGTGCGCGGTGATTTTCTCGATGATCCTCATTCTGATCCACCACATCCATTTCCTGATGTATCTGCCGACCATCGCGGTGATCGTGGTGTTGCGCTATTACCTCGCGCAGGGTTTTACCCGCGCCAACGCGCTTGTTGGCCTCGCCGCCATAGCCGCCGTCGCCATCCTGTTCTTTGCCGCGCAATTCTATGGAACGATGCCGATCCCGGAAGCCGACTTCGTCCGCTATCTCCAGACCCGGATGGCCGACCCGTCGCGCACCGACCTCCTCGGCTTCAGCTACATCTGGTATCAGCCGCTATCAAAGGAGCTCGGGGATACCTGGGCGCGAATGCCCTCGAACCTTCTGGGCGTACCGGTGTTTGCGCTGCTGATCTGGCTGCATACGCCGCTGTGGCGATATTTTGCCGAGCTGATCGGCGCGTTGTCGGATCAATTCCATCGCCGCGTCGTGATCGCCGCGATCGTGATGGTGAGTGTCGCCTATCTGATTATCTTCGCGACCGTGTTCGACTATTCGCGCTGGATCTCGAACTGGGCGGTTTGCATGTTCCTGATCCTGCATGCGGTGAAGATGTTGCCGAGTTCTCAAGCCATCGCGCCGATCCCGGCGACCGACACCAAGACCACGATATTCGGCTGGATCGTGACGCTGGTGCCGCGGGTCGGAATCGTGCGGCCGTTCTAACGCGCTTAGATTCTGACGCGCCTGATCCGCACATAGAGCGCACCGGCGCCGCCATGGCCGACATGCGCTTCTTCAAATCCCACCACCAGGCTGCGGAATTCCGGCAGGCCGAGCCATTGCGGCACCTGGCGGCGCAGCACGCCGCGCTCGGATTCGGCCCCCATCTTGCCCTTGCCGGTGATGATGAGGACGAAGGTCAGGCCGTCGGCGTGAGCCCGATGCAGGAAATCCGTCAGCACGCGATGCGCGCGGGTCTGCGTCATGCCATGCAGGTCGAGCCGGGCATCGATTTCCTTGCGCCCACGCGAAAGCTGCGAACGCTCGCGGCGTCCGAGTGGCGCCAAGGGTGGCGGCGCCTGGGGCACATCGGGTTTTGCCGGCCGTAATAATGTGGCGTGGCTGACTGGCGACGGCGAGGCGATCGGTTTTGCGACAGCCGGCGCCTCGGTCTCGTGAGCCGTCTTGGTGAGGCGAGGCTTTTTCCGCAGCGGTTTGGTCTGCTTGGCCACGCTCTCCCACAGCACGCGCTCTTCTTCGCTGAGCGCGCGCTTGCGCCGCGGCGGATCGACCAGTTCGGGAATGGCGCGAGGACGCTTCATCAATTGTTGCGATAATGCCGGCGCCGATGGCGACGCTGCTCATGGTCGGGTTTGACATCCGGTCGCGCCGCCGACAGCGGGACTGCTTTGGTGGCGTCAGTCTGGACGGCGCTCGATGCCTGCGCCGCGGTCGATGGCGGCAGCGCGGCGGCGGGAGCGTTATTCTGGCCCTTGTGCGGATCGACTTGCGGAAACAGCCTGGCGATTTTCGCTGACGGCCTCGGATCCGGCAGCGGCATCTGGTGGCCGCGCGCCACCGGATCGAGGCTCTTCGGCACCAGCATGACGAAGTGCATATTGTGCCGCAGCCGGCCGGAGACCCGCGCGGCATCCGCGCCGGCGCCGAAATACAGATCCGCCCGCGCCGGGCCCGTGATCGCCGATCCGGTATCCTGCGCGATCATCAGCCGGCGAAACGGCGTCTTCGACTGTTCGGATTCGATCGGCAATTCGCCTTCGATGAAGAACGGCGTGCCATAGACGTGGAGCGAATTATCGACCGCGATCGACCGGCCCGGCGTCAGCGGCACGCCCTGCGCGCCAACCGCTTCGTCCTTGTCGGACAATTGCACTTCGCGAAAGAACACATAGGCCCGGTTCTGCCGCCGCAGATCCTTGGCGCCGTCGGGGTTTTGATCCATCCACTCCCTGATCTTCTGCATCGACATCTGCTCTTTCGGGATGATGCCGCGGTCGATCAGGACGCGGCCGACCGCCGTATAGGGATAGCCATTATGCGCGGCATAGTTGATCCGGATGGTCGAGCCATCCTCGAGCCGAACCCGCGCCGAGCCCTGGATCTGGGAGAACAGCAGATCGGTCTGGCTTTTGAGCCAACATATTTCGAGGCCGCGGCCGGCAATCGCGCCATCCTCGATTTGCGCACGGTCGTAATAGGGCACCAGCTTGCGCCGTCCGATCTTGCGAAACACCTGGCCCTTGTTGGGCAGTTCGGGCGAGTCCTGCGTGAAGCCACGGACAAAAAGATTGGACGGACGGCGATAGACCGGGACGGTATAGACGTCGGTCCTGGTTCTCGACCCATCGATGATCGGCTCGTAATAGCCGGTGACGAAGCCGGCATCTTCGCCGAGCCGCGAGATCCGCAGCGGCAGGAAATATTCCTCGAAAAACGCCCGCGCCTTGCCGCTATCGGTCATCTCGGTCGCACGCGCGGCGCGGCAGGGATCACGCAACGAGATGCCCAGCGCCTTCGAATCGGCGGCGGGGCCGGTCTGCCCATTGATCGCCTTGCAACTGGTGCGAAACGCCTTGTAGGCGGCCAGATGGTCGTCGTCGTTCCAGCCCGCGATATCGGACCAGGCCAGCGGGGCATATTGGCTGCCGCTGATCACGAACGGAAAAGCGAGCTGGGGATAAGGCAGATGACGTGTCCGCGCGCCATCGGCGGGGATCGGTGCCAGCGACAGGCTGGCCGCGATCGCGGTTGCGGCAACGGCGAATTTCACGCCGCCTTTGGATCTGAAAGTCCTGATGCCAGCGTGTAGCCCCCGCCGCAGGAACTTCAGCGTGGCAGCGCTTGATTCTTGATTGGACGCGTTTTCTTCACGCGAACCGGTATCCACTTCGCTTGAAAACGCTTTAGTGGACGCTACCCGTGCCAACCAGCTTCCAGTTCGGATCGCGTGAAGTAACGTCACGGGCAAATGTCCAAACATCGGTAATGTCGGCGACCTTGTCGGGGTTGCCGTCGACGATCGTGCCGGCCTTGTCGCGGGTGACCGAAATCATCTGCGACACGAAGCGAACGGTGAGCTGTGCTGCCCGATCCCGCGCTTCCGCATTCACGAGTTCCGCCTTGTCGATCGAAACGAAGCGGGTCTCGGTCTTCTGCTCGCGCTTCTCGCGATCCTTGATCACGGTTTCGAAGCTCTCATACACCTCGGATGACAACAGATCCTTTAGAGAGCGGCGGTCGCCATTGGCGAAAGCCAGTACGATCATCTCATAGGCGCCCTTGGCGCCACTGATGAAATGTTGCGGATCGAACGACGAATCCTGCGCGGCGATGGCATCCAGTCCCTGGGCCAGCGGCGTGCCCGGTTCGGCGAGGCCCTTCCAACGATCGCTCGGGGGAACCACATCTGCCGTCGGCACCAGTGGCGCCTGGTCGATCACCGTGCCCGGGATCGGAACCACGTTGTTGTCGGGTGCGCCCTGCGCCACATTGCGCGCCGTGCGATCATAGGGCGGCCGCTCGCTCCCGGTGCGCTGCCCGAGGACATTACGCAGACGCAGGAAGATGAAGACCGCCAGCGCCAGGAAGATGATGGTGTAAATATCCACGTCGCATTCGCTTTCTGATTCTCACGCAGGCAATAGGTCCGGCGGTAGAGCGTTCGCCCGGTGAGGGACGGTCGAGATTACCTCATGGATTAAGTCCGCAGCATGTAGGCCCAAAACTGTGCCCAGCCAATGGCGCGCTTTGGCATGGAAGGCCATGCCGGGGAAATAGGCCAAGGAAACCGGACAGGTCGACGCTCTCACCCGTTTGCCACCTCCGAATTGTAGCCGGTTTTGGCCGGAAGGGGAAATCCGATGATGCCCGGAAATCGCGCATATTCAATAATTTAGACTGCGCCCTAATGTACCGTCCGGGGATGGTTTTTGGATAACCCGGCAAGCCGTACCGGCCTGGAGCCCGGCGGAACGCCCGATCGCGGCCCCAGAGTCATCCTTGTGGAATGAGGCGGGGCTATGATAGCCACTCGCCCCGACAGAGGCCTATTCGCCGTTTGAGCGAATTCGGAAGCCAAACCGGTCCCTGCTCGCTTGAAAACGCTCCAGGAGAGATTTCGATGACCAACGGCAACGGCGCGACCCCCGAGGCGGCCCCTCCCCCCCAGTTGAACGTGCTGGCGCAGTATACCAAGGACCTGTCGTTCGAAAACCCGAACGCGCCGGCCTCGCTGGGGCCGCAGGCGCAGCAGCCCGCGATCAATATCCAGATCAACGTCAACGCCAACAATGTCGGCGAAAATGAATATGAAGTAGCACTTCTGGTCGAAGGCAAGGCCGAGAACGCCGGCAAGGTGCTGTTCAGTTTCGACCTCACCTATGCCGGCGTGTTCCGCATCGTCAACGTGCCGCAGGAAAACCTGCACCCAATGATCATGATCGAATGCCCGCGGCTGTTGTTCCCGTTCGCGCGCGAAATCATCGCGACCTCGGTCCGCGATGGCGGCTTCCCGCCGCTGATGCTCGATCCGGTCGATTTCGTCGGCCTGTACCGCCAGAACCTCGCACGGCAAGCCGCTGCGGCGGAGGCGGCCCAGATCAAGCCAAGCTAACGGCAGCCTTAAAAGCTCAAACGCCGAGAAAATCATTCCAGATCGGCTTGTCGCCCAGCGTGGCGACAAAGGCCCGGTGCGCGGCGCGATCCTCGTCCGAGATTCGCGGCGCCAGCGGCTCGGTCCGCTGCCGGCGTGGCATTTCGCCGACGCCGCCGGGGCGGCTGTCGCGAACTTCCGCCGCCAGGATCAGTTGCGACTGCCGCGCGCCGATCAGGTCGATATAGACTTCGGCGAGCAGCTCGGAATCCAGCAACGCGCCGTGTTTGGTGCGGCGGGAATTATCGATCGCATAGCGCGAGCAGAGATCGTCGAGACGGTTCGAGACGCCCGGATGCTTGCGCCGTGCCAGCAACAGCGTATCGACCAGCCGCTCGCGCGAAATCGCCGGCCGCTTGATGCGCTCAAGTTCGGCGTTGATGAAGCCGATATCGAACGAGGCGTTGTGGATCACCAGCGGCGCGTCGCCGATGAATTCCAGGAAACCCTCCACCACCGCTGCAAACAACGGCTTGTCGGCCAGGAACTCGGCCGATAGTCCGTGCACATCGAAGGCTTCCTTCGGCATATCACGTTCGGGGTTAATGTAGACGTGATAGGTCTGGCCGGTCGGCATCCGGTTGAAGATCTCGACGCAGCCGATTTCGACCAGCCGATCGCCGCGCAGCGGATCGAGGCCCGTGGTCTCGGTATCGAGAACGATTTCACGCATCAGACGGAACCGGAGGAAGCTTTGAGGATGCGGCGAATCACGCTCGCCGTCGCGGCATCTTAGCAGCCTCGTCCAGGATGTCCCGGATTCGTGCGCGCACCGGATCGAGCCCGTCCGAGGTATCCACGACAAAATCCGCGCGCTTGCGCTTTTCGGCATCCGGCAGTTGTCGCGCCAGAATGGCATCGAGCTTTTCGGCCGTCATGTTGTCGCGCGCAAGAATCCGCTGGCGCTGAATGTCGGGCGACGTCGTCACCACCACCACCGCGTCAACGCGCTTTTCGCCGCCGGTCTCGAACAACAACGGAACGTCCACCACCGCGACCGCCGCACCGGATTGCTCGGCATCGCGCAGGAACTTTTGATGATAGGCGCCCAGCATCGGATGGACGATCTGCTCCAGCCGCCTGATCGCGGCGGCATCGTGCAGCACCTGCGCTGACAATTTTGTGCGATCGACCTTGCCATCCACGGTGGTGCCTGGAAACGCCGCCTCGATCGCCGGCGCCGCCTCGCCCTCGTAAATCAGGTGGACGGTCGCATCGGCATCGTAAACCGGGACGCCGGCTTCGGCGAACAGCTTTGCGGTAGTCGATTTCCCCATCCCGATCGAGCCGGTCAATCCCAGAATAATCATCGCACCGTACCCATTCGCATCGATCTCTATATCGCAAGCAGGCCTTCGCCGCGCAGGAAGGCCAGCAAGGGCAGCAGCGGCAGACCCAGAATGGTGAAATGATCACCTTCGATGCGTTCGAACAAGTGGATGCCGACCCCCTCGAGTTGATAGGCGCCGACGCTGATCGTGACGGCCTCGCCGGCTTCATCGAGATAGGCATTGATCTCGGCCTCGGTGAGCCGCCGCATCGTCATGCGCGCAACAGAAACCGCTTCGAACAGGACCTTGCCATCTCGCGCGACGGCAACGGCGGAATGCGGTTCGTGGCTGTGGCCCGCAAGGGTTCGTAACTGATCTGCGGCCTGCGCGCGACCGGCCGGCTTGCTGAAAAGCTGTTGTCCCAAGGCAAGCGTCTGATCCGCACCGACCACCACTCTGCCGGGCTGACGCGATGAGACCCAAAGCGCTTTCTCGCGCGCGAGAAGCAACGCAATCTCGTCGGGCGCAGATAGACCCGAGGCCTGTTCAATCTCCCGTTCGTCGATCTCGGCCGCGATCGCTTCAAAGGCGATGCCGGCATTGGCCAATAGCACTTGCCGCACGCGGCTTTGCGAGGCGAGTATCAACGGGTGTTTTCCGCGCCAGATCGTCATCGCCGGATGGTCATTCCGAAAGTTGCTGGCGTTGCCTATCGGCCAGCAACTTCATGATCGCGGCCGAGGTTTCCTCGATCGATCGCCGCGTCACGTCGAGCAGCGCCCAGTTGAACTTGGCGCTCAGCCGTCGCGCAAACGCGACTTCATCCGTCACCGACTGGCGATCGATATAGTCGTCATTGCCGGAGCCGGCGCCGATGCTCAACAGCCGGTTCTGACGGATCTGGATCAGCCGTTCCGGCGTCGCATGCAGGCTGACCACCAGCGGCTTTTTCAGATTCTCCAGTTGATGCGGGATCGCAATGCCCGGCACCAGCGGCACGTTCGCGGTGCGCACGCCGCGGTTGGCAAGATAGATCGACGTCGGCGTCTTCGACGTCCGGGATACACCGACCAGCACCACATCGGCCTCTTCGAGGCCTTCGACATGCTGCCCGTCATCGTGAATCATGGTGTAGTTCAGCGCGTCGATCCGCCTGAAATATTCAGCGTTCAACGTGTGCTGCGCGCCGACGCGGCCGGTGGTCGCCGCACCAAGATAGGCCTGAAACAATTGCATCACCGGCCCGATGATCGAAAGGCTCGGGATGTTGATTTCCTTGCACTTGGCTTCGAGCCGCGCCACCAGGTCCTTCTCCAGCAAGGTGAACAGCACAATCCCGGGCGCTTCCTCGATCTCGTCGAGCACACGATCGAGCTGCTTCTGGCTGCGCACCAGCGGATAGACATGTTCGACCGGGGTCACATTGGCGTACTGCGCGGCCACCGCGCGCGCCACCGTGATCAGCGTCTCGCCGGTCGAATCGGAGACCAGATGAAGGTGAAAATAATTGCCGGTCGTGGGCACGGGGAACCCTGTGTATCCTGTGAATCTCTGTGGAGTTTATCCGCTCGAATCGGGGTCGGGTCGATGGTTCCGGGATAACCCGGCTTTTTCTTCACAGGGCTCCCGTCCGGCATAAGTTATCCGACGTTCGCGATGATAGTGGGGTTATGTGGATTTGTCTCTTCATAAACCGGCCATCGAGCGGCACAAGCGCTTGAAGCCAGTAGCGTAATTCGCGTGACTACAATTGCTGTCCGAGTTGTTGATGAATGTGCACAAGACAGGAGAATTCCGGGACAGTATTTTATGAGTCAAATCCACGGCTACTTAGACTCAAACTTAAGATTCTAATAATATTGTTTTAGAAAAGGGCTGCTTGCGGATATGTCTCCGTTCGAACCAAGTCACGGTTGCCGGCAACGCTGAAACTGGCTGAAACGTTCCTGCCTCGCGGCGACTGGTGATCGATCGAACGAGTGAGGCGTCCCGCGGTGTACGAATGGATCAAGGCCCTGCACGTCATTGCCGTCATCGCGTGGATGGCGGGAATGCTCTATCTGCCGCGGTTGTTTGTCTACCATTGCGACGCCGAGGCCGGATCGAAGCAGTCCGAGACGTTCAAGGTGATGGAACGCCGGTTGCTGAAGGAGATCATCAATCCCGCGATGATCGTGACCTGGCTGGCAGGGCTTTACCTCGCCTGGTCGGGTCACTGGTTTTCCGCCGGATGGTTGCACGGAAAACTTTTGCTGGTGCTGTTGTTGTCGGGCGTGCACGGCTTTTTTGCCCGCTGCGTGAAGGATTTCGCCGCCGATCGGAATCCGCGAAGTCAGATATTCTATCGTCTTATCAATGAGATACCGACGGTATTGATGATCGGAATCGTGATTTTGGTGGTCGTTAAGCCGTTTTGACGAGCGGGATTCTCGACAAAGCGGGTGATCTTCGCTTCGGACCTCCTTGCAGAGCGCAGTGCGGTTTTCTATATTGGTCTAGTCCCACCCCACGCAGGCGGATGTGGTTGTGCTTCGGCTTCGTTGTTGAGCCGGCCCATCACGTCAGGTTTGAAGCCTCACCCGGCAATTTCCTCGCTTAGACCTGCGGACCTTCCTGATCTTGCGTCCGCATTTCCTTCAAGCCACCTCGCACCCCCTCCCTTCGCTACTCCACAGGACCACCCCAATGCGGGAAATAAAACTTCAAGACCTCAAATCCCAGACGCCGGCCGAGCTCGTCACGTTTGCGGAGGAAAAAGGGGTCGAAAACGCCAGCACCATGCGCAAGCAGGAGCTGATGTTCGCCATTCTCAAGCAGCTCGCGATCCAGGAAACCGATATTATCGGCGAAGGCGTCGTCGAGGTTCTCTCCGACGGTTTTGGATTTCTGCGGTCGCCGGACGCCAATTACCTGCCGGGTCCGGATGATATCTACGTCTCGCCTTCGCAGATCCGCCGCTTCGGTCTGCGTACCGGCGATACCATCGAAGGCCATATTCGCAGCCCGAAGGAAGGCGAACGCTATTTCGCGCTGCTGAAGGTCAACACGCTGAATTTCGAGGACCCGGAAAAGTCCAAGCACAAGGTCAATTTCGACAATTTGACGCCGTTGTTTCCGGATCAGCGCTTCCGGCTCGAACTCGAGGACCCGACCAGAAAAGACTTGTCTGCAAGGGTTATCGACATCGTGGCCCCGATCGGCAAGGGCCAGCGCGCCCTGATCGTGGCGCCACCGCGCACCGGTAAAACCGTGCTGATGCAGAACATCGCGCACTCGATTACCGCCAATCATCCGGAATGCTATTTGATCGTGTTGTTGATCGACGAGCGGCCCGAAGAAGTCACCGACATGCAGCGTTCGGTGAAGGGCGAGGTGGTCTCGTCGACCTTCGACGAGCCCGCCGTTCGTCACGTCCAGGTCGCCGAGATGGTGATCGAGAAGGCCAAGCGGCTGGTTGAACACGGCCGTGACGTGGTGATCCTGCTGGACTCGATCACCCGCCTGGGCCGCGCCTACAACACCGTGGTGCCGTCATCCGGCAAGGTGCTGACCGGCGGTGTCGACGCCAATGCGTTGCAGCGACCGAAGCGCTTCTTTGGCGCCGCGCGTAACATCGAGGAGGGCGGTTCGCTGACCATTATCGCCACCGCGCTGGTCGATACCGGCAGCCGCATGGACGAAGTGATCTTCGAAGAATTCAAGGGCACCGGTAACTCCGAATTGATCCTGGACCGCAAGGTCTCGGACAAGCGGACCTTCCCGGCCATCGACATCTCGCGGTCCGGTACCCGCAAGGAAGAGC
>Ga0302310_10004646_pt1 | contig 10313 bp, 7 predicted proteins | sample III_Palsa_N1_2_FD_200451 | JGI IMG/M metagenome (GOLD analysis project Ga0302310, IMG submission 200451) | Peat permafrost microbial communities from Stordalen Mire near Abisko, Sweden - III_Palsa_N1_2 | ecosystem: Environmental > Terrestrial > Soil > Palsa > Peat permafrost | place: Sweden... | reverse complement strand
CAATTGCAATGCTGGAAGCGCATTTACGCACCCGGTTAATCAATCGCACTACTCGTAACCTCTCACTTACAGAAGCCGGCACGCGTTATCTCGAAGGCTGCCGCGCATTGCTCGAAGAACTCGATCATCTCGAGTCAATGGTCGCGCATACAGAAGGCGACCCCAGCGGGACATTGCGCGTGGTGGCATCCGGGTCGCTTTCGCTCATGGCGCTGACGCCACTGATCGACGGCTTTCGGCAGGTCTATCCAAAGGTGAACGTGCGGCTTACGTTATCAGAGCGCCATGTGGATCTTGTGGAAGACGGATTTGATGTCGGTATTGTCACGGCATTCATGGTGACGAGCACGGCGCTGGTAGAACGCCCGGTCGCCACCAACACGCTGATTCCCGTCGCCACGCCCGCTTATCTGGAAGAGCACGGCTCGCCCAGCACGCCGGCCGATTTGCTGCACCACGCGTTCGTGGCGCTCCCCAGCGAAATGCGCAGCGCCACCTGGCACTTCCGGCATCGCAACAACGGCAGTGCAGACCAGGTCACGCTCGCTCCTGTCTATACTGTCAACAGCGCATTGATGGTGCGGCTCGGAACGCTTGCGCACATGGGTATTTCGATCATTCCGGAAGGCATTGTCGCGGCAGATCTGGAGAACGGCTCGCTCGTAAGGGTACTGGGTGATTACGCTATTGATGATCCGGACGTGAAGGTGTCTATTGTTTATCCGGGACGACAGTATTTGCCTGCCAAGACGCGCGCCTTCATTGACTACACGCTCGAGCATATGGGTCCGGGCGGAGAAGTTGGACTGCCGCAGCCGGAAACCATTCTCGCGCGGCTTTCCATGGTGCCGCCGACGACCGCGGTCGCTAACTGATTGATTTACCTCGCTGGCAGGGAGACCATTCGATGTCGATTCATATCATCGTCTTCAGCAGCCGGCAATATGATCGCGATGTCTTCACAGAGGCAAACGCGGCGTTTGGTTACTCTCTGCAGTTCCAGGAATCACAACTTGACGCGCAAACGGCGATTCTTGCCCACGGGTGCGCAGTGGTATGCCCGTTCGTGAATGACATCCTGGACGAAACTGTCCTGGAAACCCTTCGCGAGGGCGGCACGCAGCTCGTGGCGCTGCGCTCGGCAGGTTTTAATCACGTCGATCTGGCAGCGGCAGTCCGGCTCGGAATTGGCGTGGTGCGTGTGCCGGCGTATTCTCCGCATGCGGTGGCGGAGCACGCCGCCGGGTTGATCCTGACGTTGAATCGCAAGTTGCATCGCGCTTATGCCAGAACGCGCGACGGCGATTTTTCGCTTAATGGCCTGCTAGGTTTCGACCTGCACGGCAAGACGCTTGGCATTATTGGCACAGGCGTAATTGGGCGGGTATTCGGCCGCATCATGGCCGGTTTCGGCATGACGCTGCTGGCATTTGATCCTGGACTGCCAGCAGCCGATCTTCTCCAAGCCGGAGCGCGCTATGTTCCGCTCGATACTCTCCTGGCGGAGTCGGACATTGTCAGCCTGCATTGCCCGCTCTTACCCTCCACCTATCACCTCATCGACACCGCCGCACTCGCCCGCATGAAACACGGCGCCATGCTGATTAATACGGGCCGCGGCGGTTTGATCGACAGCCGGGCGCTCATTGGCGCGTTGAAAAGCGGGCAACTAGGCCATCTCGGCCTGGACGTCTACGAGGAAGAGGGCGGACTCTTTTTCGAAGACCATTCGAATCACATGCTGCAGGACGACGTGCTCGCACGGCTATTGTCCTTTCCAAATGTTATCGTAACCTCACATCAGGCTTTCTTCACCCGCGAAGCCCTCAGCGAGATCGCCATTACCACGCTCGGGAATGTTAAAGCCTGGGTTGGCGGCTCTCCGCGCTATCAGGTATTTCCCTGAACAATCCAATTGCGTGATTCGAATGCGGCGTTTATTGGCGGGCTGTTTTTATACTTCCCGTCGATAAATCTGCTTTACCGATATTCAATCTATTCTTCATACGAATAAGATTACCAATATGTTGCACCTTTATTACCTCGTGTCGGCATGCCATTTGCTGTGATCCAATGCCATTTCAGCCACTGCGACCCTCTCCGCTCCGGCGTTTTGGCCCTATTTACCCTGTCGTTATCTTCTTTCCGCGAGTGGGGATCGGTTGGACGCATCGCAAGACTTGATTGTCGCAAGGCCGGAAGGCCTTTATTGCCCGCCGGGCGATTTCTATATCGACCCGTGGCGCCCCGTTGATCGGGCAATCATCACTCACGCCCATGCCGATCACGCCCGCTTCGGGCACGCAAGTTATCTCGCGGCTGAGGCGAGTGTCGGTGTGTTGCTCTCGCGGTTGCCGGGTATCTCCCTTCAAGGTGTCCCCTACGGCGAGCGCCTGGTCGTCAACGGCGTCTCGGTCTCACTGCATCCGGCCGGCCACGTGCTCGGCTCCGCGCAAGTGCGGGTGGAACATGCGGGCCGGGTCTGGGTCGCCTCGGGCGACTACAAGGTCGAGCCCGATCCCACTTGTGCACCGTTCGAACCGGTTCGCTGCGACACGTTCATCACGGAATCCACGTTCGGCCTGCCGATTTATCGATGGGAACCATCTCGCGCGGTCTTCGACGGCATCGATTCCTGGTGGCGGCATAATGCGGCCGAAGGCCGGGCTTCCGTGCTGTTCTGCTATTCGTTCGGCAAGGCGCAGCGGATTCTTGCAGGTGTCAATCCCGCCATAGGACCGATCTTTTGCCATGGCGCCGTGGAACCGCTGAATCGGGCGTACGCGCAAGCGGGCGTGAATCTGCCGCCGACGCGGCCCGTCAGCGACATTGCCGTGAAAGACAAGACCGCGTTCAAGGGCGCACTGATCATCGCGCCGCCGTCCGCGCAAGGCAGCGCGTGGATGCGTCGCTTTGGCGACTATAGCGATGCGTTTGCGTCGGGCTGGATGCGCCTTCGCGGCACGCGGCGGCGACGCGGTCTGGACCGCGGCTTCGTGCTGTCTGATCACGCCGACTGGCCGGGTCTGCAAACAGCGATTGGTGCAACGGGCGCGCAACGCGTGATCGTCACGCACGGGCAAATTGAGCCGATGGTGCGCTGGCTCCGCGAGCAAGGTTTGGAAGCGGGCGCGTTCACGACCCAATACGGCGATGACGCCATCGAAGCCGACGCGGCGGAAAGCGGTCAGACGAACTCGTCCGCGCAGCAAGCCGTCGACTTTCCTTCTTCGCCCGAGGCCGACGCGCAATGAGACGCTTCGCCGCGCTGTACACCGCTCTGGACGGCACCACGTCGACGAATGAAAAACTCGAGGCGTTGATCGCGTATTTCTCGGCCGCCGAACCCGAGGACGCCGCGTGGGCGTCGTACTTTCTCAGCGGCGGCAAACCTCGCCAATCGGTGCCCACCCGCCTTCTCTCCGAGTTCGCCCGCGAGCGCGCCGGCTTGCCGGAATGGCTCTTCGACGAGTCGTATCAGGCGGTCGGCGATCTGGCCGAAACCATCGCGCATATCCTGCCGCCCGCGCAGCGCACCTCCGAACTCGGCCTCGCGCAATGGATCGAGGAGCGCGTGCTGACCTTGCGCGGCAAGGAGCCGGGCGAGCTTCGAACCCGTTTGCTCAGCTACTGGGACGAGCTCGACTGGAGCGAACGCTTCTTGTTAACCAAGCTGATAGGCGGAGGGTTTCGGGTGGGGGTCGCACGCCAACTCGTCGTGCGCGCGCTCGCCGAAGTCGCGGGTGTGGATCACAAACGCATTGCCCAGCGTATGGTCGGCTGGACCGATTCGCAGCAAGCGCCGGGGGCGGCACGTTATCTGCGGCTGATCGCACCGGAAACCACGGACGATGAAAACGCCGCCACACCGCATGAGAGTGATCTCGGCTTGCCGTATCCCTTTTTCCTGGCGCATCCCTTGCAAGCCGACCCGGCGACGCTCGGCACGCCGTCGGAGTGGGTCATCGAATGGAAGTGGGACGGAATTCGCGCACAACTTGTAAAGCGCGGCGGCCGGGTGTGGCTGTGGTCGCGCGGTGAAGATCTCATCACCGACCGTTTTCCCGAACTCGCGTCGCTCGGCGCCGCGCTGCCGGACGGCACCGTCATAGACGGCGAAATTCTCGCGTGGGAACCCGGTGGCGACGCGCCATTGCCGTTTGCGCGACTGCAACCACGAATCACGCGCAAGACCTTGTCGAAGAAAGTGCTTGCCGATTCGCCCGCTACGTTTCTCGCCTACGACCTGCTGGAAGCCAATGGCCGCGATCTGCGCGTCACGCCGCTGATCGAACGCCGCGCCCAACTCGATGCATTGGCCGTCGCGCTGGGCGAAACGCTGGCGGTGGACCTGCTGCGGGTGTCGCCGATGGTCGAAGCGCCCGATTGGGAAACCCTCGCCGCGTTGCGCGACGAAAGCCGCGGCCGAGGCGTTGAAGGCTTGATGCTGAAGGGGCGTGAATCGCTTTATGGTGTCGGCCGCACGAAGGCTTCCGGAACATGGTGGAAATGGAAGATCGATCCCTACGCCATAGACGCCGTTTTGCTGTACGCGCAACGCGGCCACGGCCGGCGCGCGAGTTTGTACACCGACTTCACCTTCGCCGTGTGGGACGAAGCCGATGGCGTGCGCACCCTCGTGCCCTTCGCGAAAGCGTATTCCGGTTTGACGGACGAGGAGATGCGCAAGGTCGATGCGGTCGTGCGCAAGACGACCATCGAAAAATTCGGGCCGGTGCGCAGCGTCACGCCAACGCTCGTGTTCGAGATCGGCTTCGAAGGGATCCAGGCGAGTCCCCGCCATAAGTCCGGCATTGCCGTGCGGTTTCCACGCATGTTGAGATGGCGTACGGACAAGCAAATTGACGACGCCGACACGCTCGGCATGCTCAAGGGTTTCCTCGAAGGAGCGGCGCCATGAGCACGCCGGCTGATGAGGACGAGATAGACCGTCAGGATAACCAATCAATCAGTGATGCGAAACGCCGTTCCCCGCGTCCACGTCGGATACCGAAAACACGCGCAGCGCAGGCTAAGGCCGATGCCGTTGCCGAGTTGTTTCGTCCGGTGCCGATAGTCATCGATCAGGACGTTGCGAACACACCGTTTGAAGCACGTCTCGCTGCATGGTTCGAACGCCACGGTTGGCAACCGTTTCCGTTTCAACGCGAAGTGTGGGCGGAGATTTTGGACGGAGCGAGTGGTCTGCTTCACGCGACCACCGGTGCCGGCAAGACGTGGGCGGTGTGGCTAGGCGCGCTGGCGGCATACACCGACAAGAAGCGCCCAAGCCGCAGCTTGCCTGCGCCGCTCACGGTGCTCTGGATCACGCCCATGCGTGCCCTCGCCGCCGATACCGCCCGCGCGTTACAAACCGCGGTGACGGAACTCGCGGTGCCGTGGAGCATCGGTTTGCGCACCGGTGACACCCCTTCCGCCGAACGCGCGCGGCAAAACAAGCGCATGCCGAGCGCGCTGGTCACCACGCCTGAAAGTCTCACGCTGATGCTCACCCGCGCAAACGGCGAAGACGAGATGAAGCACGTCCGGCTGGTTGTTGTCGATGAATGGCATGAGCTGCTTGGCAATAAACGCGGCACGCAAACGCAGCTCGCCCTCGCTCGTCTTGCTCATTGGCGGCCTGAATTGCAGGTGTGGGGGTTATCGGCGACGCTCGGCAATCTCGATCTCGCCCGCGACGCGTTGCTCGCACCGGTGAAAACGCCGCGCGTCGTGGTGCGGGGCGCCCAGCCGAAAACGCTGATCGTCGATACGCTGATTCCCCATACCATCGAGCGTTTTCCATGGGGTGGCCACCTCGGCACGCGCCAGGTTAAACCGGTCGCCGCCGAGATCGACCAGGCGCGCAGTTCGCTCGTCTTCACCAACACGCGCTCGCAGGCCGAAGTCTGGTATCAGGCGTTGCTTGAAGCGCGTCCCGATTGGGCGGGTTTGATCGCATTGCATCACGGGTCACTGGATCGCGAAGTCCGCGAGTGGGTCGAACTCGGCCTGAAAAACGGCCAGTTGAAAGCGGTGGTCTGCACGTCGAGCCTCGATCTCGGCGTCGACTTCCTCCCGGTCGATCGCGTGTTCCAGATCGGCTCGCCCAAGGGCGTCGCGCGCTTGATGCAGCGCGCCGGACGCTCGGGCCATGCGCCGGGACGGGCATCGCGGGTGACCATCGTACCGACGCACGCGCTCGAACTCGTGGAAGCAGCGGCCGCGCGCTGGGCCGTCGAGCAACGGCGCATAGAAGGCCGCGAGATGCCCAACAAGCCGCTCGATGTGCTTGTCCAACATCTGGTGACCATTGCCATAGGCGGCGGCTTCAAGGCGCGCGAACTCTTCGACGAAGTGCGCACAACCTACGCGTATCGCGACCTGACGCAGCAGGAGTTCGACTGGGCTATGGCGTTTGTTGAACGTGGCGGCACGTCGCTCGCGGCGTACCCCGACTATCATCGCGTGACACTCGATGCTGACGGGGTGTATCGCGTGCCGCGTGAGGACCTGGCGCGGCGCCACCGCAACAACGTCGGTACGATCGTCGCGAACGCGACCATCAACATTGCGTATATGACGGGCGGCCGGATTGGCGCGATGGAAGAGTCGTTCATCTCGCGTCTGAAGCCCGGCGACGTATTCACGTTCGGCGGCCGCGCGCTTGAACTCGTACGTGTGCGCGAGATGACTGCGTACGTGAAACGCGCGACGTCCTCGCGCGGCGCGATGCCGCAATGGGCCGGCAGCAAGATGCCGCTGTCGTCCGAGCTCGCCGATGCCACGCTGATGATGCTGGCGCGCGCCGTGAACGGTGTCTACGACGAACCCGAGATGCAGGCCGTGCGGCCGCTGCTCGAATTGCAGGCAAAGTGGTCGGCGCTGCCCGAGCCGGGCGTATTGCTGGTCGAACTGATTCGTTCGCGCGAGGGGCATCACCTGTTCTGCTACCCGTTTGCGGGACGGATGGCGCATGTCGGGCTTGGCTCACTGATCGGCTGGCGCGTGGCGCGCGATCAGCCGAGTACGTTCTCCATATCGATGAACGATTACGGCTTCGAGTTGTTGTCAGCGCGCCCCTTCGACTGGGAGACGCTCATACAAGACGGACTTTTTTCGCCCGATAATCTCGAACACGACATTCTCGCCAGCCTCAATTCGTCCGAGCTTGCCGCCCGGCGCTTTCGCGAGATCGCGCGGGTGTCCGGGTTGATCTTCCAGGGGCATCCCGGACAACAAAAAAGTGCGCGGCAACTGCAGGCATCGAGTGGGCTCTTCTATGAAGTTTTTCGCCGGCATGACAGCGGCAACCTCCTGCTTGCGCAGGCCGAGGAAGAGGTCATGCTGCAGGAACTCGAACTTGACAGGATCCGAGCCGCACTCAAAAGCATGAGCGCGAGCCGGCTCGCGCTTACGCGCCCGAAGAAACCGACGCCGTTTGCGTTTCCGCTGATCATCGCGCGGTTGCGGGAGAAGGTGAGCACCGAGAAGTTGTCTGATCGTGTCGCGCGCATGCTCGCCGATCTGGAAAAGGCGGCACGCGCATGATGCTCGAGGCGTTGACGGTGGATGTTGGCGGCCATGCGCTGGTGTTGTCAGCGGCGCGGGCGGCGTTCGATCCGGTGCGGCAAACCTTGTTCATCGCCGATGCGCATATCGGCAAGGACGCGGTGTTTCGCGCTCGGGGCATTTCCGTGCCGGAAGGTTCGACGGGCGAAACGCTTGCGCGCCTGGATACCCTGATTTCGATGCATCGGCCGGCGACGATTGTGTTTCTCGGCGATCTGCTGCATGCACGTGAGTCACATGCGTTGACTACGCTCGGCGCGTTGGCCGAGTGGCGCGAGCGGCATGCCGGCTTGAGGCTGATCCTCGTGGAAGGCAATCATGATCGCCATGCTGGCGGGCCGCCCGACGCGCTCGCGCTCGAGGTGGTTGAAGAACCGTACAGGTTCGGGCCTTGGGCGCTGTGCCACTATCCGCAGCGCGTGACGGGCGCGTATGCGTTGGCGGGGCATGAACATCCGGTGTACCGGGTCGCGACCCGGCTCGATAGCGCGAGATTGCCGTGTTTTCGTTTTGGTGCGGATGCGGGCGTGCTGCCTGCGTTCGGCGGATTTACCGGCGGCTTCGAGGTGAACGCAAGCGCGCGCGGCGAGCGAATTTTCGTAGTCGCGGGGGATCGGGTGATGGCAGTGCGGACTTAGTGATAAGTCATCTTCGATGACGTCAGTTTCGTCAGCGTCCCGCGCTGGAACCTGTACCAGCCATCGGCACTTTTCAGCACCACTTCATCGCGCTGCCAGAACACGCCGGTGAGTTTCATGCGCTTTGTCATGCGCTCAACCGTGGGCGGCCGCCTGGTGAAATCGTAGAGAACGAGTTCGGGTAAGCCGGTATCGAATGCTTCGACAATCATCCGAGCCCCCGACGGCTCCTCGAAATGCGCAATGCGGCGAGCGTTCAGCTGATCGAACGGCTTGCCATCGATTTGAGCTTCGACGGTGGCGCCTTGCTGAACGAACACCACGCTGCCGCCCGTGGTGCGAATCGGTCCCGCACTCGCGTCAGCTTCCTGAGCAAACGCCCCCGGCACAACCGCGAATGCCAGCAGCGCTGCAACAATCAACGGGAAAAAATGCCGGAGTGCAGTCATGAAGGTCCTTGGTTGAAAAGCAGCAACCCTGCAAACTAGTCCGCCCGATGGCAAAAAGCAACACCGGGAGCCTCCCACAAGGCTGAAAACCCAACTCGTTGAATCAACTGCGCAAATCTCAGGGTTTTCACCAAGCAAACCCAACAACGTTCGGTACAATTTGATCCCTTCAGCTCGCCCGAGCCTGCGTTCTTCACCCCGATAACGCGCGACCGGCCAGCACTCAGTCACCGCGTACCCCATGCCTCTGCCCCTTCTCGCCCTCGCCATTGCCGCGTTCGGTATCGGCACGACCGAATTCGTCATCATGGGCTTGTTGCCCAACGTCGCGCGGGACCTCGGGGTCTCCATCCCCGCAGCCGGCATGCTGGTGTCGGGTTATGCGCTGGGCGTGACTATCGGCGCCCCCATTCTCGCTATCGTCACCGCGAAAATGCCGCGCAAGAAAGCGCTGATGAGCCTGATGGGCGTGTTCATCGTCGGCAATCTGCTGTGCGCCGTTGCGCCGGGTTATTGGATGCTGATGGCCGCGCGCATTCTGACCGCGTTCTGTCATGGCGCGTTCTTCGGGATCGGCTCCGTGGTCGCCGCGGACCTGGTCGCGCCCAACCGCCGCGCGCAAGCCATTGCGCTGATGTTCACCGGCCTCACGCTTGCGAACGTGCTCGGCGTGCCGCTTGGCACCGCGCTGGGTCAGGTCGCCGGTTGGCGCGCGACGTTCTGGGTGGTGACGCTGATCGGGCTGGGCGCGGCGGGTGCGCTGGCCGTGTGCTTGCCGAAGCACATCGAGATGCGGGAATCGAGCATCCTGCGCGAATTCAACGTGCTCAAGAACCCGCAAGTGCTGATGGTGCTCGGCATCAGCGTGCTGGCATCGGCGAGTCTCTTTTCCGTGTTCACGTACATCACGCCGATCCTCGAGGACGTCACGGGTTTTTCGCCGCACGCGGTCACGTTGGTGCTGCTGTTGTTCGGGCTAGGATTGACTGTCGGAAGCACACTGGGCGGCAAGCTCGCTGACTGGAAGCTATTGCGCTCGTTGTTGACGTTTCTCGTATCGATCATCGTGGTCCAGGCCATTTTCGCCGCCACGATGCACGCCGCCATTCCCGCGATGATCACCATCTTCGTCTGGGGCGTGCTCGCTTTCGCGATTGTTCCCCCCTTGCAGATGTTGATCGTGAACCGCGCGAGCGATGCGCCGAATCTCGCGTCGACGTTGAATCAGGGTGCATTCAATCTCGGCAACGCGACAGGCGCGTGGCTCGGCGGCATGACGATTGGCGCAGGTGCGGCGCTCAGCGCGCTACCGTGGGTGGGTGTAGTAATGGCTTGCGGCGCGTTTGGATTGACGTTGCTGTCGGCGTCGCTGGATCGACGGGCACATCGCGCGAGTATCGGGCGGGCGGTTTAGGTTTGAAGGTTTTAGCTTCATCCTCTGCGACGCCCGCGCCGCTGCACTCTACTGCCCTACTCCGCCACGCCGCGCGCGGGCAAAATCACGCCCTTGCATTCGCCGAACCCCACCCGATACCCCTCGCCCTGACACCATCCGGTGAGCGTCAATTCATCCCCGTCTTCAATAAACCTGCGCTCGCCGCCCTCGTCCAGCGTGATCGGGCGCTGTCCGTTCCACGTCATCTCAAGCAAGCTT
>Ga0302310_10004644_pt1 | contig 10314 bp, 6 predicted proteins | sample III_Palsa_N1_2_FD_200451 | JGI IMG/M metagenome (GOLD analysis project Ga0302310, IMG submission 200451) | Peat permafrost microbial communities from Stordalen Mire near Abisko, Sweden - III_Palsa_N1_2 | ecosystem: Environmental > Terrestrial > Soil > Palsa > Peat permafrost | place: Sweden... | reverse complement strand
GTTCGGTCGCGAGTTCGACCGCAAGCTCGATCATGGCATTGTGAGGATCGAGCCCCGCCTGCTTGACCTGCATCTCGCTGAGGCCGGATCCCCAGCTTCCCCAGACGGTATCGGCCAGGGCCGCGGTGACATCCTCGGTCAGCCCCAGCGCCTTGCCGACATCGCGGATCGCCGAGCGCGGGCGATAATGAATGACGGTGGCGATGATAGCGGCGCGGTGGCGGCCATAGCGCCGGTAGACATATTGCATCACTTCCTCGCGCCGCGAATGTTCGAAATCGACGTCGATGTCGGGCGGCTCCAGCCGCTCCTTGGAGATAAAACGTTCGAACAACAGATCGACCTTGGTCGGATCGACCGAGGTAATGCCGAGCACATAGCAGACGGCCGAGTTGGCGGCCGATCCCCTGCCCTGGCAGAGGATATCGACGCTTCGCGCATAATGAACAATATCGTTCACTGTGAGGAAGTAATGCGCGTATCGCAGCTTTCGGATCAGCCGCAGTTCCTTGTGCAGGACCTTTCTGGTTTTCGGCGCAATCCGGATCGGAAATTTCCTGTGCGCCCCCGCCCAGGTCAGGTCTTCCAGATGCCGCTGCGCGGTCTTGCCCGGCGGCACCGGTTCGTCCGGATATTGATAGCGGAGCTGGTCGAGCGAAAAATGGATGCGCGCCGCAAATCGCATGGTTTCGGCGATCGCCTCCGGCACATCGCGAAACAGCCGCGCCATTTCACCCGCCGGCTTGAGATAGCGCTCCGCATTGGCCTCCAGGCGTTTGCCCACGGCATCGATCGTGGTCTTCTCCCGGATGCAGGTCAGGACATCCTGCAACGGCCGGCGCGCGGGATGGTGGTACAGCACCTCGTTGGTAGCGAGCAGCGGCACGTGGGCCGCCGCCGCGAGATGGCCCAGCCGCATCAGGCGGCGCTTGTCATCGCCGCGATACAGCAGGCTCGCCGCCAGCCACGCTCCGTCGGAGCGGCTGTCGCGCAACCGGTCCAAAATCCGTAAAGCGCCTGCCGAATCGAAGCGATGCGGCAGCGCCAGAACCAGCAATTGCCCTTCGGCGAATTCCAGGAGGTTTTCGAATCTTAGATGACACTCACCTTTCTCGACCTTGTTGAGATCGTCGCCGCGTTTGCCCAAGGTGAGTAACTGGCACAGCCGGCCGTAAGCTTCCCGGTGCCGCGGATAGACCAGGATATCCGGCGTGCCGTCGATGAAGACGAGGCGCGAGCCGATCAGCAGCTTTGGTTTGTGGACGACCTTGGGATTTTCCAGCTCCTTGTAGGCCCGCACCACGCCGGCCAGCGTGTTGTGGTCGGCGATGCCGATCGCGGCGAGGCCGAATTCGCTCGCCTGGTGCACATAGGCCCGCGGATCCGAACCGCCGCGCAGGAACGAAAAATTGGTGGTGATGCCGATCTCGGCATAGCCCAATGCTGGCTCACTCCCTGAAGCGTTCATGCGAACAGCCCATGCATGAACCAGTTGGCAGGGATCGGCTCGCCGGTTTCATCCGCGAGTTCGCGACCGTAAAGGCCGTCGCGGTAAATCCAGAAGCGAAGCCCGGCTTCATCCTCGACCCGGAAATAATCCCGCGTCAGCCGCTCGCCGTTCGGCTTCCACCATTCCATCGCAACGCGCTCAGGGCCCTCGACCCGCACCACCACATGGTTCGCCCGCCGCCATGTGAAATGATGCGGCGGTCCATCCGGAACCATCGCGAATGGCACCTTGATCGGCTCTGGCTTCTCGAACAACCGCAGCGGCCGCAGCGGCGGTTCGCTCTCTGCTCGAACCGGCCAGATGGCTTGAACCGCCGTGGCCAGATGATGCTGCGCGGGTGCGGCGATCGCCGCGCGCTCCGGGATATGGCTGTCCTGCGGCAGATGCACGACTACGCGCCTGCCGCCGATCCGCGCGGCGATGCGATCGATCAGTGCGGCCAGTTCGTCATTGTCATGTACATGGGCATCGAGATCGTGCTGCTGCTGCACCACGATTTCGGTGCGGCTCGCCGACAGGCGAATGAGATCGAAGCCGAAACCGGGATCGAGCGGATCGCGCAGCGCATCGAGCCGTTCGCGAAACAGCCGGTCGATGACAGCGCTTTTGGTCACCGGCAATCCAGCATCCACCACGATCGTGCGCACGGCGCCGTCGGTGCGAAAAAAACTCGCTTCCAGCCGCCGCGCGCCTTTGCCCTGCCTGTCCATCGCCACAACCAACATCTGCGCCAGCCGGGATAAGGTCGCGGCGATCACCTCATCGGTCGCCACCGGTTCGGCAAAACGTTTCTCGACGATATAATCCGGCAGTGGTTTTCGCGGGCTGATCGGCGCATCGCCCTGCCCCAGCGCCTGTTCCAACAAATTGGTGAAACCGGCACCGAACCGCGCGGTGATTTCATGGCGCTCGCGCGCGGCCACATCCCCGATGGTTTTGAGCCCGGCGCGGCGCAGGCCTCGTGTGATGGCCTCATCGGCGCCGAGCGCGAACACCGGCAGCGGACTGACCGCATCCGCTTCCGCGCCCTGGCGGACGATGCGGCCATGGGCATGGCTTCGCAGGGTCCGCGCGCAGACGGCGGTGCCGGCGATCGCGCCGCTGACGGCAAAGCCTTGCGCGGTCAACGCCGCGCACAAAAGATGCATCAATGCGGCTTCGCCGCCGAACAGATGCGCGCAACCGGTGATGTCGAGAAACAGGCCATGCGGCGCATCGAGCGCCACCAGCGGCGTGAAGCGGTCGCACCAGTCGGCGATGTCATTCAGCAGCTTGGCGTCGGCGGCTTGATCGGCGTCGAACACCCTCAGATGCGGACAGATCGCCCGCGCATTGGCCAGCGGCAGACCGACCTCGAGGCCGAGATCGGCGGCGGCATCATCCAGCGCGTAGATCTGTAGTGCGTTGTTTTGCTTGGTGACGACGACGCTGGGGTCGTCCTGAGAAGTAGTTGGTCTATCCTGAGCGGCAGCGCTGTTCCCTCCCCCCTTGCGGGGGAGGGCTAGGGAGGGCGATGGCGGCAACGGCAGCGCTTGTGGCTTACCCCTCTCCCCCACCCTCCCCCGCAAGGGGGGAGGGAGCCGATTGTCCGTGTTGCGAGCGATCTCGTTTAAAAATTCTTCGCTATTTTCATCCTGCGCGACGTTCGCGGTACTCGAAACCATCTGCCATGAAAGCTGCCGCTTGATACGGTCGATGGGCAGGCGTGGCAGCCACAGGCTGAGGATACGCCGCGGGTTCGCTGAAAAGGCACTCATCACATTTCCATTCCATGATCCATTGCCCGAGCGCGCCGTGACGATTGCGGACGAGTTGCGCGTCGAACATCGGCGCGCCCCATGCGGTCCACGCCGCCCCCGGCGGCGAATGCGCCGCGCGCACGATCCATCTGGTTTCCGCGGTCGAAGGCTGCGGCTCCGCTGCCACGCGCAGCACCAGGCAGGTGACGCCGGAGGCCTGGGCTGTCAGCGTCAGCTTGCGGCTGGCGACGAGATCGAGCTGCCGCGCCTCGCCCCAGACTTCCAGCACCACCGCGCCCACCGCATCGCAGGCCAGCGCATCGGCGGCGGTGCGCAGCGCATTGTCCGCATCGGGCGCGCGCACGGTCACCAGCCGGCGCGGATCGAGACCGAGTTCGGCAACCCCGCTCATCGACAACGCGCCCGATTCAATGTCGCTGAAATCCTGCCGCACCCAGACCAGCGGACGCCGGGCCGTCACCCGTCCCGCCAAGCCTGCGATGAAGCCGGTGGCCGCGCCGCTTTGCCGCCCCTCGGCGAACACCTCATGCAGCGCGCCGGTGGCGAGCCCGCCCTGCAGCGTCGCATCCGCGGCCGCATGACCGAGCGCCATCCGGTCAAGCGCATGCGTATCGCCATGCGCCTCGAGGCGCTCGATGCGCCCTCGCAAATTCGCAAGCGTGTTCGTGCGTGCGCTGATCATTCCGCGCCGCTCCCTCGAAAATATTGGACTGCCAGTGGCTCTTGGAATGAACCCTAAGCTGGCTCATTTGTTCATGGTATGTTCTAATATAAAGCTAACAAGGCCGATGGAGTCAATCGAATTGGCGCTCGGAGGCGATTTGGCAGTGGAATCAAGGGGATTCAGCGATGGATGTGGAACGCAAGCTGGCGATCCTGGCGGATGCCGCCAAATACGACGCGTCCTGCGCCTCCAGCGGCACCGAAAAGCGGGATTCCAGCGACGGCAAGGGCATGGGCTCGACCGCGCCCGGCATGGGCATCTGCCACTCCTACGCACCGGACGGACGCTGCATCTCGCTGTTGAAAGTGCTGCTGACCAACGCGTGCAACTACGACTGTCTTTATTGCGTCAACCGCAGCTCCAGCAATGTGCCGCGGGCGCGCTTCACATCGGATGAAGTCGTCAAACTGACGCTCGACTTCTATCGCCGCAATTATATCGAAGGGCTGTTTCTCTCCTCCGGCATCATCCGCAGCGCCGACTACACCATGGAGCAGGTGGTGAGCGTCGCGCGGAAATTGCGCGAACAGCATCACTTCCGCGGCTACATCCATCTGAAAACCATTCCGGAAGCCGACGACGCGCTGATTACCGAAGCCGGCAAATACGCCGATCGTCTCAGCATCAACATCGAGGTCCCCGAGGAGGACAGCCTCGCCAGACTGGCGCCGGAGAAAAACGTGCGCGCGATCCGCCGCACCATGGGCCGGCTGCGCCTGAAACTCGATGAAGCGCAGGAGGATCAAGCGACGGCGACAAAGGCAAAACCGCCGCGCTTCGCACCGGCCGGCCAGAGCACGCAGATGATCGTCGGCGCCGATACGGCCAGTGACAAAACCATCCTCGACACCTCAGCCAATCTCTATGGCTCCTACAAGCTCAAGCGCGTGTATTATTCGGCGTTCAGTCCGATCCCGGATTCAAGCCGCGCCCTGCCGTTGAGCCCGCCGCCGCTGGTTCGCGAGCACCGGCTCTATCAAGCCGACTGGCTGATGCGGTTTTATGGTTTTAATGCCGACGAAATCGTCGATCAGACGCAAGGCATGCTGTCGCTCGAGATTGATCCGAAGCTTGACTGGGCGTTACGCCACCGCGACCGCTTCCCGCTCGATATCGCCACCGCCAGCCGCGAAGACCTGCTGCGGGTGCCGGGTTTTGGCACCAAAGCGGTCGACCGCATCATCGCCACCCGCCGCGTCACCTCCATTCGCGCCGCCGATCTGGCACGGCTGCATGTCCCGGCGAAAAAGGCGCTGCCGTTCATCGTTCTCAGCGATTTCAAGCCATCGCCGCATCAACTCGACGATGCGCGGCTGGCGGAGCGGTTCAAGCCGAAGGCCGAGCAATTGGGATTTGGGTTTTAGAACGTGTGCGACATGCACAGCGTCATCCTGAGGTGCGAGCTCTTGCGAGCCTCGAAGGATGTGCCGCAAGCACTGTGCTGAACACCATCCTTCGAGACGCGGCGAAGACGCCGCTCCTCAGGATGACGGCCGAGATAGCCTCACAGCCTCCTCAAGATGACGGCGGAGTATGTTGCAAGGGAGTAGAGTCAATGCACCTCATCACGCTCGATAGCGAAACCGATTTCGAAGGCTGGCGCACAGCGGCGCGATCTCTGGTGCTGCATGAGGTCAAACCGGCCGACGTGACATGGATCGTGCGGGGCGACGAGTCTGAGTTGTTCGCCCCCGCGGCCGAAGCGCTGCCGCTCGAAACCCCATTGGGCACCTTCCAAGCCACCTTCAATGTCTCCGCCAAATTCGTCGAAATCACGCAATCGGCCATCCTGCATCGCGATCCCGAGCGGTTTGCGATGCTGTATCGGCTGCTGTGGCGGCTGCGTGGTCACCATCATCTGCTTGAGGTCGCGACCGATCCGGATGTCGCGCAAATAACCGCGATGGCCAAGGCCGTGCGCCGCGATGAACACAAGATGTACGCCTTTGTCCGCTTCCGCGAAGTCGGGCGCGAACAGAAGGCGCATTACGTCGCCTGGTTCCAACCGGAGCATCACATCGTCGAACTGGCGGCGCCGTTTTTCGCCCGCCGGTTCGCCGACATGCCCTGGTCGATCCTGACGCCGGATGCCTGCGCGCATTGGGACGGCCATGCCGTTTCGATCACGCCCGGCGTCGGCAAGGCCGAGGCGCCGACCGAGGACCGGTTGGAAGAAACCTGGCGGCGTTACTACGTCGCTATCTTCAATCCGGCGCGGCTCAAGGTGAAGGCGATGCAAAGCGAGATGCCGAAGAAATATTGGCGGAACCTGCCCGAGGCTTCGCTGATTAAACCCCTGATTGCCGGCGCCGAACGCTTAACCGGCGCGATGATCGCCAATGCCGCCACCGAACCGCATAAATCGCAGAAACGGCCGGAACCTTCGATGAAGCATGAAACAAGCGGCGACATCGCCACCTTGCGCGAAGAAGCTGCCGATTGCCGCGCCTGCCCGCTCTGGAAAGATGCCACGCAGACGGTGTTCGGCGAAGGCCCGCCGCACGCCCGCATCATGCTGGTCGGCGAGCAGCCCGGCGACAAGGAAGACCTCGCCGGCAAACCGTTTGTCGGCCCTGCCGGACAAATGCTCGACCGCGCGCTGCAAGAGGCCGGCATCGATCGCACCAAGGTCTACGTCACCAATGCGGTGAAGCATTTCAAGTTTGTGCCGCGCGGCAAGATTCGCCTGCACCAAAAACCCGCCACGCCGGAGATCAAGGCCTGCCGGCAATGGTACGAGCGCGAACTGGCGGCGATCAAACCCGCGCTGGTGGTGGCGATGGGCGCCACCGCGGCGCAAAGCGTGTTCGGGAAAATCACGCCGATCAACAAGAACCGCGGGCAGTTGATCGAACTGGAGCACGGCATCAAGGCGCTGGTGACGGTGCATCCGTCCTATCTGCTGCGGTTGCCCGATCCCGACGCCAGGGCGCATGAGTATCAACGTTTCGTCGACGATCTGCGGATCGTCGCGGCGATGTTGAAGAAGCACGCGGCCTGACGGGAGCTGATCGGTTCCGAACCGATCAGCTTTTTATTGGACGCCTCGACGCGCTAAACGACCTCCTTGGCTTTTAGGCCGCGCAGATCGGGATCGTGCTGCTCGACGACGCGGCCGGAATACCTGGCCCACATCGCCGTCAGAATCGGCACCAGTATCGCCGTGACCAGGCATGCCGTCGCCACCAGCGCGGTAGCTGCCGGCACCAGCGGTTTGAACTTCGGAATCATCTCGGCAATGATGGTTGGATTGGCGACCGCGGCTCCCGCGGTGCTCGAAGCCGCAATGCCCGCGGTACCGTTGCCGCCGCCGATGAACTTGTCGGCCAGAATCAGCGGAATTCCCGTGACCACGATCACACCTAGTCCGAGCAGAATGCCTGCAAAGCCGCTGGTGGCGATGACGTTAAGGTCGATGCCGCAGCCGAGCGCGAACCCGAAAAACGGGATCAGAGGATGAACACAGCGGCCGAAGAATTCCCTCAGTTCGGAATCAAGATTTCCGAGCGCAAACCCGATCAGGAACGGCAGCACGGCGCCGACGAACAGCCGGGGCTCGAACACCGCAACCCCGGTTGCGCCGAGGATCAACATGCTGAACAGCGGACCGGATTCGACCGACATCAGGACGAACGCACTGGCCTCCTCCTTGGTGCCGTATTGCTGCATCACCGCCGCGTAGAGCCCGCCATTGGTCATGTCCATCGAGGCGGTGACGGCGAGAACCGATAGTCCCGCCAGCAGCCCCGTGGTGAGGCCGCCCTCGGGCAGCAGGTGGGTCGCGATCAGCGTTGCCGCCCAGGCCACAATGAGCTTGGTGACCAACAGCGTTCCGGATTTCCGCAGCACCGTGCCGGTAGCCCGCAAATCGATCGTCGCGCCCATGCAGAAGAACCATACGGCGAGGATCGGCACCGTCCCCGTGATCAGGCCGTTGGTGAAGGAACCGAAGTATTTTCCGGCGTCGGGCGCGAACGTCTTGCACAGGGCGCCCAGGATCAGCGGGATCAGCATCAACCCGCCCGGCACCGTTTCCACATATCTCTTGATCTGCACTGTCGTTCCTCCCGTTTTTTATCGTTGTATCGTTGACTGGCGCGCGCGGCCGCAGGCTCGGACGCCAGCGCGATACACAACAAAACCTACAGGCTTCGCAAGAGGTTAAGTTGGCAGAGCCCTGCTCCCGGCGGTCTGCTACCGCCGCGTCAGGCTCACGCCGGTAGAATGATACGGAGGCTTCGCCCGAGCGATCCGATCCGCGCCGTTAGACACCGTTCTTTCGCAGCCGTTTCACGTGTCTGTCACATACCTCAAGCAAGGTCCGCCACAGTTTTGGGGGAGTATTAACTATGGCTGATGTTGCATTACCTGGTTCGATCGAACCGGCCGCCGGTAAGGGGCCTAAGCTCGATGGGGCCGTCAATCCACTTCAAGGGATCATTTATCTCGGCGTGATCGCCGCCGCATTGCTGTTCGTCGCCTACAGCATCTATTCCGACGTCGATGCGACCGGCACCCACGTCACCTCCTATATGCCTTATCTGCTGTTGATCGTCGCGCTGCTGATCGCGCTCGGTTTCGAATTCGTCAACGGCTTCCACGACACCGCCAACGCGGTTGCCACCGTGATCTATACCCGCTCGATGCCCGCCAACATCGCGGTGGTGTGGTCGGGCATGTTCAATCTGTTCGGCGTGCTGCTCTCCAGCGGCGCCGTCGCCTTCGGCATCGTTTCGCTGTTGCCGGTCGAACTGATCCTGCAGGTTGGCTCCAGCGCCGGCTTCGCCATGGTGTTCGCGCTGCTGATCGCGGCGATCATCTGGAACGTCGGCACCTGGTATTTGGGCCTGCCGGCGTCGAGTTCGCACACCTTGATCGGTTCGATCATGGGCGTCGGCATCACCAACGCACTGCTGCGCGGCCGTAGCGGCACTTCCGGTGTGGATTGGTCGCAGGCCGCAGGCATCGGCAAGGCGCTGTTGCTGTCGCCCCTGTTCGGTTTTGCCTTGGCAGCATGCCTGCTCTTCGTCCTCAAGACCGTGCTGGCCAAGGTCACGCCGGCGCTGTTCGGCGAACCCAAGGGCGACCAGCCGCCGCCGTGGTGGATCCGCGGCATCCTGATCCTCACCTGCACGCTGGTGAGCTTCTTCCACGGCTCGAACGACGGTCAGAAGGGCATGGGCCTGATCATGCTGATCCTGATCGGCACCGTGCCGACCGCCTACGCGCTCAACCGGGCGCTACCCGACAGCCAGATCGCGTCCTTCACCGCGAATTCGACCGCCGCCAGCCAGATCATCAAGGGCAAGGCGTCCGGTTACAGCGTCATCGGTAACCCACGGCCGGCCGTGACCAATTACGTCGCCGAGCACCAGATCAACGAGGGCACCTATCCTTCGCTGGCGGTTCTCGTCGAGGACATCGGCAAGCAGGTCGCGCAATACGGATCGTTCTCCAAGGTGCCCTCCGACCTCGTCGGCAACACCCGTAACGATATGTACCTTGCCTCCGAAGCGCTTCGCTTCCTGATGAAGGACAAGGAAGCCGAACTCAGCGCCGATCAGGTGTCGACGCTCAACGCCTATAAAGGCTCGCTCGACAGCGCGACCAAGTTCATCCCGTATTGGGTGAAGATCGCGGTGGCTATCGCGCTCGGCCTCGGCACCATGATCGGCTGGAAGCGCATCGTCGTGACCGTCGGTGAGAAGATCGGCAAGACCCATCTCACCTACGCACAGGGCGCCTGCGCTGAAATCACCGCGGCGCTGACCATCGCTGCGGCCGACGGTTACGGCCTGCCGGTGTCGACCACCCACGTGCTGTCGTCCGGTATCGCCGGTTCGATGGCAGCGAACGGGTCGGGACTGCAATGGTCGACCATCCGCAACATCGCGCTTGCCTGGGTGCTGACCCTGCCGGCCGCGATGATCCTGTCGGGCGTCCTGTATCTGATCTTCTCCAGGCTGTTCTGAGCCGGCAGTCTACCGCACCAACAACAAAGGCCCGCGCCATCAGCGCGGGCCTTTTTCTTTGAGAGCAAGGCGCTAACGCCGAGGCAGTGTCGTTACGTTTGGAGATCCAGCACCGGCGTAGCTCCGCGTCAGGCCGGTGGAATGCCTTCCGTTTCGCGGCTAACCGACGTCATTCGAACTTCCAGTTCTGGTACCCGATAAATCAGCGGCTCGTGCGGCAGCGGCGGCAGTTCGATTTCAATCGCATCGCCCGGCCGGACGTCGCCGCCTTGCAGAACGACGCTCATGACGCCTGCCCTGCGCACCAGGCCGGTCGGTTTCTTCTCGACCAGATGCTTGAGCAGTCCG
>Ga0302310_10004643_pt1 | contig 10315 bp, 9 predicted proteins | sample III_Palsa_N1_2_FD_200451 | JGI IMG/M metagenome (GOLD analysis project Ga0302310, IMG submission 200451) | Peat permafrost microbial communities from Stordalen Mire near Abisko, Sweden - III_Palsa_N1_2 | ecosystem: Environmental > Terrestrial > Soil > Palsa > Peat permafrost | place: Sweden... | reverse complement strand
GTAGGTCCCAGGCTGCAGGAAGCCAGCCTCGTAGTGGCCCTCGGAGTCTGTAGTGACAGAGCGCACGGCGCCGGTCTGGCTGTTGGTCAGGGCGACTGTGGCACCGGAGACGACGGCACCGGATGCGTCGCGGACAGTACCAGCGATGCCACCGAGTGCGGCTGTCTGAGCGCTGGATGGCAGTGCCAGGGCAAATGAGAACGCCAGGGCAGAAGCGAGGGCGAGAAGCCGCTTTGCTGAGAGAGTGAATTTCATTATTAGGTCAAGCTCCTTGGACGGAATCTAACGACGGGGCTGGTGGCGATTGGCAAGCTCAGCTCGTGAATGCCGAGGGTGACTCCAGCTCTGGCACAGGATTGGCCTAGTTGCCGGGACGCACTACGTTGGACTCAGGGTGTTATACCCACCTCAAAGCACGTTAGGGTCCAAACCAGTAAAAACACCGGTTGCACCGCCGCTATTGCCGATTTCTAATCGGAGCTAGATGGGATGAGACGGGAAGAGTCTTGTTTTTTGGAGAAAACTACAATTTTCAGTGAAGCTGTGCAGGAATGACAGCGTGCTGAATCAGCAGATCGAAGGGGACGATCTTGAGGGTGTTCTCGTGGGTGGCTTCGAGGACGACCGGGCACGCAGCGCCCGCCTGCTGGACTTGCAGCCAGCGAGCAGCACACACACACCAGCGGTCACCCGGCTTCAAGCCAGGGAAACCGTATTGCAACATCGGGGTGGAAAGGTCGTTGCCAAGAGCTTTCGAGGCGGCAAGGAACGCGGCGTCGACGATGCAGCAGATCGTGTGGACGCCGAGATCTTCAGGGCCGGTCTCGCAACAGCCGGAGCGATAGAAGCCGGTCATGGGATTGCAGCCGCAGGTGGCGAGCGGTTGCCCGAGGACGTTCTTGCCGCGGTTTGGATTTGGATCGACGTTGGGCATCACTAACTTCCTTGTGGCCCTGAGCTAAAGTACAAGAGCGAAATACAGGGGTCCTTCACTCCGTTCAGGATGACGTGAGTTTACGCCTGATCACGATCACGTGATCAGGCTGACTACTTCGACGACATGGCCAGTTGCTGCTCGTACTCTTCGTACGGGCCTTTGTGGTCGGTGATGTGGAAGTTGTTGGGGCCGCCCTCGAAATGCCAGATGCGGGTGCCGGCTTCTTCGATCAGGTCCTGGTCGTGAGTGACGAGGAAGACGGTGCCTTCGTACTTCTGGATCGCTTGATTGAGGGCGTTGATGCTTTCCAAATCAAGGTGATTTGTAGGCTCATCCAAGACCAGCACGTTGGGCTTCTGCAGCATGATCTTGCAGAAGAGCAGTCGGGCAGCTTCTCCTCCGGAGAGCGCGTCGGTCTTCTTGAGGCCCTCTTCGCCACGGAAGAGCATCTGCCCGAGGATGCCGCGGATGTCTTCCTTCGTCGCCTGGGGATCAAACTGATGCAGCCAGTCGGACGCCGTCATGCCGAGTTGAATGGAGCCCTTGTGGTCTTGCGCGAAGTAGCCGATCGATACCTCGTGGCCCCACTTGACGGAGCCTGAATCGATCGAGACATCAGCCTCTTCGATGCCGGGGCCATTGGCGAGCAGCGCCTTGAGAAGGGTGGTTTTACCCTGGCCGTTGCGGCCCATCAGGATGACCTTGTCGCCTCGATTGATTGCGGCAGAGAAGTTATTGATGACGTGCTCGACCTTGCCGTCCTTCTGCGTGTAGGACTTGTGAACGCCCTCGAACTCGATCACGGTTTTGCCGGACGGGCGAAGCAGATCGAAGCGGATGAACGGGCGCGCGATGTTGGAGCGTGCGAGTTCGCTGGTGGCGAGCCGCTCGACTTCCTTCTTGCGCGAATTGACCTGCGAGGAGCGGGTTCCGGCGGAGAAGCGAGCGATGAAGTCGTTCAACTGCGCGATCTTCTTCTCGCGCTGCTCGTTCTGGCTCTCGATACGGGTGCGGATGCTGGTCTTCTGGAGCACCATGTCGTCGTAGCCGCCGTTGTAGGTGATGATCGTCTCGTAGTCGATGTCGGCGATATGGGTGCACACTGCGTTGAGGAAGTGGCGGTCGTGCGAGATGGTGATGACGGTGCCGTTGTAGCGGATGAGGAAGTCCTGGAGCCAGTGGATCGACTCGAGGTCAAGATAGTTGGTGGGTTCGTCGAGGAGCAGGGCCTGCGGATCGCCGAAGAGGGCCTGCGCGAGGAGGACGCGGACCTTCTGGCCGCCCTGCAACTCGGACATCTTGCGCTCGTGAAGTTCGTCGGGAATGTCGAGACCCTGCAAGAGGACGGCGGCATTGGCTTCGGCCTCGTAACCGTCTTCGTCGCCGACGATGCCTTCGAGTTCACCGAGGCGGGAGCCGTCTTCGTCGGTCATCTCGGCCTTGTTGTAGATGATCTCGCGCTCTTCGAGGGCGGCCCATAGGCCCTTATTGCCCATGATGACGGTATCGATGACGCGATAGGCGTCGAACTCGTACTGGTCCTGCTTGAGCACGCCGACTTTTTTGGGGCGCACAACGTTGCCCTTTTGCGGGTCGATCTCGCCGGTGAGGACCTTCATAAAGGTAGATTTACCCGCGCCGTTGGGGCCGGTAAGGCCGTAGCGGCGGCCAGAGGTGAAGGTCACGGAGACATCCTCAAAGAGGAGCTTCGAGCCATAGCGCATAGTTACGTTGGAAGTTGAAATCATGATATTTGTTCTATTTTACAGCTCTTTTGCGAATGAAACTTGAATTCATTGGCTTCGTCGCGGGTTCGCAGCGAAAACGTACGCGAAGTTCGCTAAGTAGAGGATGCGAAGTTCGCGATGGAAGGCTTTGGACCGTGGTAATTTGGCTGCATGTCGGTATTGGCGATTTCTCCGGTTACGTTGGCGGCGATCGTAATTACGCTCAGCTTTGCGGCTGGGCTGAATGTCTATGCGACGGTGTTCTCGCTGGGAGCGATGGCCCGGCTGCACTGGATTGTGCTGCCGGACGGGTTAGGATCGCTCAGCGACACGTGGATTATGGTCGCGAGCGGCGTGCTGTTCGGCGTGGAGATTTTTGCCGACAAGATTCCGGGGTTCGACGTGATCTGGAACGCGCTGCATACGTTTGTGCGGATTCCGGTTGCTGCACTGCTGGCGTATGGGGTGGGCGACCATCTTTCGCCGGAGATGCACGTGCTGGTTACTTGCCTGGGCGCGGCAATTGCAGCGGTGGCGCATGGATCGAAGACGGCGATGCGGGTGGCCGTGATGCCTAGTCCAGAGCCGCTGTCGAATATCGGCTTGAGTACGGCAGAGGATGGCGTGGCCGTTGGCTTGACGGCGCTGGTGATGCACCACGCGTTGGTGGCAGGTGGGATTGTTGTCGGGCTGTGCGTGGCTTGTGGGGTGGGGGTCTGGATGGGGGTGAAGGTCGTCCGGCGCGGATGGCGGCGAGTGGTTGCGAGATGGGATCAGTTTGCGGCAGAGGGTTAGGAACTGCCGATCAACACGCCGGCCGCGAAGACAAGGCCTCCGCCAACTACGACTTGCAGAACCGACAGCGCAAGCGATGACTTAAAGTAACGGTGACGAATCCAGGAGATGATGAGCAGCTCCACGCCGACGACCAGGTAGGCCCACATCAGCGCGGTGTGGACGTTGTGAATGAGAAACGGGAGCGTGTGGAGGAAGCCGCCCAGAAATGTCATGCCACCGGTCACCAGGCCGCGATAGATGGGATTGCCACGACCGGTGAGTTCGCCGTCGTCCGACAGCCCCTCGGAGAAAGCCATCGAGATGCCCGCCCCGACAGCCGCAGCCGCGCCGATCAGGAAGACCGTGTGGGAGTTATGGGTGGCAAAAGCGGTCGCAAAGATAGGGGCAAGCGTCGAGACGGATCCATCCATCAGGCCGGCTAGACCGGGTTGGACGACGCGAAGGAGAAAATTTCGGTCGTCCTTTGCAAGTGCTTCGAGGTCACTCAGAATTTCGGGCATGGCATCTATGATGCACCGAGTCGATGGAAAAGTGGGACACCGAAAATGAGAAACCCCATGGTCGACGCGATGAACCTGCATCGAACATGGGGCACCCTGTGTGACCGGGATTGGGTTAGCGACCGCGGCGGGCTGGGCCGGAGCGGCTGGAGCCCGGACGCGAGTTGGACGACGGGCCGCGTCCGCTGGAGCTGCGACCGCCGGAGAATCCGCCGCTACGCTGACGTCCGCCACCGTTTCCGGTTGGGCGATATGGAGTCGAGGGGATGCCGGTCTGGCGCTCGGCCGAGACATCGCCGCTCTTCCACGAACGGGTTTCCATCTGGAGCAGCGAATCGATCGGCGCGCTGGACATATCGACGGGACGGTTGCGCTCTTCCTTGGCGAGGCCCTTGTCGGCTTCGCGCCATTCGAGCTTGATCTTCAACTCGCGCTCGAGCTTGCGTGCATCCGAGCGCTCCTGAGGCATAACGAACGTTGTCGCAACGCCCTTCTTGCCGGCGCGGCCCGTACGGCCAATGCGGTGGACGAAGTCGTCGGAGGCGTTCGGCAGGTCGTAGTTGACGACGTGCGCGATGTCCTTGACGTCAATGCCGCGGGCGGCAACGTCGGTCGCGACGAGGATGCGGTGTTTCCCGGTGGCAAAGCCCTTCAGCGCGGCGGTACGCTGCGACTGCGAGCGATCGCCGTGGATGACTTCCGTATCATGGCCGAGCTTTTCGAGCTTCGTGGCGATACGGTCGGCGCCATGCTTGGTGCGCGAGAAGACGAGGAAGGTTCCCTCTTCCTGGCGAAGCATCTGGTCGAGCAGGCCCAGCTTCTGGTCCTGCATGACGGTGTAGGCGCGAAGTTCAACCTGGTCGCTGGGCTTGGAGGTGGTGCCGATCTCGACGCGGACAGGCTTCTGCACGTAGTCGCGGACGATCTCGGAGATGTTGGCGTCGAGTGTCGCGGAGTAGCACATGGTCTGGCGGGTCTTGGGCAGCGCGCCGACGATGCGGCGGATGGCGGGCAGGAAGCCCATGTCCAACATGCGATCCACTTCATCAAGGACGAGCATTTCGACGAAGTTGAGATTCACCGAGCGGCGACGGAGGAAGTCTTCGAGGCGGCCGGGAGTGGCTACGACGAGACGCGGGCCGCGGCCGAGCTGGTCGAGCTGCGTGTTCTCGGACAGACCACCGCAGACGAGCACGGAGTCGGACTTGGCCTGCGGGGAGATCTTCGAGTACGCCTCGAGGACCTGCATGGCGAGCTCACGCGTCGGGAGCAGGATGAGCGAACGGATGGGGCCTCGTTTTCCCTTCGAGGATGGCACGGAGTTTGCATCCATGCGCTCGATCATCGGAATAAGGAAGCTGAGGGTTTTGCCGGTGCCAGTGGAGGCCGTGGCGAGAATGTCGTGGCCCTCAAGTGCGGGCGGGATGGCCTTGGCCTGAACCGGCGTGGGGGTGTTGAAGCCGGCGGCGGCGAGGCGGTGCTTGAGGCTCTCCGAGACGTTGAAGTCCTGGAAGCTGACGCCCTGGAGCATCGGCAGGCCGGTGGCCGGATCGATGATCGCGTTGGTGGCGACGATGGTGGACGCAGTAGCGCCGATGTGGGGGGTCTGAACGGGATTCTGGGAGGGGGTAATGGTTTCGGAAACAGTCATTTCCTGCGGTTCGAGAGTTGCGGAGTTCAAGATTCTTCCTTCGTCTTACTGGTAAGCGAGAACCCACTGTGGGGGTCGCGGGGCGCGTCTGGACCGAGGTCCGCGAAGCACCAGCTAGTATGTTTCAGGTCAGCATTGCTGTCGTTTTACGGAAGCGCTGCTGCTGCACGGCGAGGCAGGTCCGATGACCGATGCCTTCCAGCCAGAGCAACCAGCGCGGCTTCCAGAAGATCCACCGAGAAGGTGGCTAGAAGAAGCGCGGGAGAGGCACGATTCGCAGTCTCTGGCCAGACTCCTGTATCCGATAACGGATGTTTGGGGAGTCTTTGCCTGCGATGCCTGCACCATTTTCATTCAGTGCAATTCCAAGATACCACAGATTGATGGTGCAACGCGAATATTGCTATCAAGTTCTCGCATCGGGCACTGGGCTATGGCGAATGCGGCTGAGAGCGCGGTCGAGATGGCGGGTGGCGCGGAGGATTGCGAGCCACGCTCCTGCGAGCGGCATCGGCAGGACAAGTAGAGGCCAGGTAGCGATCCAGAAGATGGCGAACCGGCCATACAACGGCCGCATCTGGCCGACCGGGTCGCTGAGGTTGTGTTGGGCTGCGCGTCGCCTCATGCCGTACCAGTTGGTGGTGAACCAGGAATAGAGTTGGTCCTTGAGCACGATGTCGACCAGCGCCGGGTTGTCGCCGAGATAGCGCTGCGTGGCCTTGAACCAGTTAACTCCGAAGACCCGGGCGACGTCGAAAGGGCGCGATGGGTTGAGCTCGCATACGGCGTAGAGGCCGCGCTCAAAGACCAGGCCACGTCGCAGGTTACGCAGCGGCGTGAAGGTCCAGCCGAGTTGAAGGAGATTGGTGTCGCTGAAGCCGGCGAATTCTGGATGGGGTTCGACCTCGATGCGGTCGCGATTGACGATGATGGAGGAGATGAGGGCGAAGTCGCCGCGAAGGCCGACCGCGTGGATGAAGTCGGCGGCAGTCGAATAGGCGTACACGTCGGGCTTCGGGTTAGCAAGGTTCCTCTCATTGGGTGAATGAAAGAAGCCGAACGGGGTGAGGTAGACGATGTCGACCTCGTCCCGCTGGAGATAGCCAACGATGTGAGCGAGAGCGCCCGGGAAGAGGACATCGTCGTCGCCGAAGATCCATACGTACTTCCCTTTTGCCTGGTCGTAGCACTGCAGGAAGTTAGGGTCCGCGCCGATGTTAGTTTCGTTGCGGATGTAGCGGCAACGAAGGCCTTCACGCAGAAACACCTGCATCACCTGCTCGGTGTCATCAGGCGAGGCGTTATCGGAGACGATGAGTTCGATCTGTGGCAGTTCTGCCAGTTGCGGCGCGATCATGCGCAGCAGCAGCGCCAAGTTGGCGGAGCGGTTATATGACGGGATGGCGAGCGTCAGAAGCGGTCTTGCTTCGGCCACGGAACGCTGGGCCGCGAGATTAGGCATGCCAAATTCTCCGGTATTTGAAGAAGACGAACGACCCATAGCCGAGACCAACGACGAGCGTGATGGCGAGTTGGGCAGCCGTCATGCCGAGAGCGCCGAAACGACGTCCGAGCAGAATAGACGAGGCCGTGACGCAGATGGCTCCGATGACAGAGTTGATGAGGAACTTCTCCTGTTTGTGGGCGCGAAGGTATAGAGCCATCGACGCGACCATCTGGTTGATGTTCATGGAGAGCAGCAGCAGCGCGAACGGAAGCGGCGGCAACAACCGCTGAGCGAAGGCGATGTGGTGCTGGTTCAGGAAGAACGCCACAGACCAGACGGCGATGGAACCGATGAAACACAGAATAAAGGCCTGGGCAGCAGAGCGGAAGAACAGCCGGTCGAGCCGCGTGAATTCACGACGCGCGATCAGCGTTCCGAAGGGCGCTGCCTTGGTGTTGATCCATGCAATGGCGATCGAGGCGAGAGCGTTTGAGATGTTGATGGACATTCCCATGCGCCCGGCAGCGGCTGGGCCAGCGTAGCGGAAGAGGATGGGATTGAAGAGTTGAAAAATGAAGTATCCGCAGGCAAAGCTAACGGCGATGCGCCACTGGAAGGGCCAGACCTCGCGCCACCAGTCGATCGCCAGCGGACCGACTGAATGACGAACCAAATTGAGAAGCAGCCGTCGCCGGAGATAGAGCCAGATGAGGCCTGCGATCGCCTGTCCACCGATAAGGCAGGCCGGAGCAAACAAACCGTGACGCATTGCCAGTGCCGACCACGCGAGCAGGCTCCCTAGTATCGATTGCGCGAACCGAGTTCGCGCGACCTTGGGGACGAAACCGCAGCCCTCCAGAAACGAGAACATAGGGTCGATTTGGAAGGTAATGCTGGAGGCGAGAACGACTGCGATCCACGGCAGTTGCCATGCGACAGAGCCACTGGTAACGGACGCAGAGGCGAAGAAGTGCCAGCCGATGGGAATCAAAAGCGAACCCATCAGGATGGAGGCCACGCCGTACCACTTCAGGCTTTTGCGCAGGACGGACGCCAGCCGGGCGTGGGCGAGGGCAGGTCCGGAGACATGGCCATCCTCGGACAGCGAGAGATGCGCTGCTTCGTGCGCGCTGAGTTGGAGGATGACGACTGAGAAGCCCAGCTCGAATATGATTTGTAGCGCAACGAGCGAGCCGAAGGTGTAGTAGTAACCCTGTTCAGCGGGCGAGAGGAACCGGGCGATGAGAGCAACGGTGATGAGACCGGCGGAAGATGACCAGACGCGAGCGAGAACCGTGTAGCCGATCGCCCTATCCACGCCGACCAGACGCAAGAACCGACGGAAGATTGAAGGTGCAGGCTGGGTCAGGTTGGCAGGCATCATGGGCGACTGGTCAAGTATACGGGAATGGCCCGGCGCCCGATGTTGTGCTGTTGCAACCACTACGATTCTTAGGTGCGGCGAGGTGAGCTAGATGTGACAGCTCACCATGCCGCGCTTTTCGAGGTAGCGCTGGTGATATTCCTCGGCTCTCCAGAAGTTGGTGGCCGGGATGACCTGAGTCACGATGGATGAGCGATAGCTGCCGGACGCGCATAGCTCCGCGATCTTGGCTCGGGCGATCCGAAGCTGGTCGTCGGAATGTGCAAAGATCACGCTGCGATACTGCGAGCCCCAATCCGGACCCTGCCGGTTGAGCTGGGTTGGATCGTGCAACGCGAAGAATGCGTCGAGCAGATCCTCGAAGCTGAGCCGGGAATTATCGAATGTCACCTGGACGACTTCCGCGTGTCCGGTTCTGTCGGTACAAACTTCTTTGTAGGTCGGATGTTCGAGGGATCCACCTTCGTATCCGACTGCTGTGTCAAGGACACCAATCATCTCGCTGAATCGAGCTTCCACACCCCAGAAACAACCGGCCCCGAACGTACCTTTTTCAATTGCCACGTCTGTAAACTCCTCTGCCTTCCATTGGATGCATCGAACTTGAAAAGGTTCGTAACGCCATATGAAAAACCTGAGTATTCTCAGCGCGCATGGGGACGTTCGTCAATGGCCCGGATGGGTAATCGATATCCCGTTTGTGCAGGGGTGATAGCCTTTGTTTTCATGGCGACACAAGCGAACGAGTTTGGAACGAAATATGCCGGCATGGGCGAGGCCGAACTGCTGGAAGTGGCGCGCGATTACGAGTCGCTAACCGGACAGGCACAGGCTGCACTGCGGACGGAGTTTGCCCGTCGCGGGTTGGAAGCGCCGCTGGTTGAGGGCACCGAGGGCGACGAACCGGAGCATCGCAAACTGGTGACCCTGCGGCGGTATCGGGATCTCTCGGAGGCGATTGTGGCGCGGGGGATGCTGGAGTCCGCCGGAATCGAGGTCTTTCTGCAGAATGAAAACATGGTCCGGATGGATTGGATGATATCGAATGGGATCGGAGGCGTTCGGCTGCAGGTGGATGAGGCAGACGCAGCGGCGGGGCTCGAATTGCTCGAGCAGCCGGTGCCAGAGTCGATTCCGTTTGCAGGGTGGGGCGAGTTCGAGCAGCCGAAGTGCCCGCGGTGCGGCTCGGTGGAGATTACCTTTGAAGGCGCCGAGCGTGGTGCGGCGCTGACTGGATTATGGGTGATGGGGCTGCCGCTGCCGACGGGGCGGGAGACCTGGGTCTGCGCGAGTTGCGGTGCGCGATGGGAAGGCGGGGAGGAATGATCGAGCAAAAAACTCGGGCAGCCAGACTGTATTTCGGAGTGTTTTGCTTCGTCCTGTATTTCGTTGCAGCAGCGGCTTCGTTCAACGGTTATTACGACAAGTGGCACTTCAGCGAAGCCAAGGTGGCCGGGGAGGACACACGCTTCAACTTCGAGAATGTGGTCGACGGAACCGCGATGCGGCCAGTCGCATATCGCGTTCTGCTGCCGACGGTTGCGAATTGGGTGGACGCCGCCGTCCCGAAGTCGTTCCAAGGCTGGTTGTATCACTATCAGGACTTCCAGAAGATCGATGCGCTTTTCGCCTCGCCGACTGCCGAAAACCCGGTGTATTTCTTCCGCTACCTGATCCTCTTCCTCGAAACGCTACTGTTTGCGCTGCTTGCGGTCTACGCGATGCGGTGGGTCTGCCTGGCCCTCGGATTTGGACCGGCCACGGCGCTGTTTGCACCGGTCATCGTGATCCTGTTGGTGCCGTTTATCGAGTGCAACGGCGGGTATTACTACGACTATCCGGAGCTGGCGTTCGTGTCGCTGGCGGTCTGG
>Ga0302310_10004641_pt1 | contig 10317 bp, 6 predicted proteins | sample III_Palsa_N1_2_FD_200451 | JGI IMG/M metagenome (GOLD analysis project Ga0302310, IMG submission 200451) | Peat permafrost microbial communities from Stordalen Mire near Abisko, Sweden - III_Palsa_N1_2 | ecosystem: Environmental > Terrestrial > Soil > Palsa > Peat permafrost | place: Sweden... | reverse complement strand
CTACCGTGCGCTTGCCGCCTTTGAATTGGGCTACCTGCGCTGGGTTGGCGGCGATGACTTCGTCGATCATGGCTTCGATGGCGGAGGTGTCGGAGATTTGTTGCGGCTTGTCGCGGTCATAGACGAAGGGAAAGTCGCGGCCTTCGGTGAAGCAGGTGTCGAGGAGCTGCTTGAGCTGTTTGGAGGAGATCTCTCCGGCTTCGGCGAGGTCGGCGGCGAGGACCAGGCCGTCGAGCGAGACAGGGGACTGGCCTAGCTCGATGCCGGCGGCGCGGAGGCGCATCGTGATCTCGCTGAGCAGGATGGAGGCTACGCGCTTGGGGGACTTGGCGGCGCGGGCGGCTTGCTCGAAGAAATCTCCCAGTGATCTGTCGGTGGTGAGCGTGGCCGCGTCCTGCGCGCTGAGGCCGTAGTCCGAAACGAGGCGCGCGCGGCGGGCTTCGGGGAGCTCGGGCATCGCGGCGAGGATCTGCTTTTGCCATTCGGCGCCGACGACCAGGGGTGGAAGGTCGGGTTCGGGGAAGTAGCGGTAGTCGTGGGCCTGCTCTTTGGAGCGCATGGAGTAGGTGCGGCCTTCGGCGTTGTTCCAGAGGCGCGACTCCTGGATGACGCGGCCGCCGTCTTCGAGCACACCGATCTGGCGCTCGATTTCGTACTCGAGGGCGGCCCGGATGTAGCGGAAGGAGTTTACGTTTTTGACTTCGGCCTTGGTGCCGTACTGCGCGGCGCCCTTGAGCATGACGCTCACATTCGCGTCACAACGCAGGCTTCCTTCTTCCATGTTGCAGTCGGAGACGCCGGTGTAGAGGAGGATTTCCTTGAGCTTGGTGAGGTATTCAAACGCTTCGTCAGGCGTGCGTAAGTCCGGCTCGGAGACGATCTCGACGAGCGGGGTGCCGCAGCGGTTGAGGTCGATGTAGGTGCGGGTGCCTGAGTCGGGAAAGCCGTCGTGGAGGCTCTTGCCGGCGTCCTCTTCCATGTGGAGGCGGGTGATGCCGATGGCTTTCGGGTTGCCGTCGGCGTCCGGGACGGTGAGGGTGCCGTGCTCGGCGATGGGCTTATCGAACTGCGAGATCTGGTAGCCCTTGGGGCTGTCCGGGTAGAAGTAATTCTTGCGGGAGAAGATGCTGGTCTCGCGAATTTCGCAGCCGATGGCCTTGGCCGCGAGCACGGCGAACTCGACTGCCTGCTTGTTCAGAAACGGCAGCGCGCCGGGCAGGCCGAGGCAGACGGGGCAGACGTGGGTGTTGGGCTCGCCGCCGTATTCGTTGATGCAGCCGCAGAAGGCCTTGGTTTTGGTGAGCAGCTGGACGTGAACTTCCAGGCCGATGACGGGCTGATATTTGGCGAGGATTTCCGGCGAGAGGGCTGCAACGGCAGGCATAGAAGAAGTCTATCAATGCTTGGGAACTGGGACCACATTCCAGGTGCAAACCGCGGGGAAGTCGAGGAGTTCGCGTTCGGAGAGCTTTCGCTGGATGGAGCGGGAGGGAATGTCGAGGATGAACCCTTCAGTGAAATTCGATTCACAAAATCCGGAGGCCCAGGCGTTGACGGACAGCAACAGGTGATCCGGGTCAAGCCACTTGATTGCCATCGTATTCAGTCCTGGATTGGCGCAGGAATGCCTCGCGTCGACGGCGAAGGTTTGCTCTGCCAGCGGGATCAGCAGGATGTCCTCGATGATGGTGCCTCTCGACGAAAGGCTGAAGAGCTGGGTGCTGGTCGAGGATGCATTGAGGTTCCAAGTGAGAGCAAACGCGTGATTTTGAGACACGGTCAACCAACCATAGGCCTGGTCGAAATCTTTCTGTTTTTGCACGAGGACGTGGGCCCCATGCGAAAGGGCGACGGTGGCATCCGGGCTTTTCGGGGTGGGATGCTCAATGCGGAGCGATATCCCATCCCGGTCGACCGACAGGGGTGCGCCAGAGGTGCCCTCCCAGGCGTAGAACCACGCGCCGTCCTGAGCGCACCGGTCGATGGTTCGCTTAGGAAGTGTCTGGGCGGGTGTGAAAGTCGCAACCTGGAAGAGTGCAAAAACTGCAAAGAGCTTTCTCATTCTTTTGAATCCGCTTGTGACGTTGCAGTCACCTTAGCAGTAATCAGGCTTCACTGCCCGAGAATCGGAGAGGTGGAAGCTTCGGACGCAATTGACTCGGCGGTTCCATCCGCGACTTCGACCTAGGCGGGCGGGTTTTCGGGTGGTTCGTCCAGGAAGGAGATGCTCTTGATGTTGGAGCACTTGGTGAGCAGGACGCCAAGGCCGGGGACGGGTTCGATGGAGCCGTCGGCGGCGATCCAGCGGGCTTGCTCGACGAAGAGGGAGCAGTCTTCGGCGGCGTCGGAGTAGTAGGTCAGGACGCCCATGAGGCTGCGGTTGCCTTCGAGCTCGATCTGGACGAGCTGGTTATTGCTGGCCTCGCCCTGGAAGATGTCGTTCCAGATGGAACGGCGGGCGGTGCGCTCGGTGATCTTGAGCTTCCGGAAGATGCGGTTGCCGTCGTAGTTAACGTAGACAGCCGCGAGCAGGGCGATGACGAGGGTGATGCCGCCGAGGCCGAGCAGCGCCTTGCGGTGCCAGAGGATGGTCGCTTCGGTTGCCGGGGGCTGGGCGGCGAGGATGTCGAAAGGAAGGAAGCCGTGGGTGAAGAAGACGAAGCAGGCGTAGATGAGGACGCTGTAAAGGCAGGATTCGATGACCTTGTCGAAGTCAGTTTGCGGGCCACGCAGCGCGAGCATCTGCACGATGTAAGCTGCTGCGAATCCGGGGAGAAGGATGAGCAGAATCTGCAGAGCGATGACGCTGGTGGGCATGGATCATCTCGCGGGAAGGGTCTGCGCTGGAACGGGAGTGCTGGGCGGAATCTTTACGGGAGGCGGCATGCGCACGGGGGTGGTGCGCGAGGAACCCTTCTTGACGCCATCCTTGGGCGGGACGCGGGAAGTCTTGAGATACGGCATAACACCTCCGACGACAGTATAGCGGCTGGGCAGTCGTAGGCGGTTTGAGCGGCAGCCGAATTAGCGAGGAGATGCAGGGGAGCGGAGAGGAGAAAAGTCCCTCCTGCGTGCATCCTCGAAGATTCCCCACCGGACATTACACCTCGTTCATCGTGTAGGATCGAGTCTCTAGACGATTTTTTTCGGCGGAGGAGATCCCGCCCGTAGAGTTTTGGGAGCCCCGAATTTGCTTCACGCCCTGGTGCTGAGTGGATACGCAGACGTTCTGGCGCAGTCCTCGCTGCTCGAGAGCCTGGCCGAACGTTGTGATCAGGCTGGAGCCATGAATTGGCTTGGCTACTTTCTGGCCGCGCCCAGCTTCAAGGGGAAACGTCCTTACCTCGTCCTGATGATGAAGTCCGGTGCGGACCTTTCCTCGCCGCGCATTGAAGAGGTGCATGCGGCGGTACTGCTGTTCGAGTATCGGGTGCTGGGTATGTCTACGGGAGCCTTCTCGACGGACGACTGGGCAGGCTTCCGCACGGTGATCGCGCCGGAACCGGAGCGCGCGGCCATAAGCTCCATGGCGGCCGACGCGCTGCTGGCACACGGAGCACAGATGGTGCTGATCTCCTATGGTCAGCCCCGAGGTACTGCCGGTTCGCTTGTGCCCCTGATGCGTGGTTCCGCGATGTGGCTATCGGGGAGGCGGCCGATAGCGATGAGCCTGCTCCTGGAGCCAACGGTAAAGCAAACGCTTGCCAAGCTGGGAAAGTCTACGCGCTTCAATCTCGGGTACTATCGCCGGCGCCTGCAGGCAGCGGAACCCTGCGAGTTTGTAGACAACGCCGGCGACTTTCTGCAGCAGCATGAACTCGAGGTGGTCAACCGGACCTCGCTGAATCCGATCGACACAGACGAGTTTCATCTGCAATATCAAAGCGCCTGTAAGCTGCCGGGGGGATTCGTGCTGGGCCTGCGAAACCGCCAAGGCAAATGGCTGAGCCTGATCGGAGGCTGGCGGCAGAAGGACGTGACCGTGCTGCATTGGCAGGTGAATGCGGCGGGGTACGAGAAGTTTTCTGTCGGCACGGCCATGCGCTCTTACTTCCTCGAACACGAGGTGGAGCGTGGCGCGAGAAAATTGATTTTCTACGGAGGCACGCCGCATTCGATGAGAAACTCCTTCGAGCGCGAAGAAGTAACCGACCTGGTCGTGCGCCGGCGTTCGCTGCGATCGACTGTCTTCCTCGGCGCGGTACGACTGCTTGGCTCCTTGCGGTCGTTTGTGGAGATAAACAGCCAGCTGGTCCAGGCGGTTGGGAGCTACGAGCTCGATTGGCGCTGCGCGGAACCCTCGTCCCCCGCAAACCAACCTCAGAAGGCGCGGCCAGATCGCTCGGGTGACGCTCTAATCCTCCCTCGAGACGTAAGATAGAGTCTGCATGATTCTTCCCTTCGTCCGCGAACTGATGGCGGACCTGGAGCACTCCGACGCCTTTGAGCGTGCGCGTCGCCACCTGGCGGGCGGCACGGGTCGGAGACGTGTGTCTGGACTAACCGCGACCGCACGCGCCCTGTACGTCCCATACTTCGTCCGCGCTGCGCAGTCGGGGGCGGGTACGCACGCGTCTGTTCTGATTCTGGTTTCGGACAACAAGGCGGCCGAGGCGCTGCACGCTACGGTGCTGGCTGCCTGCGAGTTGACCGGAGCGCTGGACGCCGACGAGGTGCTGCGTCTGCCCGCGCACGATGTGCTGCCGTTTGAAAACCTTTCGCCGCACAGCGAGATCCAGGAGCAGAGGGCGTCGGCGTTGTGGAAGCTGGCCAGCGGGGCTGCGAAGCTGGTGATCGCGCCGGTGGAGGCTGCGTGCATGCGGCTGTTCGCACGCGACTATTATGCCGCGCTGGCGCTGCGGCTGCGCGTGGGTGAAGAACATCTGCCGGACATGCTGGTCGAGCATCTGCTGTCGGTCGGCTACACGCGGGTGGACGTTGTGGAGATGCCGGGGCAGGTTTCGATGCGCGGCGGGATTCTCGATGTGTATGGGCCGGAGATGGAGCGGCCGGTGCGCATTGATTTCTTTGGCGACGAAATTGAGTCCATGCGGCGGTTCGATCCCGAGACGCAGCGCTCGAGCTCGGCTGTGGATGAGGTGTTGCTGCTTCCTTTGACCGAGACGCCTGCGACGGAGGCGCTGCTGAGTGCGATTAATGCACGGCTAACGCGGAGCGGGTCGGCGGGCGCAGAACTCGAAGGTGGAGAGACGCCCGCGGAGTTGGTGAATCACGTGGCGTCACGTACCGGCGAAGCGACGATCTTTCCTGGGTGGGAATTCTATGCAGCGATGGCTGGCGCAAAGTCGTCGCTTCTGGAGCTGATGGGCGCGCAGACGCGGGTGCTGATTGAAGAGCCGGCGATGGTGCAGAACCAGGGCGAACGCTGGTGGGACAAGGTGGAACAGCGGCACGAGCGTTCCGGCATTGGATCGCTGGTGCGCGTCGAGGATCTGTACCTGTCGCCGTGGGAGTTGCAGGACAGCATTCGTGCGTACAACGGGTTCGATCTCGATCAGCTAGGTGCAGTAGACGTGCTCGAAGGGGATCGGAGCGATGCCAGCGAGATTGAGTTTGCGACGCGCCCGACTATGCGCTTTCACGGATCGATTCCGGCGCTCATTGACCAGCTGAAGCTGCTGATGCAGAGCGAGGCGCGGGTGTTGATTGCGGCGCCGAACCAGGGCGAAGTGGAGCGGCTCGCCGGCTTGATGCAGGAGTATGGCGTGGCCTATCGCATCGGGTCGCGGGTCGATCAGGGCGGATCGACGACGGTGTATTCCGAGTCGAGTTATATGGCGGGCGATCTCAGTACGCCGGTGATTGTGCGCGCGGCGATTGCGAATGGGGTACAGGTGTTGGACCTCGATCGCAGGACGGCGCGGCAAGTGATCGTCATCGGCGCGAATGACATCAACGACGACGCGGATGTGATGGCGCGGCCTGCGCGGAAGAAGTCGAAGACAGCGGCGTTTGTGTCGGACTTTCGCGATCTCGCGGTGGGCGATTTCGTGGTGCATGTGGACCATGGCATCGCGCGCTATGACGGCCTTCGCACGATCGAGCAGCCCGATGGGTCCCAGCTGGAGCTGATGATTCTTACCTTCGCCGAAGAAGCCAAGCTGTATGTCCCGCTGACGCGGCTGGACTTGATCCAGAAGTATCGGTCGACGGAGAGCGGGCCGACGCCGCAGTTGAATCGGCTGGGAAATCCTGCGTGGGCGAAGACGAAGGCGCGCGTCAAGAAGGCCATGGAGGATATGGCCGAGGAGCTTCTGAAGCTCTACGCGCAGCGCAAAGCTGCTGTGGGCACTGCGTTTTCGCCGGATAACAACATGCAGCGTGAGTTCGAAGACGCCTTCGACTTTAACGAGACCGACGACCAGATCACGGCGATTGCCGACATCAAAGCGGACATGGAATCGACGCAGCCGATGGACCGGCTGCTGTGCGGTGACGTTGGCTACGGCAAGACCGAGGTTGCGATGCGTGCGGCGTTCAAGGCCGTGCAGGATGGCAAGCAGGTTGCGGTGCTGACGCCCACCACCGTGCTCTGCTTCCAGCATTTCGAAAGCTTCAAGCGCCGCTTCAGCAAGTTCCCCGTTGTGGTCGAAATGCTCTCGCGCTTTCGCACTGCCAAGGAAAAGAAGGAGATTCTGGAGCGCACGGAGCAGGGTAAGGTCGACATCCTGATCGGCACGCATGCGCTGCTCTCGCAGGGGCTGAAGTTTCAGGATCTCGGATTGCTGGTCGTGGATGAAGAGCAGCGCTTCGGCGTGCGGCATAAGGAGCGGCTGAAGCAGATGCGCGCGGCGATTGATGTGTTGAGCATGAGCGCGACGCCGATCCCGCGGACGCTGCACATGTCGCTGGTGGGGCTGCGCGATATGAGTGTGATCGAGACGCCGCCCAAAGACCGCATGGCGATCCAGACCATCGTTGCAAAGTTCGACGAGAAGCTGATTCGCACGGCGGTGGAGGTGGAGCTTGAGCGCGGTGGCCAGGTGTACTTCGTGCACAACCGCGTGGAGACGATCTACGAATTAGCCGCGAAGATTCGCGAGCTGGTGCCGCACGCGCGCGTCGTGGTGGGGCATGGACAGATGCCGGAGGCTGAGTTGGAACGCACCATGCTCGCCTTCATGGACGGCGAGTACGACGTGTTGTGCGCGACGTCGATCATTGAAAACGGATTGGATATTCCGCGTGCGAACACCATCATCATCAACCGCGCGGACCGCCATGGGTTGAGCGAGCTGTATCAACTGCGCGGGCGTGTGGGGCGGTCGAATCGCAGGGCTTACGCGTATCTGCTCATTCCGCCGGAGCAGCAATTGACCGAGATTGCGCGGCGCCGGCTGGCGGCGTTGAAGGAGTTCTCGGATCTTGGCGCGGGCTTCAAGATTGCGGCGCTCGACCTCGAGCTGCGTGGCGCGGGCAACATGCTGGGGGGCGAGCAGTCGGGACATATCGAGGCCATTGGCTTTGAGATGTATACGACGATGCTGGAGGAAGCGGTTAGCCGGCTGAAGGGCGAGGGGCAGGAGGAGCGGCCGCAGGTGACGGTGAACCTCGGTATCTCGCTGCGCATCGACGACACGTACATCCCCGAGGAGGGGCAGCGGTTGCGAATGTACAAACGCATCGCCGGAGCGGAGTCGATGAGTGCGCTGACAGAGGTGCGCGCGGAGCTCGAGGACCGTTACGGCCAGCCGCCGGACAGCGTGCTGCATCTGCTCATCGCCGGCGAGATTCGGCTGACATGCGAGGTGCTGGGTATCGCGCAGATCGAGCGCAAGCGCACGTTGATCGAAGAGCCGAAGAAGCCCGCAGCAACGCCGGCGAGACCGAATGTGCAGAAGCCCAGTTTCGGGAGTTGGTCGACGGCACAGGCCCCGCGACCGCCGCTTGCAGGGCGCCATGGGCAGCTGCCGCAGACGGCGAATCTGCAGTTCTCCACGCGCGCGGCAGCGAATCGGCCGGTAACCAACGCGACGGTTGCTCTGCGCGAGACGGCTGCTGCGCGCCCTGTGAATGCGCCCGCGGCGCAGGCTGGCAAATTGAAGCCCATGCGCGAGATGCTCTACATCACCTTTAGCGACAAGCTGCACGCCGCGCCGCAGGAAGACGGCAAGGGCATCAATGTGGGCGCGCTGATGAAGCTGGTCGCACGCAATGCGAAGAACGGGGCTCAGTTGACGCCGCAGGGCACGTTGCGCTGGCCGCTCTCGAGTGCGCAAGCGGACATCGTGCTGGCCGAGACGCGCGAACTGCTTGCAGCACTTGATGTATCGCCGCATTAGCATTACCGTAAATTCAACACCGAAATGCTATGACGAAAATTGTTTTCAAGGCGTTGCTCTTATTTTCAACTGCTGTTGGGGGAGTCTTCCCGCAATCGAATGTTAAGCCGCCGAAACTGATCCAATCAGAGAAAGTTAAGATTGATCAATGTGACAAACTTCCCGACAATCTCCAACTAATCGTGCATTTAGAGATCGGTGTGGACGGCACTCCGTTCAACGAGACGATTAGCAGTAGTTCGGGCAACGCTTGTTTCGATGGTCAGGCTTTGGCAGCGGCTCACAACTATCGATTTAGCCCCGCAACACGAGATGGAAAACCCGTTGTCGTAGACATTTACATAACCATGACGTCATTGAGGGATTGAGATGAAGCTATATGTTTTCGCTCTGGCAGGTCTTTGTCTCATTGTGAATTCGCCAGTACACGCGCAGAACCTCGCGGCCGACGGCGGTAACCAGACGTTCGACTATCTCAGTGGCCAATACTTCCAAGACATTCTGTTCAAGTTTGCGCCGACCGAGGGCACTGCGGCCGGCCTGCATCAGTACGACTCGCAGCTGGAGGATTATTCGGCTGCGGGCGTGCAGCACGAGATTGCGGCCTTGCACGAATTCGAGAAGAAGCTCGCGAAGATTGACCCGAGTGCGCTCGATGCCCAGCCTGCCGCCGACTACCAGATTCTGCTGAACAATGTGCGCGGGCAGCTGCTCCAACTGGAAGTCGTTCGCGGCTGGGAGAAGAATCCCGATCAGTATTCGAGCGGCGTAACTAACGCCATTTTCGTGATCATGGAGCGGCCGTACGCGTCGGTGGACGTACGCCTGCGCGCTGCAATTGAGCGCGAAAAGCAGATTCCGCAGGCACTCGAATATGCGCGCGCGAATCTCAAGAACCCGCCACACATCTACACCGAGATCGCGCTGGAGCAGATTGACGACGACGTGAGTTTTTTCCAAAAAGATGTGCCGAGTGCGTTTGCCGCCGCCACGGATCCGCAGGCCAAGGCGGACTTCGCTAAGAGCAACGCTGCTGTGGTGGATGCGCTGAAGAGCTACGGGGCATGGATGAAGGCGGACCTGCTGGCGCGCTCGAATGGCGACTTCCGTTATGGCGCGGATACGTTCTCCAAGGCGCTTGCGTATAACGAGATGGTCGACATTCCGCTCGATCGCCTGCTGCAGATTGGCTATGACGACCTGCACAAGAACCAGGCGGAGTTTGCGCGGGTGGCAAAGGAGATTGACCCCACCAAGACGCCGCAGCAGGAGCTGGCGGAACTGGCGACGATGCACCCGGCGCCGGACAAATTGTTGCAGGCCTTCCGCGATCGCTTCGAGTCCGAGATCGGCTTCATTCGCTCGCACCACATCATCACGATTCCCAGCGATGTGCAGCCCACGCTGGAAGAGACGCCGCCGTTCATGCGGGCCACTACGCAGGCGTCGATGGACCCTCCGGGGCCGTTCGAGACAAACTCCAACAAGGCCTACTTCAACGTGACGCTCCCGGAGGCGAGCTGGTCGGCGCAGCGCACGTCGGAATACATGGCCGCGTTCAACATGGGCACCATCGTATCCACGAGCGTGCACGAAGCCTATCCGGGACACTACGTCCAGTTCCTTTGGACGCCGCAGTTTCCGTCGACCATCCGCAAAGTGCTGGGCTCGAGCACCAACATCGAAGGCTGGGCGCATTACTGCGAGCAGATGATGCTGGATGAGGGTTATGGGCAGCCGGGTGTTGGAGCGACGACCGAGCGCGAGGCCAAGCTGATTCGCCTGGGACAGCTGCAGGATGCGCTGTTGCGCGATGCGCGATTCGTCGTGGGCGTTCGTATGCACACCGGCGTTGGCGGAGCGTTGACGATTCCGGAGGCGGAAGATTTCTTCGTCAAGGAAGGCTACCAGGCTAGGCCCATCGCGGAAGTCGAAACCAAGCGAGGTACCGCCGATGCGCTCTATCTGTACTACACGCTGGGCAAGCTGGAGATCCTGAAACTGCGGGCCGACG
>Ga0302310_10004631_pt1 | contig 10330 bp, 6 predicted proteins | sample III_Palsa_N1_2_FD_200451 | JGI IMG/M metagenome (GOLD analysis project Ga0302310, IMG submission 200451) | Peat permafrost microbial communities from Stordalen Mire near Abisko, Sweden - III_Palsa_N1_2 | ecosystem: Environmental > Terrestrial > Soil > Palsa > Peat permafrost | place: Sweden... | reverse complement strand
ATGCAATAGTTCGAGACAAATTCTTGAGAAATACGCTGTTGTCCGGCTGAACCAGTCATCGATTCGACGCCAAGCCGCCTGAACTGGGCTTCGAAGGTCAGGAGGTAGAGGAACCTCGGATCGATTTTGCGCGAAGCACGCAAGACAATGAATTCCGTCGACCCGAAGCCAACTTCGGTCGGCAAAGCCTCGAGCACCGCGCCTTTCCCGTTTTCAAAGCACGGCGTTATTTTGGCTAGAATAACATCGCCACGTTCGAAGTAGGTGAAGCCATTGGCGAGCTCGGATATCGGTGCCTGAATGCTGCCATCGATCTTCCCATCGCCACTGACGCGCTCCATAGGGAGAAACGTCGCGAGTTCGTCATCAGCTCGGCTTTTGATCGCCAACTTCGACGGGTTGATCCGGCAAACGTTCTTCAGCCGCTTCACCTCCCACCCCTCGGGCACGTCGCCGAGCCAGGGGATGCCGGAGGGTTTGAGTTTGGCGTTCGGGTCGAGGCCGCGGGTGACGGCGCGGTGGATGATCGCCTGCTTTTGTTCGTTCAGCAGCGCGATGATCTTCTTCTTGGCGCGGACCAGCTTCGCCGTCTGCGCCCCATGCCAATCCAGAAACCGCACAATCAACCGCTGCTCGTCGAGCGGCGGATAGACCGATGGCATCTGCTTGAACGATTCCCAATAGAGCCGATTACGATCAGGCACGATGCCGCGCGAGAACACGTCGATCTCACGCATATAGGCGGCGGTACGGAACAGATAGGCGTAGTAGGCGGCGTCGGCCTCGGGGAATGGTCGCGCCACCACATAGGCCGGACTGACCAGTCCATCGGCTGGCGCGATGCCGACCGCGCCTTGCCACATCCGCATCATATTGTAGGCGATGTCGCCCCGCACTGCCCGCTGATACTTGGAACGGTCGGTCATCTCCTGCTTGCGCCCGCCGTTGTCGAAGTTGCGGATTCGAACGCCGCTTCGGATCGAGACCTCAAGGACAGGCAGATCGGGGAATCCGGTCTCACACCGCACGCCGAAAAGACGACCATTGCGCCGCACATCCCAATGCGCTGGCACGTCTCCGAGCCAAGGCAGGCCGGTCTCGTGCATCTCGGCATAGGGGCGCAGCCCGTCGATCATCGCGCCGCCCCGATGATGTCGGCCATCAGGCCTTCGGTTTCGCGCTCCAACGCCAGAATATCGGCGCGGATCGCCTCCAGCGGGCGTAAGGGCTGCGGCTTGTAGAAATAGCGGGTGAAGCTGATTTCGTAGCCGATCGTCGTCTTGGCCTCGTCGATCCAGGCGTCCGGCGCGTGCGTGAGGACCTCGCGTCGAATGAAGGCCTCGATCCCGCCGGGCTCCTTGAGCGGCACCGTCTCGGTGTCACGCAGCTCGCTGTCCGGCTCGAATTCCACCACGCAGCGCTTGCCGTCGATCGTTATCGGAAACAGGCCGCGCAGCGGATCGGCCGCAACTTTGCCGGGTTTGTGAATGCGGCGGATGACCGGCGCGCCGCCCTCGGCGATGCGGCCTTCCTCCTTCAACGCCTTGATCTCTTTCGGCGCATAGGCGCGCGCGGGGTCGATGCCGGTGGCGCGCAACGGCCGCTCGACGGTCACCTTGGAATAGCCGAACTCGGCATTGTCGAAGATGCGCGACTGCTCCGTCTCCTCGAAGGCAAGGAACGTCTCGACGATGCGCTCGATATCGGCGTCGGCGAACTCGCAGTTCTTCTTGCCGAGGTTTTTGCGCAGCGGCCGGAACCACGCCGTCGCGTCGATCAGTTGCACGCGGCCGCGCCGATGACCGGGCTTGCGGTTGCTTAGCACCCAGACATAGGTGGCGATGGGGGTGTTGTAGAACATGTTCAGCGGCAGCGCGACGATGGCTTCCAGCCAGTCATTCTCGATGATCCAGCGCCGCACATTGCTCTCGCCGCTACCGGCGTCGCCGGTGAACAGCGACGAGCCGTTGTGCACCTCGGCAATGCGCGAACCGAGCGGGGTGTTGTGCTTCACTTTGGACAGCATGTTCGCCAGGAACAGCATCTGCCCGTCGCTCGACCGCGTGACGAGGCTGTATTCGGCGTCGCCCGCGTGCTTGATCACGAAGCGCGGATCGCGCATCCCGGCCTTGCCGCCCATGCGCTCCTGATCGCTCTTCCAGCTTTTGCCGTAAGGAGGATTGGAGAGCATGAAATCGAATTCGCGTGACGGGAACGCGTCGTTCGCAAGCGTGGACCACTCCGGCCCGCCGACGATGTTGTCGGCCTCCTCGCCCTCGCCCTTCAGCAGCAGATCGGCCTTGGCGATGGCGTAGGTCTCGCCGTTGATCTCCTGCCCGAACAGGTGGGTGGAGACCTGCTTGCCGTGCTGCTCGGCGAGTTCGTTCAGCGTTTCCTCGGCCACGGTCAGCATGCCGCCGGTGCCGCAGGCTCCGTCGTACAGCAGGTATGTGCCGGAGGTGATTTGATCGGCGATGGGCACGAAGATCAGCTTCGCCATCAGCTTCACGGCGTCGCGCGGCGTCCAGTGTTCGCCGGCTTCCTCGTTGTTCGCCTCGTTGAAGCGGCGCACGAGTTCCTCGAAAATCGTGCCCATGGCGTGGTTATCGAGACCGGGATGCCGCACCGAGCCGTCGCCGTTCAGCACCGGCTTGGGGCCGAGATTGATCGACGAATCAAGGAATTTCTCGATCAGCGTGCCCAGCACATCGGCCTTCGAGAGTTTCGGAAGCTGGTTCCGAAACTCAAAATTATCTAGAATTTCCTGGACGTTAGGCGAGAACCCATCGAGGTAGGCTTCGAAGTCGGCCTTCAATTGGGCTTGGCTCGCGCGGTTGCGCAAATCGCGCAAGGTGAAGCGCGAAGTGTTGTAGAATGCCTGTCCGGCCGCTTGCCGCAGCGCCGCGTCCTGGTTGGTGATCCCCGCCTTGTCGAGATTGTCCTTCATCGACAGAACCGCGGCTTTGGTAGGTTCCAGCACCGCGTCGAGCCGGCGCAGCACCATCATGGGGAGGATCACATCCCGATATTTACCCCGGACATAGAGATCGCGCAGGGCGTCATCGGCGATCCCCCAGATGAAGTTCGTGATCCAGTTCAAGTCGCCGTTGCTCATGCCGGTTCCGTTCTTCCTCGCTTGGCCAGGTTTTTGGAATTCGCTTTCGTAATTCGGTTCGGCTCAGTTTTGGCCGGATTGGGTGATCTCGCAACCCTTGGTAGCCAAGCGTCGCTTTGGGCCTCTTTCCCGTGGGGCAACGGTGCCATCCTTAGTAAGTCAGTTTGGTTTCGAATGTCGCCGCCGCTCACTTCTTTGCTTCCGGCTATCAATCCGCGCCATCACCTCCTCGCAGCGTGCGTCCATGAACTCCACGACGTGGCAATCAATATCAAACGCCTCGTCCCGGAGTCGCTCGTAGGTTCGCGACCACATGCCTTTAGGCTTGTTTGGAAAGGAATACAGGCCTGGCGTGCCGCCGAGACGCAGCTTGATCTTGTTCGAACGCCGCAGTTCCCGGTCGAGTTGCGTTTCATTCTGGCTCGCATGGGCCAGCCGGTAACAGTGGCGGCACAGAAAATAGCGCCCGGGTCCGTGCAGCTTGGCGACGCGGCGGCCGCAGGCGCACCCGTTCACCACACCAGGACAAATGAAGTAGGGACGCGAACCACCAAGCGGGCAGCGCACTCGGACGATAGGGACCCTCTCCGTCACATTCTCCCACTCACCGCCTCCGCTGCGCCAGCGGTAGATCAAGTGCAGCGACCCGGCTTCGGCGCGAACCCCAATCGAGGCGATGCTCTTGCCATCGCATGTCCATTCCAACCCACGGTAACAGCCGGGCACAAGATACCGTTTCCGGTGCAGCCAGTTGACGTCGATCGAACGGCAAGATTCCACCGTATCGCGCCCCGATCCGCCACACCGGCCCGATCCAAATCCACCCATACGTGCATACCCCCGGGCTTTTTTCCGAAATCATGTTCCAAGTTGGCCCAAGTAGGAAGTTTGTCCCTCCTCGTGCCACCCTCACTGAGATCGCGCGCGCGGAGTGATGGGATGGGATGCCGGCCACGTGGATCGGGGCAGGCGCTTCGAGCACCGGATGTAGGGTCGTGCAAGGTGCGCTCATATTGGGCGCTACGCCCGCGCGCGCGTGACGTGTATATAAGGGAAACCCTGCACAGCCCTACATCGAAGTGCCAGATCACCGCGCGCCTCCGCCTGAAGCTCTCAATCGAACTCCCAAAAACATCATGCCCTGGGAGATTCGTTGCTTGGGAAAGTGCCGTTGCAACGCCTCCGAAAAGCGCTTTATGGTTCCGGCTTCCTCGCCCAGCGCGTTACACCACGCCGTCCAATCGGAAAATAATGTGTGCGAAGCAGTTTGGGAATTCGGACTGTCGATAAGCCGATCGGCGCGCCATTGTTCGATCAAATCCTCGGCAGCCAAATATTCCGCGGTGGCAGACCTAACCGCCTCGGGAGGTTGCAGCCCTTCAGCCTGCCATTCTAGGCACCCCTGTATCATCCATTTTAGGATGCCAGGCCACTCGGCTTTGAGCTTTTCAGGAAGTTCATGGTCGCGTTTGGCGGCCGCAATCGTCACGTCGAACGGAATGAGATTCAAGCGGCGACGGATGGCCTCGGCAACGTTCCGCAGCCCTGGCTTGTGGTTACCGGCGATAAAAAGCTTAAACGCTGGATTGTAGGTAAAGAAGTCCTGTCGCATGAAGCGAGCCGTGATCGGGTCGCCACCTGTCATTGCCTTGATGCGGGCCTCGGCCCAACGCCTCCCTTCCTCGGTTTCTTGTGCCGTTACCAGCCTTGCCCCCCGCAACATCGCAAGATCGGTGGGGTGGCGGTCATTCATGGATGCGGTGAATGTTTCCATCGCGGCCACCGTAGCGTAATCACCCATGAGTGCGGTAATTGTGTTGAGGAAGACGCCCTTGCCGTTCGCGCCGGTTCCGTAGCCAAAGAACATGGCATGTTCCCGGATGCTCCCAGTCAAGCAATATCCGGCTATGCGCTTTAGAAAACCTTGTAATTCTGCATCTTTTGCCGTGATTTCGGCAAGAAACTTCCGCCACCGCGGGCACTCGCCGCCCGGTGCGACTGCGGTAATCTTTGTCAGATAGTCACCTGGGCGATGTTTCCGCATCCTGCTGGTGCGGAGCTCGATGACACCGTCCGGCGTATTCAGCAGCCACTCGTCGCGATCCCACTCCTCGACGGTTGCCGCGTGGCGGCGATCCGATTTTGCCAACCGCTCGACCGCAGCCACGGTCTTCGCGCTGGCGATGCTCGCAGCAATTCCGGGACTGCCGCAAGCTGCGCTGGCCCTCCTGCATATTTCGCGAGCGTAGTCAAATATGCGCATCGTTTCGTCGGCCTTCCACACGGTGCCGGTCCACTCATACCATTTACCCCATGCCGCGACATAGCGCAGGTGCCAAGCGTGTTGGCGGGTAAAATCCAGCGCCAAAGCATCATCGGTGAAGCCGGGAGGCCGAACCTCGCCAACGTTCCCGGTTTCGTCGGGGAGTTCGGAAGGAAATTCGTCCATGCGTGCATCTCCAAATCTGCACGCAGCGCTTGAAAGCCGGCCTGATCTTCGCTAAACTATCTGTGCCCCGATAATCTAACGAAACAAGCCCCTTCGCGCCGCCGTGCCGAGGGGTTTTTCGTTAGGCGGCGCGCTGGCCAGTATGAATCTCGGCCGCTGGAAGTCCGGCGATGTAGCGCCTCAGGCTCTCGGCAGGGATCAAGGTTCGAGCGCCGGATTTCCGAGCTTCGATCTTTCCGGTGGCAATCAATTCATACAGTGTGGTGCGGCCAAGCCCCGAGGCTTTCGCAGCATCAAGGATGGTGTAGGCAAGAATCTGGTTGTCGGACACGAGCGAAATACTCCGGATGCGGTTGTGACCGTTCCGTTTTCCGGGTATCTCTATTTCGCGGCAAGTTTCGCGTTCAATTTCGCGGGCCGCGATATTTCTGTCCAGACTTATCGCGGTAGATGAAGACGGTAATTCGCGGCCCAGCGTCTATTGCGCGGCCGAAGTATTTCAGCGCGGCCCTCGCTTGCCCGGTCCCCATAGTTCGTTCAACAGTTTCCGAACAGGGTCGCGGGGAACCTTCGTGAAATTTAGTTTAAGAAAATCAATTGCGTCCCCCTCTTTCGGCCGTTCAGACCACTCCTTAGAAGCCTTTTTTGCGGCAAGAAGCGCCTTAGCCTTTGTTTGATCGAACGCCTTAGGCGTAACGATGCCTTCGCCGCGGGCTGTGGGCCGCAAGTGGGCGATTGTTTCCTCCGGATCGGTATTGCCCGGTGGCGGGTTCTTTGGCCAGATGTGGAAGACATCTTCCCGTTTGAACTTAACGTCTCCCCATTCCAGACCGCGCCAATTCGCCCAATCGCTAGGCGACACCGCCGGTGCGCAAGTGGCCCACCCGTCAAGGCAGATCGTGTTTTGCTCGTTGGCAAAGAACACTGCCGGAATTGCTTCATGCATTGTCTTGGTAAATCGACGTTCCCTTGAAATTCCCGGGATTCCCCATGCCACTAAGTGCTCCGCTGCGATTTCAGCGCAGCATTGCTGTCTTGCGTGCTCGATGGCGTCACCCCGAGAAGTTCTGTCCGCGAGCAAATTCCGCGCATCGGCGCGCAGTTGCTTGAGCACGGCCCGAGCAGGTCCGCCGTGTTTGCGAAGGATCAAGCGGACCGTTCGACGTTCGTGCGAACTTAACGGCCGTAGTGGACGGCGCTGCGAAGGACGCATCTGGCGCTTGGCCCGTTGCCACAAGCGAACACGGGCTATAACGTAACGCAGTTGGTGAACTTCCCGCACTTGCCTCTCATACTTGCCACCGCCCCACCCGAGAAAACCCCATCGGGAGAAGAATGCCGACTCGCATGCGGTGAGCCCTTCAAGGGCAGTGATTCGACTGCAAGCGATCCAGCCAATCACTTCCTGGAATGACATATAGACAGGATATTTCGCGGGTTCCGCAGGAACTGGTTCACTACCGTAGTGAAACCGTCTCTGTCTTTCTGAGCGACGCACCGCAATTTGTTCCCGCAATTGGTCCGTTGGGGGAATCGGTCTGGTTAATAAATTGCTGGCCATTCTGACACATCCGCCGGTGTGCCGCACAATAGGTCGGCGGGAAAAGCGCGGTGCGGTTCCGCGTTTGTCGGGCCGTCGCCCTATCCCCGCCGATTCGGACTATAGCACTTCGGCAGCCGTCGCCAGCATGGAACGGTCGGATGGTGCTCCGCTCGGCACCTTCACGTCCCCGTCTGCCGCACCGGAATAGCGGCAACATTCGAGCCGGGCACAAACCCCGTCGTTCCGAAGAGATTACGAACCGTCTCGGCGACATAGCTGGGGGTTAAATGGGCATAGTGACGTTCGGTCATGCGCGTCCCCTCATGCCCAAGCTGCGCGGCAATCACCGGCATGGGCGTCCCCCGCATGGCGAGACGGCTGGCGTAGCTATGGCGCAGGATATGAAACGAGATGACGGGTGCGATTTTCGCGGCCGCGCACGCCTCGCGAAGCGGTCGGAATTGATAACTCTTGGCCCAAGCCCCACCGCCTTCTCGGGTAAACGCGAGCGCCTCGGCTGGCTTCCCTGCCACCACCTGCGCCATGAAGGCCTGCCCCTCGTCTGTCAAAACGATATGCCGTGGCTTGCCGCTCTTGCTGGTCGCAATCGTAATCGTGCCGGCGTCCGGGTTGAAGTTTTCGGCTCGCAAGTGGGAAATCTCGCCGTAGCGCATCCCGGTCAGCAGCGCCCCCACAACGATCGCACGAAGGTCCGCAGGGCATGCATTCACCAATCGCGTCGCCTCGGCATCCGTCAGGAAGCGCATCTTAGCCGAGTCCGCGTCGCGGAATGGCTTGACCGCGGCCCAAGTGTCTTTGCTGCCGCCCCGTCCATCTTGATGGGCGTGGTTCAGCGCCGCCTTTAGGATGGTCAACACACGGTTCGCGCTTGCACGCCGCCGGCGAAGTGCGTCGGGATCGGCCGGATCAACTTCACGCACGTTCGGTGCGGTGGCGCTCTTGGCGGTGCGCAGCCTGGGGGCCGCATCTGCGAGCGCGTCGCGCCACTTCACAAGCCGCTGCCTGGTAAGCCTATCCAATCGCACCGCACCCAGCGCGGGCAGAATGTGAGCATCCACGGCGACTTGCGTTTGGGCCAGTCCTTTCCCGCCGCGCCGCTTGTAGTCGGCGAGGTAGTCGCGCACAGCGTCGGCAACCGTGTAGGGCGCGCGGCTATCCCGCTCGGGGTCCAGACCCGCGGTCTTGTGGTGTTGCGCGCTAACCCACACACGCGCTTTCGCTTCGGCTTGCCGGTAATCGAGCACCGTCACCCCCTCCGGCTTCAATTCGTCGTCGGTGCGGCCTAACGACCCTTCCCGGTATTTGCCGTCCAGCAGCACACGGGCTATCCATGTCCCGCCTTTGCGGGCTTTGCGGTAGCCAATCGCGGCGCCGGCGTCCAGCGAGCGCCAATAGGGTTCGGCACGTGCTGCCAGTCGCTCACGGGCGGCGCGTGTGGTGATCGGCTGATCTTCGGTTTGGCGTGGCATGGTGGCTTGCCTAAGGGGAGAATGTGGGGAGTATTATGGGGAGTATTCGCCGCCGTGCGCAAGCGTTTTCCTGCGTTCACTTTCAAGGAAAACATATGGTTACCGGACGCTCCCGGATGCTGGCGACCGGGTTTAATAGCCCTCTCACGGCGGTAACAGGGGTTCGAATCCCCTACGGGACGCCACTCGTACACAAAACTGGGCACTATCGGTTGCGGTGTCGGGGAGGCCGCCCATCGAGGCAGCACTTGCCAAAGCCGATTTCCGTCCAGTGATCGTGGCCCCCGCATCACCGACAATTACCGTTTCGACAAATAGTCGGAGATTGGCCTTTCGGAATGCCGTATCTTCGCCGGTCATGATTTGACTGATGAGTTCGGCGAAGCAGGCAATCTTCTGGTCCGCCTGGTTGAAGTGATTATGGATCGAAGGGTGGATCGAACTGAATTTCTGCAGCGTCTTCCTTCGTCGAAAACGTAGCATCGCCCGCTCTCGCCTTCGAAACGGCAGATCGATCGACAGATCCCCGCAGTCTTCCATCTTGGGCGTGGGAAAGCCGGTGGTTGAGCGCAAAATACGCTCACTTGCCGCCCGGGGCGCCCGCCGACTTGTTCACGGCGCTGGCGCTCATATGCGCGACTCAAGATCATCGGCAAGTTGCAACAGCAATGCCTCGTCGCCTGTCCGGGAGAGCAACTCCAAACCGATTGGAATGCCGCTCGCGGCCTGCCCCACCGGCAATGTTAGTGCCGGAAATCCGCTGCATGCGGCAAGCTCCGGCGCCCAGCCGCCGCGGGGATTGCCGAACGAGTCCGGAACCACGGCCGCGGTAGGATAAACCAAAGCATCGATACCGTCCGCCTCCATCAGGGCCAACAACGCGTCGCGCAGTCGCCGGTGATAGGCGAGGATGTCGCGATACGCCGGCGCATCGAGCTCCGGCATCGCGGCTCGGCGTTGCAATGCCGCACGGTGCTCTGGCAGAAAATCCCCGCCGACGATGATCTCTTCGATCGAGCGCGGCGCCGTGCCGGGGCGGAAATTGGCGGCCAGATAGGCGTTGAAGGCGGGGCGGAACTCCCAATCCACGACATGCGGGCGATCCGCGGGCAAAATCTCGTCCGGCAGCCGTACCGGGTCGACGATGGCCGCCCCCGCGGCGGCCATCACCTGAATGGCCGCTTCCATCGCGGCACCGATCTCAGCGTCGGCACCGAAGGCCTGCCGCAGGATGCCGAGCCTCGCACCCGCTAGCCGGCGCGGCGTCGGCGGCAGCCAACGGGAGTGGGGCGCATCGGTCATCACCGCGAGCAGCGTGGCCACGTCCGTCACCACGGTCGCGATCGGCCCGACAGTGTCGGTGGAGGGCGCCAGCGGGGCCGTGCCGCGGCGATCGATCAGGCCGTGCGTGGGGCGCAGGCCGACCAGCCCGTTGAACGAGGCCGGCGTGCGGATCGATCCTCCGGTGTCGGTGCCGAGCCCCGCCACAACAAATCCGGCGGCAATCGCTGCCGCGGTTCCCCCACTTGAACCGCCTGCGGTGACGGCGCGGTTGAACGGGTTGCGCACGTCGCCGCCGAGCGAGCTGAGAGAGCGAATCTCGAACGAGAATTCCGACAAATTCGTTTTGCCGACGATCACCGCTCCCGCCTCGCGCAACCGCCGGGTCTGCTCAGCATCGCGCCAAGGCATCGCTCCCGCCAGCGCGCGACTGCCAGAGGTCGTCGGCAGCC
>Ga0302310_10004627_pt1 | contig 10334 bp, 4 predicted proteins | sample III_Palsa_N1_2_FD_200451 | JGI IMG/M metagenome (GOLD analysis project Ga0302310, IMG submission 200451) | Peat permafrost microbial communities from Stordalen Mire near Abisko, Sweden - III_Palsa_N1_2 | ecosystem: Environmental > Terrestrial > Soil > Palsa > Peat permafrost | place: Sweden... | reverse complement strand
CGTAACGATGTCCACGGCTCCATCGTGGTTGAGATCGATCGCCAAAACGTCCGATCCTACACCTGATTCATTGTCAATCAACTCCGGCACAAAACGGGCTCCGCCCGGCGCCTTCGGATCGCGCACTGTCTTGTACACATACAGGACCGGCTGCCCAAACGGGTCGGGGTCGAGAAACGTATTCACGTGCGACAGGTAGCGTTTGCCAACGATAAAATCAGGGATGCCGTCGCCGTTCACGTCCGCGAATGCAGAGGCGTGCGGCTCGCTGAAGACGACGCCCCCCGCGTTTTCGGCTTTCGTGGTCAGGTCATCCGCAATCATGTGTCTGACGAAGCTGATGTTGCCCTTCGCGTCGCGCTTTTGTTCGAACCACGCCAGTCCCCAGCCATGGGCGTTGAGTGCTGTTACCACGTCCGGCAGGCCGTCGCCGTTCACGTCATAGACGCCCATCACCGCGCCGCCCATGATGCCTCGGCCGTACCGCCCAAACGCCTCCGGATGATACTTCCACGTATCGTTGGCTGGATCCTTCGGGCCCTCCCACCAGCCATAAGCGGTCACAATGTCCATGCGGCCATCGCCGTTGATATCGCCTACGCCGATACCATGTGCCGTACCGAAGCCCTTCTCTGAGACGTTCTTGATGATCCACGGCCCGGTCGGATTCGCGGGATCAGGCTTCGCATATCGCACCTGGCCCCCACCCATGTAGACGATCTCCGGCTTTCCGTCGCCATCCACATCGCGGAATACGGCGACTTCGCTCTGGACCTCTTTCACAACCTGGAATTTCTCCCAGCGACGGTTTTTATTTGCACCAGGGTTCACGTAGAGCGTCACACCGAGGCTGCCGTAGTTCGTTGAAATGATATCGGGCCAGCCGTCGCCGGTGAAGTCCGCGGCACTCTGGATCCAGGCGTCGCTGGCAAATCCCGAGGTCTGATTGAACCCTTCCGCCGGATAAATCTCCTCGCTATGGGTATAGTCCGGACCGTAGTAGATAAAGGGGCCGCTGACGATGTCCATGATGCCGTCCTTATTGAAGTCGGCGGCCGCCACGGAGAAGGAGTAGAAGAACTCCGTCAGCGTCTGCTTGCGGAAGTTCGGGGAGGTCTTGTCGGGTTCTCGAAACTTGGCGGAGAGATCCTTGTACTTCAGGTTTTTGAACCGGACTTCACCGGTTCCACCCACATAGAGCGCGAACGGCCCATAGGTCTCCTCGCTCACCGCGCCGTGCTCGCGCCCGTCATTCAAAAACGAGCGAACGACGTTAGCATCCATGAACATTTCCGCTGTGTTCCACTCACCGACCTTCAGACTGGTGTCTGGTTGCTTGAATGGCAAATCGACTGTGGCGGGTTGGGGACGGAAGTTTGGCGCAGGGGCGTTCGGGTTGGGAGGGGGTGTGAAGCGCACCAGGCCGCCTCCATTCCTCGCCTTGTCGCGCGAACCGATCGCACCATCAGCACCCAGCGTCACCGAATAGGTTGGAACCTGGGGGTCCGCCAAATCGACGAACGTACCCTTCATACCGGAGTCGCTCTTGGTCCCGCGGAACAAGACGCCCGTCTGACAGCCGCCTGTGCAGCGATACTCCAGGTACACGCCAACGTCCTGGTAGGACTTGTCCAGCATCAGCCAACCGCCGCTGGCCGCGGTCGGCTTACCCACAATTTCGCCGTTCTCCGCGTGCCACTCCGCATTGCCCACCGTATGCCAGCCCGCCAGACTCGATCCGGTGAAGGTCACGTCCGGAACGAATGAGGGCCCAACGGCAATCAACGGCACAGTTCCAGCTAATGCCAGCAAAGTCAACGTTAGGTATGGTTTATGACGCATCGAGTGTCCACCGTGGATTCGTTATAGGTTGTTTGAGGCTTACGTTTCCAGTCCGCGCATGAAAACAATGCTTGCGTATAGTGCATTGATTGCTGCACTATTCCCAATGAACTTTACTCGTGGCAGATCGCGTTCGTCAAGCGGCTCGGACGTCGTTACAGCCTGAGTAAAAGACACATTTGATTTCTGAAAAGACGCACACGTCCGTGCAGGAGAAGCGGACGCGGCGATGAGGCGAGGGATGAGGATGGGCAAGTTCAGGCTGTATTTTTCCGCTGTTGCAATTGTGTCCGTCTGGGGTGGAACGTTATCCGCGCAGCCAGCCCAGACCTCCTGGATGGATTATCTCGGGGGACCGTCGAGTTCCCACTATTCGGCGTTGAAGCAGATCAATACCAGCAACGTGAACAAGCTGGAGGTCGCCTGGAGTTATCCGACCGGCGATGACGTGAGCTATACATTCAGTCCGCTGGTGATCGACAACATCGCTTACTTCGCGGCCAAGCAGGGTTCGCTGGTGGCGGTGGATGCGACGACCGGGAAGGAATTGTGGGTCCATCCCTTTCCGACCGCTGGCGGTGTCCCGTCCCGCTTTGGCGGAATCTCCGGCCTGCGCGGTGCGAACTATTGGGAGAGCAAGGATCGTTCGGACCGTCGCCTTTTCATGCCTGCGGGAGGCTTCATGCAGGCTATCGATGCGCGGACAGGCAAGCTCGTGGACTCCTTCGCGGATCACGGGAAGCTTGATTTGAAGATCGGCCTCGACCGGGGTGACCGGCCGCTGGCCTCGAGAACTCCGGGCCGAATCTTTGAGAACATTCTGATTCTGGGCAGCGCAACGGGAGAGGGATATCTGGCTCCGCCCGGGGATATTCGCGCCTTCGATGTGGTCACCGGTAAGCTTTTGTGGGTGTTCCATACGATCCCGCGTCCCGGCGAGTATGGATATGACTCTTGGCCCAAAGATGCCTACAAATATATGGGCGGCGTCGATGTCTGGGGCGAGATCACGGTTGATGAGAAACGCGGAATCGCTTATTTCCCTGTAGCTTCCGCCAAGTACGAACTCTATGGCGGAGACCGGCCAGGCAACAACCTCTATGCCGATTGCCTCCTGGCACTGGACGCCCGCACAGGGAAGCATCTCTGGCATTTCCAGACCGTTCACCACGACGTCTGGGATTACGACCCGGATGCAGCCCCCCAACTTGTGACGGTGAAGCACGACGGCAAGACGGTGGATGCGGTGGCGCTCGCCTCAAAGAATAACTTCCTCTATGTGTTTGACAGGGTGACGGGAAAGCCGCTGTGGCCAATCGAGGAGCGTCCCGTTCCGCAGACTGACGTTCCTGGCGAGGTGACCTCGAAGACGCAGCCTTTTCCGACCGTGGTACCCCCGTTTGGGCGCCAGGGAATGACCGTGAAGGATATGTACGAAGGGTTTATGAAGCCGGATGAAATTGCCTGGTGGAAAGACCGTCTTACAAAGGCTAGAACCGGTTTCTATACACCGCCGGCGGTCGGGGTAGATACGATCAATATGCCGAGCGTGAACGGCGGCGCGTTGTTCTTCAGTACGGGCGCTGATCCGACGAACGGCACTGTTTACGTCGTCGGCAAGAATATGCCGTCGATCGTCAAGCTGGTGCCGGCAGGAGAATCCACCGCCGCGAATGCGGGAGGATTGCTTCCGAGTCGTGCGCCAAATCCGGCTGCAGCACGAGCCAGAACGGGTGCTCCGACGCCTGAGCAAATGGGGCGAGCCACGTATGAACAGAACTGCATGGTCTGCCACGGCCCGGAACTAAAGGGAGACCGTGGGCCTGCGCTCGACACGGTAGTCAGCCGACTGGGCGCGGACGCGACCCACAACGTGATCGCCAATGGCCGAGCGACGATGCCGGCGTTCTCTTCGCTGCCAGCGCAATCTATGACTGAGCTGATGGCGTTTCTAAAGCAGCCCGACCTTGCGCCGTTGGGTTCGGCTCCTTCGGCTGCGGTGCAATCCATGGCCCGGTTGCTGACGGAGCCCGCTTACCCGGACGATGTCGAGGGCCCTCCATCCCGTTACAAGACTGGTTATGGAAACGAAGTCTATGTGGTCGACCCGCCGTGGACCACCCTAACCGCGTACGACCTGAATACCGGCAAGATCAAATGGCAGACGCCCTATGGCGATCTTCCGCAAGCTGGTCCAAGCGATAAGCTGCGGGGAAATACTTATCCGAAGAGCGGGGTCGTGATCACAGCCGGCGGGCTGGTGTTGTTTGCCGGGAACGACTCCAAACTCTACGGGTTGAACAGTGAGACAGGCAAGGTGATCTTCACCAAAGAGTTGCCGAACGGATCGCAGGGCGTACCCGCAGTGTACGAAGCGAACGGACGGGAATACGTTCTCCTCGCCGTGAGCGGCGGGGCCACGGTGTACCCACCCGGAGCTTACATGCCGCCCGGCGGTGTGATGCCTCCGGCGATCTCGAAGGGATATATCGCGTTTGCGCTTCCGGCTGTCGATACGAAGCGTTAGGCTGGAGTGAAAGCAGGGGACGAAGCGCCGGATCCCACGACATAAATTGTAGCGCTTACCGCGCCGCAGATTCCGTGCACCGTAGGCTCTAATGGCGCACTTGATCGGCGGCGCGGTAAGCATGCACATCTGGTGGCAAGCGAAAATCCTGCCAGCCCAGCCGAGTCTGGACCGAGGTCGTCAGCACCCGGGTCGCGATCGAAGCTCCGGGAACCGCGTTTTTTGATTAGACGCGCGCGGATATTGCGTTTATCGTTGGCTCACATACCCATTCTTGGTTCGGAATGCGAAACCTCTCGACGCAGCAGGGTGTTTCGCACGTTACACACATTGCAAAACGGCTTCGTCGGCAACCACGGCCTCTACGTGCAAGGAGAAGAATATCCCCATGTCTTTGAGATGCTTTGGCAGGATAGCCCTCATGATCGCGACCGCATTTCTGTCTCTGGGGACCGCAACGCATGCGCAGACCGTCGACTGGCCATACTACGGGGGCGATCAGGGCGGGATGAAGTATTCCACGCTCCAGCAGGTGGATAAGAGCAACGTCGCCCACCTGAAGCTGGCCTGGGAGTGGAAGACCGGCGAAAAAGATCTGCGGGAGTATGGGACCAAGCCTGGCGTCTTTGAGGGCACTCCTCTCGTAGCCGGCGGCACCATGTATATCGTGACCCCGTATAACCGGGTGGTCGCGCTCGATCCCGCCACAGGCGCGGAGAAATGGAGCTTCGATCCAGAGTCCTACAAAGCTGGACAGCCTCCAAACGGAACCGGATTCGTCCATCGTGGCCTGGCTCTCTGGAAGGATTCCATCAGCGGCAAATACGTCGTGTTCCTCAATACGCGAGCGACTCTTGTGGCGCTCGACGGCACGACCGGCAAGTTAATGCGCGGCTTCGGGGCCAATGGCAAAGTTGACCTGCTCGTGGGGCTTCGATGGAAGGTTGATCCCAAGCAGTACACGAACACATCACCTCCGGTGGTCTACAACAACCTCGTGATTGTGGGCAACGGCGTCGGCGACAGACTGATGTACAACCGCGACCCGCCGGGAGATGTGCGAGCCTACGACGTAAAGACCGGCAAGCAGGTCTGGAGCTTCCATACCGTGCCGTGGACCGGCGAATTCGGCGCCGATACCTGGAAGGACAAATCCAACGAATATACGGGCCACACCAACGTCTGGGCTCCAATGACTCTGGATGACAAGCGCGGCCTGCTCTACCTGCCGGTCAGTACGCCCAGCAATGACTTCTACGGTGCGCGTCGCAAAGGCAACGGGCTCTTCGCGGACAGTCTCGTCTGCCTGGATGCCACGACCGGCAAGCGGAAGTGGCACTATCAGATCATTCATCACGGTCTGTGGGACTACGACCCGCCATCCCCGCCGAACCTCATGACGATCACGGTAAACGGCAAACGGATCGATGCTGTCGCGCAGCCGACCAAGCAGGGTTTTCTCTATACGTTCGACCGTGTCACAGGCAAGCCGGTGTGGCCGATCGTCGAGACTCCTGTCGAGCAGTCGACGGTCAAGGGCGAGGAGACGTCGCCGACCCAGCCGATCCCAACGCTGCCTGAAGCCATCGCGCCACAGGGAGTGACGCTGGACGACGCGTTCGACCTCAGCCCGGAACTACACGACGAGGCTGTTGCAAGGCTGAAGACGATGCATCTCGGCGGGCTCTTTACACCACCATCCTACGAGGGCACCATGATGCGCCCTGGCATCCTTGGCGGCGCTGACTGGGGAGGCGCGGCGTACGATCCGCAGACGCATATCCTCTACATCAAGGTGAACAACATGGCAGCGGTTGCCAAACTGGGCGTCTTCGATCACACTGGCCCGCGCGCCAGCGAAGTCGATTCCGACTATGTCACCGAGGGCCGCACGAATGGCCTGTTCCACGATGGACTCCCGATCCTGAAGGGACCCTATGGTCTGGTTACCGCCGTTAATATGGATACCGGCAAGAAGGTATGGCAGATACCCTTCGGCGACGATGCGGAGATGCGAGCGAACCCCGCACTCAAAGGGCTGAAGCTGCCCGCAAAGCTTGGCGCTGTCGGCACTGCAGGGGTAATCACGACGAAGTCCGGCCTGGTCTTCGTCGGTGGCGGAGACGCAGCCTTCCACGCGCTGGACGCGAAGGACGGAACCGACCTCTGGACCTACGGCACGAAGGAAAGAACCGGAGGCACGCCGATGACGTACATGATCGGCGGTAAACAATATGTTGTGATTGCAGTGGGCTCCGGTAGTGAAGCTAGCCTGATGGCGTTTACCCTGTAGCAAATCAAGACTTCCAAGGGAGTGACCATGCGTTTTATGCTGCGCGGTATTGCACGAGCCTTTGTGCTGTTGACCATGTTCAGTTCGCTGGCCTATACGCAAGCGCCAAAGACGATTGCGCTTGTGGGTGGACTGCTGATTACCGGCTTGGATGAACCACCGATTCACCATGCAGTTGTGGTGATCTCAGGCAATCGCATCGTGGCCGTGGGCTCCAGAAGCGAGATCAAGATTCCCGCCGACGCGACGGTCATCGACACCAGCAGTCTCACCATGATGCCCGGCCTGATCGACACCCACGTTCACGTCGTGCTGGTCGGCCATGGGGACTATCCGCGCTACTTCAAATGGCTCGACAACCACGAGAAGGAATACCCTCTCAGCCGGATCTTGGACATCTCAGCCAGGCAGCTGTTGATGGCTGGAGTGACGAGCATCGTAGATTTGGGAGCGCCGTTACAGCCGATTCTTGACCTGCGGGAGCGTGTAAAGAAAGGTGTTGTTCCCGGCCCGAGAATGCAGGTGAGCGGACCTTGGCTGACGCGGCATGTGGCGATCTTCCCCGACAACTACCAGTACAATGTCACAAGTCCGGAGAATGCGGCGATGCTGGTCGACAAGCTTGCGGATGCCGGCGTGGACGTCATCAAGGCGCATGCCGGCCTGACTCGCGAGGACTACTTCGCCATCGTCAAGGAAGCCCACAAACGCGGGCTCAAAGTCCATGCGCACATCTACGACGAAGAGGCTGTACAGAACGCGTTCGATGCCGGCGTGGATGTGCTGCAGCACGTCGGTTCGGCCGGAACGCCGCCGTATAACCCCAAGCTGCTGGCAGACATTGTGGCTTCAGGACGCCCCGTCGTTCCAACGGTCTATCACCGGGTGTGGCTCTATCCGGACACGATCAACTTTCCGGAACGTCTGGACGATCCGCAATTCAAGGATGAACTGGGCGAGCCGCTCTACTCCGAGATGATGTCGTCGTTCAAGAACTTCACCAGCCTGAGCTACTTTGCAACCATCGACCGCCAGATGTTCTTCGGCGACAAGTCGTTGGCGCAGTGGATCGGAACCGGCGCGGTCGTCGGCATGGGGACAGACAACGGCACACCGGCGAACTTCCATAAGGACGCCCTGTGGCGGGAGATGAAGGTGTTCGTCGATCATGGAATGCCGGCGCAGCAGGCGATCATGGATGCTACCCGAGTCAATGCGCACAACATCATGGGCATTCCGGATCTTGGGACGATCGAAGTCGGGAAGCTGGCGGATGTCATCGCAGTCGACGGCGATCCGCTGTTGGACATCTCGGCTCTGTCGCACGTCAATGTCGTGGTCAAAGACGGCGTCATCTACAAGGGCGGGCCTGTAACGGCGAAGAAATAGCCCGGCGAAAGACAGCGTTACTCCACTCCGAACGCCAGCAGGACGTTGCCGCGAAGCTGCCCGCCAAAGAGATCCGAGTATCCCGATGGGATGAACACCATACCGCCCGCGACAACCGGTCCCGCCGCTCCACCGAATCCTCCGCCCTTCGCCTCAACACCATCGGTTGTTGTAAACGGATGATTGGCGTCGTAATGCCAGAGTTCGCGGCCGTCCGCGGTCGAGTACGCATACATCGTGCCCAGCGTTGATCCGGAGAAGACCACGCCGGGGATTACGGTTGCTGGAGCGCCGCTGCCCACGGGAGGTGACGCTCTCCACTCCAGCTCCCCCGATTCGAGCTTCAGGGCGGTGAGCCCGAAGCCGTTGCCGCCACGCGTGAAAGGAAAGTACACGGAGTGATCGTCTGCGGCAGATCCCCACTGCATTCCGCCACCGCCGTTGTCGATCCCCGGACCAAGTTGCTTCGACCAAACGACGGCTCCCTTCTTGTCCGGATCGAGCGCCCACGCATGACCGTCTTTCTGGCCGATCACGATCAGAGAGCGTCCATTGGGCAGTATTCGCAGGATTGGCGCGTTGCCGAAGTCAACGTCCGGGCCAAGCTCCGCAGGACATGTCTCGGATTTATTCTCTGTCGGAACCTCCGGCCTGTACTTGCCTGGGCAATTGCGAATGTAGGAGTCGTTCGCCCTGACCTGATTCACCCAGAGCCGCTTTCCCGTCTTCATGTCGAACGCCATCACCGCATCGCTGGTATCGACAGCGGGCATCGTATAACCGTTGCCGGTGGCGACGTAAATCGCATTCCGCTTGACGTCCAGCGTGGGGGATGACCAGAGGCCAGCTCCCGCAGGCCCCCACAATTGAATTCCTTTCGAGGTCGTCTTGATCGGCTGCGCGGGTTGGGCGATGGTATACGCCTTCCAGATCGGCTCTCCGGTGCTTGCCTTGTATACAGCGAGCGCGCCACGAAACGTGCAGCATGGATAATTCGGATTGCCTGCGCCCGATTCCTCAAGAGACGAGATCGGAACGTAAAGCCGGCCGTCATAGAGCACAGGCGAGCCCGTGATGCGAGCCAGTCTGTGGGTGTCGGCCCGCAGCGTCCAGATCTGGACGCCGGTCTCCGCGTTCACGGCGTACACATTCCCGCGGATGTCGCCAAAGTAGGCAATCTCCCTTGCCCTGGTTCCCGTGCCGGGTCCGATTACGATCGTCGTTCTCACGCCCGCGTTGGCCTTGAACGACCAGAAGGCACAGCCGGTTGCCGCCGAGAGCGAGTAGACGAAGCCCGTGTCCGACCCGACAAAGACCCTGCCTCCCTCGACAGTCGGCTGGCTGTACGCGGAGTTGCCCTCCGGAAAACCAAAGGCCCATTTCAGCTTCAATTGCGGCACCTGATCCGCCGAGATTCCCGGCGACGGCTGGAAGCGTGCGTTCGATCGATCGACTCCCCATCCCGTCCAGGTCGCCTTCGGCGAGAAATTTGTAGCAGGCTCCGTGCTGCAACGGCCTTGCATCGCCGAGAGATCGCCGGCCGCCGCAGACCCGAACGGACGCCCTCCGACATACACTGACAGCACTCGCATCTCCAGCTCGCTCAACCCCGCGGTATAGGAAGCCATCGACCCCGACGTCATCGACTTGAAGACGTCCTCGGGCGTCTTACGATTCAGGGCGTAGCGATCCGGCGCACCACCCCTGGCAGTATCGTGGCACGAGCTGCACCGCGCGGAAAACGTGTATATCCCGAGGTTTGTGCCCTGCGCATGACGCGGATCATCTGCACTGGGAGCTCCGACGGTGGCCTGCTCCCAGGCAACAGACGGAACAAGGACGAGCAGGAGTGCAGCGAACCCTATAACGCTTGATCTGATCATTTCCCACCAGAATACGCGATGTTCTTTACCAGCCCACGGCGTAGCCGGTGCGACGTGGGTCTGCGCCTGCGGTCATGGTGCCGGTGTCAGGGTTGATGACGACCGCTTGCATGCCGCCGACTGCCGCAGTGAATGCTCCCGCGGGTTTCAGGTTGTAGCCCATCTCTTTGAGTGCTTGCATAGTTGCCGCGGGAACACGATTTTCGATGGTGACAGAGATGTCGGCGCCGGGCTTGTAGAAGTTGGGCGAGGCGTCGATGGCGAAGCGTGGATTCTCAACCGCTTGCTGGACGGGCAGCTTGAAGTCGATCAGGTTGACGAGCATCTCAAACTCGGTCTGGCCAATCGTCTCGCCGCCCGGAGTTCCGTACACGATGGCGACCTTGCCGTTCTTCATGAC
>Ga0302310_10004622_pt1 | contig 10342 bp, 14 predicted proteins | sample III_Palsa_N1_2_FD_200451 | JGI IMG/M metagenome (GOLD analysis project Ga0302310, IMG submission 200451) | Peat permafrost microbial communities from Stordalen Mire near Abisko, Sweden - III_Palsa_N1_2 | ecosystem: Environmental > Terrestrial > Soil > Palsa > Peat permafrost | place: Sweden... | reverse complement strand
TCCCCAACGGCCGCCCGCAAATTCTCGTCAGCTCCACCGAGTTCGGCCAAGGCACCAACACCATCCTCTCCCAGGTAGCCGCCGAAACCTTAGCCCTCCCCTACGACGACATCCTCATCCACGAAGTAGACACCGCCGTAGTCCCCAACTCCGGCCCGACAGTCGCCAGCCGCACCGCGATGATCGTAGGCAAGCTAGTAGAACGCGCCGCGCTACAAATCCTAACCACCCTTCGCAACGAAGCCGCGCTCCCCGCACCCCACACCCGCGAGCAGTTCATCACCGCCGCAAAATCTTACCTCGCACAACACCCGCAGCTCCGAGCCTCCGTCCGCTACGGGCCCCCCGCAAAAATCTTCTGGGACGACGACCTCTATCGCGGCGACGCGTACCCCGGCTACGCCTGGGCCGTGTACGTAGCCGAAGTAGCCGTAGACCTCGACACCTACATGGCCACGGTCACCCGCTTCGACGCCCTCCAGGAAGTAGGCCGCGTCCTCCACCCCATCCTCGCCCGCGGCCAGATCGAAGGCGGCGTAGCGCAAGGCATCGGCTACGCCCTCTACGAAAAGTGCGTCTACAAAGACGGCCACCTGATGAACAACCAGATGACCAACTACATCATGCCCACGAGCGCCGACCTTCCGACGATCCACGTCCATTTCGAAGAAGTCCCCAGCATCCACGGCCCCGGCGGCGCCAAAGGCATAGGCGAACTCCCCATGGACGGCCCCGCCCCCGCCATCCTCAACGCCATCGAAGACGCCACCGGCATAGCCTTCAACTCGATCCCCCTACTCCCCGAAGACATCTTCGAACGCCTAACCAACTTCACCCCCCACCCCCACGGCGGCACCGAAGACCTAAACCCCTCAGTCGATCGCGACACAAGATCAGAAGAACTGTCACCTACTTGAGCGTTCTCGTATAAAGGTCAAACCGAAAGCAAGCAGCTCGAACAGAATCCAGGCAGACAGCGCGAAAATTAGCGCAGCAATCAGAGTAACGGGCCAAGGAGCAACATGAGCGAACGTAGTCTCATAGGTTTTTTGTTTCGCCTCTAGAAAATTCTGCAAGCCGGCATGATTCCATCGAATCTTGTCCTTGTGCCACCACCAAGCCGCAAAACACCCGTAAAGAATGGCGATATAAAGACGTGACGAAACGCTTGACCGCATCTGAACCTCTTCACACGAACGAATATGACTAATATTCACTTCACAATAAACGGCCAGTCCACCACTGTCGACGTCCCGCCCATGAAGCGTCTCCTCGACGTCCTCCGCGAAGACCTCGCACTCACCGGCACGAAAGAAGGCTGCGGCGAAGGCGAATGCGGAGCCTGCGCGATCCTCTTCAACGGCGAGCTAGTCAACTCCTGCCTAATCCCCGCCCTCCAAGCCAACAACGCAACGATCACCACAATCGAAGGCCTCGCCCCTAAATCCGAACCCGCCGCAGCCGCCCTATCCTCTATCCCCTATCCCCTACCGCCTGCCCTCCACCCCATCCAGCAATGTTTCCTCGAGCAAGGCGGAGCCCAATGCGGCATCTGCACCCCCGGCATGATCCTGGCCACGCACCATCTCCTAACCCAACACCCCCACCCCACCGACCCCCAAATCCACGAAGGCCTCGCCGGCAACCTCTGCCGCTGCACCGGCTACATGCGCATCTTCGAATCCGTAAAGCAAGCCGCAGCCCATCAACCGCCACCCACAACTCTGTCATCCTGAGCATGTGAGAAAGATCTCAGAAACTTTTGATTCCATTTGACCTAAGAGGCCAGATTTTGGCTGTGTAGGAACTGTGCAGGCAAAATCTCATTTCTGTGAATTTCCTTGAGCGAGAGACCCAACTCCGGACGGAGAATTCATAGTCTATTGGGAAGGCTGTGCCAGAGCCCGGGTCCGTCTTGACCGAGTGCCACTTTCCACTTTCACGCATGATAAAGGACGTTATTATGCGCGACAAACCTACAAATGTTGCCGTCGAAGGGCCGCCGGTGATGTGGTTGAAGATGCCGCGCGCATCGAACGACACGAGCGGCAAACTCGTCAACGCGTCGGTCGGTCCGTTTGGCTATCGAGCGCGAATAGGGTAGGCGAAAGATCGTAAGTCAGACCGCTTGGCTCGACCAGTGTCAGCATGAGCACATTCATCCGGTAATACTTGGCCCAGGTCGCCTGATAGGCTCCGTACCAGCGTGCCAGACTCGTCACAAACTCGGGGGGCATCTTCTGCCAATTCAGTTGATCACTGGCATAAAGCCAAAGATGCTGAGGGGCGCGTTTTTCCGAATTCGCTGTGCTCACATCTTCGGGCGCGACGAAGATCACAAGGGGCTTACCGCTTCCACGCGTATCAATCCAAACCATGCCGCGCGCACTACACGCATGGGGTACGCATCCATCCATTGTCACGTAACGGTCCTCATCGACCGACACGCCTCCGGGGACGCCGATAAACTCCTCCACCAACTCCGGTACGGATGGAAATTTCCCATGATCCCGCCAGAAGCTCTGTCGTTGAGGAAACGAACCTCGCATCAACGCGCGAAAATGTGGATCCCACTTGTTATCCCCATCCTTCTTTTCCGGCGAGGCAAATGCACGAGCCCATGCGAGATCGTTCGGGGTTTCCAATCTCGCGCTGCTGGCACCCTGAGATGCCGCGCTACTGAAAAGAAGAATGGTTGAGGCAATCACGATCATCACAGAAGTGGTCTTCTTGTTCATCGCTGCCCTCAAATATATTCCACGACACAACACTCTAGGTGATTCCATCTTCTTCGGCTTACGCGCTGAGGATTGACCCAAAAGATCATCTCGCATGGCGCAATTCTATTTCATTCGTCATCGTCACATAAGTGAGCACCTCAGCTAGGTTTATGGTTGGCACGCTTGCGATCCTCACCGTTCTCTCGACATGCGAAGAGGCAGACTTTCTTTTCCTGGAGCGCGCCACAAAACTCAGACGAGGCAATCTGTCTGTACAACTCGTCCTCTTCTCTTCTCATGTAGCGGTTGCGAGCACGCCTTCTACGGGTACACGGTGCCTGGATGGCCGGGCGCGCTTGGGACTGCCTGCCGGTGCAGTGAATCAAGGCTGTGGGATCAGCAGATGAATAAAAGCAGCTTGCGTGTTGCGTATAAGCAATATAGTATTGTTCCTAAGGAACTCATGCTTTATAACCGCATTGCCGTACTTCGTTCCGAACGTTCGTTGAGCCGTCAGGCACTGGCACAGGCAGTGAGCGTCAATACCCAAACGATCGGATTTCTGGAGCGAGGCGACTACACGCCGTCCCTGGAACTGGCGTTTAAAATTAGTCGGTTCTTCAAACTCCCGGTGGAGGCGGTGTTTTCTCCGGATCCGTTTCGGCCGCTGAGCGAACAGGTGTACATGATGGAGAAAAGGGAGGCGTAGCTATGACTGAACCGAAGGCAGGCTTCATTTCAAGGCAGCCGAGGAAGACGCGAACTCGAAGACAATGGCGCTGGCTGGTGGTCCTTTCGACTGTTGGCCCAGTGGGCTTCTTCCTAATTGGAATCTTCAATCTCTCTTCGCTAAGGGACAGCAGCCGCCTTTACGGAATGGGGGCAGCGCTTGACTGCCTGCTGGCCTTGGGTCTGGGACTATTCCTGTTGCGACTCATACGTCGCATGTCTTCGATCGCAACGGAAGAGGACCGGGCGAGATGGTCTTACGGGAAGACGTTTGGGGAACTTACCGAGATGGAGAAGGACCGAGTGAAGCACCAGATGCGTCACGAACTCCAGTCCGAAGGAAAAGTGCAGGATGAGCGAGAAGCAGCAATGCAGCGGGACGCGGAGGAACATGCGTATCGGCTACTTCGACCCGGCTTGCCGGGGCTGGTCTTGGTCTGGTGGGCAGTAGGTTTGTTCATGCCGATTGGGCAAGCACGGATTGAACTGCTGTTCGGCGCGCTCGCTTCTACTGGAATCGTCATCGCGGTGCTGTCATTGCCCGAGCTGATTCGAGTGTGGATGATGCCGAACGTTCTCGGTGAACCGCATTTGGTGATGGGTGGGCCAAAGGAGGTGTAGCCATGCTGAACACCAATACAGCGAACCTTCGGTTTCTAGGGATTGACATGCAGGCACGTTGGCGACGGCGAGTCGCTGTGGTGGCGTCATATACAGTCCTTGCTGTGGCGATGCTGTCGATCCAAGCACAAATATGGGATGCCTTCGGACATCCATATTGGGTGATGTGGGTGATGTCGTTCGTCATCGTATTTTTAGGTGTTTTTCGTGACGGCGTCCTCGTCAAAAGTTTCTTTGTGCCCAAGCAGCCGCCTTCGGAAATGTTAATGGTTGGCAGCCTGGATGAGTGGGCACGATACAGGTATGGGACAACAGGATTTAAGGAAAGCCCGGCGGAACAACAAGAGGATCTCTTAAAAAGATACCGCGTCGGGACATACCTGATGCCGCGAAGCGGAAGCCGGGAGCATCGTCCTTGGCTTCCAGATGAACGCGAGGCCGGCGAGCGAGACCGTGCATCGCGGAGAACGTTGGTGCTGCTGGGCTCGTATATGACGAGCCTGGCAGGAATTTATTCCAGGCATTCAGCACTGACGAAGACGCAGGACGTAGTGGCTCTGATGCTTCAGCTCGTCGTCATGGCGATTACGCTTCCAAAGGCAATTGTGCTTTGGGAGGAGCCGGATCCGCGCGAGGTATCGGGAGAGATGGAGCTCATCGACAAGAAAGCGTGACGACGCCAGAGCGCAGCTGCTGCTGAGGTCTGTCCCAGAGGCCTGTGAATTTTGATTCGGAAGGGTTTGACTTAGGTAAGAGTGGCCGAGACAATTGCTTTAGTGATGTTTTGCATGTTGCGCATGCATCTGGCAGACGATGATAGAAATGGAGGCACCGTGATTCGGAACTTGCTGTTCAGCATAGCTTCGTTTGCTTTGGGCGTCTCTGTCACCATTGCTCAACAACCACAATCCGTGATTCGCATTAAACTGCTCAACGGCCTGAATGGAAACCCTTTAAAGCTCACTAAAGTTGGACTTGAAGTTTCCCCCGGCTATCGGGAGATTGACGTCCAAACCGATCAAAACGGCGTTGCAGCTATAAGCATCTCGAAAGACTCCACGATCTTAACTCACAACACAAAGCTCTACGTCGCCTGCGCCGATGAGCCAGGCGGATTGGTTCACAATGAGTTCAAGGTCAGCGAAATCCTATTAAAGGGGATAGTGCAGCCAGTCGCAAAGCCAAACCGATGCAGCAAGACCACTAGCACTTCGGTTCCGGGAGAGCTCGTACTTTTCGTGCGCCCTTGGGAATTCCTGGAGAATAATCCACTCTAGTAAATGCCTTTCTATAAGGTGCCCTTTTTCATAGCCAAAAGGCACAGAACAGTGTTCGATTATCAGGGGCGTCGTTCTAATTGTGCTGGTGAGGGAACACTTTTAGGAGGACGGGTGAAGCGACTACTGCTGACGCTGGCTTTCTCGGCTTGTGTAAGCCTTGCTCAGGAACCCTCCTCGCCAGTGACCCTCATCCAACACGTCACCGTCATAAACATAGTGACGGGCGAAGAGGCCAAGGAGCAGACGGTCAAGCTTCAAGGAGGCCGGATTCTCTCTGTCGCGCCGACAGAGTCTGCCGATGGTGCATCTCCGGGTGCGGTCGATGCCCACGGAGGCTTTCTCATTCCTGGCTTATGGGATATGCATGTCCACGTCCATGAAACGGGCGAGTTGCCCCTGTACATTGCGAATGGCGTAACGGGAGTTCGCATGATGGCCGGGGAGCGGGACACGGCAGCTCTACGAGTTGAGCTCTCCGAAAAGAAACCCTCGCCCTTTATTTATTTGGCAAGCGCAATCGTCGACGGCAGCTCGCCAATGTGGCCCGGCTCGATCGTCGTCAAGAAGCCTGCGGATGCGCGCCACACAGTCGATGACATCAAAGCTGGCGGCGCTGATTTCATCAAGGTATATGACGGCGTTCCACGCGACGCCTACTTCGCCCTAGCAGATGAGGCGAAGCTGCAGCATATCGACTTTGAAGGCCATGTTCCGGAGGCCATAACCGCACAGGAGGCATCAGCGGCCGGTCAGCGCTCGATCGAACACCTTACAGGGATTGCCCTGGCCTGTTCGAGCAAACAGGAGAGCTTGAACGCCGCAATCGAACATGCACGATTCTTCCTCGATCGGCTCAGGGTTGAGGCTGAGGGCTACCGCAGCTTCAATCAGGCAAAGTGCCAGACTCTCTTTGCCGAGTTTCGTCAAAACGATACCTGGCAGGTACCGACTCTGACTGTAAATCGCATATGGGGAAGGCTGGACGATTCCAAGATGACCTCAGATCCCCGCTTGGTTTACGTTGGTCGTAAATCAAGAAGCAGATGGGACGAGAGAACTCAGCCGCAGATCAGGCGCTGGAACAACTCGGACTACCAAATGGCACGAGGCATCTTCGGGGTGGACGAGAAGATTGTGGGCGGCATGTACCGGGCTGGCGTCCCGCTCATGGCTGGGACGGATGCAATGAATCCCTATTGCATACCGGGTTTCAGCCTTCACGATGAGCTAGCACTCATGGTCGATTCAGGCCTCTCGCCGCTCGCCGCCCTGCAAACCGCAACGATCAACCCTGCTCGCTTTCTGCATCGGACATCTGAGTTGGGAAGCGTTGAAGCGGGCAAAAGCGCCGATCTGGTCCTGCTCCGTGCCGATCCGCTTGCCGACATTCACAACACGACTCAGATTGAGGCAGTGTGGCTGCATGGCCAATACTTCGATCATGCTGCGATCTTAGGTCTGTTGGAAGCTGCAAAGTTGGAGGCTAGACATTAACCTTGAAAATGACTCTGCCGGTGCACAGTTACCTTTTCGTGCTGTCAGCCTTCACGAATAGCTGTGGTCAACCCACCGCTTCTGCTCGGACAAGTCGTCCAAATTGGTCCCCCAGACGCAACTTCTGCAAGAAGGTTGAACACATCAAGCCGAATCTTCAGGTGAGCGCGCCGACGCACATCTCTGGCCGGGTGGTTGATCAGGCTGGAGCGAGAGCTTATGACCGCAACTAATGGTTTCGAAGGGGATCTTCTGATCCGGAACTTACTGGAGCTTTTCAACGAGAGGAATGGCATCACTCGTCGCAAGCTGTTGAGCGAGCTGTGGTCGGACAACGCGGTCTTTATTGATCCGGAAGGAGCCCATCAAGGCCGGGAAAAGATCGACCAAGCCGTCAAAAGGCTTTTTGATTCCTTTCTAGGCTTCTCCTTATCGGTTTCTGGGCCTGTTCAATCCCAGCATGGCATAGGTTATCTCCCATGGGCCTACAGCCCGACCGGTAAGCCACAACAGATTTCAGGGATCGATGTCGGTCTGGTGGAAGGCGGTAAGTTGACCGCGCTGTACACGTTCGTCAATCCGGAGAGCGTTTGAGACGGCCGTGAATCTACCTTTTCTGAAGAAAGTACAGAGGCCTTGAGTATGCCCAGGAATAGTCACCGTATTTCAGTAATTGCATCACTTCTTATAGCCAGTCTCGGTCTCTCCGCGCAAGGCCGCCGGCATGAAAGCAAACCTCAACGACCAGCAAGCGTGAGTTCCACAAATTGTTTTGAACCAAACGACCCCGGGGACATTCGCCTCTGGGACGGTCCGGCGCCCGGCGCTAGGGGCGACGATCCCTGCAGAGATGTTCCCTACCTGAAGGTCTTTCGTACGCAGTCCGGCTCGCAAAAGCCAAGAGCTGCAATTATTGTGATCGGTGGTGGCGGGTATGACCGCTTGACCGACACGAAAGAGCAGGCTCCTGTCGCGGAGTACTTCTCGCAGACGATAGGCGTGGAGGCCTTCGTACTGTACTACCGTCTAGTTCAGTCTGACGGGACTTATCGGTATCCGATACCGATGTGGGATGGGCAACGCGCGGTAAAGCTTATCCGAGCCCGAGCTGCCCAATTGGGTATCGATCCTTCACATGTCGCAGTTTTCGGCTTCTCCGCCGGAGGACATCTAGCCAGTACCCTTGCGCTTCACTCGGCCAGCGACTTTGATCTTCCAATTCATGACACCGTCGACGAGCAGCGAGGCCGCCCTGACTTGCTTGGCCTGGGCTACCCGGTCATATCGATGGACCCGGCGGATGTTCCGCCCTCTGGTTCCTATAACAATCTTCTGCGAGACTTCGATGGCGGTGAGCTGCGCCATCTGCAGATCTACCTTTCAGGCGAAAAGAATGTCACCGAGCGCACCCCACCGGTTTTTCTTTTCGAGAGCATGGATGACGCACGCATCAGCCCGCAGAACAGCGTTCTGTTCGTCTCAGCGCTCCGCCAGAAAAATGTTCCGGTGGATGCTCACCTCTTCCCTCATGGAGAACATGGCGCCGGTCTTGCGCAAGGAATTCCTGGTGAAGAAGACTGGCCAGAGATGTATCACCGCTGGCTGGACGCCCAGGGGTTTCTTGGGCGGTAAGAGCTAAAACTGTGTTTGCTTCGTCACGACTTTCTGTCTCTTCGGCTTGAGGGCAGAGCGGCGCGCGGTATAAACCTTGTAGGAATTCGGCGCCCGCATGCGGTTCCTCTCTTCGTAGATCGCGGGTGTTTGTAGCAATTTCGGCCGTACGGGGTGCGCCGGAGTTGCAACATTGGCAGGAATGGCCAATGTGCTCGAGCTGCAGGGAGAGCAATTTCGCGGCCTCCTGTCCGGCATAACGTACCCGGCATCCCGAATGTCGCCTTCGTCATCGGCGGTCATGTGCGCAGCAAAACGTAGTCTTGGTGATCAGGCCGCAATAGACACGCGCGATATGCCACAGCACGATGGGCGATCTACCATCCAGGGTAGGCGCGAAACGGCCAAATGCGGTATGTCGATATTGATCGCTTAGAGATGAAGTCGTGCTAAATGCTGGTGCCGACCCGACGCTGCGGAACCGGCAAGGCAAAGCAGCAGGGGAGCAGTTTCGTGCCTGGGGCCTGAAGGATCAGGCCGATCTGCTGGATGTAGCTGTGATGACGCAGTTGGGCAGTGCATCACCGGCAGCTTCGACCTCACCCTGGCGAGGTCGGCCCTCGGACGAGCCAAACCCACTGCCGCTCCGGAATTGCTGGTACCGATGGTAAGGAGCATTCAAGCATCGCAGTGCTCAAATCTCAACCTTGTGGATGAAGCGTAGCGTGAAGACACACAAGACGACGGCAAAGCCGAGATGCAGGGTAATGTTCAGGATTGAGGGTAAGGTGAAGCTGCCCGGCAAGAGTAGAAGCTCGGAAGCTACAGGTTTCGAAAAGACAATCATCGCTGGTATGAAGTAGATAAGTGAGGTGCTGAAGGAAGCACACGATCTGATCGTCGCGTTCTGGCTGAAGATGAGCCAGCGCTTCGCATGAAAAAGAGAAACGATACATATGCCAAGCGAAAAACCAGCGAGATAACGTGCCCCCATGTGTAACGAGACAAGCAGGGGGAGCAAACCTGGATGCGCGCCAAGTGGGGATACAGAGGGCGGGATGATCTCGGCAATAGCGACCAGGTGATCTAGCACAGGAGCACGCACGAGTGCGAGCCAACCAATGGTGATGAGCACGATTAATGCCGGAATGCAGCAGAGGCCTGCCGTTGCTAGGAGCCATGGAGCGAGGAACACACTCAAACGGCTTTTCGGACGCGTGAGCAAAAAGCGTGCTCGGGCGGTATCCGCTGGAAGATTAGTGACACCGATGCTAGAACTGCCTCCAAGGATAAGGGCAGCCAGAACTTCCATTACAAACAATGAGCCAAGCAGAAGATGTGTGTCGGCCGGGGTGACCCTGCGGTGAGATGCGGTATGCCAGAGGACGCTAAGATCCCAGAAGCTTCCTGCAGATGTGCCGAGTATGCCAAGAAGTGCGCATGCGAGGCAGACGGCGGCTGCTGCAAGAAATGGTTTGTAAGCGGGAAGCAGAAATGGAGAAATCCGCATGGAAGGCCTCGATAGGAAGTTTGGTGAAGCACGATGCGTGCGAGCTTCACGCCGCTATAGGCATCGATCAGTCACAATTCACGACGTTTGGCTGCTTGCTGCGCAAGAACAAGAAACATAAACGAGAGCGTGATCGCGAAGACGAAACCTAAGTATGGTGGAGGATGGCCGAGCTGTGTGGAAAGGAACAAAGTGCGAGTCACACGAGCCAAACGTGGCGAGAGAATCGCGGCAACTTGTACACCGATCACTGCAATGATAAGGATGAAAGAGCGCAAAGCCGCTGTGCCAAACAAGCGAGGCGGCAGCGCGAAGGCCGCAACGATAAAACTGAACACCACCGCACTTCCCGTAATGAGAGCGAGACCGAGGCGCAG
>Ga0302310_10004618_pt1 | contig 10345 bp, 11 predicted proteins | sample III_Palsa_N1_2_FD_200451 | JGI IMG/M metagenome (GOLD analysis project Ga0302310, IMG submission 200451) | Peat permafrost microbial communities from Stordalen Mire near Abisko, Sweden - III_Palsa_N1_2 | ecosystem: Environmental > Terrestrial > Soil > Palsa > Peat permafrost | place: Sweden... | reverse complement strand
GCCATGAGCGCATTGGGCGGCATGGTAATGATGGTGCAGCTCTCGATGGCATTGCCTTCAGCGCTGACTGAGCGATCCCACAATCCGGCGAAGCCGAACACGGGTTGATCGGCCATGGTGATGTAGAACGGTGTCTTGCTGCCGTCCTCGTTCATGTGCCACTCGTAGAAGCCTGCAGCTGGCAGGATGCAGCGCTGTCCACGCTTCCACGGGCCGCGCCAGGTGGGGCCGTCGGTGAGCTTCTCGATAGTGGCGTTGATGGTCGAATACTTGGGCGGCACGCCCTTGGCAAAGAACGGCACCAGGCCCCAGCGCATCATCAGCCCCTCGCGCTGGCCATCGGTAAGGCGCACGACTGGCACCTGTTGAGCGGGGGCGATGTTGTAGCTGCGGTCGAACCTCCAATGGATCAGTTGAACTGCGAAGTACCGCTCGGCTTCGGCCGTGGCTGGATTGACATAGCGGCCGCACATAAGTGCCTACCGGCTCACGCAACCGGGAGTCGGCGCGGCATCAGCAACCCCAAGGCGATCGCGACGATGAACAGCGCCGGAACATCTCCCAGAAGATGTCCACGATGTTCCGGATATCCGATCGCCTGTGCAGCCATGATTCCGCCGTGCACGACACTCGACCAGACGGTAAACCAGATAAGGCTGCGATTCGCGAGCGGGTCTCGCGATGCCAGCAGCAGAAAAACTCCCAGCGTCGCGTAGATGCCCAGAATCATCTGCAGGTACATGGATTGGCCGGTGTGATGCCACGCCCAGCCCGACGGCCAGACGATCGTCAGTGGATAGACGCCTAGCAGAAATATGAGACCGACGACGATCAGCGCATAGCGCAGGAATCTCTCGCGAGCTGCAGTACTCATTGGAATCACCCCTTTCTTCTTTGCAGGCGCCGCCATTCTCCATCAAATGGTCGCCCCGCGTGAATGGCATCATCAACATGCGGCCTGGCCGCGTGCGGCGGCCGTTGAGCGGCTGGCCACCTGCAGCTCATACAGCTTGTTGCGTTGCGGACTACTGTCGCGGTAGGGACGACGGTTAACCCGTCGCCCCCCGCACAGATCCGTACTTGCAGATTACCCGCATACGGCTCCTACCTTGAGTGTGTGGCGCGAAAACGCGCGTCGGGATAGGGATGGAGCACTCGGGGTTCGGGCAACCACGTCCGAACACGTGAAAAGTAGCGGTCCCACGACATGCGGAGCTGACTGCGGCGGCCGAGAATGCGCCACCACGCGTGCAACAACCGATATCGCATTGACCACAATCGTCGCAGATTGCCGGGCACCGCATGGTAGTTATAGAACCCCTGCAGAACCTTATGCAACCAAGCGCCGATCTCACGCATTCGTCCGTGAAGACGCCGACGCAACTGCTGCTTGATCTCTGCGAGCTTGGCATGCATCCGCTTGGCCATCGTCACGCGCCGGAGCTGGAACCAGCCCTTGCCGCGTGTGATGCCACAGATATGCGTAAACCCCAAGAAATCAAACGTCTGCGCGCGACGGTGCCCGTGGCGGCGACACCACGCATTGGCATGACGACCGAACGCGATCAGTCGGGTCTTCTCAGGATGAAGTGACAGTCCAAACTGTGCGACCCGCTCATGAAGTTCCACGAGAAAGCTTTCGGCTTCCTCGCGATGTTCGAACCCCAAGAACGTATCGTCAGCATAACGAACCATCACCATGTCACCCCGCGCTGTGCGGCTGCGCCATTGCAGAGCCCACAGATCGAAGACAAAGTGGAGATAAATGTTCGCCAACAGGGGTGAAATTACCGACCCCTGTGGCGTCCCCCTCTCCGGCTGAGTCACCTGACCGTCTTCCATAACACCCGCGGTGAGCCACTTGTCGATCAGCCTCAGAAGACGCTGATCCCCGATGCGATGGGCCACAAATCGTTGTAGCCATCGCGGATCAATCGTGTCGAAGAATTTGCGGAAATCCGCATCAACGACCCAATTGATCTTGCGCTTCTCGATTGCGACTGCAACCGCATCCAGCGCATCATGCTGACTGCGCCCTGGACGAAAACCATACGAGATGCCGACAAAGTCGCTCTCATAGATGGCATTGAGCACCGTGACGACGGCGTGCTGGATGATTTTGTCTTCCAGCGAGGCAACGCCGAGCGGCCTCTCGGTTCCATCGGTCTTCGGGATATAGGTTCGTCGCACCGGCTGTGCTCGGTAGCTGCCGCGGTGTACCGCGGTATGTAGCGCGCGCAACCTGCTATCGAGCTGCAAATACTCCTTCCACACCACGCCGTCGACCCCGGGCGCCGCATCGCGTTTGAGCGCGTAGAAGCTCTCCCGTAGCCGTTGCACAGTGATGTGATGCAGAAGCGCTGTGAAGCGTGCCTTCTTATCCCTCCTCGCTGCTTCGCGCACACGTTGCAGATCCGACGACGCGGCAACCCGGCTCTGAGTCCGGACCGCGGCAGCCCGCACCGTGTTCCTCTTGGTCGACGGCCTTCCCTCCACAGCCTCCGCCGCTTGCGCGGCGTTCGGTTGCTTCTTTGGTAATACGCCGTCGTCCGACTTCCCACCCCGATTCCCATCAGGCTCATTGCCAGTGGCCTTCCCTGATAGGTCCAGCCGCTCGGCGCTGGACTGAAGTGGGATCTCCCAGGTCCCGTGCATGAAGCTTCGATGCGTGCTCGGGGTCTCAGATCGCGCGGGACTGAGCGACGACTCGCGTTTAACGCCATCACCCATCTTGCCTTCCGTACCCATTAAGACGTCGGCATCCCGAAACTGTCCGTTACACGACTCAATACCCGGCCCACATCTTCCCCTGTCAACGCTTCACGTCGGCACTTGCGCGCCGCCGCGCATGACTCGGGGCCAGACTGGTTCGCTACACCTTATCTGCAAGAGACTTTCACTCCTAGCTTCGATGCCAGTTAGCCTGGCGCACAATGGTATGGACGCCCCCACTCTGCGCGGCATCGTGTGTGCCAAAGTGGAAGTGCTGAGTTACCACTACAACAGGCAGGAGCGTCCGAGGTGAACATTACGACGGTCGGCATTGATTTGGCAAAAAGCGTATTCCAAGTCCACGGAGTGGATGAGCGGGGTAAGGTGGGGCTACGTAAGCAGCTCAAGCGCTCCCAGGTCATGGGCTTTTTTGCGAACCTACCGCGGTGTCTGATTGGGATGGAGGCGTGCGGCAGCGCTCACTTCTGGGCCCGAAAGTTTACGGAGTTGGGGCACACGGTCAAGCTGATGGCCCCCCAGTTCGTGAAGCCTTACGTGAAGACCAATAAGAACGATGCGGCCGATGCTGAGGCGATCTGCGAAGCAGTGGGTCGAGAGAACATGCGCTTTGTACCGATCAAGAACGCCGAACAGCAGGCGTTGCTCGCATTGCACCGAGCGCGACAAGGCTTTGTCGGAGCTCGCACCGCACAAGTCAATCAGATCCGAGGGCTTCTGGCTGAGTTTGGCATTGTGATTCCTGCGGGCATTCGTCGCATAACGGAGCATATGCCAGAGATTTTTATAGAGGCTAAGTAGAGAAGTCCGCTTCTGGCTAAGTACAGATGTCCGCCTGGGCCGGTGGATGGCGGATGCTCCGAGAGCTTGGGCTTAGGGAGCATCCATGTATCAACGAAGCACGGTGACGATGAGCATGCGGGAGCTCGATCGGTTGAAGGTGATTCAAGCGGTCGCGGCTGGTGAGTTACGCGCGGGTCTGGCCGCGGAGCGACTGGGCATGTGCACGCGGCAAGTGCGACGCCTTGCGCAGCGCTACCGCATCGAAGGTCCTGTCGGACTGATCTCTCGACGCCGTAACAAGCCCAGCAATCGCAGGATCCGGGAGGATTTGGAGAACCAGGTCGCACAGATCCTGCGCGATCAATACCCAGACTTCGGGCCCACATTGGCTATGGAGAAGCTCGCTGAGCGGCATCAGATTGTGTTGGCCAAGGAGACGGTACGCAGGATTCAGGTGGCGGCTGGGCTGTGGATTCCGCGCAAGCTTCGGCCACCGAAGGTGCAGCAGCCGCGGACGCGCCGGGCTTGTGTGGGAGAGCTGATTCAGATTGATGGTTGTGAGCACCGCTGGTTCGAGGATCGTGCGCCGATGTGCACCGCGCTGGTGTTTGTCGACGATGCGACGAGCCGGCTGATGTGGGTCAAGTTCGCCTGCACTGAGTCGACTTTCACCTACTTTGAGGCAATGCGTGAGTATCTGGGCCGCCATGGCAAACCGCTAGCGCTCTACAGTGACAAGGCGAGCATCTTCCGCGTGAACCGTACAGGAGCGGTCACTGGGTCCGGTCATACGCAGTTTTCCCGGGCGTTGTACGAACTCAACATCGATGGGATCTGTGCCAACACGCCGGCGGCCAAGGGGCGCGTCGAGCGGGCACATCTGACGCTGCAGGATCGGCTGGTGAAGGAGCTGAGGCTGGCCGGGATCTCGAGCATCGAGGCTGCAAACGCCCTAGTGCCGACCTTTATTGAGGGCTACAACAGCAAGTTCGCCAAGCTCCCGCGCGACGCGCACGATGCGCATCGCCCTGTGCGCCCGGAGGAAGATTTGGATTTGATCTTTGCGCGACGGGAGCTGCGCAAGGTGAGTCGGAATCTGCTTCTGCACTACGAGCGCAAACTCTACGTGTTGGTCGACCTCCCCGAGAACCGGCGACTGATCGGTAAGTACGTGGAGATGTTTGAGTATCCGGACGGACGCATTGAGATCCGCGTGGCTGGCCAGGCACTGCCCTATTCCATCTATAACACTTCAGGAAGAATAGACCCGGGAGTCATCGATCAGGGAGTGGTTGTCGAGAACAAGCGTCTCAGCCACGCACTGCAGATGCTGCGGGACGCCCAAGCGCGCCGGGAGACGCGTCCGCCGAGGTCTGCTTCCCCAGTCTATCGAGGCGATGGCACGCGGATTCCGGGCTCCAAGAGGGTTGGGAGCCGCAAGCGCCGGGCATTGAGTGCGCAGGACGCCGAAGCAATGCACCCGGAGCTTCTGCCGCCCCTGCCGGGGCGTCAGACCGCGCGGCGGGGAAGACCCAGTAAATGGAACCAGGAAAGCCAAAAAGCGGACATCTCTACTTAGCCAGAGGGTGGACATCTGAATTAAGCTGGATCACTTTTTGTGGCTCTGTTCGTTTCCTTTGGCGTTTTAAGTGCTGCTGCCGCTGAGAATGCGCAAAGCGTTCCTCAGGACAAAGAGCAGCTGACGCAAGAAGTCGGCATGCAGGCCGTCGTATACGGACTACCGCTCGTGATGATGGACATCACGATGAAGAACTTCACGAACTCACCCTCGCCCAGGGGTGCTCCGGCGAATCAGTTTGTTCATGAACGAGCATTTCCGCCTGCGTCATATAAACAAGTCGTTCGGTTGAACGTTGATACCCTCTACTCATCCGCATTTCTGGACTTGACGAAAGAACCCATAGTGATGTCGGTGCCTGAGACGCACGGCCGCTACTATCTGCTTCCGCTGATGGATGCATGGAGCAACGTGTTTGCGACGCCCGGGTCGCGGACACGCGGTGATGCGGCCGCAAACTTTCTGATAGCAGGTCCGAACTGGACTGGGAGTGCACCGGCGGGCATGCAAATATTGAAGTCGCCCACCAATATGGCGTGGCTTCTGGGCCGCACGGAAACTCACGGCCCAGCAGATTATGCTGCCGTGCGTGAGATTCAAGATGGCTACCGGCTGACTCCGCTTTCTCGTCTTGCAGGTGCATATACACCTCCTGCGGCGCCTCTCGATCCGAAATACGATGCGAAGACGCCGCCCGTCGAAAAGCTCAAGGCCATGAGTGCCACTCAATATTTCGACGTGCTTGCCCGATTGCTCAAGGCCAATCCCCCTCCGGACGCGGATGCTCCGATGATCGCCAAGTTGGCACGCATCGGAATTGTCCCTGGTAAGCCCTTCGATCCCGCCCAACTCGAGCCTGCCGTGGCCAAAAGTTTGGATGGTTCAGTTTCACTGGCACTGCAAAGACTGCAGGCCGCCGTTGCACAATTGGGAGCGACGGGTTCGAGTAAGTCGACCAATGGATGGCGCGTACCGCCAATGACAGTGGGCAGCTTCGGTACCAACTATCAGCTCAGGGCCGTCATCACGCTCATCGCCTTCGGTGCCAATCTTCCCGCGGATGCAGTGTATCCCACGGCATTTGTGGACGGCGACGGCAACATCCTTGATGGCTCACATCGCTACTTGCTTCACTTTGGCAAAGGCGCGACATCGGAAAAAGCATAGCTTTTGATCTCGCAATCGGCGCCGGAGTATTGTGTTGTCGCCGATGCCTTGTTGAGCCTGCCGGCTGAACCCCAACCGACAAATTTGTCGGATAGAATAGCGCTCCAGAACTTCGCGTCCCGGGACTTCCACGCCTCGTAAGCGCTCCGTTCCAGCGCCAAAAGTTCGCCCCTTGAATTGGATTTCGCGGCCAAGGGCTGTACCGACTTTGGCGTGGTTGGGCGTGCAGGGTACTTGCTTAGCTGCGATCCTATTTCTCGTTTTGCAGCTCAACAACCATGACTTCAATGGGTGCATCCCCGACATTGATATCCTGATGTCGGGTTCCGGGAGTGTTGGCATCGAGCCAGTAAGCCTTCCCAGTCTGCCACTCATGAGCCTCACTCTTGCCGGTATCCTCAAGAATCTTCATCGATCCGCCACGCAAAGCGATTATTACGCGCGGGTGTTCATGTCGATGTAATGGTAGTGGATTGTTCGGCAGCACGAGTGATTTCCACACCTTTACCGAGCTATTTTCAAATTGGGGCTCACGACCGGTCTGCGTCGCCGTCTGCGCAACGGCCAGCCCCGCCAAAAACGCCGCTCCGACCAGCGCCACCGTAAAGACGATGTTCCTATTCATTTCAATCGCTCCTTAGCTTGATCTGCTTGCAGTTGGGCAGTGCTGTGGTTGGCTCCTCCGGAGAGCGATATACCACGGCTCGGATGATAGAGGCCTTAAAAAAGGGTCAGCACCTGAGAACAGGATACGGCTTCTGCCGAATTCGTAATCCGGCTCCATGAATGTGACGCTGCCTTTCGATTCTCAATTGCGACCGCGTAGCCTCCGCAGCAGTCGGCGGCCGTGTTTGTCCGGGCGCTCGTTGGGTCTGGGCGTGAGGCCGGCGGCTACTTTCATACGCGCGGTAAACTGCTCACGCCGCGCCTTGCTCTCGGCGGTCTCGTCATAACATCGTGCCGCCTCGCTCGCTGGACCACGACGCAGCGGCACGGCGGCAACAACGCATTCGAACGCAACGGTGTCGCGGGTAAATGTGACGGCATCGCCCGGTTTGATTCCGTGCGAGGGCTTAACACGCTCGCCATTGAGGTGGACTCTGCCGCCACCGACCGCCTCGGCCGCGGCGGCACGGGTCTTGAAGAAGCGGACTGCGAACAGCCAGCGGTCAATCCGCATGGCGCCCGGCCCCGTATTTTCAGGGGCACTCAAGGCGGACGCAGTCTGGTTCGGCAACGCTGTCGCGCTGGCCGCGAATGGCTGTTCTGGGAATTGGAATATCCGCCATCAACCGCGAGCGTGGCTCCAAGGATGAAATCTGCCTCGCCCATGTGAGCAGCCTATCGCAGACCAGCCCTTACCGCGTCGTAAGCGGCGATTTCTGCGCGCCGATGACCGGCTTTCGCCACTCGGATAGGCAATGATTGTTGCGAATGACCACTGGCCCAACCTGAATATTGGGAAATGCAAGCAGGGCTCCGACCGGTGAGACCCATCGGAGCCCTGTTGGAGACACCTCGATTCGGCGAGATCAAAGCTCGCGTATTCGCGTCTTTCGGCCTTACTTGGCCGCCGCAATCATCGGCAATGCCGCGCCGTTCTTGACGTTGTAAACCGCCGTCAAAGCGGGCTGGTTCACCTGGCTGACGGCACCCGCGATAGCTTTGTTGGCGCAGGCCTTGACCTTCATCTTGGAGGAAAGATCGCCATGATCTAGCGGTGCGCAGACCTCTTCACTCGCAACCCGGATGCGGTTGTAAAGGGCGGTAGCGCCCGATGCCGTGGAGACGTTGATATCTGCGTATGTAACCGTCTTCTGAAGTGAGTCCGTGTCCGCGGCGGCGCTTGCGAGCGCGCTGGTCCCCGAGATCAGCGCCGTGAAGAGGGCGCCGGCAATCAGACGGGTAGCAATGTTCGTGGTGTTCATGGGTCGTCTCCTGGGTTAGTCGATGGCTTCCGTTCCGGTCTGAGGCGGCCTCCGGCGACCCGGGGGTCGCCGGATCGGCCAATTTCGCTGCCTCACTGATACAGACGGGGTCTGGGTTGAAAACCCGACATGAGCCTGAGATTGATTTGCTCTGGCAGGGCAGGGGCGAAGGCGATACCTTGGAAGGCGATGACTCAACTCACCGAGCTACTGGGCCGGGTAAGATCGGGCGACCCACTGGCGCGCGACGCATTGTTTGCGGCCGCGTATGCCGAGCTGCACAGGCTGGCCCGGGCGAGGCTGAGTGGCGGGGGTCGGGACTCGGTCCTGGACACGACCTGCCTGGTGCATGAGTCGTACCTGCGTTTTATGAATGCCGGGGAATTGCGTGCCGAGGACCGGCGGGCGTTCTTCGCCTATGCGTCCCAGGTCATGCGCTCGGTAGTCGTCGACGCAGTGCGCGACCGGATCGCCGAGAAGCGTGGCGGCGATCAGCGTCCGCTGACCTTGTCGACCAAGCTTTCCGCCAATATTGCGGACAATGAGGAAACCATTCTGAGGGTGCACGAGGCCCTGGAGGATCTGGAGAAGGCGGATCCGCGATTGGCGATGGTTGCCCAGATGCGCTATTTCGGGGGTTACAGCGAGCGGGAAATCGCGGAAACGCTGGATGTCACCGAACGCACGGTACAGCGGGACTGGGACAAGGCGCGGCTCATCCTGGCCGAGGCGTTGCGGTAGCGCGGTTGCGCACGGCATTGTCCCGCCGGCACGAATCACGCTACGATTCATTTTGATGGGGATGGGGTTCCCCCGATAACCGCCGCAAGGCTGATGACTCCTACCGGTGCGCGCCTGGCGCGGTAGGAGTATTGCCCCTGCCATTCAGGCGCGCCTTCATCTCGCATCGGACGAAAGGCAAACTATGAATCCCTACCTCAACGTTTTTATCGGGTCCGGTCTCGGCGGGATGCTGCGATATACTGCCAACGTGTGGATTCCCCGCGCGCTCGGCACCGCCTTCCCGTACCACACCTTGATAGTCAATATCGTTGGCTCGCTGGTCATGGGCCTGCTCGCCGGCTATTTTGCCCTCAAGTCCGACCCGGGCCAGGACTGGAGGCTGTTCCTGACGACCGGGATCATGGGCGGTTTTACGACGTTCTCAGCCTTCTCGCTCGACACCGTAGTGCTCTATCAGCGGGGCGAGGTTGCGCTTGCCGCTTACTATGTGTTGGCGTCGGTCGGCGTGTCACTGGCCGCTTTGTTTGCGGGTCTAGCCATCATGCGAGCGGTCTGAGTTCAACGGCCAGTCGTATGAGTTCTCACACAGGTCTTCCCTCGATGACACACACCGAGGACCTGGTCTTCGTCACATTGTGCAGACGGAATCCGGATTGCTCGAACAGTGCCTGATATTCGGCGTCGGTGCGCTCCATGCCGCCTGGAAAGGTGAGCATGATCATGTCGGCATCCTTGCCGAGTGATGCCTGGTTGGCAGCGGGTACGGCGAATTCGACCAGCAGAACCCGGCCATGCGCCGGAATTACCTTGTGGCAGTTACGCAGTATCTGAATGGACTGCTCGTCGGTCCAGTCGTGGATGATGTGCCGCATGAGATACGCATCGGCTCCAGGCGGGACCGATTCGAAGAAACTGCCTTCGATCACCGAACATCGTTGCTCCAGGCCGGACTCCCGTATGCCGGTCTTGGCGCGGCCGATCACGTGACCCAGGTCAAACAGGATGCCGCGAAGCTGCGGGTAGCGTCGCAGTACCGCAGTGAGCAGCGAGCCATTGCCGCCACCAATGTCGGCCAGCGTCCTGATCTCACTGAAGTCGTAGGCCTCCAGCATGGCCTTGGTCTCGTGTCCATGGAACGCGGTCATCCCGGCGTCAAAGACCGGCGCGAGGTCCGGATGTTTGCCGATGTAGTCAAACATGGGCTCACCGTACACTCCCACGCAGCCGGACTCTCCGGTCCTGACGGCATGATCCAGTCCGTCCCAGGCGGCGAATACGCGGTGAAACATCTGCGCTGCAGGCCGGAAGGTACCCTCCGCGTCACTCCTTAGGGCAGCCGACAGCGGTGTCTGATCGAAGCTGCGATCGTCGGCTTCCCGAAAGACCCCGTAGCTTGCGGTGAATCGCAACAGGC
>Ga0302310_10004609_pt1 | contig 10353 bp, 7 predicted proteins | sample III_Palsa_N1_2_FD_200451 | JGI IMG/M metagenome (GOLD analysis project Ga0302310, IMG submission 200451) | Peat permafrost microbial communities from Stordalen Mire near Abisko, Sweden - III_Palsa_N1_2 | ecosystem: Environmental > Terrestrial > Soil > Palsa > Peat permafrost | place: Sweden... | reverse complement strand
GTAGGCGGGGCTGATGTCGGGCTCGCGGGCAGTGTTGGCGGTGAGTGCGATGTAGCTGGCGCCGCCGTAGCTGACGGCGTCGCCAGTGGCGTAAGCCGTGGTGGTGAGCCAGCCGTTGCGGAAGCTCACGGGCGCGCCCTGGGAGCCGGTTGCGCCGGTTGGGCCTGCAATGCCAGTTGAGCCGATAGCGCCGGTGCTTCCCGCGGAGCCGGTTGTGCCGATGGTGCCCTGCGCGGCTAGCTGCATCCAGAAGGATGGTGAGAGGCCGGGCGTTTGGCCGTGGTTGGCGGCGGTGAGCGAGACCCAGCTTGCGCCGTTGTAGCTGACGGAGTCGCCGGGGTTGTAGCTGGTTGAGGCGGCGTAGGTGCCGGTGAAGTTGAGGCCGGTTGCGCCGGTTGCGCCGATTGAGCCTGTAGCGCCGCTGGGGCCAGCCGCGCCTGTCGCTCCAGCGGCTCCGCTCGCGCCCTGGGAGCCGGTTGGGCCGGTGTTGCCGATCGTGCCTGTGGAGCCTTCTGCGGCGAACAGCGACCATGCGGTGGGGCTGAGACTGGGGGTGTTTCCGGCGTTTGAGGCGGTGAGCGAAACCCAGGCGGAGCCTTGCCAGAGGACGCCGTCGCCGAGGGCGTAGTTGGTGGTGGAGGAATAGGTGCCGCGCCAGTTGAGGCCGACTGCGCCGATCGCTCCCGTGACTCCGGCAGGGCCTGTTGCGCCGGTGTTTCCGACGATGCCCTGGATTCCCTGTGCGCCTGCCTGGCCTGCGATCCCTTGTATGCCTGCGGGGCCTTGTGCGCCTGCTGAGCCTGCGGAGCCGGTGACTCCCTGAGAACCTGCGGGGCCTTGCGGGCCGGTGGATCCCTGCGAGCCGATGGGGCCGACGGGGCCAGCGATGCCTTGGCTGCCGGTGGGGCCGGTGTTGCCGAGGGAGCCGGTGATGCCTTGAGCGCCGGTGCTTCCGACGGCTGAGAGAAGTCCCCAATAAGACGGCGACAGCGAGGGTGTTTGGCCTGCGTTGCCGGTGAGCAGGGAAACCCAGCTTGCACCGGCGTAGGTGACGACGTCTCCGAGGACGTAGCCGTTGGAGGAGCTGTAGGCGCCGCGGTAGACGAGGCCTGCTGATCCGGTGGCCCCGGTTGAGCCAGTAGCGCCGAAGGCTCCCGCGAGGCCTGCGGAGCCGGTCGCGCCGACTGAGCCGGTTGCGCCGGTTGCGCCGCTGGCTCCGGCGATTCCTGTGGCTCCTGAGGCGGCGAAGAGTGCCCACGCAGAGGGGCTGAGGCTGGGGGTGTTTCCGTGGTTGGAGGCGATGAGGGAGACCCAGCCTGCGCCTTGCCAGAGGACGCCGTCGTTGAGGGCGTAGTTGGCGGTGGGGTCGTACGGGCCTTGCCATGTGAGACCTACTGGGCCGGGTACGCCTGTGGCGCCGATGCTGCCAGTGGCTCCGGTAAAGCCGAGGACGCCTTGGATGCCTTGGGCTCCGGCTTGGCCTGCTATACCTTGCGCGCCGGTGGGGCCGACAAAGCCTGCCGGGCCGGATGGGCCTACTAGTCCTTGAGAGCCGGTGGGGCCGGTGCCGCCCGTGAGGCCAGTGCCGCCGGTGGCTCCGATGGCGGTGAGCAGGCCCCAGTAGGTGGGCGAGAGGCTCGGCGTCTGGCCGTGGTTTGAGGCAACGAGCGAGGCCCAGCTTTGGCCGCCGAAGAGGACGACGTCGCCGAGGGTGTAGTTAGTGACAGAGCTATAGGTGCCTTGGTAGACGAGGCCGGGAGAGCCCGTCGCTCCGGTGGTGCCGGAGGTGCCGTTTGTGCCGGAAGCTCCGGTGGCGCCGATGAGGCCTGCGGCTCCGGCCTGGCCTTGTGCGCCGGTTGAGCCGGTGAGGCCCGCTGCTCCGGTGAGGCCGGTGGCACCGGTCGATCCTTGAAGGCCTGCTCCGGTGGCGCCGGTGCTGCCTTGAGCGCCGGTTGAGCCTTTTGCGCCGGCTGCGCCGATTGATCCTGCTGCGCCTGTTGCACCGATCAGACCGGCCGCCCCGGTGGCACCTGCTGACCCGGTGGCTCCGGCGATGCCTTGAATGCCTTGGAGGCCGTTGGCTCCGGCGGCTCCGGTCGCGCCGGTGAGGCCTGTGGCTCCGGTGGCTCCCGCTGCGCCTGCCGTGCCGGAGTTGGCGAGCGCGATTTCGAGTTCGGGAGCGTGGGCGGTCTGGTCATTTTCTTTGCTGTCGAATTGTGCGACGGCGGATGAGGAGGTGAGAGCTAGTCCCAAATTGGAACTGGGAGTGGTGAGCCAGGCCTGCACGGTGGAAGTGACGTCGAAGGTGATGAAGGTGGCTTCGGCGGTGGCGGAGGCGGTTTGGACAGGCGGGCCGAGGCTGGGGAGATTGGCGTAGGTGAGGCCAAGTTCGGTCCATGCGCCGAGGACGGGAGAGACGGCTATAACGCCTGCGGTGTCGAGCCGATTGCAGTAAATGCGGAGCGTGGCGCGAGTGACCTGGCTGGCTGTGGTGTTGGCGGGAAGTACGCCCAAGTCGAATTGAATGAGTGCGGTAGAGCCGCTGCCGACGTCGAGATTGCTGAGGGTTCCGGCGTTGACGGAAGGACGCAGATTGGAGACGTGGGCGTCGCCGATGAGGGTGGCTTGCTGGGCTTGGGAACGCGTGCCGGCGAGGCACAGCAGCGAGACGCAAGTCCACCACGCCAGCCACGCACTGCGACTCTCGGGCCTGTGCTTCAAAATTCTCAACCTCGACAACGATCAAAGCTCAGCTAAAGCACGCTGCCGCTGGGTTGAAATTTGCCCACGCGGTGTTCCTGGAATCCAGTGTGTTTTTCCTGTTTTAGGCGTCATCGGTAGAAAACGCAAGCTCAATCTCGAATTCGCTACTTGTGGTGCAAGACCATCAACTCATTGCTATTGAAGATGGTTAGATAAAGCGTTGCACCGTCGGGCGAGGCGGAGAGGGTTGCGTGGGAACTCTCCGGTCCTGATGGTTTGGAGCAGGGTTGGCTTGTTGCCGGAGACGTCGAAGACGGAGGCATTGCCGTTCCCGCCGCGGAAGCGGTTGCGCCGTCGTTGCCTAAAGGCTGGAAGACGGTGCGCTTGAGATTGTCACCTTCGAGGTGAAAGACATCGATGCCGGAGCTGCCGCCGGTGTTCACCGTGACGAGCACGTACTGGCCATCGGGTGTGGACATGGCCTCGGTTGGCTTGCCGGTGGTGGAGTAGGTCTTGGGCTCGAGAACCTGCGCGTAAATCTGCGTCGACAGGATCAGGAACAACGCTGCAATTCTCATCCCCTCACAATAACGCCTTGCCGTTGCCGGGCGCTGCAACGTTGCGGAGGGATTTGTGAGAACATCCAGCCAATGCTCTCTCCTGCTGAAGAATTTGCCCTGACCGCGAGGAAGACCGCCGCTGCGCCGCCGGAAGAACACAACCTGCCGCGGCAGTTGACGCTGCGCGACCTGGTGCTGTCGCAGGTGCTGACCGTGGTGGGCTCGTCGTGGGTGGGGCTGGCGGCGGGGCTGGGACACGCGCAGACGGTGGTCTGGCTGTTCTCGTTTGCTGTGTTCTATCTGCCGATGGCGGTTGCGGTGTATTACCTGAACCGCGAGATGCCGCTGGAAGGCGGGCTGTACACGTGGGCGCGGCGGGCGTTTGGCGATAGTGTCGGGTTTCTTACCGCGTGGAACATCTGGTTCTACGGGCTGGTCGTGATTGCTATGCTTCTGTTTCAGATTCCTTCGGAATTTTCTTTCATGATTGGGCGGTCGGCTGCATGGATTCCTGAAAACAACTTCGTTGTGCTGCCCGCGCTGGGCATCATGCTGGCTTGTCTTTCGCTGGCCTCGGCGCGTGGGCTGGCGCTGGGCAAGTGGATCCACAACATCAGCAGCATGGCCATGATGACCGCGTTCGCGTTGCTGATTCTGGCGCCGCTTTGGGCTTACTTCCATCATGCGCCAATCCACTTCACGCCGTTTGAGCTGCATATGCCGAAGACCGATCCGAACTCTCTGGCGCTCATCGGGCAGACTCTGTTTGCAGCTTCGGGGCTCGAGTACATCGCTATTATGGCCGGTGAAACCAAGTCGCCCACGCGGGACATTGGGCGGTCCATCATTATTGCAAGCCCGATCATTGTGGTGATGTTTATTCTTGGGACGGCCTCGGTGCTGGCCTTCCACGAACTGACGGGGAGCACGATCAATTACATTGCGCCTATTCCGCAAACGCTGCGCCTGGCTTTTGGGGAGAGCGGGTTGGGCACCTTCATTGCTCGCCTCGTGATTTTTCTGCTGCAGGTACGCATTCTGGGTGCGGCCAGCTACATCTTCACCGGGGTGGCGCGTCTGCCGATGACGGCTGGGTGGGACCACCTGATTCCTGCGTGGTTTTCGCGCCTGCATCCGCGCTATCGGACGCCTACGAATTCCATTCTTATTGCGGGGCTGCTGGTGGCTATCTTTGTTGTGCTGGGGAGCGCGCATACCAAGCACGCGGCGGAGGCCTTCAACATTCTCAACAACGCGTCGACGGAGTTCTACGCGCTGGCTTACCTGGCGATGTTTGCGATACCGATTGTGGGCGTGAAATTGCTGCGCAAACAGATTCCGCTGTGGGTTAGGCTACTGTGCGGAGTCGGCTTTCTTACCATCGTTGCGACACTGATGCTCAATGCTTATCCGTTTGACGATGCGACGGCGCCGCTTCCGTTTGCTATCAAGATTATCGGCTGCACGGTGGTGGTTAACTTGACCGGATACGGGTTCTATCGCGTTCGCCGGCCCGCGAATCTTATCTCTCCTGCCTAATTCGTGTTTCGTGGATTATCCTTCTGTGCATGTCTACTGAAGTGTTCAACATCCCCGGCCACCATCCGTCTCCTGACAAGCTCGTCAACCTGCCTCGCCTGGTTACGGCGTTTTATGCGAACCATCCTGACCCGGAGAACCCTGCGCAGAAGGTGAGCTTCGGTACGTCGGGACATCGCGGTTCGAGCCTGAATACTAGTTTCAATTACGCGCACATCCTCTCCATCACGCAGGCTATCGTGGAGTACCGCACGAATGCGAACACCGATGGGCCGCTATTTTTGGCGATGGATACTCATGCGCTTTCTGAGCCGGCGTTTGCGACGGCGCTGGAGGTGCTGGCGGCCAATGGGATTACTACGTTCATTGACAAGGACCTGGGCTACACGCCTACGCCTGCACTGTCGCACGCGATCCTGGCGTACAACAGCAGTGGAGCGAAGGAGCGTGCGGATGGCATCGTGATTACGCCGAGCCATAACCCTCCTGAGGACGGCGGCTTCAAGTACAACCCGCCCAACGGCGGCCCAGCGGATACGACGGCGACGAAGTGGATCGAGACGCGCGCGAATGAGTTGATCGCGAAGAAGCTCGACGGCGTGAAGCGCATGAGCTACGCGCGGGCTATCGCAGCGGCGACCACACAGCGGCATGATTACATTTCTGCTTATGTTGCGGACCTTGCTAATGTGATCAACTTTGACGCGCTGGCCGGGACCGCGCTCAAGCTGGCTGTTGACCCTCTTGGGGGCGCGGGCGTGCATTACTGGCCGCGCATTGCTGAGCAGTACAAGCTGCACATCGACATCCTCAACCCCTATGTTGACCAGACGTTTCGCTTCATGACGCTGGATTGGGATTCGCGCATTCGCATGGACTGCTCCAGCCCTAATGCCATGGCCAGCATGATTGCGAACAAGGACAAGTTCGACGTGGCCTGGGCTTGCGATACGGACCATGACCGGCATGGGATTGTGTGCAAGAGCGCTGGGCTGCTGAATCCGAACCACTACCTTGCGGTGTGCATTCAGTATCTGTTTACGCATCGGCCGGAGTGGTCAGCGAAGGTGGGGATTGGGAAGACGCTGGTTTCGTCGTCGATCATTGATCGCGTGGCGAAGGGTCTGGGGCGTCCTATGCTCGAGGTGCCGGTGGGCTTCAAGTGGTTTGTCGACGGGCTGATTGATGGGTCGCTGGGGTTTGTCGGCGAAGAGTCTGCGGGAGCTACTTTTCTGCGGCGTGATGGAAGTGTGTGGACTACCGATAAGGATGGCCTCATCCTCGGCGTGCTGGCTGCTGAAATGACTGCGGTGACTGGCAAGGATCCGGGGCAGCTTTACGGTGAACTCACCGCGAAGTATGGCAACCCGGTTTATCAGCGTATCGATGCGGCTGCGACGAAGGACGAGAAGGCCAAGCTGGGCAAGCTTTCGCCGTCGCAGGTGTCGGCGAAGGAGCTTGCCGGTGAGCCGATTACGGCGATTCTTACGGAGGCTCCGGGGAATAAGGCGAGCATCGGCGGGCTGAAGGTGACGACGGAAAACGGCTGGTTCGCGGCGCGGCCTTCAGGGACGGAAGATGTTTACAAAATTTACGCCGAGAGCTTCAACGGGGTCGAGCATTTGAAGGCGATACAGGCGGAGGCGAAGGCGCTGGTGAGCGCGGCGATCGCTTAACTTCACTGGGGATCAGCACAAAATCCGTCCTATCGGAATACGACCTTTGCGTGATGACGGCAGGACATTAGTAACCATAAAGTGGTTACAACCGGATTCCATACGACCACCCCAACCCGAGAATCCGGGTCAAATGGAGCCTTGATGTCCCCTCGATCGAAGCGTGAGAAGACCCCTGTATCCTTTCGCCGCCGCCATGCTCTTTCCGCAATTCTCGCGCTCGCCGGGCTCTATATGGCGGTGTCGCCGAGCCCGGTTGGGGGACTGCTCTTCCGCTTTGCGGGGCTGGTGCTTGCTGCCGTCGGTTATGCCCTGTGGCGCAGCTCCAAAGAGCGTTCTGTAGCCGTAGTTACTGCAGCCGAACCCGAAATCGAACCGCTGCCTTCCAGCCGGATTGTCCCGCAGCCGGCTTCCGGTTCGGGCGCATTCCTTCCTCCCATCCGTCAGCCGCGTTCTCTGCATATTCATTCGTTCGCGTTTCAGGAGTCCGAACATCTGCCCCGGTAATGCGCGAAAAATTTTGTAGGGAGCCCGCTCGCTCCGTGCGTTTTCCAGGGGCAAGAGGTGCATGGCACAGCATGGAACGAGCAGCGTCCCTGAGCCGGCGACACTTTTGACGGTGACGCAGTTTTCAGCCTGGTTTCCCTACTCAGTGCCCGTCGGTAGGCGCGGCCTGCGAAGGCATAGCCGTCGTCGCGCCGGCCGGCAGCCCGATGACGTCGGGGCCAAGTTCTACGATCGTGCGGACGAGGTTGTCGGCGACGATGCGGCCGAAGACTTTTTGCCCCATTGGGTTCAGGTGGGTCCTATCCAACGCCGGGGCGGCTTTGCCGGCGTTTTCCGCCTTGGCGTCGGCGTGCGCGACGGCATCGAACTCATCCGCCTGAGCCTGCGTCATCTTGCTCAGCACCGCAGTCGATAGCGACAGTAGGTCAATGAACGTTACATTCTCTTCTGCGGCGACACGGCGCGCCGCGTTGGCGAAGAGCTTGAGGTCGTCGTTGGAAGGCTTGCCATCCTTGAATGTCCTCCGCGCCAGGGGTGAAATGAGGATGGGCACCGCGCCAATCGCGCGAGTCTCCCGGACAAATCTGCGCATGTTTTCCGCAAACGTCGTTTCCGGATCGGTATGCCGCGCCGGGTCGTCCTTCTGATCGTTGTGGCCGAACTGGAACGTATAGTAATCACCCTTTTCGGCCAGCGCCTTCTTCCATGCGCCCTCGTCGATAAAGCTCTTCGTGCTGCGGCCGTTCAGCGCATCGTCGATGCACGTCACATTCTTGGTCATCACCGCGCAGAATCCCGGGCCCCAACCACCCTGCGGTGCCGTAGTCGAGTCACCCACCAGCACGATCTTTACCGGGCCGCCAGCGATGACCTTCATCGCCTTGACGCCCTCGGGCGGAAGCGCCGCCGCAGTCGGGCTCACGTACTTCGCCATTGCCGGCACTGCCTTGCCAAGGTCGACAGCAACGATCCGCCCAAAGACATAGCTGCCGCCCCAATCCAGGTGTGTCTTGTCGAAGATGGTCTTGCCGTCATTGTCTTTCTTGGTGATGGCGAGCTTGTTTGCCTCGGTTTCGCCGACCTTGTCGAGATAGGCGATGCTCTCGTTTTGCAGCTCAATCAGCGGCACCTTCATCTCGCGCGCGACACCGCGCATGGCTTCGCTGTATTCGGTGAGGTCGGAGTGGATTTTACCGTCGCTGCCGAAGTAGCGGCGCGTAAGCGGTGTGCAGAGCACCGGCGTGATGCCCGCTGCGCGTGCCTCGGTCACAAAGCGCTTCAGGTTGTCGACATATTGCGGCAGGGGCACCTGGCGGGGCATCGGATTCTTGGAGTCGACCTCGTCGTTGTGCCCGAACTGGATGACCATGTAGTCCGGCTTGGTCGCCAGCGCGCGGTCCCAGATACCGTCGTTGCGAAATGTGCTTGTGCTGGCGCCACCTTTGGCCATGTTCACGCAGTCCACCTGCGCCGAAAGGTTCGCACAGAAGCCGCGGCCGTAGCCCGCGTTGTCGGTCTGGGTCGAGTCGCCAATAAGGTCGACGCGCACAGTCGTGCCGGGCTTTCTCGCGGCTGCCGTGGCCGGGTCGAACGCCTTCGCCGGGTCGCCCTGCGCGGCTGCCATGCCGGTGCATCCTAATGTCAAAATTGCTGCTGTTAGCCAAAGCTTCGCGCTCACGTTCACCTCACGCACAAAGTTTACAGACAACCGCGCTTGGCTGTCTTACCGAAACTCCCGTATCATCGCCTTCGTCTAGTCAATATCCGTTCCGAGGACACCGATCCCATGAATCTTCGCTCGTACCTTCGCCCCTTTCTGCGCAGAGCTGTTGCCGCCGTTGCTGTCGCTTCGCTGCCGTTGAGCGCTTTTGCCGCTGCCGACGCGAACAGCTTTGCGCTCGTGAACCACGCGGGGCGAAACATCGGCAAAGCCTCCTACACCATCACCAAAACCAAGGACGGCTACAAGGTCACCACCCACTTCCAATACCGGGCAGGCATTTCCGGCGACGCCACGGTGGCCGCGGACGACCCCACAAAGACCACAGCCAACTCTGGCGCTACCGTCACCGACTACCAGTACAGTGGCGAGTACAAGATCGCGGACGACGGCAGCTTCCTTTCGGGCTTCACGCAGAATTCGGCGAACCAGATTCTGAGCTCGTTTCAACCCAACAAGACGCGCTCGCTGGTGACCGTGGGGCAGATCCAGGGCGGAGTCAACCTTGGCAGCCGCGACATCGAATTGCCCAAGCCGTGGTTCCTGCTGGCGCCTGACTACGACCCGAGCGCGATCCAGTTGCTGCTCACCGCGGCGGCGGCGCATCCCCACAGCGATTCCACTTACCTTTTTCTGGTTCCCGCCAGCGGCTCCGGGCCGAAGGCGCTCAACACTCCTTTGTTCGTCACCCTGCAGCCCCTGAGCGATACTCCAGCCGGAACGCTCGATGGTAAGCCCGTGACGCTGAAGCACATCCAGATGAATTACCACGCCGGCAAGGCTGACCTCTACGTCGACGACGCCGGAAACCTGATGCAGGCCGATATGGGTACGCTTTCCGCCAGCTACATCCGCACCAAGTTCGTGCTGACCCCGGCTGCGCAGTAGGCGCCTGGCCGCGGTCTTGACATGGCGCCCCGACCCGGTTAAGCTCAGAGGCAGATGAGTCAGACCTCCATCACCGCCGCTACCTGTTGCATGTGTTGTTGCATGCGCTGTTGCGCCGGTGTCTGTCTGCTCTAAGCGAATTCGAGAAATTCGCCTCTGAGGCTCAAACACCCACGCAACGCTCTCCCGAGCAGCGTGGGTTTTCTGTTTGAGCCCTCACTCCCCTCCAAAGCACAACTCAGCCGCTTCCGCAGGAGACTCTCATGTCAGCCAGCATCCAATCCAGCATCCACAGTCACCGTCAGCCCGCAATGCGGCCGCTTCCGGTCAAGAAGAACCAGAAGCTCGCCTTCAACGCCGATGTAGTCGCCATCGTGATCGCGCTGGCACTCGCTGCATTGATCCGCCTCAACGTGATTCACCACATCGGCTGGTAGTCGCCACTCTTTCTTCGCGCTTCAAGCCTTTATGATTTACTGAACCCCCTCTTGTCGACCCAGACCATCCCGATGCCTGCGCGTGTAGCCGCGCAACCCACGCGCCGACGACGCCTGCTCGCGCTGCTCCCTGGTATCGCGCTGCTCTTCGGGCTCGGACTCGCGGGCAAGGGGCTCGAATCGCTCGGCCACTATCTCACCGCTCGCCACATTTATTTTCCGCATATCGAGTACGTGCTTTGGGCCATCATCCTTGGGCTGCTCGTCTCGAACCTCTTCACGATCCCTCAAATTTTTCGTCCCGGCATCGGTACCTACGAGCT
>Ga0302310_10004607_pt1 | contig 10358 bp, 6 predicted proteins | sample III_Palsa_N1_2_FD_200451 | JGI IMG/M metagenome (GOLD analysis project Ga0302310, IMG submission 200451) | Peat permafrost microbial communities from Stordalen Mire near Abisko, Sweden - III_Palsa_N1_2 | ecosystem: Environmental > Terrestrial > Soil > Palsa > Peat permafrost | place: Sweden... | reverse complement strand
AAGCCCATGATTGAGTTGGGAAACAGGATTTCTGGACCGGTGACAGAATTCCTTTGCTCCACGCGTCCACGGCTTTGGCAGATTGTTTTTTTTTAAAAATGCATCTTATGTTCTGCCGAAGCTCGCGCATGCACCAATGTCGCGCATAACCATTTTGGGTCGTAAGTACCGGACGCGAGCAAAGCGCGACAGTTCCTTTGGCGGGTCGCTCGGGCAATCGCTTAAGACAGCGTGTTGATCAAGGCAATTAGGGCGCTCATTCGAGGCGTGTTGGTGAGCGCGCGTAGACTGCGAATCTGCGTGCGTATGGTGAGCACGCTCACGTTGCGACGTATCGCGATTTCCTGCGGCGACAGCCCGGCCGCGAGCGCTGCCGCAACCTCGGCCTCCGCACGGGTGCATTTCAGTGAAAGTTCCAGACTGGCTGCGTTGGGCGCGCGTCTGATCCGCGGCAACCGCAAAAACACCAAAGCGCTGCAACCATGGCCGCTATTGAAGGGGTTGTCGCGGTTGTGGCCGGCCGGAATCACTTCCACCAGCGGATATTCCGCTACACCATGCGCGAGGTGCAGGACTCCGCCCGCTGAGCCTCTCGTACAACGAGCGATGAGTTCCCGCAACTTGAGGCTTTGCTGTGGTGCGCGCAATTGGAGGCGGCGCTGCGCGTCCACGCGCAGCCACTGGCCGCCGGCGAGCAGGCCCTCTGCGGCCGCCGATTGATCGACCACTCGTCCTTCGGCATCGACCATGACACACAAGCCGTTGGTGGCATCGAGTGCCTGGCGCAACCATCGGCTGCGATCCATTTCGGCCGCAAGCCGCACGCTGATGCGCGCGGCTTGTCGCGCATGGTCGGCAAATCCGCTCAGTCGGACCAGCCGCGAGCGGTCAAACGGTGATTTACTCGAATGTAAAGTCAATGCGATGGCAAGCCCAGCCTCGTTGTGCAACGTCCAGCTCGCCTGATACTTCGTTCCATTCGGAATGACGAAGTCTTGGTGAAATGCGCTGCGGCTGATCGCCTTCTCGGTGAGATAGTCGCTGCAGAGCATCAAGGTATTGGATTTCTGAGCGGCCGTGATTGCCAACAGCGGGTCGATACCCGCCCAATTCTCGAGATAGCGCTGGAGCAAATCCGGCGCCAATTCCTCGCTGCCCAAGAAGGCGCCCTGCGCCGTCCCGCGATGCGTATCGATCATCACCAGGTGGGCTCCCGTGCACTGGGTGAGTTTCGCCAACCCCTTCAAGGCGTAGGGCCACAAAGCAGGATTCGCCGCGGCCTCGTAGAACGATCCGATCAGACGATCATCGGCTTCCATCAAACGCGTCCATTGAGAGTGGGAGGTTCTTTAACATCCGTGAAGCGCCTGCCCGCAAGGGCGATCACATGATTGCTTAAGACACGCCAAAAAGCGATCCCTCGTACTCAATTTGTAGGATGCCTCGGCGCGGTCTCCGGTGAAATGCTTGGACTGACGCGTCTATAACGTCTTCCATAGATTAGAAAGGGATTTTATGAGCCTTCCGAGCCGATTCGCGCGGCTGACCGCGCTGCTTATGGGCGGATCTTTGGCGGTGGCGTTCAGCACCCCAACCGCCGCGCAAAGCGTGCCCGTCACGACGTTCATGGGCGCCTTCGCCGGCGGAACGTACCAGTCAGGTGATGTCGTCATTTACAACGGACTCGACTACATTTGCGCGAGTGCGTCCTGCCATGGCCTGACGCCAGACAAAAATACGCAGTGGGAGACTTTCTCATCGGGCGTCGAGATGGTGGGCACGAGCACGTGGGCGGGAAAATCGGCACTACAGCCGCCCGCCCTGGCCTTTCTGGTCGGGTCAAATAGCACCGCATTCGGCGACTCGGCGTTGGCGGCGGCAAAGGGGTCATTCAACACCGCTTTCGGTAATGACACTCTTGCCAGCCTCACTGTCATCGGCGGCTCGTTCAATGTCGCAGTCGGTTTTGACGCCCAAGCCAATTTGAATGGCGGAGACGCCAATGTTGCCATCGGGTCGCAGTCTCTGCGGTATGAAAATAACGGATCCTTCAACGTTGCCGTCGGTAACAAGGCGCTTGGCAATGCCAGCAATCCCGCCTACCCAGGAGATGAATTCAATATTGCGGTGGGCAACGCAGCGGGCTCAAATCTGGCGACGGGATCCAATAATATTTACATCGGCAGTCCGGGTCCTCCCACCGCCGGCACGGGGACGCTGGCGAGCGAATCCGGAATCATCCGGATCGGTACTGCCGGCACCCATCTCGCGACCTTCATTGCCGGCATCAGCACGGAAAGCTTGGTGAAGGATAAATCGGCGCGGCCGGTGTTCGTCGATGCGTTGACCGGACAATTGGGCACGGGGGAATTATTGGCAGGGCCCACGGGTCCAGCCGGACCGGAAGGACCCCGCGGGCCGGAAGGTCCTCGAGGGCTTCGCGGCGAGCGCGGGTTCACGGGACCCGCGGGGCCAATGGGACCTGCTGGCGTGGCGGGCCCAATGGGGCCGGTCGGGCCTGAGGGGGCGACGGGTCCTAGGGGTGAGCGAGGATTGACCGGCGCCACCGGGGCGCAAGGTCCGGCGGGTGCTCAGGGCCCGCCCGGTACGAACGGGTCCGGTGTGCTGACTGACGCAAGCCAAAATACCTCTGCGGGTATTGGCGCATTCCCAATTCCCTCCGTCGACCCTAATCTGACGGAAAACACCGCCTATGGAGCTAACGCATTTGGCCAAGGCCGCGGACAAAGCAGCACGGTCGTCGGTGCCAATGCGGCCAATCAAGGTCCCGGCGGCAGCTACAATTCCATCGTTGGTGCCGAAGCAGGTCCCCTGCAAGGCAGCGGAAACACGGCCTTGGGCTGGCAGGCGCTCTATTATGTGATTGGAGGTAACAACATCGCCATCGGTTTTCAGGCAGGATCGGCGATCGCGGCGGGAAGCGACGACATTGACATTGGAAATCTTGGCGCAGCCGGTGATTCCCATACCATCAGGATCGGAACCCCCGGAACCCAGACGCACGCCTATATCGCCGGCCTGACCACTAATCTCAGCAGCGACACTCAGGCACTGCCCCTGGTCGTCGATACCGCGACCGGACAAGTCGGCACCAGTACTCTGGTTGGATCGCAAGGTCCCATCGGCCCGGCGGGCCCTCCGGGCCCTCAAGGCATCCCAGGCGCGCAAGGAATCCAAGGCATCCCCGGCGCCATGGGTCTGCCCGGTCCCACAGGGGCGACCGGCCCGGCAGGCCCCGCGGGACCTCAAGGCCTCGCGGGTCCCGTGGGTCCCGCCGGCGCGACAGGTTCCCCCGGAGCCGCGGGTGCACAAGGACTGCCCGGCCCTACAGGCACACAAGGTGCTGCAGGGACACCGGGCGCTGTAGGCCCCGCCGGTCCTCAAGGACCTGCCGGGGCGAACGGCGTCTTCAACTACGACGGCGCGTGGCTCGCCGCGACCCCTTATGCTGCCAATGCCGTGGTCACCGAAAATGGTTCTTCTTACGTGGCTCTAGTCGCGAGCACCGGCATCGATCCCGCGACGGACACCGCCGGCAACTGGACGCTCTTGGCGCTGGCCGGTGCGCCCGGAGCACCGGGTGCGCAAGGCTTGCCGGGTATTGCGGGAGTAGCGGGATCGACGGGATCTCAAGGTCCAATCGGCGCCACCGGCCCCGCGGGACCCGCCGGCCCCATGGGCTTGCCCGGCCCGATCGGGCCTGCCGGTGCGACAGGCGCAACGGGCAGCGCCGGTGCGGTCGGGGCTACGGGTCCGGCTGGAACCATCCAAGTGGGAAGTGTCACCACGGGCGCGGCCGGCAGCGCCGCAGTGGTTACCAACGTCGGGACAGCGTCGGCGGCGATCTTCAATTTCACCATTCCACAGGGCGCAACAGGACCTCAAGGACCGAGCGGCTCGGGGGGCGGGGGCAGCAGCACCTTCAACTATCGCGGCACCTACAGCGCCTCCGTGAGCTACAACCCGAACGATGTGGTAACGTATTTCGGATCGGCCTACATCGCGCTGTCGGTTCTTCCGCTGGGAATCACCCCACCGTCCAACCCGAGCCTGTGGGGCGAAGTCGCCGGCGGCGTGTTCACCGACCTGAACTTGGATACGGCGGCCGGCACCAATGCCCTCATCAGTAATGCAGGCGGCTCGTTCAACAGCGCCTTCGGCAACAGCGCCTTGAGCGCCAATACCACCGGCAGCAACAACACCGCGACTGGCGAATACGCGCTCCTCAGTAACACCATCGGTAACTCGAATACCGCCTCCGGTCAGAACGCCTTGTACTCGAACACCAGTGGCGGTTTCAACAACGCCATCGGCAGCGCCGCACTCTTTTACAACTCCAGCGGTTACAACAACACCGCGGAGGGCGAAGGCGCCATGTACTTCAACTCCACCGGCTCCGGCAATACCGCGATCGGTCAGAATGCGCTGAAATATAACAGCAGCGGCACGAACAATATTGCGGTGGGATGGCTGTCCGGCAATGGATTGACGACCGGCAGTAACAACATCGACGTTGGGAGCCAGGGTCTGGCCGGGGAGTCCGGCGTGGTGCGCATCGGAACGCAGGGCACGCAGACCGACGCCTACTTCGCCGGCATCACGGCGTCGCTGAGCGGCGATGCGAACGCGTTGCCTGTGTACTTGGACACCGTTACCGGCGAGCTGGGTGTCGGAACACTACAGTCCGGTGCGGCAGGCCCTGCGGGACCCGTGGGTCCGGCGGGGCCGCCAGGTCCGGTGGGTCCCGCAGGGCCCGCGGGAGCCACTGGTGCGACGGGGCCGGCCGGCGCCACCGGACCGCAAGGGCCGGCGGGACCTCAAGGCGCGACGGGCTTACAGGGACCGGCAGGGGCGAACGGGGCCGGCGTCGCCACGGATAATGCGTTCAACACGGTCGCCGGTTTGTCGGCGATGGTGTTGCCTAACGATAGCGCACTCCAGAATAGCGCCTATGGATATCAAGCCCTCGCCGCCAATACAACAGGATACGCCAATGCGGCGGTCGGGGCGTTCGCGCTTTCCAAAAACCAGGGGCCGTATAATACCGCCACCGGCGCCAGTGCGCTCGAATACAACACCTACGGTTCGTCCAACACCGCCACGGGAAGCGGTGCACTTTCATTCAATACCACCGGCAACTTCAACAGCGCGATGGGTGTTGCTGCCCTCATCTCGAACACAGTAGGAACCGACAATAATGCCTTGGGCTACTATGCCCTCCAGGGCAACATCAGTGGCTTGTACAATAATGCGATAGGTAACTATGCGCTGAAATACGCCACAGGTAGTTTCAACATCGCGCTCGGATATTACGCGGGGAGTTCTCTGGGAACGGGGAGCAACAACATTTACATCGGCAATGTCGGTGCGACGAACGATGAAGGGGTCATCCGAATCGGCACTCTCAACGGCGGCAATACGCAGGCCGGCGGCCCGCAGGGCTCAGTTTTCATCGCGGGAATCAACGGCACCACCACGGGCCTCGCGGGCTCCGCCGTCCTGGTCGATGCCAACGGCCAGCTGGGAACCGTGTCCTCTTCGCGTCGCTATAAACAGGACATCCAGCCCATGGCAGAGGCCAGCGATCGGCTGCTGCAATTGCGGCCGGTGCAATTTCGCTACAAGAAGCCCGATGCCAACGGTGCGCAGCCCATCCAATATGGCTTGATCGCCGAGGAGGTCGCTGAAGTTCTTCCGGAGCTCGTGGTCCCGAACAAAGAAGGCCAGCCGGAGACCGTGGCGTATCACCTCCTGCCCGCCATGCTGCTCAACGAATGGCAGAAGGAGCATGCACGCTTGACGGCACAAGACAAGATCATCGAGGATCAGGCTCGGCAAATCGCGAAGTTGCAGGCCCAGGCGACCGAAGTGGATCAGCTGAAAGCGCGTCTTCTCGACCTGGAGCGGGTAACCTTGCAGCTTGTTAAGAGACGCGGCGGAGAAGAAGCGACGTTGCGAGCGGCGACGCTACGCACGCCGACGGCTCGGGAGATTTCCGACGCTAATCGATAAAAAAAAAGCCACGTGGGGGCCGCGGCGCCCAAGGACACGTCCTTGAATAATAAGTTAGTACTCATCGTGTCGGCCGTGGCCTTGTGCATCGCCGCCATCGCGACGGGGGCGTGGTATCGCGAAGTCACGAAAGTTCGCGACTTGGGCGCGCAGGTGCGCGCGAGCGAGCTTCAGCCCATCGCCTCGCTGCTGACAGACAATCAGGCGCTGCTCCAAGAATTGCAATCGGCGCCGTTCGCGGAAAAGGATTCGGGCATTTTTGAATCGTATCTCGCGAAGATCCGCCGCGACGGAGTGGCCAAGAATGCGGACATGAAACAGCGCCTCGATCAGCTCGCCGAGAACAATACGGCCATCGTCACTCTCATCAAAGCGTACGCGCCTCGGGCGAAAACCACGGCGTTTAAAATCGAGGCCGACAAATTTAGGAATTACGCCTCCGCCTGGCGCGATCGTTGGAACTCGGTGATGGAATTATTCATGGCGGGCGGTAACTACCCGGTCGCGGGCGCCGCGTTCCCGGCAGCCTTCCCCGGTGCCGTTCAGGCGGAAGTTATTGCGATCCAATAGCCAAGCGCAGACTTTTGTATTGATCGCAATGTCACTGAAGGCCCGAATCCAATTTGTCCGCAAAGTGGCTTCACGGCTGGAGTGAAATCCAAATTCACGATGCCGGGGTGACGGCCGACCGCCTATATCCAGACGGCCGTCGCGACGGGATCACGAGCGGCTCGAGGGTGTAGCGAGAAGATTCATGCAAAAAGGCGCCACGCCAGTGGATAAGTTTCGTGACGGGTAGTCGGGGAGCGCGTTGGACGGTAGCAGAAGACCACCAGGTCCCGCTGGGTACGGAACGTGGTTCGGTCGAAGTGATGAACAGATGATTGACGAAGCCATGGCAGCAACTGCGCCGGCTCTGAGGAGCGGAGCGGCCGTCCAGGTCTGGCGGCATTTTCCACCGCCTCACGCCTTGATCACTTCAGTGATTGGGCCTCACCGTACATTCAGCGCAAAAAGTGCCGTTTTGATGACGCGCTGCAGCAGTGCGCTCCAGCACTACAACCGGCGCCCAGGGCCATTGGTGGTATACGCGCGCAACAACTCGAGTGCGCGTCAAACCCCGGCGCTTTGGGAGCGCCCTCCCCGGCGCGGCGTAAGCAGCTGAGCGCGGTAGTGCTGGAACGGAAACACGATTACACCGTTGAAGTTGATCTTCTCGAATCCCATGGGCGAAATGAATCGCAGGATAGCCGGATCGACTTGGCGGCCCGAGGTTTTTCTCCAGCTATCGAGCGTGCGTTGCAGGCAGCTCGTGTTGTAGGCCATCACGAGATTCGTGCACAGCGCCAGACAGTGAGACTGGGCGGCTAGCTCCTCATCGCGTCGGCCGCGCGTGGACCCAGAGCCCGCCTTGCGAATCTGGCGCTGGAGTTGATGCGTGCGCTCGTTGTGATTCAGGTAGCGCAGCTTCTCTCGTCGATAGTCCGGGTCAGCATAGGAACGCAGAAGATCGTTAGTCCGCAGCAATAATCCGTGGGCATGTCCGGCCCGGAAGCTCGCATCGCCATGCCGGGCGGCGCCCTGCATCTCAATCGCTTCGGTCGCCGAAAGCCGCCCGCTCATGACCGCATCGGCCACCTTCAGGTGCGCGTCCCACCCCTTCTCGATCGTCTTCAGGGAGATGTCCGCGAGGACGACATCCTTGAGCTTCTCCGGAACCTCAATGCCGTGCGGCACGTGTAAGCGCCGATCGTTGTGGTTCTTGAGCCTCGGACACAGCAGGATGCCGACTGTCCACGCGAGGCTGCCGCCATAGGCGGAAAAGCCGTGGGTATCGGTGAATACGCGAGCGATTTTCGAGAGTTCTTGGCCGAGGATCCCATCGATCGCGGGACCGACCTGCCGCTGTGTGATCATGATCGAGCGGTCGCTGAAGATACCCTGGCGGCCGTGCGTGTGGACATAGGTCGCCGCGCCCGATACATGGCGCTTCGGATCCGGGCTCGTAAACCAAAAGTACTCTGGCATATCGAGACTCATCGCGTCGGCCGCGCAATCAAAGGGGCTACCCCAGGTGCGGGCGATCGCGTGCGAGTGCATCCACGTCAATACGGCTTCGTTGGCGCGGACCAAGGGTGCCGGATCCTCCAGCACGTGCATGGCGTGGGCGAGACCTTCGGGCGTGAGGCCCACCATGAGGCTCAACCGGCTCGCGCTCAAATCCATCGATTGGCCGAGCATTCCGGCGTAAAGATGCAGTAGCTCCGTCTCGTTCTCGGCAGGGCGGCCGAGAATCTCGGCGCTGAAGTGGGTCTCCGCATCGACCGCCATGATCAGGTCGGGAAACTGTATCTGGGGGTAGCCGCCGTACAGCTCACGCCGCACGCCCTTCAGATCGGCCGGAGTTCGTTGTGCCGTTAATCGCCGAACCTTGATCTTGGTGCCGTCGATTTTGAGATCCCCACGCTCCGCCGCCCCGCTCACGCGCTCGAGACCGAATTCCATCTCTTCGATCAGTTCCTCGAGCATTTTCTTGACCGGGTACTCACTACGCGGCGCGCGGATCGATGAACCCCGGAGATCGAGCATTGAGGCGCGCGACTGGAAGGCGAGGCTCGAGGGAATGTGCACGGTTCTGCGACGTAACCCCTGCCGCAACTCCCAGAGGAGCTGGACTTCCGCCATGTTTCGTTCGTTCGCGTTTGATTCCTCGCGCAATTGTTCCCAGGTCGGGGACTTCGGTGGTGCCATCGCGCTCGTCAGTCCAGCCTGACCGTGTTTGAATGCCTCCTTCCAGGCGGCAATCAGCGCCGGCCAATGCGAGTCGTCGTCACCCTGCAGATCGAGACCGACGAGGCTCTTCAGGAGCGGGCGAATCTGCCTGATCTCCGCGACGAGAATGGCACGCTGGCGTGCAGCGATGCTCGGCGGCTTCATTTCCCCGGCGTCATAGCGACGCACGAGTTCCGCAATCGAATCGAATCGCTTCGCCTTTGTATGACTCTTCTCGTTGATCGCCTGGCGCACTTGCGCAAGGAGGACCTGCAGCGCCGGCAGGGCGCCCTGATCCGCCTTGGCCCGCTTACTCGCCTGTCCCCAGAGCCTTGAAACCCGGCGGTCAACCATGCGCACGAGTGTATCAGTATGTGCGGCGATCGAGTGACGGAGGAACCCGACCAACTCGATGCTTCGACGCGGCTCCCGACGTTGCGCGAATCGTGACCGACGCTGGTTACGCATACGCGACGCGTACATCTGCCAATACCGTTCCGTACCGGGCAGATCCGGCATCTCGCCAACCTTCATCGCGAGTAACGCGTTGACTTTGTCGCTTTCGCGGGTAATGTCCTTCGTGCGCAGCGATCCTGCCGGTTCCTGCAGGAACTCCAACAGCGTCATGCCGTCGGCGCGAACCTCAAATAGCTTTTCAATCCACCCCTCGCGGGTGGCGGGCGGTATGGCCCGCTCGATCGCGACACTGATTTCATGTTCCACCTTTTCGCGGGCACGCCTTGCGAGTTCGCCCACAGTGCGTGGCGCCGGAATCACGAACCGTCGTTCATAGAGAACGACCCGAATTTGGGCGAGTAATTTGTCGCCGTCGATGCCGGCTCGAACTCCATCGCAGAGCACGTCCAGGAGCCGCGGCGCATCGGCGCCGAGATCGAAGCGCGTCATGCCGACGGCGTCGAGCGCGAATTGCTGGTGTTCGTAAAGCGTCCGCCTTGGTTTCAAGCCTCAAGATGTCTTTTCCGTCAGCTCCGAGTTGTCCCAGAATGTCCCCTCCCAATCACGAATCCTTCCCTGATCATCACAGACCGGACAAAACCACAGGACGTCGTGCGTGTCCACGTCGAAAAATATCGTCAAGGACCCGCCACAACGGCGTCGCCGATACCAACGTCGACACTTCAAGGTCGTCGGCTCATCGTAATTACTCGCCTGCGATACGATCTCGGTCCAGTAATTCGCGATGCGCAACACCGGAGGCGGCAACACGGAGACGGTGCCGTTCGGCGCGAGGTAATCCTTAAGGCTGACGTTCCAAGACTTGGGCATTCGCTGATCCTACTCTGTCGGGCGTTCCGCTACCCGCAGCACTTCTTATACTTTTTCCCGCTGCCGCAGGGACAGGGGTCGTTACGCCCTATCTTGGGCTCCGTCCGAACGTAAGTTTCCGGGTAATAGTCATCATCCTGATAGTCGTCGCCGAAATCCTCGTCGGTAATGCCATCCACAAATGTCCCTCGGGCATCCTGAAAGTGCCGGTACGCCCGTGCGGCTCCCGCGATCATCCACTGCAGCAACTCCTCGCGCTTTTCGGG
>Ga0302310_10004602_pt1 | contig 10364 bp, 11 predicted proteins | sample III_Palsa_N1_2_FD_200451 | JGI IMG/M metagenome (GOLD analysis project Ga0302310, IMG submission 200451) | Peat permafrost microbial communities from Stordalen Mire near Abisko, Sweden - III_Palsa_N1_2 | ecosystem: Environmental > Terrestrial > Soil > Palsa > Peat permafrost | place: Sweden... | reverse complement strand
TCTTGGCCAAGTCGACCCCGATGCGTTTAAGCTTCATGTGTGGACTCCTTCTCGCCGTTGACTGTCTGGTTTGCACCTTCAGTCTGGCACCTAGATGCCGTAGGTGAGGAGGAGTCCATCCCATTGTATTGGAAGTACGTCGCCTCGTGAGTGAGTTAAAAGCGATCCTCAAATCTCGGACAGACTATGAAAAACAGCAAATCGACCAAACACGGACGGCCCGGCACCTGCCCCCGTCAACACGAGAGAGCGAGTTGGCGGCATTCGAACGCAAGGCAAGCCTCGTCAGTGACCTCCTCACGCTCCTCGCCCGATACGCCCAAAAATTGGTAACCAAGGGAACCCACTACAAGTCCTCGCTTGCCCAAAGCACCATCTACGGCTACGTCTGCGGCGTTGCCGATATCCTCACGGGACTCACGCCACGTCGAGAATTTCTCACGCTGGACGATGTTGATTACGTGACGCTCTATGACGAAGCGGTTGGACATATCAAGGAAAGTTCGCAGGCGAGGGCCCGGAAATACTTGAGGTTTTTCCACACTTACCTCGAGGAATGTCACGGCGCCCAGCATGTCGCAGCATCTGACCTGTTGCGAGGCGAAGCGCAGCAGGTGAATGTGGATGCCAATATCGTGACGGACAGGGAATATCGCCATGCCATGGATTTGTTGCTGGCAGGGGACGGCCGGACTGCCACGCAAGAGGATCACGCTGAAGCCATCCACTATCTGAAGGCCGCACGCGTCACACTTGTATTGATGCGGCGCCCGGGCTCGCGCATCGGCGAAGTGATGGGACGTGTACTGAACGATCTTTTTATGGGTGAGAAAAGCGTTCTGCTTTTCATACACAAGACGGCCTACGGCACCCTCAAGTCTCGTAGTTCCACGCGTTGCGCAAACATGAGTGAGGGTATGAGTGCGCAGGAGCGATCCATTCTTGAAGATTGGGTCGACTGCCAAGAAAGGATGCGCGGCAAGGTGCGTGGTGGTAAATGGCCGCTGTTCGCTGATCTCTCAGGCCGAGGGACTCCCATGAAGAGGCATGTCATTGCAATGCTTGTCTCCTACGCTTTGCGCGCGGCTACAGGGATGATAGATGCACGGCCTCATTGGCTGCGGCACGCGGCCACGTGCTACGAATTCAATCAAATTCACATACCCTGCAGTGACATAGAGGATCGCCCAGCGTCCCAATCCCCTTCCATGAGCGAAGGTGACCGTCCTGCGGGGACAATCTGGCGTCGCCGCGATCATGCTCACATCCGTGTACGCCGTGGGCATGGCGGATTTTCCACCACCGTGACCTCATACGGACATACGCTCCTCCTCGGTATAGGCTCTGGCTCCGCGTGGGAAACACAGGACTACACGGATGCCGAGCTCGCGGCCATTTGCGGAGTTTCCTATGCCTACCTGCGTAAACTTCGGGAGCGTTTGCGCCGTCAGGGGCATCCCAGCAGGCGCCTACAGATTGTTTTGCATCAAAGGCAGCGTGTACCCATGCTCGAACCGACCATGGCCAGCAGGTGATTGAGTGCGGAGTCATTAGGTTGACGAGCCGGCACGTGTGCATGGCATCAACTTTCCAACCATCGTGGCTGGGCGGCAGTCACCGCGGTTACGAAGGACGGAATGCGTACGCCGCAATTCACCAGGGTCACGCCTCGATCAGCGTCTGAAAAGGATGCGCCTTGGCCGGCCAAATCATCTAGCTCCCGTTGATGAGGGAGACTCGGGGGGCGACTCTATTTTAGCTTGGGCTGTCCGATGGTCTGGCCGGGACATTGCGCAGCAACTCCCGATTTCCAGTGCCTTGATTCAATGCGCTTGCCAAGTCAACTAGGCTTGTTACGATTTGGCCATGATCAGCCAGAACTGCTGGTCCAATCGTAGGATGCTTCAAGGAGAAGTAACTTGGACTATGAAACCCTTGGACTCGTCGTCGGTGGCTTAATCCTATTTATTGCCAAGTTCACCTACATGGTGTTCAGGGCGCAGCGCGCGCAGGTCCGAAGTAATGGTCGTTTGAGGCGCTATGGAGACTTCGCAAGTTACATCGGCCCCCTTGATGATGATTGGATGCACATCAACTCGGCCACAGGTCTACCTATGGCAGATCAACATTTCGATATCAGCGACGAAGTTTTCGGAACGAACGCACAACACACATTTCTTCAGGACTATGCCAGCGAGCATCAAGTGTTCGATGATTGGATGGGCATCAACCCCGCCACGGGCCTCCCTATGGCAGATCACGTAATCGACGTCGGCGGCAACGTTTTTGGAACGAACGCCCAACACACATTGCTTCACGACTCGGCCAGCGATCATCAAATGCACAATTTCGGATTCGATGCCGCAGGTAGTACGTTCGGCACATCGGAACATTTCTAAATTGCTGGGCGCTCACTGATGGCTGCTGTGTACCGCAACGAATTCGTCTTCGCTGTGACAAATTTCTGATGGATTTCGACATGAGCAGCCCAAATCGAGGCTAATGTCTTGTCTCCGGTGCGCCGTTCAAAGTACCGGCGGGATGTGCTGGTCCCTCAACTTAATCTCGACCGAGTTGTCCGACGACCCGCCATGGCCATGTCGTGGCGCAGGAATGTGACACCTGCTCTGGATGAGCAGGTGTCGAATGCACGGACCAAGTCGAACATTCGATACCATGCGCGAAATGGGAATTCCAAGTTGAGGCCGTTGGCGCAACTTGAGCCAAGGTAAACAGGGAAAATGTCATGAAGGCGTCAGGTTTGCTCTTAGTCGGGCTGATGTTGCTTGTTATCAACACAGCACAGGGTTTTGACTTGGAGAAAAGGGTGGTGGCTTGCGGGTGCAGCGACTACGCCAACGCACTTGCCGAGCTTAGGCCTCTGGCGGCACAAGGAAATGCCGAGGCAGAGTACAAGCTCGGGTTGATGTGAGGCAGGACTCGATCAGCGTCTGAAAAGTGTAGCGTCTTGGCCAGCCAGCCAGCCAGCCAGCGGAGCTAGCTCCCCTTGATGAGGGAAACTGGGGGCTCGATACCATTTTAGATTGGGCCGTCCTCCTTATATGCGTGTTTGTCCACGCTGGACAGGTCACTCTCTCAGAGCGGTTCTCGCATTCATTCCGCCAAATGGAAGAAGCCCTCGCAAGGTCCGGGGAGGACATGAAACAAGCCCCCACTGAACCTGGCGCGGCCGATGGTTGGCCACATCGACCTACTTGATGCGATTCGCTGGCAGAGAATCGTCGCGGCCGCAACGTGAAGCACGCGGCCGCGCTATCCCTCGCGTGACCTCGCCTAAAGAACGATCACTTGGTCTGGCCGGGACACTGCGTAGCAACGCCCGGTTTCCAGTGCATTGATTCAATGCGCTTGCGGGCTGGCTTGCGCCAATTTCGGTTCGTGGTTTCTTGAATGCAGGCCAGCAACGACTGCTCGCCGATTCCCCAAGCCCTTGGCGCAGAGTGCACTCATGGAACCAACCTATATAAGCACCGATCCAGACGCAACTTATCTCCCGCGATACACCGGTCACCCACATGCGCCTCATCGTCTCGCCCGGTGAGCGTGTCACCAGAGACGATGGCATCGCGGCCCTATCCGACCAAGTCCAAGGAATGACGATGAATGCAGTCAGCTTTTACGAAATCGCGCATGGTAAGCCTCCTCATAACTATGTCCGCATGGGCACGGGGACCGTGGAAGAGGCCAGGGGCATGCAGCGCCCTCCGTGCTACCTCTGCCTGCATGGCAGTGTAGATACAGATCAGCCCATTGCCTGGGCGCACTTGGGCCGCGCCGTTCTGAACGAAGCGTCGAATGGGTTCAGGGATATCGAGCAGAAAGGTCTGGAGCGACATGGCGCGCCGCTGTCCCTCGTTGTTAAAGCGACATCCTTGATCAACGGAGCGCTGCCGGTGGTACGCGCCTTTTCAGATGAAGTGACCCCGACCGACTCTGAGTGTTGGTTTGCCATCGATGCGGTACACGATCACGTGACACCGGTGACCGAACAAGAGGCGTGGGAGAGGCTTGCTTGCGCCGGATCAGCGGAGTGGTGGGAAAGGGTGAGCTTCATCAGCGTGAGAGGCCCGCAAGACGACCTTCATCTTGTCTTCGACCGGCTTGTGACGAGCCTTGAGGAGAAGCTCCGGCAACCGTAGATGGACGCCGAGAACCCCTGAAGAATTCGACAAATAAATGACGATGCGCACGGATCCCATCAATAAAAGGAGCATGGCAATGAATGACAACTTCAAGGACTTCAAAAGCGGATTCGTCCAGGGTGCCAGGGAAACACCTCGAGGGCTCTTTGCACCGATCATCGCTTTGTTCCGGTGGATGAATGGGGTGACGGACGAAGTCATGAAGGACAAAGAGCCCAAGAGGTCTGCGATGTCTCCAAAGGCTGAGCATGAGTCTCCCTCGTTGTCGGATGGCGCGTCCGACAGATATCGAGCAGCGTGGTCGGCCATTGCGCATGCGCAACAGGCTCTGGAAGATGCTCGTCGGGAAGCCTTCGAGATGCTGGAAGTGCAGGACCCGGAACTCACGACCTTGGCAATCGAGGTGCTGGGCAGTCGTGACGATGCCATCCGCTGGTTTCTGGATGAGCCTCTGGAGGTGTTCAAGGGGCGCACGGCATGGGACGCGGTATCGCAGGGGAGGGCTGGGGCTGTGATTGCTTATCTGGAAAGCATTTCATCCGGGTTCGTAGGTTGACTACGATCGATCAGGGCTGCGCCACCGGTGTACAGCGCCGCTATGGATGTCTTCAATGCGTTCACTCTCGAGCCATCCCGTTTCGGTGATTGATTCATGGCGACCGAATGTGTTGCCGCCGGTGGCCTACGTTTTGATCGAGTCAATCTAGTCTTGGTATCGCAAAGAACTCTCGCTGTTACCTTGTTGCTGGTGGCTTCCGTCAGCCTGAAAGAAGCGAGTCCAGAGACATGGAGCGCTTGAGGTGGTCTTTTTTTGGCCCTTCACGAGAGACCTGGTCTTTGAAAAAAGCAGCGAGAAGGTCGACTTCCTTCACGACGGTGTCAAAGTCAGGTCAATGTTTTTTTAGACTTGCGTGACGACGCGGCCGATCGTATATCGGCCAGTGCGCGTGCTTGGATAAATACAGCATCAAGACTGATACCAAGTGCTGAAGCGATCTTTTGCATTGAATGCAGAGATGGGTTGCGCACACCTCGCTCAACGCCACTCACGTACGTCCGATCGAGCCCGGCCCTGAAGCCTAGCTCTTCCTGGCTCAGTTCGGCCTGCTCACGAAAGAGCCGAAATGAGGGACCGACGTGACGAGTAATATCCACATCGGCAAGTTGTCTTGATGTAGACTTTTGGTCTACGGACTATAAGTCACATTTACTCATCGGTCTTGCCGAGCCGGCGCGCTTTCTAGCAATAGGAAGTCATATTGGAAGACTCATGGACGAGCGTATTCCTACCGCTGCTCCACCAAGAAGCATGTCCCTTCTCAGTCATCAAGCCCCGACAAGAAAGTCGACGTCTGTGCAGGACAAATCGCAGCATCCACCGGCCCCACAGCGGATTCCGCGATCAATAGAGCGGCCTCTTTACGCACCACTTGCCGGATATATGAATCGTGCGATGTTCGACTCGTGGCCCGGGGAGCTTCGTTCATGACCTATGACCGTAGATTCCCCTTAGCCATATCCGGTATCGGACTTTGCTTCATCAGTCACATCGCGCATCTTGTGGGTAGCACGTATCGATGGATCGAATACAACAGAGTCTCGCTTGAGGCGAAGTAACGCTTGGACCAAATTATTAGGGGGTAAATGTGACTTCAAAGATTGGCGTAATTGTGCGGCCCATACTCGTGATGGGCGTTCTTTCACTGCTGAGCAATGCTGCATTTGCGAATCAAGGTACCGATGTGGATGGGCGCGAATACAGCAAATGGCACGTCGTTGGGCCGGTAGCGCAACAGCTAGTGGCGGCGCTCAAAGCAGACGGCGCGTATAGCGTTAGCGCGACGTGGGTTGGCGGCGGAAAGGTATATCCGTCATTTACCACTGCTACCTACTACGAAAGTAACTTTCGGGTAAGTTTCCTTTCCCAGGCAGATCTATTTCACCGCCATTTGATCAATGGTCCGAACACTCTCGGATCGGCTCTTGAGCAGGCGTGCCAGTCAAAAAATGGCCGGTGGGTAGGCGCTACTTGCTACGTTTCGCTGTACCCGATCTTCTTTACGGTTATCCAAGATCCCGCTCAGGTTGGCGGCAGTTGTCCTGGTACTTTTCTCTGCTATGACGTTGCGATCGCTGAAATCCGCTCCCCAGATATGGGCGGCCGGTCGGAGTTTATGCAACGTATCCATTTATTGGGATATAGGACGGACGAAGAAAGGTCGGTCGAAGCGCAACAGTTGGCCGAACAGCAACGTGTTCGCAAAAACGAAGTGCTCGCCCAAGCCCAAGCTCGAACTGCTCGCCTGAAAGCCGAGCGCCCGATGAAGGGCGAAATTGGGGCCAAGATTTGCCAAACCAGCAGCAGTAACATCCCATTCGGATCCGGCCGCACTCTAGTCGGGTTCGTTGAAGCCCGCAGTTCCGACAACGGTAAGGTTCAGATCCGAATCGTTTCGGTGAATGGGTTTACGCCAGGCGGCCCAACGGCAGAAATCGCCTGGGATGACCCTGATAACTGGTCACTTTGCGACTAGCGGAACCAAATTTCGTCCGTCGTCGTGCAACGCATGGGGGCACCCCGTCATCCATGACACTTGTGTCACCGCGGTGAAGGACGGCGCGAATGCATATGGAAATCCTGATCAGCCGGCGGGGCTTCGCTTCCGCTTCCCCTGTTAGCGCGTTGATGAATCGCTTGATAGGGTGCATCGCCGTCTCCATGGTCGGACGTGTGGCCCTCAAATCCTTGAGGTCGTCGGCGTTGGGTCTTGACCCTCAACTCGATCTCGACGGAGCTGTCCCGATGGCACGCCGGGGCCATGTCGTGGTGCGGGACGTGACACCTGCTCTCGAGGGGCAGGGGTCTTATGAGGTGTGAATCCGTCTGTGAGTTCTGCGGAAATCAGCCACCAATCGCAGTACCAAATCGACCGAGACCAAATCGAATGCGTGGTGTCCGTTGGATACGGACCTTGCGGAGGAAGTGTGTTGCCCAAAACTCTCCATGGCTTTGCCAACCCATTCGCGAGCGCGTTTCCATAGCTGACCTTCAAGAGGAACGAATTCAGCTTCGGATGGAGGGCAATAAAGCGACAAATGAATTCACCGCTTGTGACCGCGAGCAATGGACAGCCTGAAAACTGCTCGTGAACTGCAGTCCGGTGCCGGACTAGCCGGTGAGCCGAATAGGCCATATGATCGGCTCATCCATTGAGCCGAATAGGTCTGCTAATCGGCTCACGCCCAGGAGAATAGCGCTTGGACAGCCCCCGCTGGATCTGGCAGCAGTCGGACTGGCCACATTTCAAATGGCAGGCCGAGACGTTGGCGCCACTACTGCGCGCCTGCCAACAGGCGCAAGGCCGCCTGCTCGGCATGGTCGGTGCCATTGCGGGCGATGCGCAGGCCCAGGGTGAGCTGGATACGCTGCTGCAAAATATCATCACCTCGTCGGCGATCGAGGGCGAGCAACTCAACGTCGCATCGGTCCGCTCGTCACTCGCACGCCGACTAGGCATGCCGGCGGAAGGCGGTGCGCGCATCACGCCCCGAAGTGAAGGCATGGCTGAGCTGATGCTCGACGCCACCCAGCGTTATGACGAACCGCTCGATATGGGACGTCTGTTGCACTGGCATGCGTGGCTGTTCCCGCAACAAGACTCGCCGCTCGCGCACCCAATCCGTGTCGGCAGCCTGCGTGGCGAGGAGCCGATGCAGGTGGTTTCCGGGCGCGTCGATCGTCCCACTGTGCACTTTGAGGCACCGCCGCGTGAAGGGCTTGAGGCGCAGGTCGAAGCCTTCCTTGACTGGTTCAACCAAAGTCGCGGCGACGTAGTGCTCGATCCGCTGCTGCGCGCCGGCATGGCCCATTTCTGGTTTGTCACCCTGCATCCATTCGACGATGGCAACGGGCGCCTTACCCGCGCCATCACCGATCTGGCGTTGGCTCAGGCCGAGCATCAAGCCATCCGCTTTTACACGATGTCGGCCAGCATCCTGACCGAGCGTGCTGGCTATTACAGCGTGCTGGAGTCCAGCCAAGTAGTCGGCCTGGATATCACCGCGTGGCTGCAATGGTTTCTGACCACGTTGCAGCAAAGTCTGCAGGATGCGCTGCAGCGTATCGACCGTGTACTGGCCAAGACCCGATTCTGGCAGCACCACCACCACCAGGGCTTGTTGGCCGAGCAGATCAAAGTACTCAATCGCCTGCTCGATGGTGGTGAACGCGGTTTTGAGCAAGGTATCAGCGCAGCCAAATATCAGGCTGTCGCCAAGGTCTCAAAAGCCACCGCCACGCGTCACCTGGCAGATCTGCTGGACAAAGGGTGTCTGGAGCGCCTGCCCGGCGGCGGTCGCAGCACCCGGTACCAAATCAAATCACCTGGCGGCGGTCAACTGCTTTCGGTGAATTTATCCGGTACGAGCAGTTTGTGACCCAACGATGATATCGCCCAGAAACTCTGGAACGTCTGCGACGTCCTGAGCGAGGACAGTATCATTTACAGCGACCGCGTCATCTAGCTGCTGCTGTTCGTCGGTCAGCTGCTGCGCGCCATGGCGGCCTCATTGGCTGGACGCGTTAGCGGCAGTCCCGCATTCCGGTGGGCCGATAACGGCCGATGATTTTCATGCGTTCTACGCTGTGGTGGCAGGACGTCTGCCAACCGACCGGTAAGGTGATGGGTCAGCCCAGGCCTCCAGCGAGGCATCTCATCCGACATCGGCAAAATTGCGGCGCAGGAAGTTCGGTACTTTGGCGGCACTTTGCCGGTTGATAGCTTCGAGCAAGCTCGGCGCGATGGACCGGCAGTGATACTCGTGCCGGAGGGAGTCGCCGATGTGCAGCAGCAGGCGGGTGGAGACTTCCGCATCGGCTTCAGCGCGGTGGGCTGCGCCGCGGTAGGTGATGTTCAACGCATGCGCCAATCCGCCGAGCTTGTAGCTGGTCTGTCCTGGCAACATCCTGCGCGCCAACTTCAGTGAACAGATCAGACCACAGTGGCGCGGGGACAAGCCCTGTCGCAAGCTTTCGGCAAGCAGGAAGCGGGCGTCGAAGCTGGCATTGTGGGCGGCCAGCACGTCATCGCCGATGAAATCCAGCAGCCTGGGCAGCACGTGTGCCGCCGGCGGTGCGTTATCGACCATCCGCTGGGAGATGCCAGTTAGCGCGGTCACGAAGGACGGAATGCGTGCGCCGCAATTCACCAGGGTCACGTATCGCTCGGCCACCACGCCATCGACAATACGCAGGGCTGCCACCTCGGTGATGCGGTCGCCGGCAGCGGCGCTCAGGCCTGTGGTCTCGAAATCGAGCATGACGATGGGTTGGTCGAACAAGGCTAGTCCCGCGGGTCACGCCTCGATCAGCGTCTGAAAAGGATAGCGCCTTGGCCAGCCAGATCACCCAGCTTCCGTTGATGAGGGAGACCAGGGGGTCGATACCATTTTAGATTGGGCCGTCCGACTTGTATGCCACGGGTCAGGCTATCAGAGCGGTGCTCGCATACCCAAAAGCAGCCGTTTGCGGCTTGATGCGATCGGTCGGATAGCAGACCTTAAACGTGCCAGTGAAACCGCCTGTCCCAGGAAAATAGTTAGCCCTGGGCCGCAGCATGAATTGCGATAGCGTCGGCCGTAAACCCCCAACGTACCAATGGGTCACTATGGTCAGAAAAACTAACCGTATATCCGCTTGGGACCTGCTTCACGAACGCCTTGGTGATCAACCCGGAGATCGGGGCGGATAGTTCGGGACGTTCGATCCACTTGGAGTTCGCGGAATCCCACTCCATTGCCCAGGCAGCTCGGGGTGTTGTGAAGCTGATGACGTAGGAGCCTTCCGCGCCGTCAAGTACAACCCGGGTCAAAGCCAGTTCTAGGCATTGCGGATCGCGCAGCACGACATGAAACGCGCTACGCAATGAGCGAATGGCTTCCAACAAAGCTCTGGTTGCTTCCATACCCATCTTTTTGGTCAGTCTCTTATCGCTAAGGTCCGTATATGGACTCCTCCCCATTGCAAGCCCCCATTGCTTTGGCGCCCCGTGCCGACTGCACACGTATATCCGGTCTCTAACAACGGCATCGCTTGATGCTGGACCATGATGGGCTATTCGCGCGCCAGCTCCCAATCGTTTTGTCGTGCTCTTCGCACTTGGACATTTAAGGGTTTTGCCGACGCCGGTTCGACCGGTTTGC
>Ga0302310_10004600_pt1 | contig 10366 bp, 8 predicted proteins | sample III_Palsa_N1_2_FD_200451 | JGI IMG/M metagenome (GOLD analysis project Ga0302310, IMG submission 200451) | Peat permafrost microbial communities from Stordalen Mire near Abisko, Sweden - III_Palsa_N1_2 | ecosystem: Environmental > Terrestrial > Soil > Palsa > Peat permafrost | place: Sweden... | reverse complement strand
TGCCCGTCGTCGCGATCACCTTCAGCGTCTGGCTCGGCTCGTCGAAGAACGCCGCGGCGATCTGGCCGGTGGCGGCCTTCATGTTCTTCAGCGTCGCGATGCGCGCGTCCTCGAAGCCGAACGGGTCGACCTCCTTTTCCTCGACGAGGCACGTGGCCGCGCCGGCCGCGAGCGCGCTCGCGACGAACGCGCGGCCGTCGTTGGCGTAGCCGGGCCAGGCGATGAAGCCGTCGCCGGGCTGGATGGCGCGGCTGTCCGTGCGCAGCGTGCCGGTGACCCAGGACTTGAGCCAGCGGGCCGCGGCGGCGGGGGACTTGAGGCGCGTGAGCGGCATGTTAGTTCTCGGGTGTCTGGACGACGTTGGCTTGCGTGATCTGCGTGCGCACGTCGAGGTCGGGCGCGACGCCCAGCAGCGGCAGCGTCTGCGACACCACCTGGCTGAACACGGGCGCCGCGACGTCGCCGCCGAAGTGCAGGCCGGCGCCGGGCTCGTCGATCATCACGGCGACGACGATGCGCGGATGGGAGATCGGCGCGAGGCCGACGAACCACGGGCGGTACTTGTTCTGCGCGTAGCCGTGGCCCTCGGCCTTGTACGCGGTGCCGGACTTGCCGCCGACGCTGTAGCCCATGGTGCGCGCTTTCGGCGCGGTGCCGCCCGGCGACGTCACCATCTGCAGCATGGTCAGGATTTCCTTGACCGTCTCGGGCTTGAACACGCGCGGGCCCGGGCCGGGCGCGGGCTGGCGCAGCATCGACACGTTCTCCAGCACGCCGTCGTTGGCGAACACCGTGTAGGCGCGCGCCAGCTGGAACAGCGAGGCCGACAGGCCGTAGCCGTAGGCCATCGTCGCCTGCTCGATCGGGCGCCAGGTCTTGTACGGGCGCAGCCGCCCGGTGACGACGCCGGGGAAGTTGATCTGCGGCTTCTGGCCCAGGCCGATCGACGAGAACTTCTCCCACTGCTCCTTGGGCGTCAGCTTCATGGCCAGCCGCGCGGCGCCGATGTTGCTGGACTTCTGGATCACCTGCTGCACCGTCAGCATGCCGTTGGGCTCGGCGTCCTTGGGCGCGAAGCCGCCGACCACCAGCGAGCCGGGCGTCGCGTCGACCATCGAGAACGGCGTGACGAGGCCCTTCTCCAGCACGGTGCCGACGATGAAGGGCTTCATCGTCGAGCCGGGTTCGAAGACGTCGGTCAGCGCGCGATTGCGCAGCTGCGCGCCCGACAGGTGGTGGCGGTCGCCCGGGTTGTAGCTCGGGTAGTTCGCGAGCGCGAGCACCTCGCCGGTGAGCGTGTCGATGACGACGACGCTGCCGCCCTTGGCCTTCTGCGCGATCACCTGGTCGCGCACGCGCTGGTAGGCGAAGAACTGCACCTTCGAGTCGATCGCGAGCTCGATGTCCTCGCCGTTGATCGGGCGCTGCGGGTCGCCGATGTTCTCGACGATGTTGCCCAGCCGATCCTTGACCACCTCGCGCGAACCGTCGCGGCCCTGCAGTTGCTGCTGGTACGCGAGCTCGATGCCTTCCTGGCCCTTGTCCTCGTCGCCGGTGAAGCCGACCACGTGCGCCGCGGCCTCTCCTTCCGGATAGCGGCGGCGGAATTCGCTGACCTGGTGGATGCCCTTCAGGTCCAGCTGCTTGACGGCCGCGCCGACGCCGTCGTCGACCTGGCGCTTCAGCCAGACGAAGTTCGGATTGCCGTCGAGGCGGTCGTTCAGTTCGGTCACCGTCATGCCCAGCGCCTGCGCAAGCTGCTTCTTCTCGCCGGCGTCGGCGTCGACATCCTTCGGGATCGCCCAGATCGAGGGCGTGGGCACGCTCGTGGCCAGCAGCAGGCCGTTGCGGTCGACGATGCGGCCGCGGCTGGCCGGCATCTCCAGCGTGTGCGCGTAGCGCGCCTCGCCCTGCCTCAGGTAGAAGTCCTTGGCGATGATCTGGATGTAGGCGGCGCGGCCGACCAGCACCAGCGAGCCGATGCCCACCAGCACCACCAGGAAGCGGCTGCGCCACAACGGCGTCTTCGACGCCAGCAGCGGGCTGTTGGCGTACGTGACGTTGCTCACCGCGCGGGCGCGCGACGGCTGCTGCGTCCGCTTGTTCGGCTTGTTGGGCTTGTTCATCGCGAGGCTCCCGACTCGGGGGCGCTGGCGGGCGTCGCCGGCCTCTGCGATGGAGACGTGAGCGGCGCGGACAGCGGCGCCGCGGCGAGCCCGGCATCGACCACGTACTGGGTGTTGGCCGGCGTGGCCGCGCGCATGTTGAGCTTGGTGCGCGCGGTGGCCTCGACGCGCAGGTGCGTTGCCTGCGCCTGGCGCTCGGCCTCGAGGCGGCGGCGGTCGGACTCGAGCTGGCGCTCGCTGCCGTGCGCGTTCTCGATCTCGGCGAACAGGCGGCGCGACTCGTAGCTGATCTTGACGAGGTAGAGCCCGCTGACGATCAGCGCGATCGCGAGCAGGACGTTGAGGCGCACCATGAACGAGTTGCCGGTCATCGCTGCAGCCTCTCCGCCACGCGCAGGATCGCCGAGCGTGCGCGAGCGTTGGTCAGCACCTCGGTCGGGCCCGGCTTGATGCGCCCCAGCGCGGCCAGCCGCAGGGACGAGGACGGCGGCGCCATCGGCGCGCGGCGGTCGATCTCGTCCTTGCTCTCGCGCGCGATGAAGGTCTTGACGATGCGGTCTTCCAGCGAATGGAAGCTGATCACGCACAGGCGCCCGCCGGCCTCGAGCAGGTCGAGCGAGCTCTTCAGAACCTGTTCGAGCTCCTCAAGCTCGGCATTGACGAAAATCCGAAGAGCCTGAAAGGTGCGTGTGGCGGGATCCTGGTTCGGCTCGCGGGTCTTGACCGTACGAGCCACGACGGCGGACAGCTCGCGAGTGGTTCGCACGGGAGCGCCGCTTTCGCGGACAGCAACAAGCGCCTTTGCAATCGACACAGCAAACCGTTCTTCCCCGTAGTCACGAATCACCTCTGCAATGTGACGCTCGTCGGCGCGAGCGAGAAAGTCGGCCGCGGTCTCGCCGCGGGTGGTGTCCATGCGCATGTCCAGCGGGCCGTCGAAACGGAAGCTGAAGCCGCGCTCGGGCGTATCGATCTGCGGCGACGAGACGCCCAGGTCCAGCAGCAGGCCCGTGATCTTCGGGATGCCGCGCTCGGCCAGCGCCGCGGGCAATTGCGCGAAGCTCGCGTGCACGATCTCGAAACGCGCGTCGGCGATGGCGTCCGGGCCGGACCGGGCGGCCTCGACGGCGACCGGATCGCGATCGATGCCGATCACGCGCGCGCCCGGGCCCAGGCGCGCCAGCAGCTCGCGCGTGTGCCCGCCACGGCCAAAGGTGCCGTCGACATAGAGGCCGTCCGGGTCAGTCACGAGCGCGTCGATCGCTTCGTGGAGCAGGACGGTGGTATGCAACCCCGAGTGTTCCACGATGATCAGAATTTGAGATTGTCGAGAGCGGCGCCGGCCTGTTCCTGCATCTCGCGCTTTTCTTTTTCAGCGTAGACAGGCGTCGACCACAGTTCGAAGTGACTGCCCATGCCCAGCAGCGTCACGTCCTTTTCGAGTCCGGCCCAGCTGCGGAGTTCCGGGCGGATCAGCACGCGCGAGGTCGCGTCCCACTCGACGTCGTCGGCGTGTCCGAGGAACACGCGCTTGACGGCCACCTGCGAGAACGGCAGCTGCGCGACCTGCTCGCGGAAGTTCTCCCAGTAGGGCCGCGGAAACACCATCAGGCACCCGTGCGGATGCTTGGTGACGGTGAGCCGGCCGGCGCACAATGATTGGAGGTCGTCGCGATAACGGGCCGGCATGGAGACTCGCCCCTTGCCGTCCAGCGTCAACGCCGAAGGACCTTCAAAAATCAGAGATGCCACAACCCACCACAAAAGTGCACTTTGATGCACTTTAGCGAATCGCTAGAGGTGGGTCAACGCGTCACGCGCCGAAAAAATCAATCAAATCAAGTACTTAGACGACGTTCTGCAAGCGAATGTCGTTCTAAATTAAGGACTTGCGAGCGGCTATGAAAGTGAAGTGTTAGCTGACTTCATGGTGCCTTGTTCGTGGGGGATTTCCCTCATTGCGGCTATGGCCGAGCAAAATTCGGCGAAATGACGCCAAGGCCGAGTTGGGTAGCGGGACTCGCTGCTGGGCCATGTTGACGCGGCAAAGGCTCATGGGATGAGCCAGCGGCATCGCCTTGCCTTGCGGGCCTTGGCAAGTGCAAGCGCAAAGAAATGGGGGCGGCTCCCACCGCCCCCGAAGGACAATCTCGCAACGAGCCGGCAGGCAGGCGCAACGAGAAAGGCAACTTCTAGAGCCTGGCGCTGAATTCGAGCTGGAACTTGCGCGGGTCGGTGACCGAGGCCGTGTACGGCACGCCGACCGCCGCCGACAGGTTGCTCAGCCCCGTCACGTAGCGTTTGTCGAGCAGGTTGTTGACGATCAGCGCGACGCCCCAACGGTCGGCCGGCGCCGACCAGCCGATGCGCGTGTCGACGCGCTCGTGCGCCTCGCCGACCCGGAACGTCGGCGTCGTCAGGCAGCTGCCCTGCGTCGTCGAATCGGCGTTGCAGCGCGTGGCGCCGATGTGGCTGCCCTGCAGCGACCACTCCGCCTTGCCGCCGGCCAGCGCCGTCGTGAAGTCGACGCCCGCGGCCAGCGACAGGCTCGGCGTGCCGTAGGGCTGTCCGGTGAGGTCGGCGCCCACCGGGTTGGTCTGGCCCTTGTACTTCTGGTCGATCCACTCGCCGTTCGCGAACAGGCGCACCGGCGCGGCGACCTGCCAGTTCAGCTCGGCGTCCAGGCCGTTCGCCTCGACATCGCTGACCGTGATCTCGTAGTGGCCCACCGAGCCGTCGGGCGGCTGCACGAACGTGATGGACTGCAGGTTCTTGAACACGTAGTGGAACAACGCGGCGCTGTAGGTGATGGCCGCCTCGGCGACGCGGCCCTTCGCGCCGAGCTCGTAGCTGGTGATCGTCTCGGGGTCGAAGCGGCCGTTGTTGGCCTGCGTGCTGACGGAGTTGAAGCCGCCGGCCTGGTAGCCGCGCGTCACCGAGCCGTAGACCATCGTGTCGGGCGTCAGCTGGTGGTCGACCACCAGGCGCGGGCTGGTGTTGTGCCAGGTCTTGCTGGCGTAGACCGGCGCGGCCATCCACTCGGGATTGGTGAACTCGATGTTGGTGCTCTGCAGGCCCTGCACCAGTCCACCGGGGCCGCCCAGCGCCTGCGCCGTCGCCGCGTCCAGCGCGCCGGCGTCCACCAGTTGCTGGAAGAACGCCGGCGTCAGCGCAGCGAGCTGCGCGTCGAGGCCCGGCGCCGAGCGCAGCGGGCTGTACCAGCTGAACTTCTTGGTGTCCTGCGTGAAGCGCACGCCGGTGGTCACGTTGGTCTTGTCGCCCACGTGCCAGATCACGTCGGCCATCAGCGCCTCGGAGTGCGCGGCCAGCGTGTTGTGCATGCCTTCCTGCCAGCTCTGGCCCAGCAGGTCGAAGCCGGGGATGCCGGCCTCCTGGCCGATGCCGGTCAACAGGGAGAACGGCGGCGCAGGCAGGCCCGCCCCCTCGCCGTTGAGCACCTGGTACAGCACCGGATCGAGCGTCGTGGTGTTGGTGTCGACCTGGCTCAGCTGCGAGGCGTGCTCGGTCGAGAAGCTCGCGCCGACCAGCCAGTCCGCCAGCTTGCTCTTGCCATTGAGGCGAAACTCCTGCTCGAACGTCGTGTTCTTCTCGAAGTTGCCGGTCGCCAGATACGTGGCGGGGTTGTCGGTGCCGTCGTTGTCCTCGATGTTGACCGAGTTGAAATGGCGCCAGCCGGTGGTCGACGTCAGCACGAGCTTGTCGCTGAACTCGTGCTCGATGCGCAGGTTCAGGCCGTTGAACAGGCGCGACTCGACGCCGCCGACGACGTCGTTGCGCAGTTGCTCGTGGCGCGGGTCGATGTAGGTGATCGTGCCATCGGCGTTGTACGACCCGGCAGCCCAGATCGGACGCGGGCGCTCGTTCAGGTCCTCGTGCTCCCAGGTCAGCACGGCGCTGGTGTCGTCCGACGGCGACCAGCGCGCGCCCATGCGCGTGCCCCAGGTCTTGGCCTGCGGGTTCTTCTTGCCGTCGTCAGCGTTGGTGGCCCAGCCGTCGCTCTTCTCGCCGACCGCGGAGATGCGCAGGTCGAGATCCTCGCTCAGCGCTCGATTGAGCACGCCCTCGGCGTGCACCGTGCCGTAGTCGCCGACGCGCACGAGGCCCGTGGCCAGGTTCTGGCCGTCGGGATCGTTGGTGACGATGGAGATCGCGCCGCCGGCGCTGTTGCGGCCGAACAGCGTGCCCTGCGGGCCCTTGAGCACCTCGACGCGCTTGACGTCGTTGAAGTTCAGCAGCGCGCCGCCGGTCTTGCCGGTGTAGACGCCGTTGACGTACACGCCCACCGGCGCATCGGTGCCGATGCCGAAGTCGCCGTTGCCCAGGCCGCGCAGCGCGTAGCTGGGCTGCGTCGGCTGGCTGGCGTCGATCGTCAGGCCCGGCACGAAGTCGGCGACCTGGGCCAGGTTGACGGCGCCGATCTTGGCGATCTGGTCCGGCCCGATCAGCTGGATCGAGATCGGCACCTTCTGGACTTCCTGCTTGCGGCCCTGCGCGGTGACGACCACCACCGTTGCATCGTCAACGGGTGCCGAGGCCGCCGCGTCGGGCGCAGGTGCGGCCGCCTGCGCGCGGGCGCCTGTGCTGGCGAGCACGCCCACGAGCGTGGCGACAGCGAGTGCGACGGAGGTCGGACGGCGGGTGGGGAGTCGTTGCATGTCAGTCCTTCAGTGGAGCGTCTTGGCAATGGCCGGGCATGGAGGCGATCCAGTCGCGGATCAGCTGCACGCCTTCCTGATGCACCGTGCTGCGGCCCAGCTCGGGCATCATCACGCCGCCTTCCGTGCTCGCGAGCCGGAACGGCAGGATGGATTCGTCCGGCTTGCCCGGGACGATGTCGTGGATGCGGTCGCCCGTCCCCTTGCCGGCGGCCACCGACGGCTTGCACAGGCCCAGCGACCAGTCGGCGGGCCCCAGCGCATCGAGGCGCAGCGAGGTGTTGCTGGCCGTGCCGCCGGCCTGGTGGCAGTGCGCGCAATTGACGTCGAGGTAGGTGCGGGCGCGCTCGGCGATCGGCTGTTGCACGTCACGCCAGTCGGCCGCGCGCGGCAGCTCGCCCGCGGGCACGCCCGTGAGGAAGCCGGCGCGCACCCAGCGCGCGATCTGGTTCTCGGAGCCGTCGGTATACGCCAGCGTGCGATTGAGATTGCGCGCCTTCGGGCCCAGCGGCGTGAACTCGCCGCTCTTCAGGTTGGTGACGTGGCACGAGGCGCACTGATTCTCGTTGGGCACGACGTAGGTGAACTTCTGGCGGCCTTGCGCGTCGACCAGATCGAGGGTCTTCTCGTCGCCAGTGCGCTCCAGCTGGGCCTCGCTCTGGTCGGCGTTCCACACGTAAGGCAGAACCGTCCACCCGTCGGCGCGTCGCACGAGCAGGCGCGTCTCGACCAGGCGCACACGCGAAAGATCGAGGCCGGCCGCGGGCGAGCCGGGTTCGGGGTCATAAGTCTTGAGAACGGCATCGGAGGCTCCGGCGCGCGGGTAGTAGAAGGTCTTGGACAGGATCGTGCCGACAGGAAACTCGAACGCCTTGTCGGCGCTGTACTTCGCCGACTGCCCGGCCGGCATCCACACGGTGCGCAGCTTGTGCGCGTAGTCGCTGAACAGCGGCGTGACGAGGTCGTAAGGCAGCACGCCGGCATTGGGCACGAGGCGGCCGCCGGCCACGTCGAGCAGGTGCCAGTCGGACAGGTGCTCCGGCTTGCCGTCGGCCACGAAGGTGACGGGCGCCGGCGCGCGCGCGCAACTCGCCAGCACGGCGAGCAGGCAGGCGACGGGGCCGAGAAGGGAACGCGGATGCATGGGGGCCGGGGTCAGACCGTGGCGGCAGACGCGGCGACCGGCGCGGTCAGCGTGACGGGCGACAGCGGCGCGAGCTTGCAACGCAGCGCCTCGCTGACCAGGTGCGGGCTCTTGTACTTGCCCGGGCCATCGGCATTGAGCACGCCCGACGCCGTGGCGTCCACGCACAGGCGCTCTTCCGCCACGTTGGCGCGCGCGGCATCGACGTAGCCGTCCCACAGCACGTCCGGGAAGTGGCCGTTGAGGCCGAACATCGCCGTCTTGAGCACCTTCAGGTCCATGCCGTCCGGGGAATCGCCGCCGCCGCTGAAGCGGTTGTCGTGCACGTAGATGCCGCGCGGATAGGGGTCGTAGCCCGGCTGCACGCCCTTGGTGTTGAAGTAGCCGGTGGAAAAATAGCTGGAGATGATGACGTTGGCGGTCACGTTGGCGGTGATGTCGTTGTCGAAGATCTCCACCAGCGAGTTCGAGTTGACGACCACGCCGGAGCCGGCCGGCACGCTGGACACGGCCGTGCCCTTGGCGCCGAAGTTGCCCAGGTTGTTGGCGTCCACCCTGTTGTGGAACACGCGCGTGCTGTGCCCCGGCTGCGACAGGTTGGGCATGTTGAACACGAGGATGCCACCGGTGTTGCCGGTGGCCACGTTGTCGTGCACGTCGGCGTCAATGGTGTTCTCGATCTCGATGCCGGCCACGTTCTGCTCGGCGCGGCAGCCGCGCACGACCACGTTCTTCGACTGGCCGACGTAGATGCCGGCGTCGGCGGCGCCGAACGACTGCGAGTTCTCGATCAGCACGTTCTTCGTCTTGACCGGGTACAGGCCGTAGGCGCCGTTGGTGGTCTTGGGGCCGTCCGTCCAGCGCACGCGCACGCCGCGGATGACGATGTTCTCGCCGCTGTTGATCTTCAGCGCGTCGCCCTTGGTGTCCTCGATCGTCAGGTTCTCGATCGTGAAATCGCTCGCCTGCGCCAGCAGGCCCTCGGGGCCGGCCACCTGGTCGCGGAACGACAGGATCGTCTCCTCCATGCCGGCGCCGCGCACGGTGACGCCGTTGACGCGCAGCGACAGGCCGCGGTCGAGGTGATAGTGACCGGCGGGGATCTCGATGACCGAGCCGGGCTTGGCGTCGAGCAGTTGCTCCTGCAGTTTCTTCGCGAACGCGATGTCCACCGGCAGGTCGCCGACCCGCACGGACGCGTCCGGCGCAGGCTTGCTGCAGCCACCCAGCGCACCCAGGGCGGCCAGCGCCACCGCGGTGAGAATCAGGGCCATCTTGCGGGGGAAAGTATGGAACGGATGCATGGCGGAACCTCGCGAACTGAAGCGTCGCGGCCCTTCGAACGCGACAGCGCAAAAGATAGCAATAGCTATCGTTGATGGTGCTGGTAGTTTCCCTGTGCTGGAGAATCAAATCCGGGAACACCATAGTCATGGCTACTGTATTGATCGCGAGCGGTCTTGCCTACACCGTGGATACACTGCCCCCCCGAACCACCCCCCTCGAAGACTCCATGCCGCGCAAATCCAACGCCCCCGACGCTCCGTCGATGACCGCCACGGCGGGGGTGGAACTTGATCGCAAGCGAGTCCCGACGCAGACGCGCGCGCTGGAGACCTGCGAGCGCATCCTGGATGCAGCCGCCAACCTGCTCGGGGAGGTCGGCATCGAACGGCTGTCCACCAACCTGATCTGCGAGCGCGCCGGCCTGTCGCCGCCCGCGCTCTATCGCTACTACCCGAACAAGTACGCGGTACTCGCGGAGCTGGGCGCGCGGCTGATGATGAGCCAGAACGAGCTGCTCGAGAACTGGGCGACGCCGGCGACGATGAAGCTGCCGGTTGCGAAGTTCGAGCAACGCATCCGCCAGCTGTTCCTCGACACGCTGGAGATGACCCGGCGTGCGATCGCCGGCGAATGGATCACGCGGGCGCTGCGCGCGGTGCCGTCACTGGCGCCGGTGCGCATCGAGTCGCACGAGCACGTCACCGGGCTGCTGGTGGCCGCATTCGCGGTGGCCTATCCGGCCGCGCAGGAAGCCCGCGTGCGACTGGTGTCGCGGCTGGCGGTCGAAGTGATGTACTCCGCGCACGAGCTGCTGTTCGACGATCCGAAGCTGGACGCCGGGGAAGTGGGCACCGTGATGTCGCACATGGTGACGACGCAGCTCGTGCAGCTGCGGCGCGAGGCTGCGCGCTGATGCCGTCTCAGCCTGCGAGCATCGCCTCGTAGGCCTGTTCCAGCGCCTTGCAATACGCCGGGGTGTCGAACAATGACGTGGTGTTGCGTGCCTGCGCGAGACGCGCCCGCACGCGCGTGAGTCGCGCAGGATCGCGCGCCAGCTCGACGGCACGCGCCTCGAAGGACGCCACGTCGTCCACCAGCAGGTCGGCGGCCAGATCCAGCGCGTGCAGCAGGCT
>Ga0302310_10004596_pt1 | contig 10370 bp, 9 predicted proteins | sample III_Palsa_N1_2_FD_200451 | JGI IMG/M metagenome (GOLD analysis project Ga0302310, IMG submission 200451) | Peat permafrost microbial communities from Stordalen Mire near Abisko, Sweden - III_Palsa_N1_2 | ecosystem: Environmental > Terrestrial > Soil > Palsa > Peat permafrost | place: Sweden... | reverse complement strand
AGGGACATGGCGACGTCGAATCAGTCATAGAGCGTGTCCTTCAGACATGGGGTCCGCCGCTGTGGAAAGCCATGACCGAACGCTCGCTTGGAAGCGTCTGCCCCGCCGAGCTTGTGGACTCGTTTATGACGTATCCACGCCGCACTACTGCTGAAGCGACTGCCGAGAGCTTACGCAGTTTGCAACACACTGACCTCACGAGCATGCTCAGTGATCTATCATCCCTTCCCACCGTGGTGGTCCACGGGAGTCGCGATCCGGCACGCACTTTTTCCCATGCAGAAAGCCTGAGCAATGGCATTTCGGGTTCGAGACTTGTGGTGGTTGATACGGGCCATACGTCGTGCGTCGAAGCGCCCGACGAGTTCGCCAAAGTAATACGCGCCGTCGTTGAGCAAGGCCTAAAAGCCGGCACTGTGAGTGCAGATTAGCAGTTGGCCTATCGGAATCAGAAAATGTGCATGCGGGGAACTACGGCTCCAGATCAATGGGCGCCCTCCCCTCTTGCCTCCCCTCTTGCACTCGCACTCGCCCCGCTTCGCTTCGCTTCGCAGACCATCTATCCTGTCCTAGTACTACACAAGCGGGCGGCTATACAAGCTTCCCGCGAAACGCAAAGCCCAATCTATTCAGTGGAACTTCAGAAACACAGGGCGCTTGAACGACCCCACCCCTACCAAACAGCGAATACCGTCGTAGTCGATCACCTCGCGTTGTCCGCGTGGTGAGACGAATGGAAAGGACAGCATTGGCTACTGCGTTGGGTCGAGCACCAAATCGAGTGGGCAAGTCGAGGTATGCGCGTGGTATATCAGTCTGGACAGCGCACCCACCCTGCCCTTCTGAGCCTGTAGCGCGACTGGGCGCTTTCATGCCCTTCCTTGTTCGGCTGGCAGTTGATTAAATTCGTATTCCTAACTATATGCGAATCTACCTTAACCCAAATGCATGGGGTCGGAGAATGCTGCGCAACCCAGCGATGTGGTCTCGAACCTGAGCGGTGACCTTCGGCTTGTCGGTGGCATGCTCCCCTGCCCCATGCAGATGAGAAGATGCAGTACTCCGGGTTCGATCAGCTCGCGCGAAGGCCTCCAAGTCGGCATGTGTCGCCGACCGGATCTGTGCTCGATCGCGAGCGTCTGCGAAGTTCTGCTTCCACCCAGCTGCCTGGCGAGCGATGCCCTCCGCTAGGCTGTAAACTGTCATCGACTGCCCGTCATCTGCTACCACGTATTGGAACAGACCCGCGGTGTCGACGAACGTTTGTCCTGCGCTTTGTGCCGCCACTGTTTCTGCGTGCGCGGCACGATCATGTCGGTTTTGTTCTTCGGCTCGTTCTGCCATTTGTTGTCGAAGTTGTTGACTGAAGTCGACGGGGCTGCGCAGAAGGGCGCGGAGATAGTTGATGGGAGCCTGTGCTGCCTTCAGGTGTTGCCAGGTTGCCTCTACGACGTCCGAGAGTCGCTTACCCTTTTCGCGGGCTTCGCGCATGAGTTTGAAAATCAGAAAATCAATAAAGCCCAGGGCCCGGAGCCTCTGAAGATCCGTAGGCACTTGCCCCGGTTGTCTCTTTTGAAGAACCTTATATATAGCACCGTCTGCCAACGTGGCAGACGGATGGCCAAACGCAGTCGTGAGAGTGGTACTGGCCTGGTCGGAATTCGCGGGTAAGGCAGCCGAAAGTGGAGTTGGTGCCGGAATAACGGAAGAGGGCGGGAGTTCATTAGCGAGGCCGAGAAGGGCTGCAGCACGCTCCGTTAGGTGGATGTATGCGCGGCCGAACAAGCCAGCTTCAACGTAACGGGACTGAGCACGACGATCGATGAATCCGGCTCTCTCCAGATCGTCCAGGCTTCGATAGAACGTGCGCATGGATTGCATGGCGCGGCCAGTGAGTAACTCGCGTCTTGCAAAGATAGCAGCGTATGGCTGAGCGGCATCGACAGTCCGGGCAAGTGCAGCTAGAACTGCCCGCGCTCGCTGTGGAAGTTGCTCAGTGTGATTTGCTCGGAACGCAGCGCGAAAGATGACCCAGGGAAGGTTCACCGAATCGCAATGAAAAGCGGCGAGGGCGGCCGAATCGGTGCCATCAATGTGAGTCTCAGGTGCTGAAGGGTGCAGATCACCCTCGCTAGCAACGAAGCGTTGCGCGATAGACATGTCGAGCGGTCCATTTACAAATAAACGGATTTCAATGCTTGACTGTCGATCTCGTTGCGCTACACTCCGGGTTGAGAGCAGTCCCTTTCCAGTTTCCAGCTGGGGAGTCTAGTGAGTGACGAGAATCGTTAGTCAAGTCCACTTACGCAAAAGCCCTCGGTTTCCAGCCGGGGGCTTTTGTCTTTTATGGGGCCTTACTGCATGAGTCCTCCGCGCATGTTAAGACTCTTAAGCCGTTGATTTTGAACAACATTATTTCTTAAACGCTTTCGGATGTGTTCTTGGACTGGTTTTCAAGGAATGCCCGGATGGCTGCATGCAAACGCTCCGCTTCCGCTTCCGACTTGAACTCTAGGCGTACGACATTCTTGGCTCGCCGCATTTCGCAGTACGTCGTCTTGCCCAGCTTAATTTTGTCCGACGCTGGGCTGGCCGCTTCCTTCTTCGGCTTCGCCGCATCCTGGCCGGCCAGCTTTACTGCCTGACTCTGATCGATCTCACCAGCTGCCAGTCTCTTAACGGCATCCGTGACTTGTGCAGTTTTCCCCTGCTTCGCAATGCCTGCTAGTGCGGCCACTGCAGTCGAGCCAATGATGTCCGGCTGGCCTTCGATCACCGAAAGGGCGTCAAGCGGTAACTGGTCAAACGCGAAGATGTAGGAGACCATGGCGGGCGTCACACCGAACTGGTCCGCAATCGCCGCTTGGGTCAGGCCCGGAGTGCGTTCAATGCGAATCTTGAAGCCAAGATACTTCTCGTAGTCCGTCAGTCCTGACTGCATCAGGTTGGCATTGAAGGCGCCGTCGGTGACTTCGTCGTCACTCCCTTCAATGACCACGCACCTGATCACGTCGCGCCCGATCTCTCGGAACGCATCAACGCGATGGTGACCGGACACGATCTCGAATCGCCCGTCTGCAGTCTTGCGAACTACCACGGGGTGGATCAGCTTGTTATGCCGCAAGTTTTCACGCAGCTCAGCATACTTTTCCGCCGTCATCTTTCGGCGACGACCGGGAATTTCGACCAGTACATCCAGACCTAACTCCGCGCCTGCATCAGACGCCACCTGAAGTTCCTGGCGCAACTTGCCGATCTGGAGTTCCAGATCGGCAACCAGTTTGTCTTTAGCTGCCAACATCGGCATGGCTTCGAGCAGCCGCCCGGGCGCGGTCTTAGGGCCGCCGTCGGTCGGTCGTGTACTTGCTCGATTTTCATCGGAAGCCGCCGCGATGGCAGCGTTCTTCGCTGCTAGCTTGTCCCGCAAATTCATGCCGGCACCTCCAGCGATTGCGCCTCCAGCGTCCACAGTGCGGTGAGCTGTTGGTCTATCATCTCGGCGAATCGGTCGTAGGCCTCCCGCGCACGCTGATACGTTTTGTTGCTGCCTTCGTACTTGGAGATGTCGTAGACCGTCCCGAACTCCATCGACGCTGTCGTCGTCACGGTCGTCGCCGGGATTTCGATCGGGAGCACCAAGCTGTCGTACGAGCGCGTGATCCACTCGCGTACCTTGTTAGTGGCGATCTGATTTGAGTCCACTTTCGTCAACAAAACGTGCAGGAAGTCAAAACGCTTGTCGAGCTCAGGCACGACGTTCTTCATGCTCTTGCCAAGATCTGTAAAGAGGGACCAGAACTGGGTCGAGGATGCATAGTCGAGCGCATTGGGCGGAATAGGAACAATCAAGCCATTTGCCGCCATAAACGCGTTAATGGTCACGTAGGACAGGGCCGGGGGCGTGTCGATAATGATGGCGTCGTACCGGTCGAGCAGTGGTTCCAGGCCGGCGTTCAGCACATCCCAAAACCTAAACGTCGAGTCTTGCGATTGTTTGAACGGAAGATAAAACTCAGCCGAGAACAGGGCAGCACTCGCTGGGATCAAGTCGATGCCATCCCAATATGTCGCCTGAACGGCATATTCCAGGTCGGGCTGTTCACCGTAAATTAACGGGAGAATGGTCTGGTCTTCGGTGACTTCACTATCGGCGATCACACCGTTCAAGGCACTCAGCGACGCTTGCGGATCCAAGTCCACTAGAAGCACGCGGCGGCCGAAGAGGGAAAGGCCTTGCGCCAGCGTCATTGCAGTCGTTGTCTTAGTAACGCCGCCCTTGAAGTTACCGATGGCTATCTTCTTGCCCTTGACGCCTTCCGGGCGGGGCGTGAACGGCCCTACCTTTTTGATCCACTCACGAGCCTGTACTAATGTAAACTCACGCGATCGCGGCATACTGGTGCCCTGAGGCAAGCCCAGTTCGGCGCGCTCCCAGTAATAGTTCACTTTCTTCCGATCAATCCGACAGAGCGCTGCGAGCTGTGGCGTCGTGAACACCGGCGGATGTTTTTTCGGATGTGGCAGCAGCATTTGCTCCCGGACAGTCAACAAGGTTTCGTTGGCGTGGTCCGAGATAATTTCAATGTCGTCGAGCGCGAATGACGTGGGGGTGTTGTTCACGGTGGTCGCGATCGAGACGATGGGCTTACCATTGGCTCCCATGGGATCCGTCCTGTATCGGGTGATCTAACGGATTCGCCGCTGGTCGAACTATTAAGCGCTGATCGGCGAATTTGCTCGAAATGTACCCGGTAAACAGGGGAACTGCAAGTAAACTTTCAACGTCTTTGCCAAGGCGCATCGCTTGTCCAGTATGGCTGTCGGGGCGATTTCTCGACATCACGTCAAAAACAAAGGGCAGGAAGTCATAGTTCTGAACCCTGCATCTGCCCCAACGCAGTCCGTCAGCAAAGAAGGTCAAGCTGACGGGTACGTAGAAGGGGGCCGCCATGGAGCTCAAAGAGCGGCACCCCAAGAGCGGCACCAACAGCGCACCGAGGCCCAAAGCCGGTAGTCATCACTGGAATCGTGTCCCCTGTAATCGATGCGTCCACACCGCAGAGCGAGGAGCGCGCTGACTTATCAGCCGGATTTTCTATAGGGGATTCGGATATCGCCACCGACTTGGACGTCGCTCTGCCAGCCTGATAACTCGCATTAATCGGTCTATCGGCGATTCCAGCGTGGGGACAACCGGGCGGCCAGAGCAAGGGTTTGCGTGTTTTGTCGGCACGGGTCAGTGCGAAACTACTGAACATTAGCGCGGTAATGTTCAGTAGTTTGGCGGCCAGCCAAGGGATCGATGGGTCCACAGCTGTCCATGCGACGGCCCGTAGTCGTCGATAGGGCGCGTTAAGCTTTGCGGAACAGTTCGCCCGGACGGAGCGCCAAAGCGAATGGTGGTGTCGGCTCCTGCTTTAGCATGCCCAACTACGGCCGTGAAACAATCGAGATCGAAATACGACGACGCAAAAGCCATATCCAGCATGGATCGGAAGCATCGAGCGCATTAATGTTTCACGCTTCCGGGAAACTCCTTTGGGCGCGATGCGATTTCAACGGCTATTTTTGCGTTGGCGAACGGCGAAATGCCCACCGAATGAATCGTTTGTACTGGATAGGATGTAAAGCGTATTGATCACTACGTCCCGAAGGGAGCCTGGTCGGCTGAGCCGTTGGCCACAGACGATTCGAGTTTCGACGTTGCCAACGGACTTTTTCTAAAGGGTAGGGTGGACGACGACACGGTGATTACCGATACGATCGCTGCCAGCATGTTGGCGAGCTCGTCGAGCTGGTGCTCTTTGCGAGGGAGACGGAGCACCAAGCTAGATCGTCGCGTGCGATGCTAAGTGGTTGATGCGGCGCACGTGAGAATCTCACGGATCGCCACCCTGGACTTTACTGAAGACGGCGTCGCTGAATCTCGCGCAATTCATGCAACCGTTTTGATCACCATCAAAGGCTGACAACTCCGCTCTGCCATCGAGGTGCGAAGGCCCTTAATGCCGTGACAGCGCTCCCCCGCCGGGTCCCCGATGCAAACTTTCCCCGGGTCACGCCAAAACGGATGGACATTTCTGTATCACTTTTAAAACAACCGACAAATGCTTATGCGATCACGGTTTCAAGGTCGCAAATACAGGTGTTTCAAATGGGTTATAGAAATCGGATGCGCCTCCAGTAAGGCATTGAACAGACGAAAGCGTTTGCGCGATTGATCGGACGGATAGCTCTGGTTCGATCAGGCACTGTTCAAGACTGAATCAAAAACGTTCTCATCCCCACTGTGCGCTACTGCATATCCTAGGGCGCTCCATGATGGCATTGGGTTTTACGCCTACTGGCACGGTCCTCGCTATATGTGTGGTGCAGCACTAGCCAATGTTGAAATTCGAAACAAGCAAACGACTTTGGCAGAGCTGCTTACGGGGCTGGTCGCAATACGTCTTCGATGGATGCCGTTAGATGCATCACGGGACGCGGGGTGGACCAGAATAAAAATACGGCGCACAGCGCACGAATCAGAGAAGAAAAACATGTTGACCCTTCAATCCGACCTACACGGCAATCATTTGTTGGGTGCGCTTCCGGCGCACGAATGGCAAGCTCTAACGCCTCACCTGGAACTCGTTCAGCTCCGTACAGGCCAACTGCTTTGCGATTCAGGACAACGTATCCATCATGTATATTTCCCGACGACGGCCATCGTCTCTCTGCTTCACTCGATGGAAGACGGCGGTTCGGCCGAAATCGCCGCCATCGGTCGTGAAGGCATGACCGGCGTTCCTATCCTCACCGGCGGCGATACCATGCCGACCCGCGTTCAGGTTCAATGCCCGGGTTTTGCTTATCGCATGAGCGCCGCCGCCTTGCGCGAGCAGTTCAATCGCTCGGATTTCCTGCGCCGCCTGATGCTCCTGTACATGCAAGCCCTGCTCACGCAAATCGCGCAGACCGCCGCGTGCAACCGTCACCACTCGCTGAGCAAGCAACTGTGCCGCTGGCTGCTGATTGAGATCGACCGTACGCCCTCCAACGAATTTCAGGTGACGCAGCAGATGATCGCCGACATGCTGGGCGTGCGTCGCGAAGGGGTCACGGAAGCGGCAGGAAAGCTCCACGACGCCGGCCTGATCCATCACAGCCGTGGTTATCAAGGTGCTGGATCGCGCAGGTCTGGAAGCCCGTGCGTGCGAATGCTATGGCATCGTCAAGCGGGAGTTCGACCGGATGCTGCCGCGCGTGCGTCAGACTGAGGAAGTCTGCTAAGGGTTGTCCTGTTGCCGCGAAGGTCTGGTTGTGCGGATCGGTGAATCAGTCGAGAGGGCAGGAGGTCGTCGTCCTCTCAGTGCCAACAGGTCCGACTGCGTTTCGATCGGCTACGCGAATTCGGGTACAAACTCTTGTCCGTCGGGGATATAGGTCTTCTGTTACGTGCAGGGAGCTGCCGTGCGAGGATCACCTCAGGTTTTCGTCGAAGAATCCGACAGCCTGTATTGTCACGCCTGAGATCGCGTTCACCTACTCGAACAAAGAATCGATTCCACCCGAAGCGTGTGTATCGACGCGATCTATGTTGCTGCTAGGCACACGAGCGATTTGGGTTCTTCTGAGTTAGCGCGCACTTCCCGCGCGGACATGTCGAAAAATCGACGTGAAACTTCATCATCAACGAGTTGATGCCCGCTGTGTATTTAAGCTGGTCTCGATGCATCCGCACAATGTTATGCGGATGACGAAGGTTAGCGCGGTCGGTTAACTCAAATGCAGGAGCAGGGCGCTCCCACCGTAATACCGGCGCTGCCTCGCACCAACGACGTATGACCGATGCGGTATCCTCCGGACCTGGCAGGTACATAGGTTGTCTTTCGCTTAAATCGGAGAACGCGAACATGAATAAACAGGAACTCATCGATGCAGTGGCCAGCGAAGTGGGCATCGCGAAATCCGCCGCAGCAGAAACGATCGACGCATTTTTGGCGACCGTGACGAACGCTGTGGTCAAGGGCGACCCAGTTCAACTCATCGGGTTTGGATCTTTCAGCACGGGCGCGCGTGCGGCCCGAGCGGGTCGCAACCCGAAGACCGGCGAGGCGCTCCAGATCGCCGCGTCAAAGACCGTCAAGTTTACGGCCGGCAAAGCGTTCAAAGACGCAGTGAACCAGTAGAGCGTTAAACGCGTTTTCCGCCTGCGCGGGTCGCAGGCGATGGCAATGAGCTCGGCTTGATACCTGCGGGCTCACACTAGAACAATTGATCGTCGAGCAACCTCAGATTTTTCCACTTCACCGCGCTGCGTCGCTCGACACCATCGGCGTGCAGCGAACGGATCATGACGCGCTCGCCCCGTGCCTCACCCAGCACCTCCGCAATTCGGTCGCCGTACCGCACCAGCGCACCGCGCTTGGGACGTGTCTTCAGGAGGAGGCGGGCGCGGGAACTGACACGTTTGTTGCGCGGCATGACTGAAAAGTGAATGCGTGCATTGGAAGGGAGACCGCCCGTTAATCCGATTTCGGTCGAACCAGTGGCGACACGCCGGTGCCGGCGAGGAATTGGCGCAATTGTTTTTCAGCTTCCGCCACCCGGTGCATCGGCGCCTCACTCAGTTGCTGGTCGTGCAGCGCGAGCAAGCGTTCGATCACCGTAGACCGCTTTAAAAGTGTCACAACTTCGGCAATAAAACTGTCACTTCGCGTGTTGGTCAGTCACTTTCGCAAAAAAATCGTGCCGGTTCAATGACTTAGCGCGAGCGAAGGAAAATCGTCACTGCCGCCGGTCCGCGAGCGTGTCACTGTGTAATCCGCTTGGGTCGCTTTCCTGCGTTGCGGAGCGCAAAAGCAAGCCTAGGGAGAGCATGAAGATCGTACTTTTTCTTTATGATTTTATGATACGTAATCCTGATCTATGGCCGCGGTGCAACGGTGTGGCGGCATAGCAGGTGGGACCGCCTTTGGTACGAAAGGATGCGGTGAATTGTACTGCCATCGGTGTCCCAGAAGGACATGGCCGCGGCGCTCGCTAGAACCTCCGTGCCGGACCGCATCCCTTGCTGCGTAAGCGGTCCAGCTCCGGTAGTTGACTCGCTCCCTGCGACCGAACTCACGGGTTGAATATACCTCGGTCACTGGATAGAACCCCTTGCTTCGGCTTCAATCATATCTGATGCAAGGCATCGCTCTGGATCAGATTGTTTCTATGTGGTATTCCTAACTGTATATCCTTAGTTGCAGTCACACAACGCTACTCCTCGGCCCTCTACGGTTAAGCAAGAACTGCTGATGGCGCCTCTCAAGCGCGCGCGCATGCGGCAGGCACAGGTGACGGGCAACCGCCGGTCGCGATCGAGAATCATCCGCAAAATCATAGAGTTAAGGAAAAAGGCACTAAGCACGATGCGAAGTGACAAAGTTAATACGGACTTGTGCGAAGTGACAGTTTTACGTCGTTCCGACTGCAAGCAAAAGTGTCACCTCAGCGGCGCCTCGGCCCGATGCTTCGAGGTCCGGGCGGTGACACTTTTAATTCGGTCTACGGCAAGTGTAAGTCCCAAGTCGGCGACGCTCCGGTCCTTTCGTTCGACCACAGCAACGGTCGTCGCTTTAGTCTCACTCGTTTCCCCCGCCTCCAGGCGGGCCTCGATGATCAGTCGCATAGCAACTCCAATCGGGTGGGCAACGTCGGCAGCATAGCTGATACAGCGAGCGTACCGGGCGGCCTTGCTGGGCTCTTCTCGTTGGAAACTTCGCAGACTCCAAGCGGCGTATCCCATCGGGAACGGCGCCGTCACGCCGTCTATGGCGGCGGTCGTGTCGACGGAAATGGCCTCCCACGGTTTGGTTCACTCTCGTCTACGTGTGCGCAACCACCCGATGCAGAAGGGCGGTGAGCGACACCAAGAGCGGGTCAGCTTGCCGATCCGAATGACCTGAATGCATCGCATCAGCGACGCTTATTACGTGCTCAAACAGCCGCGCAGACTAGTCCGGACCGGCATATCCACGGGATCGTTTCCAATGCCGCTTGTCCGCGACGGCAAGTCACAATGCATCGCTTGCGCTGGGATAACGCTCCGACAAAGCTTCGTATAATCCGGGCGCGAACAGCTTTGACACCTGACTGGAAATCAGCGCAGTGGCCATCAACGATATGACGAGTGTGTGGCCGTTGATCATCTCGATCACAATCACGAACGCGGTGAGCGGACTCTGTGTGACAGCTGCCAGATAACCGACCATTCCTAGGGCGATCGGCACCGGAAGCTGCATCTGGTCGAATATCAGGTGCAATGCGTTGCCGATTCCCGCGCCAACGGCAAGCGACGGTGCAAACAAACCTCCGGGCGCGATCAGATATGATCCGACCAT
>Ga0302310_10004594_pt1 | contig 10371 bp, 8 predicted proteins | sample III_Palsa_N1_2_FD_200451 | JGI IMG/M metagenome (GOLD analysis project Ga0302310, IMG submission 200451) | Peat permafrost microbial communities from Stordalen Mire near Abisko, Sweden - III_Palsa_N1_2 | ecosystem: Environmental > Terrestrial > Soil > Palsa > Peat permafrost | place: Sweden... | reverse complement strand
CCGATGAGATTCCAGCGTTTTTTCTTTATGGTGAACCTCACCGGCCGGCGGGTGAGCGGATAGTTCATATTGAAACCATAGCCAAACGCGGCCGGCTTCATCGATGGAATATAAAGCTTCACCGTCACCGAGACCTGTATCAGGTCCTTCTACTCGAGCGTGGTGCCGTCTCCGCCGCAATCGATACACTCAGCGCGACGCTTCGCGCCCCAGCGTTGCTTATCGTACCTCCAGAGGCCGTCCATTCCTTCCGATTTACGCCCGAGACTCAAGGCGTGGTCATATCCTTTACCGCGCAGCTTGCGCGCTGGTTCACTTCCACCATCGCGCCTGAAGTGCTCGACTTTTTGCAGCAACCTTCTATTTGGGAGTTGAAGCGCGATGTCGTCAAAAAGACTGATCTTGAAGCCTTGGCACACATGTTGTTGAAGGAATTCTCGCGTTCTGCGTCAGGTCGTGTCTTTGCTCTATATGGGCTGTTGACCGCGTTACTCTCAAATCTGTTGCGCGTCACTCAGAACGTGAACGCGGCATGCGGGAGTGCATCCACTGACAAGCGTGAAATCGTCACCCGATTTCACCAGCTGCTGGAAGAAAACTATCGTAGAAATATAAATGTGTCCTGGTATGTGCAGAAGCTTGGCATATCGGATACGCTTCTCCGTAAACTGTGCCACACGGTCGAAGGGCAATCCCCCCTAGCAATCGTGCATCAGCGCTTACTAGTCGAGGCCGAACGCCAGCTACGCCACACATCAATGACGATCACGCAAATAGCGTACTTTTTGGGCTTTGAGGATCCTGCGTACTTCAGCCGCTTTTTCTCGAAGCGCGTGGGCGTTTCTCCGAGAGCATTCCGGAATAAACTGCACGGTGTGTGAAGGCTGCGTCTGAGGCCATTGCCAAGATTGATTTCGGAATCCTAGGGTATGGCATAGTTGGGTTGTTCCTCTTGGCGTGGGGCGGCTCCCGTGAGGCAATGTGTCCCGGGAAGTCAGGCAAAATGACGCTCCGGGTCTTAAACTACGGGCGACGGTACGTTTTTACCCCCCGGAGACCCCATGGACCGCTTCACCATTTCTCTCGATGAAAGCCTGGCAGAGGCCTTTGATGATTTAATCCTGCAGCGCGGCTACGCAACGCGCAGCGAAGCGGTGCGAGACATCTTGCGTAGTCACCTGCAGGAGAGCCGGGAAAAAGCGGACGGCAAGGGCTATTGCGTCGCCAATTTATCGTATGTTTATAACCATCACGAGCGGGATTTGGCCGAGCGCCTCACGTCTATCCAGCATGAACATCACGATCTGACGGTGTCGACGATGCACGTCCACTTAGACCACGATCAGTGTTTAGAAACCGTCATGCTCAAGGGTACGGTGGCGCAGGTTCGACAGTTTGCGCAAGAGCTCACCGCGGAAACCGGCGTGCGGCACGGGCAGCTCAATCTTGTGAGTGTGCAGCTCACGAAGTTGCACCGCCACGGCGGCGAGACTCATCGCCACCTCAAGCCGCAGCATTAAGAGGTCAGAAACCCGATATCGCTCAAGTGTCGGATTAATGCCAACCGACTATCCGCGTCCAAGTGTTCCGTGAGCTCAGCGCCTCGGAAGGTCGGCCTCGCGCACAGGGCTCGAATGCACAGGGCGACCGGCGTCGTGATTTGATATCGCACGGCATTGAATGCTAGGAATGTCTTCCCGCTTTCGTCGATGAACTGATATCGTTCGGCGGGCGGGGGCTTGAGGACCGAGTCAAGCGTAACGACCATGACGTTGGCTTTGAACGGGGCGGTCGAGGCACATGCGCCGCTCGGACTCGACTCCTAAATGATTCGATGAGCTCATCGACATCGGTAGTCTCTTGTAGGCGGTGCAAGGCCTGGATCAATTTTTCCTTCAGGGAGGTGTTGAGGTCGGATCGGCTCGCGAACCCGGGCGGTAGCGCCCGACGTTGCTCGGTATCGACGATGGCATTTTGAACATAGTCTTTGAGAAGATCGGCCCCTGTGAAGACGGTGATGCCAATCGTCACGTGCGCCGAGAAACTGTCCGAGGTGGTCGTCGAATGTAGAAATCCGCGCGGTAAATACAGCAGATCGCCGGCACTCATTTCGATCTCCTTGATGGGTGCTTGGCCAGAGTAGGCTTGCGGGGTGAAGCGTTGGCTCCGATGCGGCAGTTCAATGACCGGCGCATAGATCGACCAACGCTTCTTACCCGCTATCTGTAATACGAAGACCTCGTGGACGTCGTAATGCGGCGTGAAGCCTTCCGCATTGCCCGGAGTGATATAAACATTGGCATGGACTGGATGGTCTAGCCCGGCTTGCAATTGGTCGCAGAGCACTCCTAGCGCCTTCCATCGCCGATGAATCACCGGTAGTGCGATGGTGGCGCCCCGACGGTACTCCTCGCTGATTTTTTTGACATCTGGTATGCCCACAAAGCTCTCATCGCCGTGCTTGACGGTGTGGGTATAGACCTCTGGGGCAAAATAAGCGCCGCCTTTGGCGAGGCGAATGGCCGGATAGCGCCCATCGGAGTCGGAGATGATGCCTTCAAGGTCGCTGGCCGGCATGAGACGCTCATAAAAGTTCGGCTGCTGCCGGCGCACGAACAAAGGCTGCCGTTCCCAGTAGCCCGAGAAGAAATCCCCGGTCTGTATGGGCGAGAGGAGCGATTCGAGGTTGAAGGGGCTTACGGTCATGGCGGTTTGTCGGCAGTACGAGGGCGGGTCGCGAACAGTGTCATTTCGCCGGCAAAAAAGCCACCCGCTCATGATCTCCCGGTCCTTATTTCCCAGTGTAACGCCCTCAATATGCGCTAAATCACTTTCCGCGCATCCAATTCAACACCGAGCACGAATACCCCTCCGTAAGATCAATTACAAATAGCTCTTACTCGATTGAGAAACTGTAGTACACAGTAGGCTCTTTCGGCAATTGTTCATACAACGTATGGATGCCAAAAATTCGGTCGAGCTGTTAATTCTACGAACAAATTTTGGATGTTTCGATGAGAACTTACGGTACGTCCGGCGCAATTTTCAGCACCCTTCTCATGGGGGTGGCCTGCTCGTCAGCCCGAGCGGAGACCGCGGTGTCGACGGATATAGATGCGGGGACGAGCAACGGGCTCTCGGAGATCACCGTCACGGCGCAGCGCATCGATCTGCTCGGAAGGGCGTCTACCGCCAGCGAAGGCCTGATTGCAGATCAAGAGATTCAGCTACTGCCGGCCTATCGGCCGGGACAGCTTCTGGAGACGGTTCCAGGATTGATCGTCACGCTACACAGCGGCGAGGGCAAAGCGAACCAGTTTTTGCTCCGGGGCTATAACTTGGACCACGGGACTGATCTTGAGACCTATGTCGATGACATTCCGGTTAATCAACCTACGCACGCCCATGGTCAAGGTTATACGGACCTCAACTTCATGATCCCTGAACTTGCCAACGGGATCACCTACACCAAAGGACCTTATTACCCCAACATTGGTGATTTCGGGGCGGTCGGCTCGGTGCATGTGAGCTACCGAGACACCATTGAAGATCAGGTATCGGCGACCGTAGGCATGTACGATTTTCAGCGGGTCTTGGCTGCAGGGTCAACAGCGCTAGCCTCGGGAAATCTGATGGCTGCGTTCGAGGTGCAGCATTACGACGGGCCTTTCGTGCGGCCGGATGATGCGCGCAAGGAAAACATGGTGTTGCGCTACAGCGCCGGCGATGCGCAGAACGGCTACTCCGCCACCGCCATGTACTATCACCAGATTTGGAACAACACGACGGATATTCCCGTCCGCGCCATTACCGAAGGCTTGGTTCCCAATCGCTTTGGCACCCTCGATCCCACCGACGGCGGGCATTCGCAGCGCGCCAGCTTCTCGCTCGGGTATCACGCCGAGCTCGGCGATGGATTTCTCAGCACGAACGCTTATTTCGAATATAGCCAACTTCACATCTTCAACGATTTCACGCACTACCTCTTCAATCCCGTGGAAGGCGATCAGGAGGATCAGTTCGAGAATCGCCGGGTGACTGGTGGCCACGCCACGTATACGCTACCGGTTCCGCTCGGATCAATTCCAAATGAAGTGATGGCGGGAATTCTCGCCCGGTACGACCTCCTCGGTGTCGGCCGCGCGCCGAGCATTGATCAGGTACCTCAACCGACCGGTACGGACCCTGTGTCGTTTTCCGATGACGACCACGTGTTTCTGTTCGCGGGCGGGGCCTTTCTTCAGGCTACCACCCGTTGGACCCCGTGGTTTCGAAGCGTGATTGGCTTGCGGGATGACTTCCAACACGGCACCGATGAGGATTATCTTGCGGCGTTGCACGAAACCGCCGGCTATACCAACGGGGGCACGGCCCAGCAAAACCTTGTGCAGCCGAAGGGCAGTTTGATCTTCACGGCGAGCGACTCGCTGGAATTCTATTTGAGCGCCGGCCGGGGATTCCACAGTGCGGATTTGCGGGGTGTGAACCAAGATGTCAGTGTCGATCTGGGACTACCACACACCAATCTGCTGTCGAAGCAAGAGGGCCAAGAGGTCGGCATGCGTGCCGCCGCGGGCCGCGACCTGACCTTTACATTTGCTCTTTACAATCTGTGGCAGCAGTCGGAAACCATTATTGATCCCGACGTGGGTGCCGACACCGCAGGCCCTCCAAGCCGCCGCTACGGCTATGAAATTAATGTGACCTACCAGATTAACCGGTATCTGGAGTTCTACGGCAGCTACTCGGGCGATCACACGCGCTTTACCCATCCGTTGGACGATGGCACTGGCCACCTGGGTGACTACATTACCGATGCGCCGGTGGCGACCGGTTCTTTGGCCTTGTATTTGAAGGATCTCGGACCCTGGAGCGGCGGCTTGAATGTGCGCTATCTCGGCAACTACCCGCTGTCCTCGGGGCCCTGCGTCGATTCGGCGGCGGTACATGACTTCCCTGGCGTGGCGACATCCTGTGCGAATGCACCCACGGCGTTAGGCCAGGTCAACGGCAAAGGTTTCGCGGAAGTAAACCTCGATGCTCATTACGCCTTCCCCGACAATTGGAGTGCCGGAGTCGGTGTCTATAATATCTTCAATACTCATGCGGCGGCAGCGGAATTTTGGTACGTCGACCGATTGCAAAATGAAGTGGGGACGTATCCAGACGGCCGCGCCGACGTTCACGAGCATCCGCTGGAACCCATCATGGCGCGTTTCACGGTGACGAAGAAATTCTGACTCTAGGCGGATCTGATCCCGCATCTCGATTTTGAGCAAAGTCGCATCAACGATCCGTAGAACGCACGCAGGGCCTGCGCATGTAACGCAGCTGCAAAGTGCGGCCGACATACTTAGTCGCCGCGTGTGAGGAGCGTTTGACTTGGGCGAAGCCAAGCGCCAGTATCCTGCCGGAGCGCTGGCCACTTTGCGCATCGCCATGGGACTATCGATTTGACCCGGTATCTATTTAAGCGGACGACATGGTGGGCGGTACTATTCCTGCCCATCTTTCTGCGCGCGCTTATTCCCGTCGGGTTCATGCCCATGGTGGGTCCAGGGTTCACGGTGCGGCTGGTCGTGTGCGACGGCTATGCCCCGGTGCCGTGGAACATCGCAATGCCCGCGGACATGCCAATGGATATGGACATGGGAGCCGGTCCGCATGGTGGGGCGCCCGTCCACGATGACCATGGTGGTTGTCCCTACGGCTCGGCACCCGCGCTAGGGGCGCTGCCGACGCTCGCAGTCCTTCCCCCGCTCCTTGTCCAGCTTTCCCTCGAGACTTCGCTCGCCGCCGCTCAGGTGGCTTACGTCGAAGTCACACCGCGCGCCCAGTCTCCGCGCGGTCCTCCCGTCTAAATTCGACACCAGCACTTTAAGAATTAATTCGTGCAAATCGCATGCGATGGGCCGTGGTCCATTGCTGCGCGCGCTTGATCCAAAAATCCTGGGACTTTTATGTGGACTACTTCTCGAAAGTACCGCTTCGGTGCGGCCTCGAGCCTGTTCGGCTCGATTATCTTGTTGACGTTTGCTCTTCCGCTTCATGCCGCCGACGTCGGTAGCGTGCGCGGCAATATCAACGATGATCAGGAACAACCGATCGCGGACGCGACGGTCAAGCTCAAATCCAAAACCTCCGAGTGGATGCAGACCGCCGTGAGCGGGAAGCGGGGCGAGTTCGCGTTTCTGACGGTTCCACTCGGCGATTACATTTTGAGCGTCAACAAAGCAGAGTTTGCCACCATCGCGCAAGCCGTGACGGTGGGTTCCAGTTCCTCGCCCAATGCGAGGATTACACTGACCGCCGGGACGTCGCTCGCGGCCGTAACCGTGACCGCTCAAGCCGATACCGCGATACTGAATACGGCGACTCCCACGACCCTCGTCAATCGCGAAGACATCGAACGCGAGCCCGGTGCGAACTTGAGCAACAGCCTCGCCATGATCACGAACTTCGTCCCGGGCGCCTACGTCGTTCACGACCAACTCCATGTACGAGGCGGGCACCAAACCACGTGGGCCGTCGATGGCGTGGAAATACCCAATACCAACATCGCGAGTAATTTAGGTCCCGCCATCGATCCCAAGGACATTGACTACCTCGAGATCCAAAGAGGCAGCTATCAGGCGGACCAGGGGGATCGTACCTATGGGGTATTCAACGTTGTGCCGCGGACCGGTCTCGAGCGCAATAACGAGGGCGAACTGATCGCGAGCGGCGGCAGCTACGGGCAAACCAACGATTACTTGAGCGTGGCGAGTCACACCGACGATTTGGCGTACTACGTCAGCGTCAATGGCAACCGCAGCGGTTTAGGGATCGAGACCCCGGTCGCTCAAATCATCCACGACTCGGAGAACGGTTACGGCGGCTTCGGCACGGTGATCTACGATGCGACTCCGGACGACCAAATTCGCTTGGTCTTCTCGGCGCGCCACGACAACTACGATATCCCCAGCAGTCCGGGGGATCTATTGAACGATGTGCAGCGGGAAACCGACTCATTCGGCATCCTCTCTTGGGTTCACACATTGAATCCCGATGCCTCCCTGACCACCTCGTTGTTCGCTCATTACAACGCGGCGAATTTGGATGCCGATCCTAATGACTATCCCATCGCCACCACGGATCAGCGGGCATCGACCTACCTTGGCGGGCAGGAAGTCCTGCGATGGCACGAACCGCAGAACGACATCCAAGCCGGCGCTTTGGGCTTCAGCCAGCACGACACCGAAACGTTCGACATTCTCTTCAACGATGGCAGCGCCGCACCGGTGTACGAAAGCTCAAGTCCCACCGGAGCCCTCGAGGCCTTATATATCGAGGACACTTTCAAGGCCACGACCTGGTTGACTCTCATGGGCGGCGTACGGCAGACGCACTTTGCAGGCGGCGTCACCGAAAATGCGACCAGCCCCCGCATTGGTGCCACGGTTTTATTGCCCGGCGCCGATTGGATTCTACGCGGCTTTTGGGGCAAGTTTTACCAGGCGCCGCCGTTGACCACCTTGCAGGGACCTCTACTCCAGTATGCTCAGGCCAGTGAATTGGGCTTCTTGCCGCTGCGCGGCGAACGCGACGAGGAATATCAATTTGGCCTCACCATTCCTGTCTACGGTTGGACCGTGGATGTCGATCATTTTCGAACCCAGGCGAAGAATTTCTTCGATCACAATAACATCGGCAATTCGAACGCCTTTCTGCCGCTCACCATCGACGGCGCCTTGATCGCAGGAAACGAGCTCACCATCCGGTCTCCGCGGTTTTGGAGTGTCGGCCAAGCCCACGTCACATACTCCAATCAAGTAGCGAACGGCTATGGGGCGATCAACGGTGGCTTGACCGATTTCAGTCCACCGGCCGGCTCGTTTGCGCTGGATCACGATCAACGCAACACGGCGAACGTCGGCCTCGATGCAAATCTACCGCAAACCTCTTATGCCTCCATTAACGTCTACTACGGCTCGGGATTCGCAAATGGCGAGGGGCCTTCGAGTCATTTACCGAGCCACGCGGAGGTCAACTTGAGTGTCGGCAAGGACTTTGGTAAGAGCTTGTCGGCAACCCTCACGGTGCTCAATGTCGCAGACAAGCACTTGCTAACCGACAATAGCCTGACCTTCGGAGGGTTTCATTACAACGATCCGCGGCAAATCATAGGCGAAGTACGCTACCGGTTCGGTTATTGATGGCGGCCACCCTAACGAACAGTGGCTATCTGGGCGCAAGCGACGGCCCGCCCGTAGTGTGGGTCACGGACGAACTCGGTGCCTGGAATATAGAAAAAAAACCTGACCGGGTTCATCAACTATGGCCGGTGGCGCAAGGAAGGTCGGCGGCTATCTACGAGTGCGGTCGAGGGGACCGTTAACCGTCTAATTGGCAGGCGGCTAGGCAAGGGTCAACCTGTGCTGGAGTAAACGAGAAGCGCACCTCTTACTCCAAGTTCGCTGCGCCGTAATGAACGGCGAATTTCTGCAGCGTTATCAGCGTTGGCTTCCGACGGTAGGAATTCGGAATATTGGATTGCCCTGGCATTGGCGACCCCACGGTCTATAACGGTTCCCGGTCTTGTTGGCGCTAGCACAACGGCGTGGACGACACGGTGGAAGAACCCGTCATGTATATGCGCGCGTACGAGGCAGCAGTCACGCACTGCGGGGTCGTCCGCCTAGCGGTTTTTCAGCATCCTGTTAGGGCAAAGTGTCGCGCTCGGCGAAGATGCTTGTCATTTCCGCCATGTTCTCGGTTCCCCAGGTGCACAGCGGGACGATCGCGTCGGCCAGGCTGCGACCGAGCGGGGTCAGCGCGTAGTCCACACGTGGGGGCACCTCCTTGTAGTCGGTCCGCGCCAGCACGTGATCGGCCTGCAGATCCTTCAATGCCTGGATCAGCACCTTGTCGCTGACGCCCTGGATCAAGCGCTTGAGCTCGCCGTAGCGCTTCGGGCCGTCGCGCAGGAAAAACAGGACCAGCGGTTTCCACTTGCCCGAGATGATGCGGAGCGTGGCGTCAAGCCCGCAGGAGAAGCCGCCGGTACCGCAAGTTTGAGAAGGCGTCGTCATTTTTTGATACTTACCAGAAAGTGCATACTTGTCCTTAGGTTATCAGAACCCCATAGTTGTCCTCAAGTAAGCAGTTCCCTGCTTCCGTACAACTCCAACGAAGGACGCATGACATGAACAGACTGAATGGAAAGACCGCCGTGATCACCGGTGGCGCTACCGGCATCGGCCGCGCCGCAGCAAAGCGCTTCATCGAGGAGGGCGCCTTCGTCTTCATCTTCGGCCGCCGGCAGGAAGCGCTCGACGCCGCTGTGGCCGACCTCGGGCCCAATGCTCGCGCGGTGAAGGGCTCGGTCTCCGATCTGGCCGACCTCGACCGACTCTACGCGGCGGTGAAGGCCGAGCGCGGAACCCTCGACATCGTCTTCGCCAATGCCGGGGCGGGAAGCCCGCTTCCGCTCGGCAAGATCACCGCCGAGCACATTGACGAAACCTTCGACACCAATGTGAAGGGTACGATCTTTACGGTCCAGAAGGCGCTGCCGCTAATGGGCAAGGGCGGTTCGATCATTCTGACGGGCTCTAGCGCCGGCACCACGGGCGCCCCGACAATGAGCGTCTACAGCGCGAGCAAGGCGGCAGTGCGCAACCTCGCGCGGACCTTTGCGGAGGACCTGAAGGGCACCGGCATCCGGGTAAACGTGCTATCGCCCGGGCCGACGGCGACCGAACTCGCGAAGGCAGCGCTAGGCGAGGAGGGCATGCAGGTTTTCGCCTCGATGAATCCGCTCCGGCGCATGGCCGATCCGGCGGAGCTCGGGGCGGCGGCTGCCTTTCTCGCGTCGTCGGACAGCAGCTTCATGACCGCCAGCGAGCTCGCCGTTGACGGCGGCCTAGCGCAAATCTGACGCCCTACGGCGCTCCATTCGATTATTCGCAGCGCCGTAGGGCTCGGTAAACCAAAGGAGAATATATGAGCTACGCAATTATCGGCTTCGGCAAGATCGGCCAGGCCCTGGCCAAGGCGTTTGCCCGCAACGGCATCGAAGTATCCGTTGCAACCACGCGCGACCCGGAACGCTTTGCATCCGCCGCGGCCGCGATCGGACCCGAGATCATTCCCAAAAAACTGGCGGAAGCGGTCAAGGCGGACATCGTCTTTTTGGCCGTTCGTTTCGAGTCGCACCAGGATGTCGCGAAGGCGCTGCCCACTTGGAAGGGCAAGACCATCATTGATGTGACCAATGCCTACGGCGTGCCCCCTGAGGAACTGGGGGGACAACCTTCTTCCAAGGCCGTCGCGCAGGCCTTCACTGGTGGAAGACTGGTTAAGGGCTTCAACCATTTGGTCGCTGCCGTC
>Ga0302310_10004591_pt1 | contig 10377 bp, 8 predicted proteins | sample III_Palsa_N1_2_FD_200451 | JGI IMG/M metagenome (GOLD analysis project Ga0302310, IMG submission 200451) | Peat permafrost microbial communities from Stordalen Mire near Abisko, Sweden - III_Palsa_N1_2 | ecosystem: Environmental > Terrestrial > Soil > Palsa > Peat permafrost | place: Sweden... | reverse complement strand
TCGAGCACCGCCTCGTTTTGCTGGTTCAATTTCAACCGCTTGCGGAAAAAGTGCTTCGACTCGATGCGGCTGGTTGATTCATCGAAGACGACGCAGTCGTGGGCGCAGACGGTACAGTCTGGATGTCGTTGCATGGCGTCCAGTTGGGCGCGCAGCTTGCCGGGCAAGCAGTAGTCGTCGCCGTCGATATGGGCGACGAATTCTCCACTGGCTTCGGCATGGGTTGCAAAATAATTTGCTGTCGCGCCGCGATTCTTTTCGCCAGGGACAAGGCGCACGATGCCGGGATATCGCGCTACATAGTCTTCGATGATGCTGCGCGTCTCGTCGGTGGAACAATCGTCGCCCACGACAACTTCAAATGGCTCATCGACGTCCTGGGCCAGGATGCTGTCCAGGCATTGACGGATATAGGGCGCCTGGTTGTAGGTGATGACGCAGACGGTAAGTCTGGGCGCCACGCCGCCGCCCTCTAAAAAAGCTGCAGCCTCCACCGGAGACGTGTGCGGTACCTTCATGTCTGCATTCACTACACCGTCGGACATGGCAGCGAGTCATACCTTTGCGTTGCAAAGCTTGCTGTCGTCGACAGTGCGCCAAGAACAATGATGCAAACCCGTTCGACGTCGTCGGGCAGCAATTCGGCATACAGCGGCAAGCACAGAACACGCTGGGCAATTTGTTGTGAATGTCGGGCGGAGCCAAACTTTGCATAAGGTGCAGTGGCATCCAGCGATGGGGAAAAATAGCGTCGAGTCCGGATGCCCTGATCACCGAGAAGCGCAATGATGCGTTCGCATGTTTCCGTGTCGGCGAAGGCGACCGGCATGTAACTTCCGGAGAGAGTTACATCGGGTTCGATCTTCTGGCATTGCACATAGTCGCCAAGCCGCCGATGGTAAAGATCAGCCACGCTGCGTCGGCGCTCAAGTACATAGTCCATGTCATCCAGCATGGCCAGGCCCATGGCGGCGTGCATCTCGCTCATTTTCAGGTTCGTGCCGGCCTCAACAATCTCGCCAGTGCCTGCATCCATACCGAAATTGATCATGCGGCGAGCCCGCTCGCAGACATCGTCGTCGCGGAAAACGACCGCGCCGCCTTCGACCGTATGGAATACTTTTGTCGCATGGAAGCTTATGGTCGAAGCATCTCCCCAGCGGAGAATGCTCTCCCCGCCTTTGCGCACGCCAAAGCAGTGCGCAGCATCGTAGATAACTTTCAGCCCGAGTCGAGCGGCGATCTCGCTCACGCGCGCATCATCGGCGGGGTTTCCGTAGACGTGCACGGGAGCGATGGCTGTCGTATCGAATCGCATGGTCGATTCGATTTCGCCAGGATCCAGGTTCCAGCTCCATGGATCGATATCCGCGAAAATCGGGTCTATCCCGTGCCACGCCGGAACGCTGCTGCTGGCCACAAAGCTGAAGGGCGTCGTCACAACGCTGCCTGACACATTCAATGCGTGATAGGCGAGGTCCAGCGCCGCACTGCCGTTGCACACAAGCAGCAGATTACGCACGCCGAGGTAGGCTTCCAGGCGCTCGGTAAGCTCGCGCACGAGTGGACCGTTGTTGGTTAAGTGGCCTCGTGCATAAATACCCTCGATATAACCGAGGTATTTGGTCAGGCTAGGGAGATAGGAACGGGTGATATCTAGCACGCTGACTCCTTGCCTGGTTTGCATTGCTCGACTCGGGTCGTGTTTAACCAGGTTCGAGCGGTGCCGAATTCATGCCGCGTTGCCGCATGCGCCTGTGCTTCGCGCTCTACCTGTTCCAGTCCGAGTTGCTAATTACGGAATACAGAGCAATTTCGGTACAAATGAAGGAAAAGTGCCGCAGCGATTTTCGATTCGCGAATCTTCATTGACCAAGCTCTACAGTGCAGTTGTGGCTTCTGCAATGTGGCGCTTACTCAAATTATCCAAAACCTATAAACGTGATAAACATCTCAATTGCCTATACATTTTGATAGTACAGCCGTAAACCCAAACTGCAGGCTGAATATCGTGTGCACCTTGCCAACTGATTCAGTTCGAGGCAGGTTGACGCCTGCCGATTGCCACAGCCACTCCCGCCAACAAGGGGCACCAGCTCTTTGGCTAAATTGAAAATCACACCGATTCCGGCTCTCCGCGAGCCGCTTGCCCTGCTGCAGCGCGCAACTAGTCAGGCCTCGTCTGAGGCCTGACGTCTAGTGGGTGTGGATTAGCTATTTTTAGCAGGTGGGCCAACACGGCAAAAACGCTGCTCCGCCGTGTATTGCTGCCTGCTACCAAAGTTTATTGAGCGTTCTGAGGAGGGCGAGGTTCGGCGCTTGATGCCTAGCTTGCCCGAGCCGTATTTTCGATCAATGTGAAGGCATTCGGCGCTGCCTTACCGTTGATGAAGCATTTCTGTACCAACTGCACGACCTCGGCCAGCGTGGGCCGGTATGACTGGTAGCGCGCAAGCATTTGAGCGTGCGCACCGCCAGAGCTGGTTTTCGGTAAGGCCATGGCTGTCAGCCCGGCAACCCCGGTGTGAATCCCGCCATCGGCCAAGCCCAGAACCGTGTTGTCGCTTACGACACTTTTTTGAGCGAGGCTGAGTTCTACGCCGGGGATCTGCTCGGCGACGATGATGTTGTCGTGGATGGCCGTGTTGTTGGGAACGCCCTGCCAGTTGTCCGCCTTGAACACGGTTCCTGCATCGCCGCCCTGTCTACGCGGAATAATGAAAATGTTGTTGAAGATCTTGCTGCCCTCAACAGGGCCGGTTACCCGCAGCGAAGCACTGTTTGAAGGGCGTAACGCATCGTTGATGCTGACGTTGTAGCGGACGATGGTGCCACTGTTGCCAGCGCCAAGATTCTTGTTGCCCTCATTGCAGATCAGCGCAAGCCCACCAATGTTGTCGTGGCTGTAGTTGTACTGGATGACCGTATTGGCACAAGCCAGATCCGAGTCGAAGGCTTCGCCGTCGGCGTGCGCCTGATGGCCGCTTACTTCGTTGTACTGGATCAGGGTGTTGTCGCTGTTGAACGGCCAAATGCCTGCGGCGGCCTCGCCCGATGGGAGTTCCGTGCAGTTGCTGACCGTGTTGTGTTCGACCAGCGCCCCATCGCAGCCAATCACCAGGATGCAGTCGCCCGGCACCTGCTGAATCTTGTTGCCGCGCACGATCACGTTGCGCCCCAGCCCACCCTGGCGGCTTCCGCCGGCCAGAAAATGGATGCCGTTACGTTGCGTGTTGACGACGCTGCAATTGGATATTTGCAGGCCGTCGTAATAGGTGGGGCGCTGTTTGCTGGTCGCATTGACCATGATGCCGGCGCCCGCGCCCTGTTTCTTGATCGGCGAACCGTTGACATCGTGCACGTATAAACCATCCAGCACGATGCCGTGTGCCACACCAAAATCTTCGTGGTGCACGTAGACGCCCGCGCGGTTGCCCTGAGCTTGCGTGCCCTTGTTGGATACCTGCAGATTGCGCAGCGTCCAGTACTCGACGTTATGCAGGTAGACCGAGCACTGCGCCTTGCCATAAGCGTGGATATGCGGCAGCTCGCCACTACCGTAACTGTCTACCACGATCGGCTGGCTGGCACTGCCGGAACCTTGCGGATGGAGCTGCCCGGGGAAACTGCTGCCGCGCTTGAAGTAAATCCGGTCACCTGGTTGAAAGGTGACGCTGTTGACCTTGTTGATGCTGCGCCACGCCTGCTGCTGGCTATTGCCCGGTGCGCTGTCGTTACCGGCCTCACCGTCCAGGTAAAACGCGCGACCGCCAGTTGTCGCGGCAAACGCGCTGCGGGTGCCTATACCGAAGGATGCAGCGACGGCCAAGGCCATGCTTGAGTGACGAAGGAAATCACGCCGGTTCATTGGCTTTACTCCTGTGAAAAAACTCAGCTACGCGCACTTAGCGAATAGCGGTAAATGCCGCCATGCTTCTTCAGCATGTAGGCGAAGCCGGCCAGGTGCTTGATAGTCAGCTTCGAGAATTTGCGCGTCCTGCGCTTGTAGTCGTGGACGATCGAGATGGAGCGGCTGTAATAGTTTTTGAGGCCAAGCTTGTGTGTGCGCACGCAGAATTCGGCGTCTTCCGGACCGAAGAAAATCTGGTCGTCGTAGCCCATCAGCAGCGTGGCGATCTTCTTGGTGAAGGTCTGGTTGGCACCAAGCACGTAATCCACTTCCATCGGATCGCTGGCTTCATCGAAGCGCACGTCGGTCATCAGGTGACGCTCGAGTTCCTGGTTGACGAACTTGAGCTTGCGCGTGGCAGCAATGCGCGCCGCGATCGGCTGATAGAAGCGCGGAAAACGACGCGTGGAGTCTTGCCGGGTGCGGTCGACGTTGAGCAGCTGGAAGCCGACCACGCCTGTATCCGGATGCGCCTGGAAAAAGTCCTCGACAATCGTGCCCGGATCCGGGGTCAGAAAAATGGTGTCGTTGTCCAGCGTCATGCAGTACTCGCCGTGTGCCAGAAACAATCCACGATTGCGCGCTGGGCCGACGCCATAATTGCGATCAAGCGGGAAGTAACGGATCTGCGGGTGCTGTGCCACCAATTCGGCGCTGCCATCGGTGGAACCGTTGTCCACGACAATGACCTCGTCCTTTTCGAAATCGACTTTATCCAGCAGGGAATCCAGGCAACGCCGGAGATTCTCCAGTTCGTTCCAGGTGATGATGATGATGGACAGGCGTACCGGTCTTGCGCTCATAGACATTCCTATAGATGTTTCACGGCGTGGGCGCGGTTGTCTGGACGTGTTGAAGTTTTCCTGACGGGCGATAGTTGATTCGGCGTCGCAAAGACGGAGTACTACGTTAAGTGATCCATGCTGAACGCCCTAATGAAAGAGCACTGTTGATGGTGTGATGACCGCATTAGCCTTCACGGTGTAGTTGTCCGGAATGCGCACGGGCCCGAAGATGCATGCGCCTGTGCCAATGGTGACGTTGGAGCCGATAATCGGCGTGCCATCACCGGGCCAGCGGTTGCCAATGCAGACCCTGGCGTAAAGCGTGCAGTTGGCGCCGATTTCGGATTTGCCGTTAATGATCAGGCCGAAGGCGTGGTAGATGACCAGCCCGGGTCCGATCTTCGCCGTAGTGGGCAAATAGCATTTGAAAATGAACTCGGCGATCTTCTCGAAGACGCGCAGTGGGGAGTGAAACCATTTGCCCCGCGCGCTGGCAAACAAGCGATAGGTCAGGATCACCCAGAACGACTGGTCGAGCATCCACCAGATCAGACCACGATAGCCGGGCAAGGATTTGTAGCGTTGGCAGTCTTTGCGGAAATCGCTCATCGAGGCTCCTGCGAATGGATCAGCGCGAGGCTGTCGCTTTTGTGGTTATCTCCATCTGCATGCGGTAATGCCTGCGCCGTAGGCAACCCGCGGCGACCTGATGTGACTGGAGGATCGTTTTCCTCCTGCGCGGACCACGTGGGGAAGGCAAAAAAGGCGCCAATGAAAAACCACAGGTACGCCTCGGAGCCATTGAACTGGATTGTGCTGAGGACCAGGTAGCAGATCAGATAGGCTTTGACGTTGCGCTGTATTCGCGTCGTGGCGCGTTTTGCCAGAATCGCCACGATCATGATCAAGTACGCAACGAGCGACTGCACGCCGCCCTCGAGCAAAAATTGCAGATAGACGTTGTGGACGTTGTTTTCCACGAAATCAATGCCCGACAGTTTTTCCATCACCGGCACGCCGTTGCCGATGCCGTAGCCGAGCAGGTTTTTGTGCAGGGCCACGCCGGCGTAGTGCCACAGGACCAGGCGACCGACGCCATTTTCCTCGAGCGTGGTTTCCGATTTCAGGTTGAAGCGATCGAGTACGGGGATATCCACGACCGAGGTGAAGATCAGTGCCGCAACCAGCACCAGCAGAGCCATGCCCAGCGCGAGGTTCAGGTAATAAAGTTTGGTCTTGCGGGTGCGCCAGAGAAAGATCCACAGCGATATGGCCGTGCCGATCAAGCCCGCGCGAGACTGCATCATTCCGCTGGTAAGCAGGGCAAGCATGACTGAAGGGAAGTAGAAGCGTGTTCCCAGCAGCAGGATGGATAGCATCACCAGCAAGCTGGCTTCGATGTTACGGCCGCCGGTGGAAAGGTAAAGCATGTTTTCGGCATAACCGGTACGCGTGTAGATCGCGGCCAGCTGGCCGGCAAAAGCAATGTCACGCAGGATCACGAAGATCACGGTACAAACGAACACGATCGAAAAGATCTTCGTCCAGTCCTGGTCGTCGAACTTGCGCCCGTACATGCTGCCCATGAAGAAGGCCATCACCACAAAGACCAACTGGGTCGAGCGCAGACCGGCGCCGTAGGCCGGCGCAGCGAAGATTGTGGTGAGCGTCAGCACGACGATGAAGATCGTGGCCATATTGACGCGGAAATGCTTCAGCGACGGGACATACAGGAAAGGCAGCGTCAGTAGCAGAATGTGATAAACGTTGATGTGCGTCTTGTCGTCCGTGTTCTGCGTCAAAGGAATCTGCACGAACAGAAAGACCAGCAACAACGTTGCCACGGCTTTGATCGGATTGAGTCTGAGGCTATTCGGCAACGTAGTGTCTCCGCAGATGACGCTTAGCTACGTACGGGCTGTTGGGGCCCGGCCGGATTTTTTTTCCATCGACGCAGCCTGGATCGCAGATAGCGTCTTGCGAACTTGGCCAGCGAGAACAGATAGATTGGCACGGCGGTAAATACCCCGATGTGCTGCTCGCGGAAAATTCGGCGATAACTGTCCAGCTCGCCCTGCTCCATGCGCCATACCTGCTGGCTCAAGCCGCCCTCGCCGAAGTCAGCCTTGTACGCAAAGGCGAGCGGCACCTCAAGTACGCTGGCTGCATGCCCGGCGAAGACGATCTGCATCCAGAGCAGGTAGTCCTCACAGTATTTCTTTTTCGGTTCGAAACGCTGTGGGAGATTTCGGCGCAACATCACCGATCGGGTAATGAACTCGTTGAAGAGAAGCAATCGAGACTTTCCCACGGCATGGGCATAGCCATCGTGCTGCGCCGGCAATGCGAGGTCGTCTGAGGGCTGGCCCGGTGTTTCGAGCTGGCTACCGCGGTGGCCGGTGAGCGCAAGCTGTGGGTTGTCAGCCATCAGGCGATACTGCAACTCGATCTTGCGTGGATGCCAGCTGTCGTCGGCATCGAGAAAGGCAATGTAAGTTGTCTTCGCGACATCCCATCCGGCGTTGCGTGCAGCACCGGGACCATCATTCTGTGGTTTCGCGATGACCTGGATCCAGCCGGGCGAGTATTGCGACTGGAGCACGTAGAGCTGATCCAGCGTGCCGTCACCGCTCAGATCGTCGATCAGGATGACTGCTTCAGGCAGTTGAGTTTGCATGGCGATGGACTTGATGGCGCGCCCGATCGTATCCGCACAGCGGTAGCACGGAATAACAACGCTTACGGGAACCCGTGGCGCACGGAATGCGGGAATAGGCTGCGTGCTCATCAGTCAGGCCACCACATTCTGTTGATGGCTGGCCCAAGGCGCACCGGTGAAGTGGCTGGTCGACTCCGCGGCATAGCGTCCCGGTGGCAGCCGCGGAGCGGCCTGATCGGTGAACAGCTGCAGGAGCTTTTGTTCGAAATCCCCGGCGAGCTCGCTGGCCAGCGCGGCGTCGTCGGTGCGAACCCGGATGGCATCAGGCTGGCCGATATCGTCCAGAAAATCGCTGCACTTCTTGTGATACTCGAACAGGATGAAGGGCACACCGCAGAGATAGGCGGTGATTGCGCCATGCAGGCGTACGCTTACCACGGCATCGCAGGCGGCGATATCTCGCCAGGTACCGATAACCCCGCGTTCCGCATAGTCGATCAATTCCACGGCGATGCCGGCAGCCTTCAGGCGCTCGCTTACGTACTCGCTGCGTTGATTGTCGCCGTGAATGGGGTGACTGTTGAGGCTGAAAATCCTGACCCGAACCCTCTGCTGTCTGCTGACAGTAGCGATAAAAAGATCGTCGATGCGTCGCGTGGTTTCAGGCTTGCCGCCGATGTTGCATGGCGCGTAGCCGATCACCTTGGTCTCGCTCGCGGTCTTTTCCACCAGCCCCGCCAGCGCTGGTGCAAGGCCGGCCAAGTCGCGCCCGACGGCGATGTGTGCATCAAGTTGATAGCTCTGCAACAGCTCGTAAGAAGCCTGATCGCGCACCGAGACATACTCGAAACGGCGCAAAAAAGAGACCACGGCGGCTTCGGATTCGCGCGAATCGAATGGCCCGATCGATACACCGATCGCGGAGAATTTCTTGCCGTTGAACCGGGAAATACGCTCGGCCATATCCATGATGCGGGAGCGGTTGGAGGAAAACAGCGAGCCACCGCTGAAGATGAATTTGCCGCCGGCCAGCAGTTCCTTTGTCGAAAATAGCGTGCGTATCAGTTTGCCGGCCTTGCCGTCGCTGGCGTAGCGATCCGCGGAGATGAAGGTCGGGACCGAGAAACGCTCGGTCTGTCCGGCAATGCGTGGACCCAGGATGGTGGGAGAGAACTGTGGCCACCACGTTCGCGCACCGTAGGCACTGACGACGCCGAACAGATCGTCGCCATAGTTCTTCATGCCGTAGTAGCCGGTAAAAATCACATTTTTCATGAATGCGCTTCCGCGGCCTGGGGAGACGTATCGCTGAACAATTGATCGTAGCGCCTGACTACGCTGACCGTGAAAAGCAGCAACAGGGTCAGTTCGGTGATGACGGTGACTACCGCCGCACCGGTGGTGCCGTAGTGAGGAATCAGCGCCACGTTGAGTACGATGCAGACGATGGCACAGATAGTTTTCAGCTTTACCCGATGCCGCATATGGTCACCCGTGCTAAGCACCGAGCCGACGCTGGTACTCAGAAAGCGCAGCGGTACGCACACTGCCAGGATGTCCAGCAGGCCTGAGGCGTTGGCGTATTTGTGCCCAAACAGGAGGGGCACCAGATACGGCGCCACCAGCCAGATGAAGAGCATCGCGACAATGCCGATGACAAGCATCGCGGCCGAACCGAGTTTCAGCGAAGACAGCAGCCGGGGTTTGTCGTTACGTGCCCAGCGATGCTGCTTGGACAGCAGAAACTTGGTGTACAGCACGATGGGCAGCAGGTAGATCGCATTCATGATGTTGAAGGCAGCGTAATAAAGACCGGCTGCTTCGTTACCGTCCAGATATTTGAGCAGCACGTTGCTGATCTGCAGATAGGCCAGGTAGAGGATCACGTCGAAGCCAAACGGCCACGCTTCGTGTGCCACATTCCTGATGGTCGGTGCAGATGCCATTGCAGCGTTGGGCGAAAGTGTTGCGTGCGTTTCATCACGTGGACCGTGTCCGCGCAGATTGAAGGCGGGTGCGCCCATCTCGATGATCTGTTTCACGGTGACCGCGACCAATCCCACTGCGACGACCGTGTAGATGATGGCAACCCAGGTCAGTCGCTGGCTGCTGCTGACGACTAGAAAAGCCAGCAAGATCAGGATCAGCCGCGCAGCTTGCGGAGAAATTTGCCACAGCGAGATGAAGAGGTAGCGTTCCTCAAGCTGCAGTTTGCTGATGGTCAGCTCGATGGCGGCGAGGCCTGCGATGCTTGGCGCCATCAGCAGCAAAGTAAGCCGGGTGGCCTCGTCGTTGGGACCGAACTGAGCCCAGGCCGCGAACACGAGCAAGGTCACCACGGTGCTGATCACGACGAAATGCAGCGAGCCTTTGACCCAGCGCTGAGCGGTCCAGCCCTCCTGACCAAAGGCCTTCAGCCAGAAGCCTTGCAGTCCGAAACCGGAGAACTGCGACAGCATGGTAATCAGGGCCAGGGAGCTGCCGAAGATGCCGTAGGTTGCCGGATCGAGATGGCGAGCGAGTACCAGCTGGGTCAGAAAGGCGAGCCCGGCCGCGATGATGGAGCTGCCCCACAACAGGGCTATTTGATGGAGTGACCGCCATCGATTCAAGATCAATTGTTTTACCTTGTGCAAGGGCATGATTGTTTCCGCGCGTCCGGCCGACAGCAAAAACCGGAAGGTGGTAACCGCGCGGCTCTATCTGTTTGCCAAGCGGAAGTGATGCCAGGCCAGAAGACCCAGTGCAATGCTGTACGCATACGCTCGTGAGTCGCCTGCTGAATGTCACAAGGGCGTGCGGCCGGTGTTGTTTCAGCCATCGCCAGCAGTACTGCCGTAACTGGCGTAACCGTAGCTGTAATAGCCCGACGTGCGCTTTTCCACGGCATTGAAGATGGCGCCCTTGAGCTGGATGCCGTTCTGTTCGAAGCGTTGCATGGCCAGTTCCAGTTCCCGCGGCTGATTAACGCCGAAGCGGGCGACCAGCAGGTTGATGCCCGCATGGCGGCCAATGACGGCGGC
>Ga0302310_10004590_pt1 | contig 10377 bp, 9 predicted proteins | sample III_Palsa_N1_2_FD_200451 | JGI IMG/M metagenome (GOLD analysis project Ga0302310, IMG submission 200451) | Peat permafrost microbial communities from Stordalen Mire near Abisko, Sweden - III_Palsa_N1_2 | ecosystem: Environmental > Terrestrial > Soil > Palsa > Peat permafrost | place: Sweden... | reverse complement strand
TCCGGCTGCCGCATCGAAGCCTGCGCCTCCGCCGGTTGCTGCGAGACCCGCGGCGACCGAAGCTGATATGTGGGGAAGCAGCGTGGCAGCTAAACCCTCGCCCCTCGACACCGACCGCAGCCGCAAGACGCCCACGGCTTCCTCGTCTACTGCCCCCATGAACGTCGCCAGCACCGATGGTGCACTGGCGTTGGCGGAAAGCCCCAAGCCAGAGCCGGTCGTCGCACAGAATCCGCGGCCACATCTCGTCGCGCCTACGCCGATAGCGCCTGCGACGGTAGCGATTCAGGCTGAGCCTGGCGCGACGCCTGATGTTGCTGCCGACGCTATCTCCGTCATCGACCCACGCGCGCTGCAGCAAGCGTTTGTCGATGCGCTCGCTTCGACGAAGGGACAGGACACGGCTTCGCACCAGATCGAAGAGTCTACCTTCGCGATGAACGGCGATACGCTCGAGGTGCAGACGACCGTCTCTGCGAAGATGATTCCCATCATGATCAATGCGGAGGCGGACCGCGTGATGAAGACCGTTCTGCGCACGCAGCATCTCGGCACGCTCAAGCTAAAGTTCCTGCCCGGCACCGCACCGGTTGCGCCCAAAGAACGGTCGAACAGGCCGGCCGCAGCGGGTAGCGCGGAAGAGCTCGCAGCCAAGCATCCGATCGTGCAACAGGCTCGCCAGCTTTTTTCCGCCGAGGTGATTCGAGTAGATGACCTCCGCGGCAAAGACTAGCTACAACGCACCACGAAAGGCCACCGATGGACTTCAGCAAGATGGGCGAGATGCTCTCCCAGGCGCAGGCGATGAAAGATCAGATGGACGCTCGTCTGGCCGACACCACCGTAGAAGCCAGCTCCGGCGGCGGCGCGGTCACCGTCCGCATGAGCGGCAAGAAGCTGTTGCTCAAGGTCACTATTGCTCCTTCGGCGGCGTCTGCTGCGGCGGGCGATATCACCATGCTCGAAGACCTAATCCTCGCCGCCGTCAACGAAGCCAGCCGCAAGGCCGACGATGCGGCGCAATCCTCCGCTGCCAGTATGCTCAGTGGCTTGAACCTTCCCGGCCTTTAGCCCTATGACTACCCGCTTCGCCGAACCCATGGCCCGTCTGATCGACGAGCTCCGCAAACTTCCCGGCGTCGGCACGAAATCCGCGCAGCGCTATGCGTTCCACATTTTGCGCGCCTCGGATGCGGATGCCGCCACGCTCTCGCAGGCTATTCTCTCGCTCAAGCAGCACCTCAGGCTCTGCAGCGTCTGCAACAACATCACCGACGTCGACCCCTGCGCCTACTGCACCAGCCCCTCGCGCAACCAACGGCTGATCTGCATCCTCGAAGAGCCTACCAACATCAACGCCGTCGAAAAGACCCGCACCTATAACGGGGTCTATCACGTCCTCCACGGCACGCTGTCGCCGGTCAACGGCGTCGGGCCGGACCAGTTGCGGTTGCATAATTTGTGGTCGCGACTGAACGATTGCGAGGAGCTCATCATCGCGACATCACCCACCGTTGAAGGTGAGGCCACGGCTCGCTTCCTGCTGGACGATATCCGCAAGACTCACCCGACGCTGCGGATCAGCCGCATCGCTACGGGTGTTCCGGCTGGGTCGGACATTGAGTATGCCGATGAAGTGACTATGACGCGGGCGCTGGAAGGGCGGCGGGACCTCTAATCCAGAAAGTGTGTAGAATCGGCTACCAATGAGGCTTGGCATTCTTACTTTCGCTATTGTCTGCATTCCGCCGCTAGCTGCGGTCTCACAGGAATTGACGGCACACGAAAAGGACGTTGCCAATGCGGCAAGGGCGATCTACTCCGATCTTCGCGCCACCGGCTTCCAAACACTTTCATGCGCAGTCGACTTTGATCGTCACAGCGTTCCGTCGCTTCCATTGGATCCTCCAGTCGTCTCTCTTCTTAAGGAAACTCGTTTTTCTCTCACAATCGATGCTGTGGGGCATGTGAGTGTGCAACACCAAATCCCGGAAAGTCGTGACCAGGGTGCTTGGGGTGTTGCCGAATACATGTCGGAAAAGGTGATAAGCCGTTTGATCCAAGGCGATTGGCAAGTGTGGGTCGACCGCGGTCTCAGTGGGCCAATTCCTCGATCAGATGAATTCGTTCAGAGCATCACAGATACCGATGAAGGTTACGTTTTCTTCCTTCGAGGACCTACGATGCCTTCTCAGCTATTCACGGACAAGAAATTTCGGCCGACAAAAATTACTTTTTCGAACGGTTTAGGCGAACAATACGACCACTACGTGACTAGAGCACACGGTCTTGTTCTAAGCAGCATAGAGTCCATAGGCACGACAGATCCGAGCGCACCGACCAGAGTGACTCTGGATTTCACTTTTTCAAAGGTGGGTGACTTTGAGCTGCCGACGTCCATACGCATGCAGCAAGATCCGCAGCCGTTCGATACAACGTTCTCTCTAAGTCGCTGCACCGTGAATGGCACGAGAGTTCAGGTACCGGGAGATCGTCCGACTACGGATTCACAACCCGCAAATCCCCACCCGTCATCTGCTTCGGCAGCTCCAGCTCCATCAACGACAGTATCGTCGGCGAGATGTCCCGCAGCGAACCGCCATCCCTGACACCGATCTTGCGGCCATGCTCCGTCACCAGCACAAACGGCACCGGATTGGTCGTATGCGCAGTGTGCGGGCCGCCACGTACTGGGTCGATTAGCATCTCCGCATTCCCGTGGTCTGCCGTGATGATCCACGAAGCCCCATGCTGCTTCACAGCCGCATAAATCCTGCCTAAGCACGAATCCACAACTTCAACAGCCTTCACCGTCGGCTCGATCATCCCCGAGTGGCCCACCATATCCGCATTCGCGAAGTTCACGATGATCACATCAAACGCCGTATCTGAGATCGACTTGCAGACCACATCCGCAATCCCATTTGCGCTCATCTCCGGCGCAAGGTCGTAGGTCTTCACCTTCTGCGATTGCACCAGTTCGCGCTCTTCACCGATGAACGGCTTCTCAATGCCGCCGTTGAAGAAGTACGTCACATGTGCGTACTTCTCCGTCTCGGCCACACGCAGGTTGCGCAACTCATGCACACCCATCACGTTCGCCAGCAGGTTATCCATACTCTCCGGCGGAATTACCATCGGCAGCGCGAACTTGGGATCGTACTGCGTCATCGTCACGTAGTGCAGATCGCTCGGCACAGTGTTGCGCGGAATCTCTTCGTCCAGCTCCGCAGCCTTTGGCAGTGAAGCTCCGCCATCCTTTGCCAGGCCGCTGTTTCGCGCCAGCACACGCGTAATCTGCCGCACGCGATCCGCGCGGTAGTTGAAGCAGATCACCGCATCGCGAGCTTCGATCCGGCCAACCGCCGCGCCGTTCTCATCCACGCAAACAAACGGCTCTATAAATTCATCCGTGATGCCATTGCTATAGCTCTCGCGCACCCGCGCCAGCGCATCGGCATACTTCCCACCCTCAGCGTCGCCGGTCACCATCGCGCGAAACGCCTTTAGTTCCTTCTCCCAGCGAAGATCGCGATCCATCGCAAAGTAGCGTCCGCTCACGCTGGCTACCTTGCCCACACCGTACTCCACAAATTTCTGCCGCAACTCTTCGAGATAGCCCAGCCCCGAAGTCGGCATCGTATCGCGTCCATCCATAAACGCATGGACAAACACTCTTTCCAGCTTGAACTGAGCGGCCATCCTCAAGAGCGCCCACAGGTGCCGCTGCTGCGAGTGCACGCCGCCATCGCTGACCAGGCCGATCAGGTGCAGCGCGCGACCATCTATAGCAGCATGTTTCATCGCCGCAACCAGCGTCGGGTCTTCAAAAAACACACCACTGGCAATCGCTTCGTCGATGCGCGAGATATCCATGCGCACCACGCGACCAGCACCCAAATTCAAATGGCCAACTTCGGAGTTTCCCATCTGCCCATCGGGTAGGCCGACAAAGTGCTCGCTAGCGCGGATCAGCGTATTCGGATATTCGCGCAGCAGCTTGTCATAGTTCGGCTTCCGCGCCAACGCAATCGCATTGCCTGCGGTCTCAACACGATGGCCCCAGCCATCAAGAATGGTCAGGATGACCGGTCCGTTCTTTCTCATATTACCCACTCTGCTTTTGCTTGGCAGGCTCTTAGGCCGCCTGAAGTGTTGGAAGTGCGTCGATCTCTGCTCCATGTAGACGCTGTGCCTGCTCCAGGTCAAAAGAAGATTGTAGATTCATCCAATACTGGGCAGTTGTGCCAAAGAAATGCGCTAAACGCATCGCTAATTCGGCGTTGACGTTTTCACGCCCTTCAATAACTGCGATCAGCCGAATAGAGGGTATCTTCAATTGCTTGGCAAATATTTCCGGTGACATGGAAAGCGCCTCTAGTTCTTTTTGAATATGTTCGCCGGGATGGAAAGAAGTCTGCTCCATAAATCACCTCAGTGATAATCCACAATCATTACTTCAGCAAAACCCTTCGCCTCATCATCCCACAAAAAACATATTCGCCACTGGTCGTTGATGCGGATGCTGAATTGGCCGGATCGATCGCCCCGCAGCTTTTCAAACCGGTTTCCGGGGAGATTCGCTATATCCGTGAGAGTGACTGCGTCTCTCAATTTATTCAATTTCAGTCGCCCAGCTTTTCAATATTTTCAAATTGCTTAATGTGCATTCCAAGGCTGAACCGTTCAGTCTCTTTGTCTCCATAAGAAAGGATCACGACCTATGCTCCGCAGTTCACACTCGCCCGGCCCAAAAACTCCGCCGTCTGCCCAAGCTCTTCCTCGATCCGCAGCAACTGGTTGTACTTCGCAATACGATCCGTACGCGAAGCCGAGCCGGTCTTGATCTGCCCAGCGCCAGTACCCACAGCAAGATCCGCAATGAACGTATCCTCCGTCTCGCCCGACCGGTGCGAGATGATCGACGTATACCCGCTCCGCCGCGCCAGCTCAATCGCCTCCAGCGTCTCGGAGATCGTGCCGATCTGGTTCACCTTCACCAGAATTGAGTTCCCTACGCCCTCGGTAATGCCGCGCTGCAGCCGCTTCGTGTTCGTCACAAAAAGGTCGTCGCCCACAAGCTGCACATGGCGACCAATCTTCTCCGTCAGAATCTTCCAGCCGGTCCAGTCGTCCTCAGCCAGCCCATCCTCAATCGAGATGATCGGATACTGCCGCACCCAGCTCTCCCAATAAGCCGCCATCTGCTCGCTGGTCTTCTCGCTCTTATCGCTCTTCTTGAAGACGTACTTGCCCGTCTCCTTCACATAGAACTCGCTCGCCGCCGGATCAAGCGCAATGCAGATATCCTCGCCCGCCGTGAAACCAGCAAGCTCAATCGCCTCCAGAATCACTTCCAGAGCCTCCACATTCGACTTAAGCGAAGGCGCAAAGCCACCCTCATCGCCGACGGCGGTGCTATAACCCTTCTTCTTCAGTACGCCCTTCAGCGTATGGAAGACCTCAGTCCCCCACCGCAGCGCGTCCGAGAACGTCTCCGCACCCACCGGCATCACCATGAACTCCTGAAAGTCCACATTGTTATCGGCATGGGCGCCGCCGTTCAGAATGTTCATCATCGGCGTCGGCAAAATGCACGCGTTCACGCCGCCAAGGTAGCGATACAGCGGAATCCCCAGCGCCTCCGCACTGGCCCGCGCACACGCCATCGAAACCGCCAGGATCGCATTCGCACCCAGCCGGCCCTTGTTTTCTGTGCCGTCCAGCGCCAGCATCGTCGCGTCGATCAGCCGCTGATTGCTGGCATCCATCCCCTGCAGCTCGGGAGCGATGATGCTCTCGACGTTCTCGACCGCACCAAGCACGCCCTTGCCGAGATAGTGCTCCTTATCGCCATCGCGAAGCTCCACCGCCTCATGCTCGCCGGTCGAAGCCCCGCTCGGCACCGCTGCGCGTCCACGCACACCATCTTCCAGCACTACGTCTGCTTCCACCGTTGGGTTACCGCGGCTGTCAAGAATCTCACGCGCATGGATCGATACAATCTCAGTCATCATCTTCCTCAATCTCTTTTCCTTGGTTCGCCGCGAACTTCCCCGCGCGATTCTATGTTGCAGCCTGTCCCGCAGCGCCGGCCGTTTGTCCACCGCAATGGTCTGTCCAGAAGCTCCGCCAATCGTCTCAATCAACTCAGCCATCAGCGCAACTCCACCTCGCCGATTCTAACAAAGCCCCCGTGTGAATCGTTTTTTTACCATCGCAGCAGCTCCAGCATCCGCCCCCGGTCGTCGAAGCCGTCCACCGGCATCACCAGCCGCACCTTGGTCCCACGCCCGGGCCGGCTCACCATCTCCACATGCGCCGCGTCGCCGTAGAGCACCTGCATACGCTCGCGCACGTTCCTCATCCCTATGCCCGACCCCTCGCGCTCCAGCCCGCTTACCGGCCCAGCCCTGTTGCCTCCGGGCTCAACGCCCACGCCATCATCTTCAATCTCGATCACCAGCCGTCCACCCTCAATCCGGCTCCTCAGCGTCACCGTCCCTCCGCTGATGCGAGGCTCCAGCCCGTGCTTGATACTGTTCTCAATCAGCGGCTGCAGCAGCATGCTCGGCACGGCTACCTCCAGCGTGTCAGGCGCGATCTCCTTCACAACCTTCAGCTTCTCGCCGAACCGCACTACCTCGATGTCCAGATAGTCATCGGTGAACGTCAGTTCTTCTCCTAACGGCACAAACGCCTCGCGTTCGCGCAACAGCATTCGCAGAATGTTGCCCAGCTTCACAATCATCTCGCGTGCCAGCTCCGGCTTGCTCCGCACCAGCGACGCAATCGAGTTCAGCGTGTTGAATAGAAAATGTGGATTGATCTGCCGCTGCAGCGCATCCAGCCTGGCCTCCAGCAACAGGCGTCCCTGCTCCTTCAGCTTCTGCTCGATCCGCACCGCATTCCAGATCTTTAGCGGAATCCCCACCACCACCGGCGCACACGCGCAGATCGCCAGCTCAATCAGCCACTCGTGCGAATAAAGCTCAAAGTACCGCCGCGGATAAAGATGCGACAGCAGACTCGTCCCAAACTGCACGACCATCAGCGATACCAGCAGAAAAATCTGCCGGTCCAGATGAGGATGTTTCACTGTCCGCCGCACCCATCGATAGATACTCAGGTCGATCAGCGGCGAAAACGACCAGACGTCCTCCTCCTCCGCAAACCGACGAAACGCCCCAAAGATCGCCGCAATCAGCAGGTTCACCGGCAGCGCCAGGTACTCGCCATGCTTCACCGCCGGCAACGCGAGCGCGATGCCGCCCACCATCGCCCACAACGGCCCCAGCAGCAACCCCATCACCACGGTAGCCTCGAACGAGAGGTCCGCCGCCAGAAAGTTCGGCACTCGCACCCGAATCCAGACACCCAGCATCAGCGGTACGCAGATCCACGCAATCAACTGCAGCGTCTCCCGCCTCGACCGCTCGCGCAACAGCAACAGCCGCTTAAACTGCGTAGAACGCGCCAGCGAACTGGCCACAGCCGCCGCCACGCCCAGCTCCACCAGCAGCGTTATCAGAATCAGCTTGGGATCATTCGAAGGCACGTTCTTACTCTACGCGGTCGCCGCAAATCGGGCGCCAACCCAGCGAATGAATCCATCTGCACCCGCCGCGAATCTATAATGCTGTTATGCCCTTCGCCAGCGTCACCAAGGTCGCCGATGCAGACTTCCCCACCCGCTGGGGACACTTCCGCATTCTCGGCTTCGAGGGCCTGGTCACGCCGGGCGACGGTACCCGCAAATCCGTCGAATCCGCCGTCGCCCTCACCCTCGGCGACCTGCACGCAGCGCCGCCGATCGTCCGCATCCACTCCCAGTGCCTCACCGGAGACGTCTTTCACTCCCTCCGCTGCGACTGCCACGACCAGCTTCACCTCGCGCTCGCCCGCATCGCCGACGAAGGCGCCGGAATCCTCCTCTACGAGCAGCAGGAAGGCCGCGGCATCGGCCTCATGGCCAAGCTCCGCGCCTACGAACTCCAGGACCAGGGCCTCGACACCATCGAAGCCAACGAACAGCTAGGCTACGAAGCCGACTACCGACACTTCGAGCTCCCCGCCGAGATCCTCAAGCACCTCGGCATTCCCGCCGTCCGCCTCATCACCAACAACCCGGACAAGGTCAGCAGCCTCGAATCCGCCGGCATCCTCGTCACCGAACGCATCTCCGCCGCCATCCCCAGCGAACCTACCTTCGAGCGCTACCTGCAAACCAAGCAGGAAAAGATGGGGCACCTGGTCGGCTAACCTCAATTCACTGTGACACCCACCACAGTGCTGGCCGTCAGTGTGCCGCTCGTCCCAATCACCGTAAAGCTATAGCTCCCAGTCGTCGTTCCGCCGGTCGGCTGCGTTACAGGCGTCGAAAGGGTGCTGCACCCAGTCGTTACCCCGGCGATCGCTGCAAACACAAGCAGTCCCAGCAGCGCCTTCCATCGCCGCCGCCGGCCCGGCAAGACAAAAAGCAGCATCCCAGACATCGCAACCGTAGCGGCTACCGGGAACATTCCCCGCACAGGTTCCATTGCCGCCTTGGTAACAGCGGTAGTGTTTACCGTCAGCGTCGCCGTGCCGGCCGCTGTCCCTGCAATCGTCACCGGCGTAGTGATCGTGCAGGTCGGCAGGTCGATCGCGTTCGCCGGCCCGCTTGCAAGGCCGCAGGTCAGCGCCACATTCCCTGTAAATCCGTTGCTCGGCGTCACCGTGATCGTCGAAGTCCCACTCGCCCCCGGCGCCGCAAGAATCACCGCCGTCCCGCTCAAAGAGAAGGCAGGCGCGATCGTTCCCATCAACGGAACCGTCCCGGAAAGACTCGCGCTATAGCTGGTGTCGCCCGGATAGCTCGCATCCACAAGATGCGTTCCCGCACCTACAGGATTGATGCCCGTCGCAACCGCCGTAGCCGTATGCATCACCTCTGAAAGCAGGACAGTCACGGTGGACACATTGTTGTTTACCACTGCGGCATCGGTCAGCCCGTCGTCGTTGAAGTCTCCCACAGCAACAAAGAGAGGATCGCTTCCCGCCGCCACACTCTTTCCAGCCGCAAAGCTTCCATCCCCATTCCCCAACAGCACCGTCACATCATTGTCCGCAATATTTGAGGTCACCAGGTCGGCCTTCCCATCGCCGTTGAAGTCTCCCACTGCAACCCCATAGGGCTCGCTCCCGGTCGCCGGACTCACACCCGTAGCCGTAAACGTCCCATCCCCTTTTCCCAGATACACGCTCACCGACCCCGGCATCCCCGAGCCAATATAGGCATTCGCCACCGCCAGATCCAGCTTCCCGTCCCCATTGAAATCCCCAGTAACAACAGACTCCGGTTCGGTTCCCGTTGGTAGGTTCTGCGCCGTTTGCTGGAACGTCCCATCCCCATTACCAAACAGAATGGTCACACTATCGCCATAGAAGTTCGCCACGGCCAGGTCTAGCTTGCCATCGCCATTGAAGTCTCCCACTGTCAGAGCAATCGGAGCGGCTCCCGTCGTCGGGCTCGCCGCAGCCGCCGTAAATGTTCCATCGCCGTTGCCTAACAAAATGGTCACTGTATCCGGCCCCGGATTAACCACAGCCAGGTCCGCTATTCCATCCCCGTTAAAGTCTCCCGTCGCAACAAAAAACGGATCGTTCACCGAAACAGCCTGTCCTCCGCTGAAAGTTCCATTTCCATTCCCCAGCAGGATCTGCACCTGGTTGGCGTCCGGCAGCGTGATGGCCAGATCCAGCTTCCCATCGCCATTAAAATCCCCAGCCGTAATCGACCCGGCATTCTGGCCGGTGACCATCGTCTCCCCCGCCGGCGTAAACGTCCCATCCCCTTTTCCCAGAAACACGCTGATATCGCTAAGCGGCGTAAATATGCTGTACACCGCAACAGCCATATCCATCTTCCCGTCCCCATTGAAGTCCCCGATTGCAACCGACTGTGGGTATGGATTAGTTCCCGGGCTCGGCGTTGAGTTCACAAAGCTTAGCGCTGTCGTTCCCGCGCCCAACGTCGCTGTCCCCAGCACAAAGTTCGAGTTGCTCGTATCCAGAAACGACACCATGCCCGTCGGCGAAGCAGCTCCTGCATTACTCCCCGTCACCGTCGCCGTCAACGTATAGTCGCCCACGGTCCCACTCGCCGCAATCGTTGTGCTCGTCGCGGCCGTCCCCGTCACCGCCAGCTCCGCCGCACCCGAGGAACTCGCTGCATCGACACCCGTTCCGGCAAACACTGCTTTATAGCTATGCACTCCGATCCCGGGAATAAACCGCACCGTCGCCGTCCCCGCCGCAGTCAACTGCGCCGTCCCCAGTAGATGAATATCCGTGCAGAGCATCGCCCCCGCATCGCAGAAGTTCACCTGCCCCGGC
>Ga0302310_10004588_pt1 | contig 10378 bp, 12 predicted proteins | sample III_Palsa_N1_2_FD_200451 | JGI IMG/M metagenome (GOLD analysis project Ga0302310, IMG submission 200451) | Peat permafrost microbial communities from Stordalen Mire near Abisko, Sweden - III_Palsa_N1_2 | ecosystem: Environmental > Terrestrial > Soil > Palsa > Peat permafrost | place: Sweden... | reverse complement strand
TTGAACACCAGGATCGCCGCGCGCGCTTCGGTCAAGGCCTGCTTGGCTGATTTATTGGTTTCTTTCTGCAGCGCGCCATCGATCAATGGCAGCATCGCCTCGTCGTGGCCCTTGTAGACCGATTGCGCCGCCTCGATGCGCTTTTCGGGGTCGGGGGACGACAGCGTCAAGCCGCCAAGGGCCGCCTCGACGGCGCGGCGCAAATGGTTATTGAGCCGAACGGCGGCGGCACTGTCGGGAACGCTGGCGACGGCTGCCCCGGTCAAGGCATCGATCGACTTGCCGTCGGGCTGCGTCAGATAGATTTTCTTGCTGTCGGGATCGGCCATCAAGCGGCCGTCCTGCAGCGCGCTGATGATCGAAAACGCCAGCGGATTGCCCGAGGTCGCGATCGCGCCCACGGCATCCTCGCTATCGGAATAATCGTCGTTGGCGAATTTGGCGACCGCGTCCTCGAACGGTCCCGCCATTGCCGGGAGCAGCATCGAAAACAGCATCAATAACGCAAAGGGCACCGCGCGGAATTTTTTAAGAGCGTTGGTAAGCACTGGACGACCCCGGCATAGGCAAAAGGAAGGCGGCGGACATCGCCGCCTTCCGTCGTTGCTCGATGTTCAGGATCCGGTCAGGACCCCTGACCGCCGCACTTGTTGGTCTTGGTGTTGTAGTTGCCGCACTTCTTGCCGACCCAATCGCCGACCAGGTCCTTTGAATCGGGCAGTTCCTTCGACCAGGCGTCGCCGGCGATTTCAGTTGGCGACTTCCACACCACGTCGAACTGGCCATTGGCTTTGATTTCACCGATGAACACCGGCTTGGTGATGTGATGGTTCGGAAGAACCTTGGCCGTGCCACCGGTGAGGTTGGCGGTTTCTATGCCCGGAAGCGCGTCGATCACCTTGTCAGGATCGGTCGACTTCACCTTTTCCACCGCCTTTACCCAGAGATTGAAGCCGATATAGGTGGCTTCCATCGGGTCGTTGGTCGTGCGCTTCGGGTTCTTGGTGTAGGCCTGCCATTCCTTGATGAACTTCTCATTGGCGGGCGTCTTGATCGACTCGAAGTAGTTCCAGGCCGCGAGATGACCGATCAGCGGCTTGGTGTCGATACCGGCTAGCTCTTCTTCGCCCACCGAGAACGCGACCACCGGAATGTCGGTGGCCTTGATGCCCTGGTTGCCGAGTTCCTTGTAGAAGGGAACGTTGGCGTCGCCGTTGATGGTCGAGACCACGGCGGTCTTCTTACCGGCCGAGCCGAACTTCTTGATGTCGGCGACGATGGTCTGCCAATCGGAATGGCCGAACGGCGTATAGTTGATCATGATGTCTTCCTGGGCGACACCCTTGGACTTCAGATAGGCCTCCAGGATCTTGTTGGTGGTGCGCGGATAGACGTAGTCGGTGCCCGCCAGCACCCAGCGCTTCACCTTTTCTTCCTTCATCAGATAGTCGACCGCAGGGATCGCCTGCTGGTTCGGCGCAGCCCCCGTGTAGAACACGTTGCGCTCGCTCTCTTCGCCTTCGTACTGCACCGGATAGAACAGGATGTTGTTCAGTTCCTTGAACACCGGCAGCACCGATTTGCGCGACACCGAGGTCCAGCAGCCGAACACCACGGAAACCTTGTCCTTGGTGATCAACTCGCGGGCTTTTTCGGCGAACAGCGGCCAGTTCGACGCAGGATCGACCACGACGGCTTCGAGCTTCTTGCCGAGAACGCCGCCCTTCTTGTTCTGCTCATCGATCATGAACAGGACGGTATCCTTTAGCGTGGTTTCGCTGATGGCCATGGTGCCCGAGAGCGAGTGCAGCACGCCGACCTTGATGGTGTCGTCGTCGGCCCTGGCCGAGGTAAATCCGGACAAGCCCAAAACCAGCCCGGCGGCAGCCGCCAGCCAGCGACGACGGCTGTGGGACGTCGCTATATCGTGAGTCGATTGAGTAAGCATGAGGTGTCATCTCCCTGACGCAGTCGTTTAAACGCTGCGAAACGGCCCCGCGGCCGCCTGCGCTTAACGGAATCGCAAGAACCGTGCCATGCTTCAGGGAGCACCTAAGTATATGGCATATTTAATCAATTTCGATCGGCGCCACAAAACGGCCGACATCTCTGCCTAATTTTTAGACCAAAGAATTGTATTCCTTTTTAGCAACACGCCTAATTCTCGTGCAAATATGACAAGATGTCTAAATTTTCGGCAGCATTATTCTGCGCGCGGTATCCCGTCGCTCATCCCTGAATCTGCTTGCGAATTTGCTTGCCTCTTAACCGCGCCGGCGGATCGTTGCACGATTCACCTTGAAAGCGCCGCGTTCGTGTTCCATATCAGCACCACGACCCAGGGAATCACCGGGTCATCGCGAGCCGCGTGTTCTGAGCCCGTCCAACGGTTTCTGGCTTGCCCCTTCAGCTAACCAAAACCGACGCCCCAAACACGCGGGTGTCTCAGACACCCTCGCGCGCTCCTGGCTGACAATGCCGGGCGCCTGCCTTTTATAATGGAAAGAACCACCCTTTTGACCTCCTTTCAGGACTTCGGCCTCGCCGAACCCATTTCGCGTGCGCTCAAAGAAGAGAACTACGTCACCCCCACGCCGATCCAGGCGCAGACCATCCCCATCGCATTGACCGGCCGTGACGTCGTCGGCATCGCCCAGACCGGCACCGGCAAGACCGCGGCCTTCGCGCTGCCGATCCTGCATCGCATCCTGGAGAACCGCATCAAGCTGCAGCCCAAGGCCTGCCGCGTGCTGGTGCTCTCGCCCACCCGTGAATTGTCGGGACAGATTCTCGAGAGCTTCAACGCCTATGGCCGTCACATGCGCCTCAGCTCGACGCTGGCGATCGGCGGCGTGCCGATGGGCCGCCAGGTCCGTTCGGTGATGCAAGGTGTCGAAGTCATGGTGGCCACACCCGGCCGCCTGCTCGATCTCGTGCAAAGCAACGGCCTGAAACTCGGACAGGTCGAGTTCCTCGTGCTCGACGAAGCCGATCGCATGCTGGACATGGGCTTCATCAACGACATCCGGAAGATCGTCGGCAAATTGCCGATCAAGCGGCAGACGCTGTTCTTCTCGGCAACGATGCCGAAGGATATCGCCGAATTGGCCGAAGCGATGCTGCGCGACCCGGCCCGCGTCGCGGTGACCCCGGTCGCCTCGACGGTGGAGCGCATTACCCAGCGCATCATCCAAGTAGACCATTCCGCCAAGCCGACCTTGCTGGCGCAATTGCTCAAGCAGGAACCGGTCGATCGCGCGCTGATCTTCACCCGCACCAAGCATGGCGCCGACAAGGTGGTGAAAGGCCTTGCCAAGGCCGGCATCACCGCCGACGCCATTCACGGCAACAAGTCACAGAACCATCGCGAGCGCGTGCTGGCGGCATTCCGCTCCGGCCAGATCCGCACGCTGGTCGCCACCGACATCGCGGCCCGTGGCATCGACGTCGACGGCATCAGCCATGTGGTGAATTTCGATCTTCCGAACATCCCCGAGACCTATGTCCACCGCATCGGCCGCACCGCGCGCGCCGGCGCCGAGGGCGTTGCGATCTCGCTGGTCGCCGGCGGCGAGGAACTGGCGTATCTGCGCGATATCGAAAAACTGATCCGCATCACGCTTCCGAAGGAAGACCGCCGCACGCCGGGCCATCGCGATACGGCGCCCGCGCCGACGCAACATCGTGGCGCAAGGTCCGCCCCGCGCGCCCATGCGGGCAGGACAAATGAAGCGGCCCCGGGATCAAAAGGTCCTCGCCGCCGGCCTCGTCCCGGTGGTAACAATGGTGCTCCGCAATCCAACCGGCACGAGGCCAACCGGCAGGAACCGATCCGTCCGTCGCATGGCGGCGCCAAAACCGAAGGCCAAAGGGCTGAGAGCATGCAGGGCGTCGCTTTCCTGCATCGCGAAAGCCGTCCGAATACCCGTCCCAACCGTACCCAACGGCCACGCTAACCGCTGATCGATCTGGAGATAACCATGGCTAAAGAAGAGCTGATCCAGTTCGAAGGACTGGTCACCGAAATCCTGCCCGACGCGCGTTACCGCGTGCAACTCGACGCCGGGCACGAGATCGTCGCCTACACCGCCGGCAAGATGAAGAAGAACCGGATCAAGACGTTGGCCGGCGACCGGGTGACGATCGAGATGTCGCCCTATGACCTGGAGAAGGGCCGCCTGATATTCCGCCACAAGGACGAGCGGCCGGGTGGCGGAGCCCCGCGAGGCGCACCGCCGCGTGGCCAGTTCCGCCGCCGCTAAACCTGTCGCGTAAGCCCCCGACACCGCGGATGACACCTTCATGTCGCCGCGGGCCGGCGGGCTATCGCAGCTGCGAAATCGGCGAAGCAAAAAATCGCGCACCTCAGGATTGTTTTGAAGTCCCGCTTCGCATAGGATACCCCATCGATTTTCGGCCGGACGACATTAGCTATCCACCGGTACAGCCGGTTTAGACGCTGACGACCCTTCCAAAAATTCGATCTCACCAGCCCATCGCAAGTGGGCTACTACTATATCTATCTTGAGAAGGGACTACCCCCGTGAGCATGGGAACCGTGAAGTGGTTTAACGCGACCAAGGGCTTCGGCTTCATTCAACCGGACGATGGTGGCAACGACGTGTTCGTGCACATCAGCGCGGTAGAGCGCGCCGGCCTTGGAACGCTGCGTGAAGGCCAGAAGATCTCCTACGAGATCGTGGCAGATCGCCGCTCTGGCAAGTCGTCGGCCGACAATCTGCGCGCCGCCGGCTAAGCGAATTTCGTCTGGCCTGGCTCGCGCATGCGAGTGGCCGCGACGTTCACTTCGCGCCATAGACCGACATCAAATAAGAAAGGCCGTGCCATCAGCACGGCCTTTCGCTTTTTTGGTTGGTCTGATTTTTGAACATCACCCCGGACAAGGGGGTATCGGGCCCGAGGTCGGCGTCGGATACCATACGCATTGCGACTGGCGCGGCCGCGTGTAGGCGACATCGTTGAGCGTGATGCCCGCGTTAGTCATCACCCCGTAAGCCACCGCGGGCTTGTAGGTAAAGCCGACCTGGCTGAGGATCAAATAGGTTCCGCTGACCAAAAGGGCCGACGGTACCGTCACCCCCGACGGCGGCACTCCAACCGTCTGCGCCACGCCTCCTTGATACCCGACGCTCCATTCCACTCGCGCCTTGAGCGTAGTCGGATCGACATACAGTTCGGAAATCACCGCCGTCATCGGATTATTGGCCTGGGTGCACGGAGGCGGCCCGGCATACGGATACATGATCGCGCAGCCGGCGGTAAAGAAATTGCTCAGATCGGTAGTCGCCACCGAGATCGATTGCGACGTCACATCGGAAAGCGTCCGCGCGATCAGCGTCACCTTGCGGTCTACCGCCACGGCGGACGAAAACTCGACCGTTCCGAAGAACAGTACCAGCATGATCGGAACGATCATCGCGAATTCAATCGCGGCGACGCCGCGGCGATCCCTGAGCAGTTTGAATGGGGAGCGCCGTGCCCGGCGCCACATCTTCGACATCGGTTTCATGGTGCTGCCCTAGTAGGGTTCGTTCTTGAACACGGAGGTCGCAACCAGCAGCCGCTGGTTGCCCGTCAAATTCGAGATGTTGTAGCCAAGTCCGGTGACGAACAGCGGCCATTCATAGAACAATCTCACAACGACAATATCGCCGGGGCCGCCGGTGTTGTATTGCATGTTGTTGGTGAAAGTGCCGGCGACGATCTGGTTGTTGATGGTCAGGCTGGAGAACGCCGGATAGTTCTCGACGTCGACAAATATGCCTCTGGCGCTGGCGGGACAGGTGAACAGCAGCGCCGGAACCTGGCTGCAGACATAGGCCTGGAACTCGCCCTGGGTGCAGGGCGCGGCAGCGCAGGCCACCACCCCATTGATCATCACCTGACCGCTCTGCGCCTGACCGGTCTCAATCAGGCGCGCGGAATCCTGGGTGATGGTTTCCAGCACCTGGCTGGCAAAGAAGATGATGGAGGTTTCGATGATCGCGAACAGCAGCGCGAAAAATACCGGCGCCACCAACGCGAACTCAACCGCGGCCGAGGCCCGGCGGCTGCGACGGAACCGACGCAATATTCCAGCGGAGGCAAATGGAGTTGCAGACGACATTGAGGATTCCTTGCGGCAGCGGTAATGATCTGCCCGCAACAATTACCTCAAACTGATTGTTGAAGTGTTTCGTCACACTGAAGAAGCGTGACCCGCGAAATAAACCGCGGCTTAACCATTTTCAGGGCTATAGCGTTTTCGAGCCAACCGGTCGCGCCAATGCGCGCCCGATAACAGGCTCCGTGGCAGCCGGTTCGCGTGAAGAGAGCGCGTCAAACAAAAACCCTGGATCCCGATCGATCGGCATGCCGTTCGGCGAACCCTGGTCGCAACCTTAGTTGTTCGACTTGCCGGCGCCTGCACCGCTCGCCTGGCTCGAGAGCGAGCCGGCCTGATCCATCGCCGACTTGAAATAGCCCTCGCCGTCACCCAGCGTAACCCGCCTCTGGCAAATCGGCATGCAGCTATAGGATTCGCGGTCGACGCCGCGATAGATCGTGACGACCTTGTCGGTCGGGCCTTCCACTTGAATGACGCGGTCCACCAGCACCTCGCCGGCGCGGTCCATGGCGATGAAATTGGTCGCGCCGTATCCCTTGCCGGTGACGACGATCATCCCGCCGGTTTGCAGCGTTACGTCGGCGATCAACGGGTTCCCGACGACGATAGTCGAGACGCGGGCGGGAAGCTTGACGAGCTTTGCCTGGTCGACATTGACGTCGATGGCGTCAGCCGCCGGTTCGGCGAAGGCGATCGCCGGCCACACGAGAACTCCCAACGCCAGCGCGCGGAAACCGGAAACCGCGCGGGTGCGCGTACGCATACACTTGAACGACATACTATACCCCGGGGCGTTGACGAGCCGGCTAAAGCGATACGCAGCGGAGCCGGCGCCCGACGCGGCAAATCTGCCGTTAATTAGTGAACGAACTGCAAACGTCGGAACGAAACTGGACCAGGACGCTGCGGCTCCTCCCGCGTCCCAGAGCGAAGCCGGCACCGGTTCGCATCGCCATCAAGGTTACGCAGATTGCGTGGACTTCGTCGCGACAGAAAGCTGCCGGAACGGGTAAGCCAATTGGCCACCGATCTCCTTCGGGATGGCCTGTTCGCCATCGACGCCATAGGCCTCGGGAAGTTCGTGTTCCGGCATCCGGAAGGTTCCAAACAGGATATCCCAGAGCGGAAAGGTGCCGGCAAAGTTGGTATTGCCACCCTTTTCAAGCGAAGTGTGATGCCAGCGGTGGAACACCGGCGTTGCCAGCACATATTTGAACGGGCCGAGCGACCAGTTCAGATTGGCGTGGACGAAGGCCGAATGGAACGTCGTGAGCGGCCCGACCCAGAGCATGATGTCGGGCGAGATTCCCGCCATCAGCAATATCACGTCGACCGCGATGGTCCCGATCAGGAGATTTACCGGGTGGAAGCGCGCCGCCGAGATCCACTCCAGATCTTCGGACGAATGATGGATCGCGTGATACTTCCAGAACCCACCGCCATGAAACATCCGGTGCAGCCAATACAGCATGAAATCGGACGCCACCAGGAACAGTATGGCCTGGAACCACAGCGGCAACTCCGAGAGCGGGCCGTGGCCGTGGTCGTAAAAAGCGATCAGATCGTCGGCGCCGTGAATTCCGAAGACGTATCCCGCGCCGAGTATCATGAGCCCGATGCGGAACACGCGCGCAAATACCGGAACGAAAAGCCAGTAGCAGGCGTCGGTGAGGAGTTCGCGCTTGCGCCACCATGGCGCTCCCGGGTTGCAGGCCCAGAAGTTCGTGAGTACCGCGAACACCACGGCCAGCACGATCGTGATCGGAATCACCTTGGCAATCGTATGGCCAAACATCTCGGCGACTTCCAAGGGCAAATTCGACATGACCGCCTCATCTGATTGAGGCCTTAACGGTTACCCGTCGTTGTTTAAGGAGCCATGAACACGACCTTGCGGAAGAGCTGTTGGCGTGCGCGCGGGCGCAACAGAATGACGCACGCAAGCTCTCATCGCATTGTAACAAATCTCTTAATTCCAAATTTACTGTGCCGGAGAACAGCCGGTTCCACCCATATTTACGCGATGGAATTAACTGCGTCGCAATTGTCGCACCCTACGGTACCGCCATGGTCACGGTGCTGAGAACGCCGGCGAGACCAAACATTAGTTCGACCAGCCACGTGTACACATGGAGTTAGTTATGAAGAACCTGATTGCGCGTTTCGTGAAGGACCAGTCCGGCGCCACCGCCATCGAATACGGCCTGATCGCCGCGGGCATTGCGCTCGCGATCATCACCACCGTCAACACCCTCGGCACCAACCTGAACGGCAAGTTCAACTCGATCAACTCTTCGCTGAAGTAATCGACGGTTACCGACAACCGGCAAAGGCCCCGGATGTTCCGGGGCCTTTGTTTTTTCCCGATGACGATGGCGTACCATGCGTAAACCCAATGCCGTCTCTGTCGCGGCCAGCAAGACGGTGCCTGCCGGTTATCGCGGCGATGCGCCCGCGGAACTGGTTTGTCTGGCGCTGGTGCTGGCGCTCGTTGCGCTCGCGTTGCGGATTGCCACGGTCTGGTGATCCGCCCAACGATCCTTTCTCCCCGATTGTTGATTGCTGCGTTTCCCGATTGTTCATTTCTGCTAACTATACTCGGGCGATGCTCCGACCTCCTGTTCGCAGCACGGGCGATATAATCCCATGATCCTCGACATCGCGCGATTACTACTGTTTCCGGCCCTGATGGCGTTCGCGGCCGCGAGCGACCTTCTTACCATGACGATTTCAAACCGGGTGTCGCTGGCGCTGGCCGCGGGCTTCCTGATTCTCGCTTTGCTCAGCGGCATGGGATTTTACGACATCCTTTCGCATCTGGGGGCCGGCTTCGGCGTGCTGACGGTAGCTTTCGCGTGTTTTGCGATGGGCTGGATCGGCGGCGGCGATGCCAAGCTCGCGGCGGTTACCGCGCTGTGGTTCGGCTTCGGCCACCTGATGAACTATCTGGTTTACGCTTCGCTGTTCGGCGGCGCCCTGACGCTGCTGTTGCTCCAGTTCCGGCAATGGCCGCTGCCCTATGCTTTGCGTGGCCAAACCTGGCTGCTCAGGCTGCACGCCAAGGACAGTGGGATACCTTACGGCATCGCACTCGCGATCGGTGCCTTGATGATTTATCCGCAGACCGATTGGATCATGGCGATCGATCTCGCTCACCTCGCCATGCGCTGATCGCGCCTTAAGTAAACGCCAGGTAAATATCCGACAACCCCGAGTAAACTCGGCGTTAAGGCGATTTAGATACGCCTCATTAACCATGCTTTGACGAATAGCTGGTCAACTCCCATCACCGCGACGGAAGCGCCGCGGTGTAATGTGGAAAGTGAAGCGTATGAATACGGCACGCATTGTCGTCCTGACCATCGCCGTCGGTGCCGGCGGCATTGCCGCGTACCTTGCGAGTGGTTCCGACAATAGCAAGCCGCCCCCGACCGAACCGGTCGTGCAATTGCCGACCGTGGACGTTCTCGTTGCGAGATCCGACATCGGCCTCGGCCAATCGGTCAAGCCGGAGAACCTGCAGTGGCAGACCTGGCCGGCGGCGACCGCGAGCAACAGCTTCATCCGCCGTAACGAACGGCCGGACGCAACGACCCAGATCACGGGCTCGATCGCGCGCGCCCCGTTCATCACCGGCGAGCCGATCCGCGAGCAGAAGCTGGTGAAGGCCGACGGGTCGGGCTTCATGGCGGCAATCCTGCCGACCGGCATGCGCGCCGTCTCCACCGAAATCTCGCCGGAAACCGCCGCCGGCGGCTTTATCCTGCCCAACGACCGGGTCGACGTCATTCTTTCGAAGCATGAGAAGAATCCGGACAATCATGCCGGCATGACCGACATCGTCAACTCGGAAATCATCCTGACCAACATTCGCGTTCTCGCGATCGATCAGGCGCCGAAGGAAAAGGACGGCCAGAACGCCGTGGTCGGCAGGACGGTGACCCTCGAATTGAGGCCCGAGCAGACCGAGACGCTGGCGCGCGCGCGCCAGAGCGGCACGCTGTCGCTGGCGTTACGCAGTATCGCCGACGTCAACATCGTCGAAAGCAAGGTCGAGGACCAGAGCCGCAAGCGCGGCGATAGCGTCAACGTTATTCGCTACGGCGTATCAACCCCGACGACGACCCAGAAGTGATTAAAGGACGCTCGATATGAAATGCAGGGGAAATCGGCAGCTGATACGGACCCTGATGGTCCGCGCCCTGTCGTTCTCGGTCGTCGCGGCGCTGACCCTCAATCCGGTCTTGACCC
>Ga0302310_10004586_pt1 | contig 10379 bp, 11 predicted proteins | sample III_Palsa_N1_2_FD_200451 | JGI IMG/M metagenome (GOLD analysis project Ga0302310, IMG submission 200451) | Peat permafrost microbial communities from Stordalen Mire near Abisko, Sweden - III_Palsa_N1_2 | ecosystem: Environmental > Terrestrial > Soil > Palsa > Peat permafrost | place: Sweden... | reverse complement strand
TGATGAAATCCACCACTATCGCGCCCTTTTTTTCCAACGCCGCGAGCAGTCGATACGTCCCACCATAGCAATCGAAGGGAGCCAGGACTCGCGCACCGGCCGGCAACCGGGCCAGGATCAAGGTGATGGCCGAGAGGCCCGTGCAAGTCACGACGGCGCCGGCGCCGCCTTCGAGATCCGCGAGCGCCCCGCTCAACTGATCGCGGGTGGGATTGCCGGAGCGGGTGTAATCGTACTTCCGCGGCTTGCGGTAGGCTTCGAACGAGAAGTTCGTCGATAGGTAAATCGGCGGCACCACGGATCCATGTTGCACATCTGAATCCAAGCCGGCCCGAACCGATCGGGTGGCGATGCTCTTCTTTCCTTTCTTCTCGTTACTCATGGGGTCTGCTCCGCTAGGGCGTTATTCAAAATGGGGTTGAGCACGGCGCTTTCTTTCAAGAATGCGTCGTGCCCGTAAATGGAGTTGATCTCGACGAAGCGCGTCAGTCCCGCCAACCGCGAGGCGAGAGCCTGCATGTCGCTGAAGGGAACCAGCTGATCTTCTCGCACGCTGATGAGCGTGGTGGGCGTCCGTACCTGTGCCGGATCGACGTGGTGTAAATCGATGGATTCGCTCAGAGTCAAAAAAGACTCGGCGCGGTATTTTTGTACATAGTCGTCGCCGCGAGCGAACAAATAGCCCTCGACGGGGAACCGGAAGCGTTCCGCATCGCGCACGGCGGGGCCACCGAAGCGCGTCGCGAATTCAACCTGGCTGCGGTAGGTTGCCATGGCCAGCGCGCGCGCCAACTTCAGGCCCGCCGGCCCGTCGCCACGGGCGATAGCCTCGCGCACGATTTGCCTCTGCACACTGCGCCACGCGGTTGATAACACTTGGGCCTTGTCGGCGGCACTCACGACGACAATACAGTCTACCGACGCCGCATGCCGTACCGCATAACTCAGCGCTACCATGCCCCCGTAAGAGGCGCCGACAATAGCGTGCAGCGATTTCAATCCTAGATGGGCCACGACATGGCGCAGCACATCGGCCTGGTCGTTCGCGCTCAAGGGAGGAAATGCGGGGCCGTCTGGCGACTCGCCGTCCGGCGTGGAGCTCCCGCCCCGCCCGCCGAGGTAATCGATGCCGAGCACGCGAAACCGAGTGGTGTCGACCCCTAAGGTTGGGCCCACGATGTCGGACCACCACCCTTCCGGCCCGACGAGATAGCGGTGCGCTGAGATTCCGCCCAATACGGCGACCACCGGCGCGTCCACGGGACCCACCATCCGGAACGCGACGCGCGGGTCGCGCAGCAGGTCACCATAATGCAGCCGCCAAGGTTCCGGCAGGATCAGCACATCGTCTACATCGGGTGCAGTTCCCCGTTGCTCAACGGGGGTTTCAGATAGTTGCGCCACCAAGTCCTCGCTCCTCCAAAGGTTGACATAACCCCTGTGAAGCGCAGCGCTCTTCGGCTAGCGACGGGCCGGGCCGTCACTCTCGCCGCCTATCTACCGGAAGAGAGCCCCCTATTCTCTGGTCAAGAGGGCTCGTTTCCGCAGGAGTTGGCACCGTTCCAACAAACCCTCGGGTTGGTTGGTGGTTGCCCCGGCTTCTAAGGGCCTTTCCCTCAGCCGGTCTAGATAAGCCTGCGAATTTTAGGGGCAGCACCGGTTCGCGTCAAGAAAAGTCCCTTCACGCGCGGTCCAGTGCGCACTCGCCGGCACCTGCCTTGAGTATTTCGCGTCAATGTATTAATGTACTAGCGCGTTAATACATTAGCCCATGAAAACCAACCGCCCCGTCACCGTCCGTCAGGAACAGCAGCATGAGCGCGCGCTGTGCACCGCCATTCTCGCTCTGCGTACTGTCGAGGAATGCCGCAGCTTCTTCCGCGACCTCTGCACGCCGGCGGAACTTCAGGCCATGGCGGACCGTTGGGCGGTGGTCGAGCTCTTGGAGCGCGGCCTACCCTACCGAGAAATCCACAAACAGACCGGCGTCAGCGTTACCACCATCGGACGTGTCGCCCGCTACCTAACCTCGGGAAATGGCGGCTATCGCGCCGTTACCGACCGGCTGAAACCCACATGAAGTACCTCGAATGCGTTTGAAAATTGCCATCCAGAAAAGCGGCCGACTCACGGACAGCTCGCTCGACCTGCTCTCGCGCTGCGGCCTCAAGTTCAGCCGGGGCAAGGACCAGCTCATGTGCTACGGAGAGAACATGCCGCTGGACGTGCTGTTCGTGCGAGACGACGACATTCCCGATCTGGTTCAAGAGGACGTCTGCGATCTCGGTCTGGTGGGCCTCAACGTGGTCGAGGAGAAGCGCCTGGCATTCCAGGCGCGCGGCCTGGCTCCGCTCTTTGACATGGTGCAGTTGCTGGATTTCGGCCGCTGCAAATTGTGCATCGCGGTACCTGACGGCTTCGAATATCGGGGCCCGGAATCCTTGCAGGGAAAACGTATTGCCACCACCTACCCGAACATTCTTGCGCGTTTTCTCGCCGAGCGAGGCATCAAAGCGGAGGTCGTTGTTCTGTCCGGCGCGGTCGAGATCGCGCCGCGCCTCGGGCGCGCGGATGTCATTTGCGATCTGGTGTCGACCGGCTCGACGCTGGCCGCCAATCACCTGCGGCAGGTTGAAGTGGTCCTGGAAAGCCAGGCGGTATTGATTCGCACCCCTGTGCCCATTCCGGAAGAGAAACAGGACTGGACCCGGCGTCTGTTGATGCGCATCGACGGCGTCGAGGCGGTTAAGGGGAGTAAGTACATCATGCTGCACGCACCGCGTTCCGCCCTGCCTGCCATCGCCAAGCTGCTGCCTGGCAGTGAAGCGCCCACGGTGATTCCCCTAGAGGGCTTGGGCGATCGCGTGGCCGTTCACGCGGTATGCCGGGAGAATGTGTTCTGGGAACTGCTCGAAGATCTGAAGAGCGCGGGCGCGAGTTCGGTATTGGTACTGCCCGTCGAAAAGATGCTGGCTTGAACGGCACGCGATCACCCATGCGCATCTTGGATTGGAATTCATCATCGACAGCCGAGCGGCGCGCGGCGCTGCAGCGCCCGGCACAACGCGATGCCAAAGGTGTCGCGGCGGCCGCGCAAAACATTATCGATACCGTCAGACAGAACGGCGACGTCGCCCTCAGAGAATTGACCGAGCGATTCGACGGTGCATCTTTGAGCGAACTACAGGTATCCGAGGCAGAATTTGCCGCGGCCGACCACGCGTTGACCGCCGCTCAGCACGCCGCCATCGACACCGCGATTGTCACGGTGCGCGCGTTTCACGCCGCGCAGGGCTCCCCCGCGCTGCGCGTCGAAACGGCACCCGGAGTCATTTGCGAACGCATTACGGTGCCCGTGCGCGCCGTCGGGCTGTACGTGCCGGCGGGTTCCGCGCCACTGCCCTCCACCGCGATTATGCTCAGCGTCCCTGCGGCCATTGCCGGTTGCCCGGTACGCGTGCTGTGTACGCCCCCTAAGCGCTGCGGCGCGGCTGACCCCGCGGTATTGGTCGCAGCGCGCAAAGCCGGCGTGACCCAGGTATTCAAGGTGGGCGGTGCGCAAGCCATTGCCGCCATGGCGTATGGCACGGCTTCCATACCGAAATGCGACAAACTGTTCGGGCCCGGCAACGCCTGGGTGACCGCCGCCAAACTGCTGGTGGCCAATGATGCCGACGGTGCGGCCGCGGACTTACCCGCAGGCGTGAGCGAAGTCCTGGTCATCGCCGATGACAGTGCGCGCGCGGACTTCGTTGCGGCGGATCTCTTGGCCCAAGCCGAGCACAGCCCGGAAGCTCAGGCCTTGCTCGTCACCAATTCCAAACCTCTGGCACAAGAGGTCGCCGAACAAATTCAACTACAAATGCAATCCTTGTCGCGCAGGGAAATACTGCGCGAGTCCGTCGCCAATCTGCGCCTCGTGGTGGTCGATTCATTGGAAAAAGCCTTCGCCGTATCCAACGACTACGCCCCCGAGCATTTGATCCTGGAAATCCGCGAGGCACGCTCTTGGCTGAGTCGCGTGAGCGCCGCCGGCGCCGTTTTTCTCGGCAGCTGGTCGCCCGAATCCATGGGCGATTATTGCAGCGGCCCCAATCACACGCTGCCGACCTACGGGTATGCCAAGGCGTACAGCGGTCTAGGGTTGGAGGATTTTCAGAAGCGCATCACCGTGCAGGAGTTGTCTCCCGCAGGGCTCAAAGGTCTCGGCCCTACGGCGCAAATATTGGCTGGTCTCGAGGGACTGGATGCCCACGCCGCGGCGGTAACCATTCGCCTCGACGCCTTGGCTCGGCAGGAGCAATCGTGAGCCCACTGCACTCGCTCGCCCGCCCGGAAATTCTCACGCTAAAGCCTTACTCACATGCGGCCTGGCTGCCCTCCTTGACGAGGCTGCACGCCAATGAAGCACCGTGGCGACCGGCCGGCGACCTCACCGAGGCAGGGCTCAATCGCTACCCAGAACCCCAGCCCGAAGCCTTGGTCCGTCGCCTGGCCGCCCTCTACGACGTTTCCGCGGAAACGCTGCTGGTGAGCCGCGGCAGCGATGAAGCCATTGATCTACTCTCGCGCATTTACCTACGCGCGGGCGAAGACGCGATGTTGCAGTTCACGCCCACCTTCGGCATGTATCAAGTCGCCGCGCGCATCCAGGGCGCTGCGGTGATCGAACTGCCGCTGGATCGCACGCGCGGCTGGGCCGTGGATGTGAACGCCCTGCTGCACACGTGGACCCCGCGCATCAAGCTCGTGTACCTCTGCTCGCCCAACAATCCCACGGGCAACTCCCTCGACGCCGGCACTGTCGAGGCCATTTGCAAGGCGTTGGACGGCAAGGCCATCGTGGTCATCGATGAGGCCTACATCGAATGGTCACGAACACCCAGCCTGACGCCGTGGCTGGCGCGTTTCCCGACCGTGGCCTTCTTGCGCACTCTATCCAAGGCGCACGCGCTGGCGGGCGCACGGGTCGGAGCGCTCATCGCTCACCCCGACCTCATTCAGTTGGCGAAACGAGTGATTCCGCCCTACTGCCTGGCGCAGTCCACCATCGAGGCAACTATTCAAGCGCTGCAGCCCGATGCGGTGGCGGCGTCGCGCAAGAAACTCGACGGTTTGCTGCTGGAGCGCGATTATCTGGCACGGCGCCTGCAAGCCTCACCATGGGTCGCCAAGGTTTGGCCCAGCGACGCCAATTTTCTACTCATCGATTGTCACGACGCGGAGCGCTTCATGCAAAACAGTATCGCGGGAGGATCCATCGTGCGTGATTTACGCAGCAATGCCGCATTGCCCAATTCCTTGCGAGTTTCCGTGGGCACCCGCACGCAGAACGATGCCTTGCTCGCCAGCGTGGGGGCGCCATGAGCGGAGAACGCGTACTATTTCTGGATCGCGACGGCACCCTCAACGAGGAAACGTCGGACGAGCAAATCGACAGCTACGAGAAAATCCGCTTCATGCCAGGCGTCATCCCTGCATTGCTGGAACTCAAGCGCGCAGGGTTCGCTTTCGTCATGGTCACGAACCAAGACGGTCTCGGCACGCCCAGCCTACCTACCGAGAAGTTCGAACCGCCGCACGAGTTCATTGTGCGCACGCTCGCCTCGCAGGGCGTCGAATTCGACGCCATATGCATCTGCCCGCACTTCAAGCATGAGAACTGCGACTGCCGCAAGCCGAGTATCGGGATGGTGCGTGAGTACCTGAGTACTCACACCATCGACAAGTCGGCCAGCTTCATGATCGGCGACCGCCTCACCGACCTCGAATTCGCCGCTAACCTAGGGATCACCGGCATTCGAGTACTGATCGACGGCACCGAAGCGGAAGCGTGGCCCGCCATTGCGCGGCGCATCCTGGGCGCGTCCCGCCGGGCGCAAGTGACGAGAAAGACCAAGGAAACCGACATCTCCATCGACCTCGACCTCTCCCGCGAGGGGCCGATCAGTGTGACTACGGGCCTGGGTTTCTTCGATCACATGTTGGAACAAATCGCCAAGCACGGTGGCTTCGCGCTGACCCTCACCTGCCGCGGCGACTTGCAAATCGACGAACACCACACCATCGAGGACTGCGCCCTCGCGCTCGGGTCGGCGCTGCGTCAGGCCTTGGGCGACAAACGCGGCATCGCCCGCTACGGTTTTCTGCTGGCCATGGACGAAGCGGAGGCCCAGGTGGCGTTGGACATCTCGGGGCGACCCTACTTCGTCTGGGAAGGAACGTTCAACCGTGAGAAAGTTGGCGACGTGCCTACCGAGTTGGTACCGCATTTTTTCAGGTCACTGGCGGAGACGCTGGGAGCAGCGCTGCACCTGACCGTTCGCGGCGAGAATTCGCACCACATGATCGAGGCCTGCTTCAAAGGAGTGGGTCGCACCTTGCGCCAGGCCATTCGCCTGGAGGGCAACGAGCTGCCCAGCACCAAAGGGGTCCTGTGACCACGCACACGCACGACGTGGTCATCGTCGCGAACGGCGGCGCGAACATCGCCTCGCTGCAATTCGCGTTGGAGCGCTTGAGCGTGCCGTCGGCACTGTCGGCGGACCCCGAGAGAATTCGCAAAGCCAGCCATGTGATTCTTCCTGGCGTGGGCGCCGCAGCCGATGCCATGCGACGGCTGCGCCACGAACACCTGCACGAGGTACTCCCGACTCTGCGCCAACCCGTGTTGGGCATTTGCTTGGGGATGCAATTGCTGTTCGAAGCCTCGGATGAGGGTCAGACGCAATGCTTGGGAATCATCCCGGGCCGCGCGCTGCGCTTCGCCGGGGCCCCGGCTCGACCCGTCCCGCACATGGGCTGGAACACGCTGAATATCGAGCGCGAATGCGCCCTGCTCCGCGGACTAGGCCCGCAGGACTATGCTTACTTCGTGCACAGCTATGCGCTGCCGGTGAGCGAGGCCACGGTGGCCAGCACCCAATACGGGGAGTCGTTCAGTGCCTGCGTGCAGTGGAACAATTTCTTCGGCGCACAATTTCACCCCGAACGATCGGCCGCGGTGGGCGCACGCCTGCTCCGCAATTTTCTCGCCATTCACTGAGGTCCGAGATACCCATGCGCCTCATTCCCGCGATTGATTTAAAAGACGGTCACTGCGTGCGCCTGCTGCGCGGCGACTTCAACGCCGAAACCCGCTATGCCGCGGACGCGGGCGCGCTGCTGGCCAAGTACCGCGACTTCGGCGCTGATTGGGTACACATTGTCGACCTGGATGGTGCCCGCGATGGCACGGCCGGCAACCGCGAACTCATCGTGGAACTGGCACAGCAAAACACCGTCATGCTGCAAGTAGGCGGTGGGCTGCGCGACACGGGCGCGGTGTCGCAGCTGCTGAACTCCGGCGTGGCGCGAGCCGTCATCGGCAGCGTCGCGGTGACTCGCATGGAACTGGTGCGTACCTGGCTTCAAGATTTCGGTCCGGACCGCATCGTACTGGCCTTCGACGTGCGCCTCGATCCACTGCGGACCCCGCGCGTCACCATCCACGGCTGGCGCGACACCTCGGAACTCACCCTCTGGGATGCCGTGGAGCAATTCGAGGACTACGAACTGAAACATGTGCTGTGCACTGACGTCAGCCGCGACGGCGCGCTGTCCGGACCCAATGTCGAACTGTATGACGAAGCCGTGCGGCGCTTTCCGCATATCGAATGGCAGGCCTCCGGCGGCATTCGCGACGTGCAAGATCTGCAGGCGCTGCAGCGAGCCGGCTCGAAAGCCGCGATCAGCGGCAAGGCATTGCTTGAAGAGCTCATCCCCATCAAGGAGTTGCAACCATTCTTGCCAAACGCATCATCCCCTGCCTAGACGTTCGCGATGGGCAAGTGGTCAAGGGCGTGCGCTTCCGCGACCATCGTGTCGTGGGCGACATTCTCGACTTGGCGGCTCGCTATCGCGATGAGGGCGCGGACGAACTCGTGTTCTACGATATATCTGCGAGTCCCGAGGGACGCTCGGTGGACAAATCCTGGGTGCAACGCGTGGCCAAGATTTTGGATATTCCCTTCTGCGTCGCCGGCGGCATTCGCTCGGTGGAGGATGCGGAGGCAGTATTGGCGTCGGGTGCCGAGAAGGTATCCATTAACTCACCCGCCTTATCTCAGCCCGACCTCATCAACGCACTCAGTGAGCGCTTCGGCGCGCAATGCGTGGTGGTGGGCATCGACAGCCAGACGGTCGATGAGGGCTTTCGAGTGCAGCAATTCACCGGGGACGTCCATCGCACCCGCGACACGGCGCGCGATACGCTAGAGTGGGTCGCCGAGGTGCAGCAACGCGGAGCGGGCGAGATTGTGCTCAATTGTATGGCCAGCGACGGCGTGCGGCGAGGCTATGACGTCGCTCAGCTCAGCGCAGTGCGCCGCATTTGCCATGTTCCCCTGGTGGCCTCCGGCGGCGCCGGCGCACCGGAGCATTTCACCGACGTATTCCAAACGGCAGGCGTGGATGCGGCGCTCGCCGCCAGCGTATTCCATTCGGGCGAAATCGCCATTCCCGCGTTGAAGCAGCGGCTGCGGGCAGACGGCATCGAGGTTCGTCCATCATGATCGATTCCAAACTACTGGACTGGGGCAAAGGGGACGGTCTGCTGCCGGCCGTGGTACAGCATGCCGACAGCGGCGCCGTGCTCATGCTGGGCTATATGAACCGCGAGGCATTGGCCGAGACCTTCTCGAGCAATCGAGTGACGTTCTGGAGCCGCAGCAAAAAGCGCCTGTGGACCAAGGGCGAAACCTCCGGCAACTTTCTCGAGCTGCGCGCCGTGGCCGTGGACTGCGATGGCGACACCCTGCTGGTCCTGGCAGAGCCCACGGGGCCGGCCTGTCATACGGGCACCCCTACCTGCTGGGGCGAAAGTCCACCGCAAGCCGCCGGCGAAAAGCTCGCCTTTTTGACCACCCTGGAAGGCGTCATACAGCAGCGCATCGCCACCAAGCCCGAGGGCAGCTACACCACCAAGCTATTAGCTGAAGGCACCCGGCGCATCGCCCAGAAGGTGGGCGAAGAAGGCCTGGAATTGGCGCTCGCTGCGGTGGTGCAATCGAATGAAGATATTGTCGGTGAGGCGGCGGATCTTTTGTACCACACCATGCTGCTCCTGCAGGTCAAACAGCTCTCGCTGGGCCAAGTGGTCGCGGAGCTGGAGCGGCGGCATAAAGCACATTGACTCGCCGCCACTCTGCGCTGTCCGCTACTGCCCAACGGTGAAATGCCCACCCAGTTCAGCCAACGTAGGAATCGAAGTTTGTGCGCCAACACGGCTCACCGCCATGGCAGCCGCAGACTGACCGAACTCAATCGCCGCCTCCAGCGACTCGCCTCGAGACAGGGCCGCGGACAGTCCACCGATGAAGGTATCGCCCGCCGCGGTGGTATCCACAGGTTTGGCGGCATGAGCCGGATAATGCCGTGCGCCGTCAGGACCCGCATGCACCACACCCCGATCGCCTAACGTCACAATGACGTCGCGGCAACCGCTCGAGCGCAGCGCCTTTGCTGCGGTCTGTGCCTGCGGGACCGTGGTTACCGGCAGGCCGCATAGCGCCTCGGCCTCGGTCTCGTTGGGAATCAGTATGCCCACTTTACTGAGGAGACTCGCGGGTAGTGCACCCGGCGCCGCGGGAGGAGCGGGATTCAATATCACTAACTTATTCATGGCAGCCGCCGTCTCGAGGACGCGTGCGACCGTTGCCAACGGAACCTCGAGCTGGCACACCACGATGTAGGCGCGCGCAATCAACCCGCGGTGCGCTTCGATGTGGTCGGGCGTCAGGCGCATGTTGCTGCCGGAAATGACAATAATACTGTTCTGACTGTCCTGCTCGCTCACGGTGATCAGAGCGACGCCTGTCGGCGTCTCGGGATAGGTGAGTATGCCGTCGCAGTCGATGCCATCGCGCAGCAACGCCTTGCGCAAGGCTGCGCCATAGGCATCGTCGCCCACACATCCCAACATCGCGACGCTCCCGCCGAGCCGGGCCGCCGCCACCGCTTGATTGGCTCCCTTGCCGCCGTACGCCGTGGTCCAACGACTGCCCATGAGCGTTTCGCCCGGCGCGGGGAATCTTGGCGTGAAGGCAATGACATCCATGTTCAGGCTGCCGACGACCAGAATGTCCGAATCCCTCATGCGCGCTTGGCTATCGGCCCCCGATCCAGACTAGATCGCCGACATCGGTCGGCTCCGTCCAAATCGCCTTACCGATACCACCCCAATCAACACCAGCGCGACCAACGCAACCCCTTGGCTCAGTTTAAAGGGCGATTCCTGCAGGGTCGGAGCCGCGGCATGCAACGCCGGGATTTTGGTGAACGCCTGAGCGATGGTGACGAACACCAGCAGGTATTCACTGGCGACGAGTCCCCCGGCATAC
>Ga0302310_10004584_pt1 | contig 10383 bp, 4 predicted proteins | sample III_Palsa_N1_2_FD_200451 | JGI IMG/M metagenome (GOLD analysis project Ga0302310, IMG submission 200451) | Peat permafrost microbial communities from Stordalen Mire near Abisko, Sweden - III_Palsa_N1_2 | ecosystem: Environmental > Terrestrial > Soil > Palsa > Peat permafrost | place: Sweden... | reverse complement strand
CATATACGTACCGGCATGGCCGAAATACAAAGTGCCATTGCGCAGCGGTTTGGAACAGATCTCTCATGGGTGCAGCGACGGACCGATGCGCCAAACAACGACGAAGTCCTGGTGAGCGCAATTTCATGGAGAACGCGGCGGCAGTCGTCTAAAAAGCTAACCGCGTCCTCTTGATCTTGCCTGCAACGATGACGATCCAGCTCTTCTGAAAGCGGTGTGCGATGTCTTCCTATACCCGTGTCAATATCTGCCGGAGGCCGTTACTGCGATGCGCGGTACTCCTGCTGAGTTGCGGCACGCTATGCTTCACGGGCTGCGTTGGAGGCACCGGTGCAGGCGCAACGGCAACCCCAGCATCGACAACCTCCACTGCTGCTGTTCCAGGGCGCAGCATGTGGTTCTGGGCAGGAAGCGCCTCCGATCAATTTTCTTCGACGGCCATCGTTGGCAACCCGGCGCTTGAGGCCCAAACCATCGCCAACCTGCAATCGTGGAATGTGACCACGCTTTACGGCAGTTACAACGCACTGATTCAATCGAATCCGGCGGCAGTACAGGCATGGAACCAGATGCTTACCGCGGCCCACATTCAGTCTTATGTTTTGTTTTCAAACACCAACAATTTTCTTCCCGAGGACTGGAACGCGGAAGAGAGTGAGGTTCTCACGAACTTCGTGAACTTCAATGCGACTGCCGCGCAGGGCGCAGCGTTCGTTGGCGTGGCCTTCGACGTCGAGCCGGATTCGTTTGCAGGAACCACGACGAGGTTGTCGTGGGATGCGGCAAGCAACGCGACCCGGCGTACATACCTGACCTACTTCCTTAACATGCTGCAATCGTCGCGTGCTCTGCTGAACGCGAACGGCCAGGGCGCCGCTCCAATGGAAACCGCGCTGGCGACTTGGTATGCAACTTTGAATGACACGATTGGATGGACGAACAGCGCCGATGTCGATCAATGGTTTGCTCTACTTGCGCAGACATGCAGCCGCGTCAGCCTGATGGCTTATGAGGTCAGCTCGCCATCACTGATCATCAGTGACGCGCAGGTGGAGGGCAGCCTGCTCGGCAGCACGCCACGCATCGCGTTGCGCTCAACGCTGGGAGTTGAGTGGACGACGCTGCCACAGTTCTGGCAAGCGCTGGAGGCTGTAGAAGCGCAGACCTCGGGATATGTGGATATTGAAGATTATGAGACTACCGCAAATTAGCGCTGACATCGCGTAGCTCCCGAGGTGAATGTTGCAATCCAGATTCTGGAAATCATGCGTTTTTCTGTCAGTCATCGGCATATTATCCATCGCTGCTAAAGGGCAGACGCCCGCCGCAGGCCATGATCGCGCTGTCTGGCTCTGGCAATCGCCGAAGAGCCCCTATGGATCGACTTCAATCCTAGGCAACGCCGGCCGGGAAGACGAAACGATCCTCAACTTGAAGAAGTGGGGAATTACGACTGTTTATGGAAGTTATTCAGACGAAGGCAATGGAAACGCCGCGGCAATACGTGGGTGGAACCGCAAACTGGCTGCGAATGGTATTGCCTCCTATCTACTTCTCTCGAATACCGACTACCTGTTCCCTGAAACGTGGCCGCGTGCCAGCGCAATTATCTCGACCAATTTTGCGATGTTCAACAGGCAGTCTGTAGCGAGCGATCGTTTTGCAGGTCTGGCTTTCGATCTCGAGCCTCATATTCTGAAGGAATCCAGCTATGGGACTGCGTGGAAACAGACGGATGCAAGCGGCCGGCGGAAGTATCTTGAAGACCTGCTGAACGTGTACGAGAGGACGCGCGAGTTATTGAATCAGAACGGGGAGAAGGACGCGCGGATCGCCATCTCCCTGCCTGTTTGGTACTCCAAATTGGACGGCAGCATCCAGTGGAGCAATACGCTTGACCGCGATCGATGGTTTACGCAACTGGCGCAGGTCTGCGACCGCGTGAGCATGATGGCGTTCGAGATCAGCGATCCAGCGGCGATCCTGCGGCGTTCGCAGGAAGAAACAGACCTGCTGCATGGGAAGGCGAGGATCGCGCTGCGAGCGAACCTCGGGAAAGAGTGGAGTTCGACTGCGGAGTTCTGGAATGGGTTGCAAAGCGTTGAAGCAGCCAGCAGGCAGAGCGTCGATATACAGGACTACGCTCTGCTCTGCGAGGATGAAAAGACAAAGAACGCTGCGAAGGCGAAATGAAATTCCCCGGGCAGTATGAGAAGCGTGTTGCTTGCCGCAAGAAGCATCCAGCGCTGCTGTACGAAATACTACCTAGGGCTTTGTGCCCAGCGTTCCGTTCTTTGCAGCAATTGAGAGCGGCGTGACCACTGGGACGGCGCCCCCAACGATCTCCGTTATCGACACGCCGGATGCTGTGCTCGCCGAGGTACCAGTATTCATCAGCCATACGTTGCCGGAAGGATCGATCTCGAGATCGAGGTCCTGCAGGAAGTCTGCCTTCTGGAAGCCACCGCCGGTGGGACATCCAATGGTTGAAGTGCAGGCAGTCGGGGCGAGTGCTGTGCCCGTCGGCGAGAGTGCGGTAAAGGTTGCGGTAGTGCCAGACCCACTGGCCGCTATTTCTGTGACACCGAAGGCTCCAACACTTGGCGACGTTCCAGTCTCCGGATAGATATTGGTAATCCACATGTTGGCGGCGCCATCGACTACGACAGCTTCGGCGCCGTTCATTCCGCCAAGGTACTGCGCACTGGCCGACACTTTGCCCGCGGCCGCGGTAGCAGCGGGCGTATATTTTTCGGCTTCCTTGAAGTTGGCCGCCGACGATCCACAGCAGATTGTTCCGCTGTAGATGTAGTTGTTGGCATCGACTGCGACGCCGGAGGAGTTTGTGGTCGAGTAAGTAGCAGCGTCAGTGTAGTTCCCTATTTCCGTCGCGGTTCCGGTATCGGAGGTGAGCACAACATTCGCCGTGGTGAAGCTGGCAGAGAATGTGCCGGCACTCGCGGCCGAGATGGTCAGCTTCTGACCGTTGAACTGTGTTCCTGAAACCGAACTAAGCCCTGAGATAGAGGTGACCTGGCCTACGGTGAAGGTATTCGTGGCGGTGAACGTGACCACATTCGAAGTTACCTGGTAGGCCGTGATGGGAGCGGTGAGCGGGTAAGCTCCGTAAAGGTACGTGGAGTTATTGGTCGCAGCCCAGATCCTGCCCAGGGAGTCGGCAGCGAGGCCGGAGAAGGTTGTGGTGCTGGTTCCGTTGAGCCCGGTGGTAACGGCGATGGGAGAGAAGGGCGTGGTCGTTGTGCCCGGATCGATTAGCTCGTAGAGCGTGCCGCCGGTAGCGTTGTTGGTGTAGAAGACGTTGCCGTTGCCATCGGCGGCGATGGTTGAGGGGCTGGCCGGCGGCGTCCATGCAATGGCGGTGGTCGCGCCGTAAGGGAGCTCTTCTATCAGCCCGGTGAGGGTGGCGTGGTTGTAGTCCGCCCACACATTTCCGGTGGTATCGATTGCGATGCTGGCACCGTAGGTCTGCGAGGTGACAATGCAGGCCAGCGGTTGGCCGACAGGGCTCAACTCACCGAAGATCGCCTTGGACGCGGAGGCATTGATGAACCACACGTTACCTGAAGCATCGATGGCTGCGTGGGCAGGGCCGGCAAAGAACGCGGCACCACCAGTGCAGGTCCCCGTCGATTTATAAGTCACCCCGATGGTCCAGTCAGTGGGCAACATGGTTAGGTCGGGTTGGAAGGGTGAGGTGGCGGTGGCCAGGCTGAAGAGGTTCGCCATATTGGTGGCGGAACCTGCCCCGCCAGCGTCGATGGGATTTGTGGCCATGTAATAAGCCGCCTGGATGGTGTCCTGCGCAGTCTGGAACGTGGCCGCAGGCTGGCTGGTTACTGTTGCTGTGGGCGGCGTAGTAGCGGCGGTGAAGAGTTGCGTGCAGGTGGCGTTGGGCGCAGTCGGGGTGTTGATGCAGGCTGCGAGGATATCCGCGATGGTTGCTATCTTGGCGCTCTCCGCCGTCGCCGTCACGGAGATTGCAGATGCCGTACCGGTGCCGGCATAAGTGACCGGCGTGGATGTGAGATTGGCTATGCTGGCGACTGCGTTGTTCAAGCCAAGGGCACCCTGGGGTTTGCCAGTTGGAACATTGGCGCCATTCGTCCCGATCGATTCCGTGCCCGGCGTTGTACCGGGATTGATGTACTGCGCAAGAGCGAAGACGGATGCGGTGGTTGACTCTTCGTCGACGATCGTAAAGCTGTTGGTACCGATTGTGCTACAGGCACCCAGGACCGCCATGAGACCGATGGCCGAGTTGGTGTCGGCAGCATCGTTCAGGTGGTTGCCGATGGTGTTGCCACCGGTGGCGATGAGGTATATCTGCGGATCGGCCGTAGTGGCGGGGCAAGCCCAGGTTGTGCCGGAGCCGCTGGAGGGACCGTTGGTGGCACTTTTTGTGAAGATGAAGTTGCCGGTAACGTCGGCTGAAGTCGTTGTCGCAAGCAGCGTCGAGGCCGAGCCGTAGCCGGTGGTTCCGGCCGCATAAAGCTTCACGGTGGAGAAGGCCACGGGTTGCTGACCGCCATGCACCGCTCCGCCAATAACGGCCGCGGAACCGAAGGTGTTGATACTGGGGCCGGAGGACTCCGTGTTCGCACAGCCGACCGACACGCTCAATACCGCGGCCAGCAGAACAGCGACAAATGCTCTTCCGGCGTTGAACTCGATATGTTGTTTGTCGAGATACATTTTTTGGACCTCTAGAGACGATGCAATGCTTATGGTGCTGATCCCTGCGGCTAGAAGATGATCTTTGCGCCTAGTTGAATGCGACGTGGTTCGCGAACGGCTGACACCTCGCCGAACGCCTGGCCCGCTGTGGAATCCTCCGTTGCAGTGAACATCGTCGCCGGATTCGTGTGGTTGAACGCGTTGAAGCTCTCGACGCGAATCTGTCCGCTCCAGCGGTCTGTAAAGAGGAGATTGCGGAAGAGCGAAATATCCCACTGCTGAAAGCCAGGGCCGACTAATGAGGTTGACGGAGCATCGCCAACCCTGACCTGGCCCTTGGGAACTTCAGCATAGGCGGCCGTGTTGAACCACTCGCGGAGTGTGTGGGGCGCGTTGACGTTGGGATTGGAGATTCTATCGGGCCGCAAGGAGACAGTACTGCTTGATCCCAGCACCCCGAGACCAGCCGGATCCAGACCCGAGCCGGAGGTGATCTGGGTCGCTAGCCCAGCATCGAAACTGGTCGTTCCGCTCAGCTCCCAGCCGTGCAGCGTCGCATGGGTAAAGCCTTTGCTGGCGGCAAAGAACGGCATCCTGTAGATGTAGCTCAAAACGAGTATCTGGCTGCGGTTGAAAGGCGCGACAGCATACTCCTCATGGAGGTTGTAACCGTCCTGCGGTGCGTTGTTGCGGTCGGTGCCGGCGTCAGTCAATGTCTTCTGCCATGTATACGCCAGGCGCAGGATCGAGCCGCCTGCCAGCCGTTTCTGCGCGGAGACCTGCAACGAGCTGTAGTTCGAACCAAACCAATTCTCTACGTTGTTGATTGCGGTATAGCCGCGATAGGGTCGCAGCGCGTTGACGGCCATGGCCGTGGAGCTGGTCGTAAGCGGAACGTTGGGGCTCATGGTGCCGGCTGCGACAGCTTCACCCGGATGCAGCGTGTTAATGTCGACAATGCCGATGAGGTGAGTGGCCTTGGCGCCGTAGTAGCCGACATCCAGCAGCCCCGATCCACCGAGCGCCCGCTGCACATCGAAACTGTACATCTGGGTGTACGGAACCGTGGCAGGAAGCGGGGTCCCGCGTAAGGCCTGGAGGGAGGTTGCCGCGATGCCCGCGGAGGGATTGGCAAAGGTCGTGTTGTTGACGCTGAGATTGTTCAGGTACGGAGGGTTGGTGAAGATGTTGTTCTCGTAGATGCCAACCAGCGTGGAGTCGAACGCGATCCCGTAACCGCCGCGCAGAGCGAGCTTGCCGTGATGGAACGGGTCCCACGAAAAACCGACTCGAGGGGCGAAGCGACCACCGTATTCGTTGGAGACTTTGCTGCCATAGGGTGAGGTCGCGTTGTTGACGATGATGCCATTGAGCGGGTTACCGGTCCCGGGGATGAACGTGGCGCCATTGGTTGCGAGGGTAGGAGCGTTTGCCGGGACATACAAGGCGGGATCGAAGTTGGAGAGCATATCGCGGTCGTCGTACGGCAGACGATAGAGCGAGTAGCGGACACCCGCGTTGATGGTGAGGTTGCTCAACCAGCGGAAGTCGTCCTGGATGTAATACTCCGACTCGTTCTGGCGAATATCGGGGGTGAGATCCAGCGAAGTTTGCGCGAAGCTGGCATGAGTGCCAAGTAGAAAGTTCGCCCAACCCTGCTCCGCCCCGGTTGCTCCTCCGGCAGGGGTGGTGGTCGGGTTGAAGGTAAAGGAGCCGGCGTTGGTGCTCGCGTTGTTCTCGGTCTTTTGGTAGTAGTTGTAGGTCGCGCCGATCTTGATCGTGTGACGCCCGGCGACCAGCGTGGCATCGTCGAAGAAGTTGTAGTTCCGGCTGCGGTCGTCATACACACCAAAACCTTTAGCTCCGCTGAGACCCTCGATCGATACATAGGGCACATTGCCCAGTGTGCTTTGAAACGGCAGATTGACGTTAACGTCCGTGGCGTTCGATTTGGCAAGAAGCCCGATGGGTGTGCTGAAATGCCGACCAGTCGTAAACGCGAAGGCAACCTCGTTAAGCAAAGAGGGCCGAATCACCGACGTAAGACGCAACATCGCATTGGCGCCCGGGGATTGGGTCTGCGTGGTGGCAACGTCAGGAATCAGTGCATTCACCTGGTAGCCATAAGGCTCCACGGTGTTGGCCGTGTCCAGAATGTAGCGGCCAGTGATGGTATTCCGCGAATTCAACACGTGGTCGATGCGGACAAACTCCTGACGGAGGTTATAGACCGCTCTGCTCGTACTGACCAGCACATAGTTGTTGCTGGCGCTGCTTGCCGGAATACCGTTGTACACATCCTTCACATAAGCCGCGGCAACAGGATCGAAGGTTGTGATCTGGCTGGCGGTGGTCTTACAGATCGTCCCATTCGCATCGACATAAGCAACGCAGACAGGATGCTGGAAGACGCCGGTCTTCATCGCAGCAGTCGGCGCAAGCCCGGACTCTGTGGGGTAGTCAATGATGCGATGGAACTCTTCAGAGAAGAAGAAGAAGGTCTTATCGCGGGCCACGTTGTAATGGTGAGGGATGAAAACCGGTCCGCCGAGAGTGTAGCCGAAGTCGTTGTAGCGGTATGGAGGCCGCGCGACCCCTTGAAAGTTGTTAAGGGCATTGTTCGCATCGAGGATGTTGTTGCGAAAGAATTCATAGGCCACGCCGTGGAAGACGCTATCCCCTGAACGCGTGATGATGTTGATCTGCGAGGACGCATTGCGGCCGAACTGTGCGCTATAGACTCCGCGAACGACGATGAACTCTTGTACCGCATCCACGCTGGGAGTATTGATGAGCGTGGTATTCGCACCGCGGTCCAGGTTATCGGAACCGTCGAGAAGGAAGCTGTTGCTGGAGACGCGGCCGCCATTCAGAGAAAATGTAAGAGAGTTGACCCCGCCGGTCGGGTTGACTGCGCCGATGGTAAGCGAATCGCTCGATGAGGTATTCGTAACACCCGGCAAAATGTTGAGCAAGCCGAGGAAGTTGCGGTTGTTGATGGACAGTTCACGAATCTCTGTACCGGAGATCAGTTCGTCGGATTCCGCGGTCTGCGACTGCACCTGGAGAGCATCGGCGTTGACGGTGACCTGGTCCGCGGCCTCCCCGGGCTTCAGGACAAGCGACAGGCTTACCCGGTCATCGGCATGAAGGTCAATACCAGTTTGGTTGAGCGACTTGAAGCCGGCGCTGGCTACCAGGACAGAGTAATGCCCAACCGGAAGCAGGGTCGCGACGAACTCACCACGAGCATCCGAGACTACGCTGCGGACCAGAAGCCTTTTATCGCTATCGGTCACGGATATGTGAGCGCCGGGGATGACTCCACCATGGCCATCCGTGACCAGGCCGACCAGCGTAGCCGTAACCTCTTGGGAATGAGCGTATCCAGAGAAGGCCAGAATGCAGGACAGGATGAAAATCCTGAAGCCGAGGCGGTATGGCGATTCGGCTTCTGACATAGAGACAGGTTCCAGGCGGAAATTTAGATACGTATACGTGTAGTTACTGATATATCAGACGGCCGGACAGCCGTCAACCCTCCTGAAACGGATTCAGGGGGGCGGTGACGGGGCGTGTGAGCTTTGGAATCAACCAAGGCACGCTCTTGGTTGTGCGGGTTACGGCAAGGGATACGGGGCAGTCACATTGACGGTATAAGTCACGGTGTGGCTTACACCTGTGGTGTCCGAGAAGATGACATTTACCGTGGATGCGCCGGTGGGTGTGACATAGGTACCGGTGTAATTCGTGCCGTTGCATCCACTCAATACCATCAGTCCGCCGCCTAAGGTTACAGCCAGCAGGACCACCGACAACAAAGGTATTCCGTGGAAACGCTGCTTGCGCCGCCGCATCCACAGAAGCGCGAACGCAGCCAGCGGCCAGAGGAGTATCCGGGCGGCATAGACTTCGGCGGCTGCTCCGGCTCCCCTACGAACAGGAGTAAGCGAAGCCAGCGGCGACTGCACATTGGTGTAGATGTATGTGTCAAAGGTCTGTGCCGTTGTGCCGCTGAGACTAATCGAGACCGGGGAAAAGCGGCAGTTACTGTTGAGCGGCAGTCCTGTGCAGGTCGCCGACACCGTACCCGCGTAGTTGAAGAGTGGCGTGATATTGACCCCAAGGGTAAGCACACCGCCTTGCGGGACGCTGTCCGTAAGGCTGCCGGGAACAACGGTGTAGTTAGGCTGCGGGTTGATCACCGCGCAGGGTGAGGCGGCGAAGTTTGAATCGCCGTTGTAGCAGGCACTGAAGGTGTAGCTGGCGTAGACGGTCGTCTGCGTGGTGAATATGGCTATGCCGCTGGCGTTCACCGTCCCCGTACCGATCAGCAGCGTTCCGGAGTAGAAGCTGACCGTACCGGTCTCGCCGGTGGCAGTGGTGGAGGTCACCGTCCCGGTGAAGGTGAGAGTCGGGGCTGCGCCCTGCTGGCCGACGCTGAGGGTTGCGACGGTTGCCGTGACCGCCTTCAGCACTGTGAAGGAGAGCGAGCTGCTGCTGCTGGCATAGTAGACGTCGCCACTGTAGCTGGCCGAGATGACATGGATGCCGACCGCCGGGTTGAGTGTAATGGTGATGATCCCGCTGGCTGGGAGTGTGACCGTTGTCAGCTTTCCATCGACCGTGTACTTCACGGTGCCGGTAGGCGCCGCGCCGACGTTGCTGGCCGGAGTGATGGTGATGGTGGCCGTCACCTGCTGCGCGTAGTTGATCGTCGGGGTAGTGGGTTGGGTGATCGCTATGACGGTGCTGGTCGAGACCAGGAGGACACCAGTGCCGGTGAGCAGCGCGCCTGAGGTTGCCACATTGGCCGCGTTCGTGACCAGGGAGACTGTCTCGGAGAAGTTGCCCTTGGCGGTGGGCAGGAAGGTCGCGGTCAAGCCGCAGGCACTCCCGGACGCAATAGCGGCGGTCAGGCTGCATCCATTGCTGGTGGCCGAGGTGACGGAAAAGACGGAGGTGTTCCCAGTAGCGGTAGTGAGCTGGGCCCCATTGAAGGAGAGCGGCGAATTCCCTGTGTTGGTCACATTCAACGATGCCGAGTTACTGGTGTTCAGGTTGGTATTCGGGAAGCTGGTAGTGGGCAGCGCACGGTTGGCATAGAGCGCGCCCGGTTCCCCCGAATCGGCTACGTAGAGGCTGCCGTTGCTGTCTACGGCCACACCCAGAGGCGTAATCAATCCGGTGAGAAGCTGGTTGCCGTTTACGCTACCCGGCGCAAACTCTACGACGCTCAGGCTGGCTGAGTCCGCAATATAGAGATCGCCTGCGGCATCAACGGCCACTGCGGTGGGAGTGATCGTCGTGGTGCCAAGATTGATGACCGTCTGCTCGCTTGAAACAGGCAGCTCGACGACCCGGTTGTTGCCGCTGTCGACGGCGAAGAGGTCATCGTTGGCGTCGATGGCGATCTTGGTCGGGCTGGAGAGGCCTGTGAGGTTGACGGCTATCTGGCCGCCGTTCGGGGTCAGTTCCACCACGCGATTGTGGCCGGTGTCCGCGACGAAGACATCGCCCTGATTGTCGACTGCCACGCCCTGCGGTGCGCTCAAGCCTGTACCCAGCGATGTCACCGTCCCGCCCGCGGCACTGGTCTTCGCAATGCGATTGTTGCCCGTATCGGCCACATACACGTTACCTGCGCCGTCCACGGCCACCTGTGCGGGCTTGCTCAGGCCGGATGCG
>Ga0302310_10004577_pt1 | contig 10390 bp, 8 predicted proteins | sample III_Palsa_N1_2_FD_200451 | JGI IMG/M metagenome (GOLD analysis project Ga0302310, IMG submission 200451) | Peat permafrost microbial communities from Stordalen Mire near Abisko, Sweden - III_Palsa_N1_2 | ecosystem: Environmental > Terrestrial > Soil > Palsa > Peat permafrost | place: Sweden... | reverse complement strand
TGCTGCTGGCCGAACTCGGCTTTGCCTACGGCGGCTGGCGGGTTTCGGACGCGGCGCCGACGCTGCTGGCCTCGGCCACGCCGGCCGGCATGACCAATACCGCCGCACTCGGGCAGGTGCTCTACACCGACTACGTACTGCTGTTTCAGCTCGCCGGGGTGATCCTGCTGGTGGCGATGATCGGCGCGATCGTGCTGACACTGCGGGATAAGAAGACCAGCCGCAAACAGAACATCCAGAAGCAGATCAGCCGCACGGTCGAGGATACGCTGGTGATGGTTCCGGTGGCGCTCGGTCAGGGCGTCGGCGTTACGGGGATCAAGCGGCCGCTGCCGCCGAAGGTGAAGGCTGGCCACGACGACCACGGCCACGGGCACGATGAGGACGACCACGGCCACGGGCACGATGAGGACGACCACGGCCACGATTCGGCCGACCACACCCACGACGAGCCCGCCCACGCGGCGCACGAGGATCACTGAAATGGTCGTAAGCCTCGGTCATTATCTCGCCGTCAGCGCCATGCTGCTGGTGCTCGGCGTGTTCGGCATCTTCCTCAACCGCAAGAACGTGATCGTCATCTTCATGTCGATCGAGCTGATCCTGCTCGCGGTCAATCTCAATCTGGTGGCGTTCTCCGCGTCGCTCGGCGATCTCGCCGGCCAGGTGTTCGCGATGTTCGTGCTGACCGTCGCGGCGGCCGAGGCCGCGATCGGGCTCGCTATTCTGGTGATCTATTTCCGCAACCGCGGCTCGATCCAGGTCGAAGACGTCAATCTGATGAAGGGCTGAGATGATCTACGCTGTTGCCATATTTGCCCCGCTGCTGGGCTCGATCATCGCGGGCTTCCTCGGCCGGGTGATCGGCGACCGCGCCTCGCAGGTAGCGACCGTCGGGCTAATGGTGGTGGCCGCCATCGCCGGCGATACCTCGTATTACCAACTGGTCGCCGGCGGCGCACCGGTGGGGGTGGTGAACGTCGGGGATTGGATCACCGTGGGTGACCTGCACGCCCCCTGGGCGCTGCGGTTCGATACGCTGTCGGTCACCATGGTGGCGATGGTGACCACCGTCTCGACCCTGATCCATCTCTATTCGGTCGGCTACATGAGCCACGACAGCAGCATTCCGCGCTTCATGAGCTATCTGTCGTTCTTTACCTTCGCGATGCTGATGCTGGTGACCGCGAACAATCTAGTGCAGCTGTTCTTCGGCTGGGAAGGCGTCGGCGTGGCGAGCTACCTGCTGATCGGCTTCTGGTACTACAAGCCCTCGGCGTGCGCCGCGGCGATCAAGGCGTTCATCGTGAACCGGGTCGGCGATCTGTTCTTCGCCACCGGCATCGCGCTCACCTTCTTCCTGTTCAACACGGTCGAGTTCGACGGCATCTTCGGCGCGATCCAAGACCATATGAACGCGACCTATCACCTGTTCGGCGGCAACTTCCGCGCCTACGAGGTGATCGGCGTGCTGCTGTTCCTCGGTGCGATGGGCAAGTCGGCGCAGATCTTTCTGCACACCTGGCTGCCCGACGCGATGGAAGGCCCGACCCCGGTCTCGGCGCTGATCCATGCCGCGACCATGGTGACGGCCGGCGTGTTCCTGATGGCGCGGATGTCGCCGCTGATGGAATGGGCGCCACACGCGCTGCAGTTCGTCACTCTGATCGGCGCCACCACCGCGCTGTTCGCCGCCACCGTCGGCTGCGTGCAGAACGACATCAAGCGCATCATCGCCTATTCGACCTGTTCACAGCTGGGCTACATGTTCATGGCCGCCGGCGTCGGGGCCTATCAGGCGAGCGTGTTCCATTTGATCACCCACGCGTTCTTCAAGGCGCTGCTGTTCCTGTCGGCGGGCTCGGTGATCCATGCGATGTCCGACGAGCAGGACATTCGCAAGATGGGCGGGCTGTTCGGCAAGATCCCCTTCACCGGCACGGTGATGTGGATCGGCAGCCTGGCGCTGGCGGGGATCTGGCCCTTCGCCGGCTATTACTCCAAGGACGCGATCATCGAGGCGGTCTATGCCGCGCACACCAGCTTGGGCAACTACGGGTTTTTCTGTGGCTGTGCCGCGGCGTTCCTGACCGCGTTCTATAGCTGGCGGCTGCTGATCCTGACCTTCCATGGCCGCTCGCGGGCCGATCATCACACCTGGGAACACGTCCACGAGAGCCCGGCAGTGATGACCATACCGCTCGCGCTGCTCGCGCTCGGCGCGCTGCTCGCGGGTATCCTCCTGCACAGCATGTTCATCGGCGAGTTCCGCGATGCCTATTGGGGCGCTTCGATCTTCAACGGCCCGAACAACCATATCCTCGCGACGCTGGAGGACCGCCCGGCCCTGATCGGCATGCTGCCGACCTTGCTTGGCGTGTCGGGGATCGCGCTGGCGTTCGTGATGTATATGTTCGTGCCGTCGCTGCCCGGGTTGCTAGCGACCACTTTCCGGCCAATCTATCTGTTCCTGCTCAACAAATGGTATTTCGACGAGCTCTATGACGCGATCTTCGTCAAGCCCACGCTATGGCTGGCGCGGGTGCTGTGGAAGGTGGGCGACGCCGAGATCATCGACGGCGTGCCGAACGGGCTCGCTGCCCTCACCAGCCGCGGTTCGGCGATCATGGTGAAGTTGCAGACCGGCTCGATCGCGGTCTACGCCTTCACCATGCTGATCGGCGTGGTCATCCTGTTCAGCGTGGTGCTCGTCAGCCTCTTCGTTGTGGTCGGTAAATGATGTCAGAGCTTGGTTTTCCCCTGCTATCGCTGCTGACCTTTCTGCCTCTGGCGGGCGGGCTGGTGATCATCTTGCTGCGCGGCGACGAGGCGCAGGTTGCCTCGGCCGCGCGCTGGACCGCGCTGTGGACCAGCCTGATCGTGTTCGCGCTCAGTCTGATCCTGTGGGTCAAGTTCGATCAGACCAGCTCCGGCTTCCAGTTCGTCGAATACATCCCCTGGCTCACCCAGTACGACACCGGCTACCGCATGGGCGTCGACGGGATCTCGGTGCTGTTCGTGCTGCTGTCGACAGCGCTGACGCCGATCTGCGTGCTGGCGAGCTGGGAGGCGATCAAGACCCGGGTGCGGGAATACATGCTGGCCTTCCTGGTGCTGGAAACCATGATGGTCGGCATGTTCTGCGCGCTCGATTTCATCGTGTTCTACATGTTCTTCGAGGGCGTGCTGCTGCCGATGTTCTTGATCATCGGCATCTGGGGCGGACCGCGGCGAGTCTACGCCACCATCAAGTTCTTCCTCTTCACACTGCTGGGTTCGGTGCTGATGCTGCTGGCGCTGCTCGCGGTGTGGCACTACGCCGGCACCACCGACATCACCAAGCTGCTGCGGACCAACTTCCCGGTGGCGATGCAGACCTGGCTGTTCCTGGCCTTCCTCGCCTCATTCGCGGTCAAGGTGCCGATGTGGCCGGTGCACACCTGGCTGCCCGACGCGCACGTCGAGGCGCCGACCGCGGGATCGGTCATTCTGGCGGGCGTGCTGCTGAAGATGGGGGCTTACGGGTTCCTGCGTTTCTCGATCCCGATGCTGCCGGAGGCGTCGCAGGCGTTCGCGCCGTTCATGTTCGCGCTGGGCGTGATCGCGGTGATCTATACCTCCTACGTCGCGCTGGCCCAGGAGGACATGAAGAAGCTGATCGCCTACTCGTCGGTCGCGCACATGGGCGTGGTGATGATCGGCATGTTCACCTTCAACGTGCAGGGCACCGAGGGCGCGTTGTTCCAGATGCTGAGCCACGGCGTGGTTTCGGGCGCCTTGTTCCTTTGCGTCGGCGTGGTCTACGACCGGATCCATTCGCGTGACATCGCGCGCTACGGCGGCCTGGCCGAGCGGATGCCGGCCTACGCCACGTTGTTCATGCTGTTCACCCTGGCCTCGGTCGGATTGCCCGGCACCTCGGGTTTTGTCGGCGAGTTCCTGGTCATCGTCGGCGCGATGCAGGTCAACTTCTGGGTCTCGATCCTGGGCGCGCTCGGGATGATCCTGGGCGCGGCCTATATGCTCTATCTCTACCGCCGGGTGATCTTCGGCAAGCTCACCAAGCCGGATCTGAAGTCAATCCTCGACCTCAGCCCGCGGGAGCTTGCGACCTTTGTGCCGCTGGCGGTGCTGACGCTGTGGATGGGGGTCTATCCTGCCAGCTTCACCCACTTCTTCGATGCGTCGGTCAATGCGATGGTTTCCAACCACACCGCGGCGCTGGCGAACCACTCCACCTACGCCCAAGCCACTGAAATCGGGACGTTGCACTGATGAACTGGGAAATCGCACTACCCGAGCTCGTGCTGACCTGCTGCGGGATGGCGGTGTTGATCATCGGCGTGCTGATGAAGAAGCAATCGAGCGCGATGATCTGCTCGATGCTGGTGCTGGGGGCATTTCTGGTCACCGCCATCCTGGTTTTGGCGGCGGCGCAGAACTCCGGCTACAATGGGCTGTTCACGCTCGATCCGCTGGCGGTGTTCGTGAAGATTCTCATTTTGGCGGCGGCGTCGCTGGTCGTGATCTTGTCGCTGGAATATAACGAACATCGCGGCTTCGCCCGGTTCGAATTTCCGGTGCTGATCCTGCTCTCGGTGGTCGGGATGATGGTGATGGCGTCGGCCACCAACATGATGACCACCTATCTCGGAGTTGAGCTGTCGTCGCTGCCGATCTATGTGCTGGCGGCGTTCGCGCGCGATGACGTGCGGTCGTCGGAAGCCGGGCTGAAGTATTTCGTGCTCGGCGCGCTGGCTTCGGGGCTGCTGCTCTACGGCATGTCGCTGGTCTATGGCTTCTCCGGCTCGCTCGATTTTGGGTCGCTGCGGACCGCGTTCACCGGCGAGGCCTCGGCGCCAATCGGGTCGGTGGTGGGCGTGGTGTTCATCGTCGCGGGTCTCGCCTTCAAGGTTTCGGCGGCGCCGTTCCATATGTGGACGCCGGATGTGTATGAGGGCGCGCCGACGCCGGTGACCAGCCTGATGGCAACCGCGCCGAAGGTAGCGGCGCTGGCAGTGTTTCTGCGCATCTTAACCTCGCCGTTCGGACATCTGATGCTGCAATGGCAGCAGCTGATCGTGCTGCTTTCGATCGTTTCGATGGTCTGGGGTGCGCTGGCCGCGATCGGCCAATGGAACATCAAGCGACTGATGGCCTACAGCTCGATCGGCCACATGGGCTATGCGCTGATCGGCCTGGCGACCGGAACCGAGGCCGGGGTGCGCGGCGTGCTGGTCTACCTCGCGAGCTACATCTTCACCGCGGCGGGGACCTTCGCCTGCATCGTGGCGATGCGCCGCAAGGGTCGCGCAGTGGAAAAGATCTCCGATCTCAAGGGCTTGGGACGGAACGACCCGATGCTGGCGCTGATGCTGGCGTTCTTCATGTTCTCGATGGCCGGCGTGCCGCCGTTCTCGGGTTTCATCGGCAAAGTCTATATCTTCCTGGCGGCCGTGCAGTCGGGGATGTGGGCGCTCGCGGTGATCGGCGTGGTGACCAGCGTGGTCTCGGCGTTCTACTATCTGTGGGTGCTGAAGCAGGTCTATTTCGACCCGGCCGAAGGAGAATTCGATCCGCGGCCGCCGTCGGTGTCGTTTGTCGCGGGCTTAGGCGGATTGATCACGCTGGCGTTCTTTCTGTTCGCGGCGCCGGTGGTGAATGCGGCGGACGCGGCGGCGAAGGCGCTGTTTGGGTAGGAAGCAAGCAAGCCTTCTTTTCTTGAAAGAAAAGCAGCAAAAGAACTTTGTCAGTTTTGGTTCGAGGCCAAATTGGTAAAGTTTTTTTGCTTCTTTTTGTTCACAAAAAGAAGACTTCACTAAACTTCCCTGTGACGACTCGTGCGAGATTCTGATTGATTACCAATCCGCCATCTAAGGACAATTTTTGCATGAGCAATGCCGGCAATGAACAGGTGGCTGCGAGGGGCAGCGGTGCCGTAGGGTTCAACCCCACTACCGGCGTCGGCGTTCCTTGGCGCCTTGAAGTTCATACCGAGCTCGATTCGACCTCAGACGAGCTGGTCCGGCTCGCGATGAGCCTTGATATCGATCCCGACGGAAGGGAAGGCGATTGCCTGGCGGTGATGGCGTTGCGCCAGACCAAGGGCCGCGGCCAGTTCGGCCGGATCTGGCAGGCGCCCGAGGGTAACCTTAATCTCTCGCTGATTCTGCGGCCGAGCACGGCACTGCGCGACGCGCCGCAATGGTCGCTCGCCACGGGCGTGGCGGTGACCGAGGCGCTGCGGGATTTGGTTCCCGACTTGCGGCTGAAGTATCCCAACGACCTGATGCTGAACGGCAGCAAGCTCGGCGGCATCCTGGTGGAATCCACCGCGGTGCAGGGTGAGCTCGCGTGGCTGGTGATCGGCATCGGCATCAATGTTGCCGCCGCACCCTACCTGCCCGAGCGGCCGACGATCGCGCTCGCGGAACGCGGCATTACGATCGCGCCGGAAAAGCTCGCGTGGCAGATCCTGTTCCGGATCGGCGCCTGGCGCGCGATCATCGAGGACAAGGGATTTGCACCGGTCCGTGCTGCCTGGCGCCTGCTGGCGGTTGATCCGGAGCGGGCGGAGACCCATTTACGGCAGTGGGAGAAGGCATGAATGCGGCTGGTCATCGACGCGGGCAACACCAACATCGTTTTTGCGGTGCGAGACCCCGCGGGATGGCGCGGCGTGTGGCGGATCGCAACCGCGGCGCAGCGGACCTCGGATGAGTATGCGGTGTGGCTGTTCGCGCTGTTTCAGCACGCGGGGATTGGCAAAAGTGACGTTAACGCCGCGGTGATCGGAACGGTGGTACCGGCGGCGCTGTACCATTTGCGGCGGCTGGTGCGGGAATGGTTCGAGGTGGAACCGCTGATCGCCCATTCCCGGCTGGACTGGGGCTTCGCGATCAAGGTCGACAATCCCGAGGAAGTCGGCGCCGACCGGCTGCTGAATGGGTTGGCGGCGCACCAAAAGTACGGCGGACCGTTGGTGGTGATCGATTTCGGCACCGCGACCACCTTTGACGTGGTGGATGGCGAAGGGAATTATCTCGGCGGGGCGATCGCTCCCGGGATCAGCCTTTCGATCGAGGCGCTGCACCAGGCGGCGGCGCGGCTGCCGCGGATCGGCATTGGCCGGCCGCACCGGGTGATCGGCAAGGGCACCGTGGGCGCGATGCAGTCCGGGGTCTACTGGGGCTACGTCGGACTGATCGAAGGGTTGGTGGCCCGGATCAGGGGCGAATACGGCGGCCCGATGAAGATTATCGGCACCGGCGGACTGGCGCCGCTGTTTGCCGAAGCCACCGGCGTGATCGAGCGGATTGACTCCGATCTCACGCTGGATGGGCTGGTGCTATTGGCGGAACGAAATCAGGCTCCGGTATTACCGCGTGAGCGTTTGAGTGTGATTGAAAGCGAATAAATGACGGAAGAAAAATCGGATCTGGCGTTTCTGCCCTTGGGCGGAACGGGCGAGATCGGCATGAATCTCAACCTCTACCGGTTGGATGGCAAGTGGCTGGCGGTGGATTGCGGCATCGGCTTCGGCGGCGCGGAGCTGCCGGAAGTCGATATCATGGTGCCGGACCCGGGGTTTATCGCGGAACGGCGGGCCGATCTGGTCGGGTTGGTGATCACCCACGCGCATGAGGATCATATCGGTGCGGTGGCGTGGCTGTGGCAGCAGTTGCGCTGCCAGTTGGTCTGCACGCCGTTTGCGGCGGCGGTGCTGCGGCGCAAGCTCGGCGAGCATAATCTGCTTGGGCAGGTAAAGATCAACGTCGTGCCGCCGGGAGCCTCGTTCAAGATCGGCTCGTTCGATCTGCGCTTCTTGCCGATGACGCATTCGGTGCCGGAATCCCAGGCGCTGGTGCTGCGAACGCGCTACGGCAACATCTTGCACACCGGCGATTGGAAGCTCGACCCCGGGCCGATGGTCGGGCCGCTGTCGGATGAGGCGTCGCTGGCGGCGCTGGGGCGCGAGGGCGTGCTGGCGATGGTGTGCGACAGCACCAACGCGCTGGTGGATGGGCACTCGGGCTCGGAAGCCACCGTGCGTCAGGAACTGGCGACGCTGGTGAAGACCATCAAGGGCCGGATCGCGGTGACCTGCTTTGCGAGCAACGTGGCGCGGGTGGAAAGCATCGCGCTGGCGGGGTTGGCAGCGGGGCGATCGGTGGCACTGGTCGGGCGGTCTTTGCGGAATATGGATGCGGCGGCGCGGGAGTGCGGCTACTTCAAGACGCTGCCCCCGTTCTTGAGTGAAGACGCGGCCGAGGAGATGGCCGACAATCAGATCCTGATGATCACCACCGGCAGCCAGGGTGAGCCGCGTTCCGCGCTGGCGCGGATCGCGGCGGATACTCATCCGGCGATAGCGCTGGGCGAGGGCGACACGGTGATCTTCTCAAGCCGGGTGATCCCGGGGAACGAGCGGGCGATCCATGCGGTGCAGGATAATCTGGTGCGGCGTGGGGTCGATCTGATCTCGGCCGATCAATATCCGGTGCATTGCTCAGGCCATCCGGCGCGGGAGGAATTGCGCAAGCTGTATGACCTGGTGAAGCCGAAATATTCGGTGCCTACCCACGGCGAGTGGCGGCATCTGCAGGCGCACGCCGACCTCGCGCGCGAGTGCGGCGCGGCGCCGCTGCTGCTGGAGGACGGCGACATCCTGCGGCTGGCGCCCGGGGTGGTGGAGGTGGTGGATAGCGCCCCGGTCGGCAGGCTGGTGGTGGACGGCGACCGGCTGCTGCCGCTGAAGGGCGGCGTGATGGCGGCGCGACGGCGCATCCTGTTCAACGGCGTGGTGGTGGCGAGTATCGCGGTGGATCAGGCCGGGCAGGTGAGGGGGGTGCCGAAGATCAGCGCTCCCGGGCTGTTCGAGAACGAGGACGCGGAAGCCGAGCGAGTGGCGCGGGATTTCCTGGTGGGGGTGGAACAGATTTCGCCCGCGATCGTGCGGGATGATGCGCTGTTTGCGGAGGCGGCCCGAGCGGTGCTGCGGCGCGCGCTGGGGAAGAAATTGCAGAAGCGGCCGATGGTGGAGCTGCATTTGATCAGGGTTTAGAGTCTTATTGATAGAAGTTTTTTGCTTCTTTTTTACAAAAAAGAAGACTGCTGTTTTTCCTTAGGAAGGCTAAGGGAAGAGTCTTCTTTTTGTGAACAAAAAGAAGCAAAAAAACTTTGTCAATTTGTGGGATCGCGGGCCGGTGCGCCTCCATCCCGTGGTCGCTTCTCGGCTGCGGACAGCTTGGATTGCGGGAGCGTCTTGTGCCCCATAGAATAGCGGCAACACGGAGAACCCAACATGCGAGATGCTGTTAAGGCCGCTCTGAACAGAAATAAGGCTCCATAGCTTAACGAGATTTGGGCCATCGGAGCAGCCCAAGCGCGATGAAACATGGGCTGAGTTGAGCGGGTAGTGATGACTGATTTCAAACTGCCCTGTTGTCTTTGAGCGGACGTCTTTGACATCGACGCATTCTGGTGTGTATGATGCGCACAATGAAAAGCGCGGACCTCATCCGAGACTTAAGGTCGGCGGGGTGGTACTTGGATCGTGTCCGTGGCTCGCATCATGTGTTCAAGCATCCCGATCGGCCCGGCCACATCGTGGTGCCGCACCCGAAGACGGACCTTGGCGTTGGGCTGGTCGCGGCAATTCGCAAGCAGGCGGGCCTATAGGAGAAAAAGATCATGCGTTACCCGATTGCGATTGAGACCGGGACCGAAAGCACGGCCTTTGGAGTGGTGGTTCCCGATCTGCCCGGTTGCTTTTCGGCCGGTGACAATTTGGACGAAGCTTTGGCCGGAGCCGAGGAAGCCGCGGCGGCCTGGATCGATGCCGTGCTTGATGCCGGCGAAGCCATTCCTGGACCGAGCAGTTTGGAGGCGCTGCGCCAAAATCCGGATTATGCCGGGTGGAGTTTTGGTGTGATCAGCGTGGATCCGGCTTTGCTCGACGACACCATCGAGCGGGTGAACATCACCTTGCCGCGGCGGGTGTTGAAGCGGCTGGATGCCATGGCGAGGGCTGCGGGCGAGAGTCGTTCCGGTTTTATCGCTCATCTGACGCTGGAAGAACGGCGTCTCTTAGGATGATTTTGCAAGTTCTTAGGGACAAAAGTTTTTTGCTTCTTTTTTGCAAAAAAGAAGGCTTTCTTTTTCTTCATCAGGCTCAATCATGACGACGCCGGAAGGTGACAAGGCGCGCGCGGGGACTTGGTTGAGGTCGGGCGGAGCCGCGATGTCGCGGCAGCAGACGCATGCCGGTCTGGTGGTGGCTTTGTTGCTTCTGGCGGCCGGCATCTTCACACTGCGGGAGTTTTTGCCGGCGCTGGCTTGGACCGTGATCTTCGCGATTGCGCTTTGGCCATTGTTCCAGCGGATGGCA
>Ga0302310_10004575_pt1 | contig 10392 bp, 9 predicted proteins | sample III_Palsa_N1_2_FD_200451 | JGI IMG/M metagenome (GOLD analysis project Ga0302310, IMG submission 200451) | Peat permafrost microbial communities from Stordalen Mire near Abisko, Sweden - III_Palsa_N1_2 | ecosystem: Environmental > Terrestrial > Soil > Palsa > Peat permafrost | place: Sweden... | reverse complement strand
CCGACAGCAGGATCGAAGCTTTGCGGCCGTAGAGGTCCGCCAGCACGCCCCAGACCAACGAACCGACCACCGTACCCACCAAGGCGAAGAAGGGCACCAGTGAAGCTTCGGCTTTTGGCGCCCCATACTCGCGCACCATGCCTGGCATGACGAAGCCCAGCGAAGCCGGCTTCATCACATCGATCACCAAGGCCACCACGAGCGCGGCCATAAGGCTCCAGTGCGCGGGGCCAAGCCGGGCATCCTCCGGGGCGACGACCGTAATCCGCGCCGCGGCCTTCATCTGATCGCCGATCCGCGAAGGCAGCAGGCCATAGGCCGCCGCGAAGATCCCGCCCACGATGAGGAACATGCCGATGATCATGCCGGGATCCATCGGCATGCCGGCGAGCATGAAGCCGTTGTCGCGCCCCATCCAGAACATCGGCAGGTGCAGCAGAACGCCGATGGTCACGGCCAACACCCCAAGGCCGAAGGCCCAGGACGCGCGCCTGTCGGTGAGGGCTTCGAGGCTCAACGGCCTGTGACGCCGGCGGGCAGGTCAGGGCGCACGTCGATATCCTTGAAGAAGTGCGGCCGGGGCGTAACGAGCGCGGCTCTGGCCGTCAACTGGAGGGGTGGGGAGCGGGGAGAAGAGGCGCTTGGATCGTGCTAAGCTCAACCCATGCTCGAGCTTCGACCCAACTGCGAATGTTGCGATCGCGATCTGCCGCCGGAAAGCGGCAAGGCGCGGATCTGCACCTTTGAATGCACCTTCTGCGCCGAGTGCGCCGAGGGGCGATTCGGCGGCGTATGCCCCAACTGCGGCGGGGATCTCGTGGCGCGGCCGATCCGGCCGGCCTCGTTGTTGGCCAAGTATCCGGCCTCGGACCAGCGGGTGATCAAGGCCCACGCCGCCTGCGCGGGCGCCTAAGGGCCCAGCCGATCAGGGGCACGATCTCGCGCGTGACGCATGATAGTACACGCCTCCGGCCACCTGCGGGCCGTCGGCGTCCAGCATGACGAACAGGATCCGGCCCGCGGGCGGTTGTTTTTCGGCGAACAGGATCATCCGATAGTCCGCGCCCGCTTTTGGCGGACCGCTCGTCAGCTGCAGGCCTGCGGCCTCTCCTTGCGCCAAGTAGAATCGCGCCACCTGCGCCAGTGGGGCGCTGACTTTGAATCGATAGCTCTCGCCGCACTCCGGGCGCTGCTCGCGCGCCGACACCCGCGCGCCGGGATAGACCGCGCCGATCGCCTTGGAAGCGGGGAGAGTGAGCGCGTGGGCGGCTGCCGCCCCTGCAACTGTCAGGCAGAGCGCCAGCGCCGTGCGTTTCATTCCCTGGTCACCCCCGATCCGGTTTGGCGGAGCATACAAGCGACTCGCCCCGCCGTCGCGCCAGCCCCCATCAGGAAGTTCCGATTGAGCGTCCGTTCTCCGCCAGACGGGGACGGGCGTCGGGGGCATTGTCGGGCGTCGTCGTGACCCACCCGGAGGCTTTCATGTCCTACGTTGTTTCGGGCTTGCCGCTAGAGCCGTTCAGGCCGCTGTTCGGGCTCGGCGAGGCCGAGCTCGCCGCCCATGGCGCGATCCGCGTCACCGCTTCCGACGACGGCAATTATCCCTGCCGGGTGACTTTGGAGGACGCAGCGCCCGGCGAGACCCTTTTGCTGCTCAACTATGAGCACCAGGGCGCGCCGACGCCCTATGGATCGCGCCACGCCATCTTTGTGAACGAGTCGGCCCGGGAGACCGCTCGCTGGGCGGACCGGATGCCGGATATCCTGACCACCCGACGCCTGATCGCCCTGCGCGCCTTCGATACGGCGGGCATGATGATCGACGCCGATGTCGTTGCCGGCGCCAAGGTCGAGGCGACGGCGCTGCGCATGCTGGCGGACGCCGAGGTCGCCTACATCCACGCGCACAATCCGGCGCGGGGCTGCTACGCGGCGCGGATCGATCGGCGGTGAGGCGCTATCCACTTCTCCCGCTGGGTGAGGCGTTGAAAGCGCCCTTGCGACTCAGGGCGCGCGAGCGGCTAACATTGGGGCGTGCGGTACGACGAGCGATTTCTGGACGAGGTGAAGGGGCGGCTGCGGCTCAGCGACGTCATCGGCAAGACCGTGAAGCTGCGCCGGCAGGGGCGGGAGTTTGTCGGCCTGTCGCCGTTCAACAAGGAGAAGTCGCCGTCGTTCTTCGTCAATGACGACAAGGGCTTCTTCCACGATTTCTCCTCCGGAAAGCACGGCGACCTGATCGCCTTCCTGCAGGAGACCGAGCGGCTGACCTTTACCGAGGCGGTGGAGCGGCTGGCGGCCGAGGCCGGGGTGCCGCTGCCGGCGCCCGACCCCCAGGCCGAGGCTCAAGACAAGCAGCGCCAGAGCCTGGCCGACTGGCTGGAGACGGCCGCCGCCTGGTACGAGGCCGAGCTGCGCCGCCCAATCGGCCGAGCCGCCCGCGACTATCTGGTCGGGCGCGGCCTGCCGGAGAGCGAGTGGGCCCGCTTCCGCATCGGCTTCGCACCGGCCGGCCGCACGGCGGTGAAGGATTATCTGGTCACCAAGGGCGCCCTGCCCGCGGAGCTGGTCGCCGCCGGCCTGCTGATCGCGCCGGAGGACGGCGGCAGCCCCTACGACCGCTTCCGCGACCGCATTCTGTTTCCGATCGCCGACGGCCGCGGCCGCATCGTCTCCTTCGGCGGCCGGGCCATGGATCCGCGCGCGGCGGCGAAATACCTCAATGGCCCCGACAGCCCGCTGTTCGACAAGGGCCGCACCCTGTTCGGCCTGCCCGAGGCGCGGCGCCTGCTGCACGCCGGCGGGGCCGACGCCGCCCTGGTGGTGGTCGAGGGCTATATGGATGTGGTCGCCTGCCAGAGGGCCGGCGTCGCCGCCGTCGCCGCCATGGGCACCTCGCTCACCGAGGGGCAGATGGAGATGCTGTGGCGCCTGCACCCAGAGCCGACCCTGTGCTTCGACGGCGACCGCGCCGGCATGCAGGCCGCTTCGCGGGCCATCGACCGGGCGTTGCCCCTCTTGAAGGCAGGACGCAGCTTCCGCTTCCTGACCCTCCCCGGCGGCAAGGATCCGGACGACATCCTGCGCGAACAGGGCGCGGCGGCGCTGAAGAGCCAGCTGGCGGCGACGACGCCCTTTGTCGACGCCCTGTTCCGCCGCGAGCGCGATGCCGTGGCGACCGAGACGCCCGAGCAGCGCGCCGGCCTGCGCAAGCGCTTGCGCGAAGCCGCCGGGGCGATCGCCGACAGCGACCTGCTGACCGAATACCGCCAGGCCCTCAACACCCGCTACGACGCCCAGTTCGCGGCGCCGCCACCGCCGCCGCGCGCCGAGCGCGGACCCTGGCGCGGACGCGGGAAGGGCGGGGAGCCCGTCATTGGTCCCTCGACGCCGGAGGGCCGCGCCGGGGCGCGTCAACTCACCCGGACGGTCAAGTCCGTCCCGGCCGCCCTGGCCCGCTGGGCGATTCACGACCCGGGCGTGCTCGACGACCATCTCGAGGCCTTCGAGGCGCGCGGATTCGGCGATCCGACCCTTTCCGACCTCGCCGGGGCGATCATCCGTCTCCGTCTTAGCTCTGAACGCCTTGACAGCGAGGGGTTGCAACGCCATCTGGCGGACAGCGAATTTAGTGCGCTGCTGATTGACATCGACCGGGCCGCTACGCTAGCGGGCGCGCCCTTCATGAAACCGGATGTCACCCTCGCCGCCGCCAGATCGCAGTGGTCGCGCGCCTTTGAAGCCTTGAGTCGGCTGGCCGCGTTGGATGAAGCCTTGACCGCCGCCAGGGAGGACCTGGTGGGCGGCAAAGATTCGTCCGCGCATCGGCAGTTCAAGATCGAGCGCGACCGACTGAGACGGGCGGTCGAGACAGGAACGATTTGGACCGAGGATTCATGACCTTGGGGGACGCGCCGATATCCGGCCGGCCCGCGAGAACCGATTAGTCGAGACCGCGCTCTGGCCAGCGCCGTCACCGGAGATACGAATGACCACCACCACTGTCGAGGCTCCCGAGACCCCAGCCACCCCCGACGGGCCGCTGCTCGACCTGACCGACGCCGGCGTCAAGAAATTCATTCGCCAGGCCAAGGCACGCGGCTACGTCACCATGGACGAGCTGAACAAGGTTCTGCCGTCCGAGAAGGTGACCAGCGAGGCCATCGAAGACACCCTGGCCATGCTGTCGGAGATGGGCGTCAACGTCGTCGAGGCCGAGGAAGACTCCGCCGAGGGCGGCGAGGTGGCGACCCGCGAGGACACCGCCACGGTGGAAATCGCCGACAAACCCAGCGCCTTCGACCGCACCGACGATCCGGTGCGCATGTATCTGCGCGAAATGGGCTCGGTGGAGCTGCTGTCGCGCGAGGGCGAGATCGCCATCGCCAAGCGCATCGAGGCCGGCCGCGACACCATGATCCGCGGCCTGTGCGAAAGCGCCCTGACCTTTGAGGCGATCATGGTCTGGCGCGAGGAGCTGGCCGGCGGCCGCATCCTGCTGCGCGAGGTCATCGACCTGGAGCAGACCTACGGCGGCCAGGTGGCCCAGGCCCTGTCGGACGCCGCCACCGCCGGCGAGGCCCTGGAAGAAGCCGAGGCCACCACCAACACCGAGGAAGATGAGGACGGCGAGAAGCCGCCCGCCGGCGTCCTCGACGACGACGATGATTTCGACGACGGCGCCGGCCCGACCATCAGCGCCATGGAAGGCGAGCTGCGCGAAGGCGTCATGGCCACCCTCGACGCCATCGCCGCCGAGTTCGAGGCTTTCCGCCGCCTGCAGGAAAAGCTGGTCGAATACCGCCTGAAGGGCCAGGACCTGCCGAAGGCCGACCGCGCCGCCTATGAGACCGCGACCACGACCATCGTCCAGCACCTCAAGACCCTGAAGCTCAACAACAACCGCATCGAGGCCCTGGTCGAGCAGCTCTATGCGATCAACAAGCGCCTGATGGGTCTGGAAGGCCGCCTGCTGCGCGCCGCCGACAGCTATGGCATTTCGCGCCCCGAATTCCTCAAGGCCTATTACGGCTCCGAGCTCGATCCGGCTTGGTGCGAGAAGGTGAGCGCGCTGGGCGTCCGCTGGACGCGCTGGAACGAGCACGACGCGCGCCAGATCGCCGCGATCCGCGGCGAGATCGCTTCGCTCGCCACCGACTCCGGCGTGCCGATCGATGACTATCGCCGCATCGTCCACACCGTGCAGAAGGGCGAGCGCGAGGCCCGTCAGGCCAAGAAGGAAATGGTCGAGGCCAACCTGCGCCTCGTCATCTCCATCGCCAAGAAATACACCAACCGCGGCCTGCAGTTCCTGGACCTGATCCAGGAAGGCAACATCGGCCTGATGAAGGCGGTGGACAAGTTCGAGTATCGCCGCGGCTATAAGTTCTCCACCTACGCCACCTGGTGGATCCGTCAGGCGATCACCCGCTCGATCGCCGACCAGGCGCGCACCATCCGCATCCCGGTGCACATGATCGAGACGATCAACAAGATCGTTCGCACGTCGCGCCAGATGCTGCATGAGATCGGCCGCGAGCCGACGCCGGAGGAGCTGGCCGAGAAGCTGGCCATGCCGCTGGAGAAGGTGCGCAAGGTGCTGAAGATCGCCAAGGAGCCGATCAGCCTGGAGACGCCGATCGGCGACGAGGAAGACAGCCACCTGGGCGACTTCATCGAGGACAAGAACGCCATCCTGCCCATCGACGCGGCCATCCAGTCCAACCTGCGCGAAACCACGACGCGGGTGCTGGCCTCGCTCACCCCGCGGGAGGAGCGCGTGCTGCGCATGCGCTTCGGCATCGGCATGAACACCGACCACACCCTTGAGGAAGTCGGCCAGCAGTTCTCCGTCACCCGCGAACGCATCCGCCAAATCGAAGCCAAGGCCCTGCGCAAGCTGAAACACCCCAGCCGCAGCCGCAAGCTGCGGAGCTTCCTGGATAGCTGAGATTTCTCTTCCCCCCGATGCGGGGGGAAGAGATTCACGCACTTGACGCTCTCCCCCGACGCAGCGGAGCTTGCGGCATGACCGCCGTTGCGGACGCCGCCCTGCCGACACCGCTGCCTGGCCGGACGCGGCTCAAGATCTTCGCCTATCTGGGCGTGCTGATCATTCTGTTGGGCTTCGGCTCGCCGCACGCTGGGCTGGTCGAGACGCCGATCACCTTCTTCCTCGCCTTCGTGTTCGGCTTCGTGCGCGACACCTTCAATCCGTTCGGCATGCGCGACCGGGGCTTTCTGGTCCTGTTCGGGGCCGCGACCGCCTTCATCTACGGCGCCTTCGCCTTCGCCCCGATCCAATACGGCTTCCTGCTTGCCGCCGTGATTCTGGCCAACAGCGTCTTTCTGTTCGTATGGAGCGCGCAGAACGGCCTGACGTCGGCCCTGGGCCAGCAGCATGTGATGAGCGGCCGGATCAGTTCGCTGTGGAATATCTTCCTCTACCTGCCGGTGCTGGCGTCGTATTTCCTTGGCGGGATGCTCAGCCAGGCGCTGGAGGGGGCCAAGGGCGACGTGGCCGCGCGCGTCCTCTTCCTCATCGGCGCGGCGATCATGGCTGGCGTGGCGATCCTCGGCCTCTGGCGGCCAGGCAGCGTGTTCGACAATGTCCGCGCCGAGCGGCCCGCCGGGGCCTCGCGCCTGGCCGACCTGAAGCGCCTGGCGCGCCACTGGCCGATCTATCCGGCCCTGGCCATCTGGCTCTTGTGGAGCTTCTCCCCCGGCTCCTCCACGCCGCTGCAGTACTTCATGCAGAACAAGCTGGGGGCCACCGACGCCCAGTGGGGCCTGTGGAACGCCGTCTTCATCGGCGGCTTCATGCCCACCTTCCTGCTGTTCGGCTGGCTGTGCCAAAAGCTGCCGCTGCGCACCATCCTGTTCTGGTCGACGCTCATCGCCGTGCCGCAGATGATCCCGCTGGCCTTCATCCATTCGGCGAACGGGGCCCTGGTCGCCGCGGCGATCATCGGCCTGCTGGGAGGGGTCAACAGCGCCGCCTATCTCGACCTGGTCATCCGCTCCTCGCCCCCCGGCCTGCAGGGGACGGTGATGATGCTCTATTGGGCGCTGTTCTACATCGCCCTGCGCGGCGGCGACGTGCTGGGCTCCGAGCTCTATGACCGCTTCCACAACTTCAACGCCTGCGTGATCGCCATCACGGTGGTCTACGCCCTGATCCTGCCGGTGCTGTGGCTGGTGCCGAGGCGCCTGACGTCGACGGCGGACGGGCAGGTTGCGGCTTAGGCGCTCATCGCGGCGGTGAATTCCTCGAGGGTTTCGTCGATGAGGTCCCGGGCCGACTGAGGCCCGCGGACGCCGGAGACGGAGTGTCCGGCGCTCCAGATGTCCGTCCAGCGCCTTGGCCCGGCGGCGGCGGGGCCGAATTCGTCGCGCGCTCGCGCCTCGCTCATCGACTCGTCCAGCCGCCTGGGGTCGAGGCCAGCGGCCACGATCGACGGGGCCAGCATATTGGCCGGCAGGCCGGTGAAGCTGGAGGTGAGCAGCACGTCGTCCATGGTCGAGGCGGCGAGCATCGCCCGGTAAGCCTCGGGCGCCATGCTCTCGGCCGTGGCGATGAAGCGCGTGCCCATATACGCTAGGTCGCAGCCGAGCACGCGGGCGGCGGCCAGCGCCCGTCCGTCGCTGATCCCGCCGGCCAGCACCACGATCCCGTCGAACATCGCCCGCACCGCCCGGACGAAGGCGAGGGGGTTGAGCCAGCCGGTCTGCCCGCCCGCGCCAGCGGTCAGCAGGATCAGGCCGTCGGCGCCGGCGGCGATCGCCTGTTCAGCGTGCCGCAGGGTGGCGACGTCGGCCAGCACCAGGCACCCGGCGTCGTGCAGGGCCGGAACCGCCGCGGCCGGCGAACCGACGCTGGTGATGACCACCTCGGCCCCGTGGCGGGCCACGCACGTCACGTCTTCCTTCAGCCGCGCATCGCGCATGATAAGGTTGGGACAGAAGGGCGCGGCGGCCCCGTCCATGTCGTCGAGGCGAGCGCGGATGTCCGCCAGCCAAGCGTCCAGCTCCTCCACCGAACGGGCGTTCTTGGTCGGAAAGGCGCCGATGACGCCGGCGCGGCAGGCCGCGGTGACCAGGTCGGGGCCGGACACGCGCAGCATGGGCGCGGCGATCAGCGGCAGGCGGAGGCGGGAGGCGATGGCCTGCGGAACCGCCGCGCCGACCGGTCTCAACGGCCCTTCCACACGGGCTTGCGCTTTTCGGCGAAGGCCGCGAGGCCCTCCTTGCGATCCTCCGACTCCAGGGCGCGGCGGGCATAGGCCATCTGGGCGCCCCAGGCCTCCTCGTCGGTCCAGTCCGCCGAGTGTTGGACGATCTCTTTGGTGGCCGCCAAGGCCGTCGGTCCGTTGACCAGCAGGGCCTGGGCCCAGTCCACGGCGGCGTCCAGCGCCTGGCCGGCCTCGACCACGCGGTTCACCACGCCCATGCGGTGGAAATAGTCGGCGTCCTTGAACTCTCCGGTCAGGGCCAGCTCCATGGCCAGGTGGTAGGGCATGCGTCGCGGCAGGCGAAAGAGGCCGCCGCCGACGGCGACCACATTGTGCCGCACCTCCGGCAAGCCGAACCGGGCGGTGCGGGCGGCGACGATCAGGTCGCAGGACAGGCAAAGCTCGAAGCCGCCGCCGACCGCGTAGCCCTCGACCGCGGCGATCACCGGCTTGCGCGGCGGCTTGGCGAAGATGCCGAAGCCGCCCCGGCGGGTCGAAGCCCGCTCGCCCCGCGCCACGGCCTTGAGGTCCGCGCCGGCCGAGAAGTTGCCGCCGGCGCCGGTGATCACGCCGACGAAGAGATCGTCCTCGGCGTCCAGAGCATCGACCGCGGCCTCCAGGGCCTGGGCGCTGGCGGCGTCGAAGGCGTTGCGCGCCTCGGGCCGATTGATGGTGATCACCAGCACATGCCCGCGGCGCTCGGTGAGGATCCGTTCTTCGCTCATGGTCAGAGCGCCAGGGTGAAGCCGCCGTTGACCGGATAGACCTGACCGGTGATCCAGCTGGAGGCGTCGGAGGCGAGGAACAGGACCATGTTGGCGACATCGTCCGGGCGGCCGGGCCGGCGGATGATGTACTTCTCCATCTGCCGCTTCAGGCGCTCGGGATCGCCCTGGAGGGTGCGCTCGACAGCCGGCGTCGCGGTCAGGGCGATGGCCACCGAATTGGCGGTGATCTGATGGCGGCCGAGCGTGCGGGCCACCGAGCGCATGAAGCCGGCGGCGCCCGCCTTGGCGGCGGCGTAGGCCTCGAGGGAGGCGTCCCCCCAGCGCCCGGCATCGGAGATGATGGTCACGATGCGGCCGGGCGCCTGGCGCGCGATCATGCCGGGGATGACCGCGGCGGTGCAGTTCATGACGCCATAAAGATTGACGCCGATGAAGCTGTTCCACACTTCGGGGCCAGTCTCCCAGAACGGCTTGCGCAGGTCCGGCGAGGGGTTGGCGCCGGCGTTGCCGGCGTTGTTGACCAGGACGCCGATGGAACCGAATTCGGCCTCGGCCCTGGCGACCATGTCCTTGACGTCGGCGTGGTCGGAGACGTCGGCCCTGAGCGCCAGGGCTCGCCCGCCTGCGGCGCGGATTTCCTCGGCGACCGCCTCGGCGCGCTCCAAGACATAGTCGTTGACCACCACGCCGCCGGCGTTGTGCGCGGCCAGATGCAAGGCGATCTGCCGCCCCACGCCCTGTCCGCCGCCGGTGACCAGCGCCGCGCGTCCGGCCAGATCCAGAATGTCTGTCATACGTTTCTCTCCCGTCCCTTCCAGTATTGGTCGCGCAGGTCGCGCTTGAGCAGCTTGCCCATGGTGTTGCGTGGCAGTTCGGTGACGATCTCCAGGCTCCTCGGTCGTTTGTAGGAGGCCAGGGTCTCAGCGCAATGCGCCAGAATCTCGTCAGGCTCGGCTGCGCGGCCGGGCTTCAGTTCGCAGAACGCCTTGACCTGTTCGCCGAACTCCTCGTCCGGCACCCCGATCACGGCGACGTCCTGGACCGCCGGATGGCGGATGATCGCCGCCTCGATCTCGGCCGGATAGATGTTGACGCCGCCGGAGACGATCATGTCCTTGGCCCGGTCGGTGATAAACAGATAGCCCTCGGCGTCCAGGCGGCCGACGTCGCCGGTGCGGAAATAGCCGTCGGCGTCCAGGGTCTCGCCGTCGAGGGGCGTGGCGTTCAGATAGGTGGCGATGACCACCGGGGTCTTGACCCAGATCTCCCCCTCCTGGCCGGCCAGCAGCGGCTTGCCGTCTCCATCGCGGATGCTGAGGTGGACGTGCCGGTGGGGAAGGCCGCTGGAGCCGGGCTTCTTCTTCTGCATCTCCGGGGTCAGGGCGGTGATCATGCCGGTCTCGGTCGCGCCGTAGCCTTCGCCCAGGCAGTCG
>Ga0302310_10004572_pt1 | contig 10398 bp, 6 predicted proteins | sample III_Palsa_N1_2_FD_200451 | JGI IMG/M metagenome (GOLD analysis project Ga0302310, IMG submission 200451) | Peat permafrost microbial communities from Stordalen Mire near Abisko, Sweden - III_Palsa_N1_2 | ecosystem: Environmental > Terrestrial > Soil > Palsa > Peat permafrost | place: Sweden... | reverse complement strand
CATGCGCCTGATCGTCCAGCGACTGGGCCGCGGCCGCCGCCTGCTCGACCAGTGCCGCGTTCTGCTGCGTGCCCGCGTCCATTTGCGTCACGGCGAGATTGATTTCCTCGATGCCGCTGCTCTGCTCCGCCGACGCCGCCGAAATCTCGCCCATGATGTCCGTCACGCGCTTGACCGCCTTCACGACCTCTTCCATGGTCGCGCCGGCTTCGTGAGCGAAGGTCGAGCCATCGGAAACGCGCGCCACCGATGTGTGGATCAAGCCCTTGATCTCCTTCGCGGCCGCTGACGAACGTTGCGCAAGATTGCGCACTTCGCCTGCGACGACGGCAAATCCACGCCCCTCTTCGCCTGCCCGCGCCGCTTCAACGGCGGCATTGAGCGCGAGAATGTTCGTCTGGAACGCGATGCCTTCGATCACCCCGATGATGTCGCCAATACTCTTTGCGCTCGCGTTGATCTGTTCCATTGTCGCCACCACGCGCCCGACCACCACGCCACCCTTCTCAGCGATCTCGGACGCGTTGTAAGCCAGCGAGCTCGCCTGCTTCGCGTTCTCGGCGTTCTGGCGTACGGTGGATGTCAACTCCTCCATGCTCGATGCCGTCTTTTCCAGCGCGACAGCCTGCTGCTCCGTGCGCTGCGACAAGTCCACGTTGCCCTGCGAGATTTCGCCGGACGCCGATGCGATCGCTTCGGCGCTGGCCGCGATTTCGCCAACCGTCGTCGATAAATCCTTCTGCATGCCGGAGAGCGCGTGGAGCATGCTGGTGTTGTCGCGCTTCGCGATCAAGATGCGGTTCGACAGGTCACCCGCCGCGATCCGGCTCGCAATTTCCATGGCATAGACCGGTTCGCCGCCGAGCTGCTTCGCCAGTCGCCGCACGACCCATTCGCTGACCGCGAGCGCAAGCACGATCAGCGCGAGCGTCAGCAGGGCCACCATCACAAACGACTCATGATAGATGGCAGCCGCCGAGTCGATAGTCGCCTTGGCCGCCGCGCCACGCTGTTCAATGAGCGCATTCACGAGCTTTTCCAACTTGGCTGTTGCCACCAGCAGCGAGACGTCCATGATGCCGACCTGCCAGTTCATCTGCGACAGGTCGAGCGGTTGTTCCTTCACCAGTTTGACGAAGGTCCGCAGGTCGGTGCTCCACGCGCCAACGGCCGTCGCCAGGCGCTTCTGGTCGCCGGTCGGGTCCGCATAGTTTTGCAGGTTATGTTGCCCGCGGCCGATATCGGCGAGCGCATGTTCGACGTCCGTGCCCAGCTCGTCGCGCTCCTTCGCAGTGGTCGCGGTGAGCAGCATCTTTTGCGAGCGACTCGCGCGCAGCACGGCGCTGCGCAGTTCCTCAACGTCCCGGCTGGCGACATACCCCTCACGATAAATGGATTCCGTCGAGCCGTTGAGACGGCTGATCTGCGTCAGCGCAATCACGCCGATAACCAACGTGCCGACCAGCAACAATGCGAACGCGAGGCGCAGCGACGCCTTGACGGACAACGACCGGCTGCTTGTGCCGGCGATCTTGGCCATCGCCCGGGCGGCGGCCTTGGCGCCGCCGTCGGGACTAAATCCAGCGCCGGGATTGCCCCTTAGCGAAAACGGTTTCATCTATTGAATTCCCCAGTTTTTGATTGGCATCGCACGGCCTGCTTCTTGGGCGGGGCGCACGTCTACATCAATGGTCTACGGCGGGAAATGGCGCTTCTTTAGACGTGTTTTCCCCACATGCCGCAAACTTATGTCGGTCTCACCAAAAGCGGGCGTACTGGCTCCACACAGGGGCAAATTGCTGTCCGTTTCGCGACAAACTTTGGCCGGACAATGCGTAGAGGACACATTAGAATTATCTATAGACGGCGCATCCGCGCGCTTTTGACGCGTTTTTGACGCGCTTCTGATCGACCACGAAATACGACGAGAGACAACTTCCAGCCACCATCATGCAGACAAGTATCGATAAAAGCGCGCTCGGCGCCGCACCCGCCTTGAGCCCTGCCGTTTCGCGCACGGCCTTCTCCGTGCTCGGCGCGATCAGTTTTGCGCATTTGCTCAACGACATGATCCAGTCGCTGATCCTCGCCATCTACCCGATGTTCAAAAGCGAGTTTTCGCTGTCGTTCGGGCAAATCGGCTTGATTACGCTGACCTACCAGATCACGGCGTCGCTGCTGCAGCCGCTGGTCGGCTTATATACCGACAAACATCCGAAACCGTATTCGCTGCCGGTCGGCATGGGTTTTACGCTGTGCGGCTTGTTGCTGATGTCGATGGCCCGAAGTTTTCCGGTATTGCTGGTTGCCGCCGCTCTGGTCGGATGCGGATCGTCGATATTCCATCCCGAGTCTTCGCGAGTAGCGCGCATGGCATCGGGCGGACGCCACGGGCTTGCGCAGTCAGTGTTCCAGGTCGGCGGCAACGCAGGCAGTTCTCTCGGACCCCTGCTGGCCGCATTGGTCGTGATGCCGCATGGACAACGAAGCATTGCGTGGTTCTCGGCTGCGGCACTCCTCGCCATCTTCGTGCTGGCCAACATTGGCCGCTGGTACCAGCGTCACCCTGCGGTAAAGAAAGCGCGTGCCTCGGCGGCGGTGTCGGCCTTGCCGCACAATAAAGTCATGCTCGCCATGACGGTCCTGATGCTGCTCGTATTTTCGAAGTACTTTTATCTGGCGAGCATCAGCAGCTACTTCACGTTCTACCTGATCAGCAAGTTTCATTTGCCGGTGGAAACCGCGCAAATACATTTGTTCTGGTTCCTCGCGGCAGTGGCGGTGGGCACGATCGTGGGTGGTCCCGTAGGCGACAAGATCGGCCGAAAGGTTGTTATCTGGGTATCCATCCTGGGCGTCGCACCGTTCACCCTGATGTTGCCATTTGCAAACCTGTTCTGGACCGGCGTTTTGTCGGTGGTGATCGGACTGATTTTGGCTTCCGCGTTCTCGGCCATCCTGGTTTATGCCACCGAGCTGATTCCCGGCAAGGTCGGCATGGTGGCGGGATTGTTCTTCGGCTTCGCGTTCGGCATGGGCGGCATCGGTGCAGCAGTCCTCGGCCATCTGGCTGACGCGACGAGCATCGATTATGTCTATAAGGTTTGTTCGTTCCTGCCGCTGATCGGAGTCCTGACGATCCTGCTGCCCAATACCCGGGATGCGAAGGAAAAATCGGTATCGGCAAAAGCGTGATGATCACGGTCATGTGAGCAGAACAGGCATACGACCGACGAACGCACAACTCTAAAACGAGTTTTCGTGTCGACGTTCCAGGCGCCCATCAAGGTTGTCAATTGACAACCTTGATGGGCGCCTCTATTATGGGGCTAACGATGACTCGATCACAGCATCAGAAGAAGGAAATTGAAGAAGCATTGCGGCACGCGGAAACGCATGGCTGGCGCGTCGAACAAGGAGGAAGCCATGCGTGGGGACGGATTTATTGCCCATTCAATGCGGCTGAGTGCCGTTGCGGCGAGTTTTGTATTACCAGTGTGTGGAGCACGCCGAAGAATGCGGTGAATCATGCGCGAGCCATCAAGCGCGTGGTCGACAACTGCACGTTTCAGTCAGAGAAAGTTTCCGGACAATCAACGGTCTCAATTAAGGCAACGCCATGGAATACACGTTCACATTGAAGTACCGGTTATCCGAAAGCGACTGCGATCACGAAGCGTTGATCGGACGTCTCGGTGCCGCAGGATGCGACGACGCATTGATCGGCGTAGGTCAGCCAGGCCGGATTGCACTGGCATTTACGCGGGAAGCAGACAGCGCGCAAGCGGCATTAATGAGCGCCTTGAAAGACGTCAAGTCGGCCATTCCGTCCGCCGCGCTGGTAGAGGCTTCACCGGATTTTGTCGGCTTGACCGACGTCGCCGACGCAATCGGCGTAACGCGGCAGAACATGCGCAAGTTAATGCTTACGAACTCGGCTACCTTTCCATCACCGGTGCACGAGGGCAGCACCGCAATATGGCATCTGGCGGAAGTCATGGACTGGCTCAAGGCAAAAGGCACGTACCAGCTTGAGCAAGCGGTTCACGAAATTGCGGAGACAACCATGCAGGTCAATCTCACGAAAGAGGCGCAGCGGCTCGCGCCCCGGACGGAGCGTGAGTTGCGTGCTTTGGTGAAGTAAAAGGATCCGCTACTACCGCGACAAGGCCTCCTTCACCTGCACCAGCGCCCCGGCGTCTTCGATCATCGGCAGATCGCCAGGGTCGCGCCCTTCGGCCAACGCAGCAATTGCCCGTCGTAGTAACTTGCCCGACCGGGTCTTCGGCAGCATCGCCACGAAATGGACTCTGGCAGGACGGGCGATCGCACCCAAATGTGCATCCACGCTTCGACAAAGTTCACCTTCAAGCGCTTCACGCGCGCCCTCTGCCTCCAAGGCCTGGGCATCGCGTAAAACGACGAATGCCAGTGCGACTTGCCCTTTCACCGAATCGGCCACGCCCACCACCGCCACTTCTGCCACGGCCCGGTGACTGCTTAACGCCTCCTCTATCTCACGCGTGCCCAGCCGATGCCCCGCCACGTTGATCACGTCATCGGTGCGTCCGAGGATGGAGACGTAGCCGTCTTCATCGGTCACGCCCCAGTCGAAGGTCGAATAGAGTTGCTGCCCCGGCACGCTTTCCCAGTACGTCTTGATGAAGCGCGAATCGTCTCCCCATACCGTCTGCATGCAACCCGGCGGCAACGGATAATCGAGCGCGATCACGCCCTTTTCACCCGGGGCACAGATTTCACCCGTCGCCTCGTTCCGGACGGTCAATGCAAAGCCCATCGACGGTACGCCCGGCGATCCGAGCTTCGGCGGCAATGCCTCAATACCGCGTGGGATCGCGATCATCGGCCAGCCGGTTTCGGTCTGCCAATAGTTATCGACGACCGGCTTTTTCAGCGCGCCCTGGATCCACTGCGCCGTGGGTTCATCCAGCGGTTCGCCCGCCAGGAAGAGCGTGCGCAGGCTAGACAGATCCGCCTGCTCCATTAGCTTCGGGTCCTGCTTTTTCAGCACGCGCAACGCGGTCGGCGCGGTGAACATCAAGTTGATCTTGTGCTGCTCGATGATCCGCCACCAGATGCCGCCATCGGGGCGAATCGGCGTGCCTTCGTACATGACCGTTGTCAGGCCGGCAATCAGCGGCGCATAAATAATGTAACTGTGCCCGACCACCCAGCCCACGTCCGACGCGGTCCACATGGTGTCGCCGGGCTTGCCCTGGAAGATATGTTCCATCGATGCCGCCAGCGCCACCGCGTACCCGCCCACGTCGCGTTGCACGCCCTTTGGCTTGCCGGTCGTCCCAGACGTGTAGAGCACGTACGAAGGCTCGTTCGATTCGAGCCAGACGCACGGGACATGGGCGTCGAAGAACTGTTCACGCAACGGCTCGTACGAAACCAGATACGGCGCCTGCAACCGTTCCGGCGCGAGCTGGCGGTCGATCAACAATACCTTCGGAACATTATGCGTGGCGCGTGCCAGCGCTTCGTCCACGAGTGGCGTGTAATCGATCACCTTGCCTGCCCGAGCACCGGCGTCGGCGGTGACGATCAGCACGGGCGTGGCGTCATCGATACGCGCCGCCAGGCTCGGGGCCGCGAAGCCGCCGAATACGACCGAATGGATTGCGCCGAGCCGGGCACACGCCAGCATCGCGAACAGGGCTTCGGGGATCATCGGCAGATAGATCAGGACACGCTCGCCCTGTTTCACGCCGAGCGAGCGCATGACCGCGGCCATGCGGTTCACTTCGGCGTGCAGCTCGGCATAGGTGTAGCGCCGCTCGATGCCCGTTTCCGTCGATACATAAACGAGCGCGTTTTGCTGAGCGCGGGCAGCGAGATGCCGGTCGACGGCGTTGTAGCAGAGATTGGTCTTGCCGCCGACAAACCAGCGCGCGAACGGCGGATTGCTGCGATCAAGCACTTGCTCGAACGGCGTTTCCCAATGGATTCGCCGCGCCTGTTCGCCCCAGAACGTTTCCGGATCGTCGATCGAACGGCGATGAGCTTCACGATAAGTCGGCATTCGAACCCCTGTCTGAACCCTGTCTGGTAGCGGAACGCCACGCCTGAATCAGCTTCAGGCGACAAGCGAATTGCTCCTGAGCATAGTTCACGCCGTGGGGCGCTGCTAGAGAGGGACGGCCCTGAGTCGACCGCCGGGTGACCGGATCTGCCATGTCACCGGCCATCGTTTCAACAAAGACCGCGATGCGCGACTACGGCATCTGCAAGCGCGGCTTATCGGTTGATCGGGATTTCTCCAGATCGCTTGCCGAATGCTTGAGCAGCACGGGCGCGAGTTCGCCGGCCACCCGCATGCTGGACACCACGACCATTCGCACGCCACTGCCCTCAGTCGCAAAGCGCACGGCTTCCCGCGTCGACGCCCGCGCTTCGATCCTCGGCTCGATCACAATGAATCCGCGGCAAAAAAGGGCGAGCGTTTCGCGGTGGGAACGCAGCCAGGCGCTGCGGAGGCGCGTGTCATCGGCGGTTTCATCGGCGTCATGGTCCGACACGATCACAAACGGCGTCTTCAACGATAACAACCGCTGCATCTCAGCACCCCAGCCGAACGCATAGCCCGGCTGCACTGCGCGTCGACGCAAGCGCACGAGCGGAAAGCGGCTGGCGTCGTGCATGCGCTGGTTGGGCACATCGGACGCGGCGGACACGTCAATAACGGCGGCGGGGCTGACGGTCTTGGCCAAGGGAAATGGGGTAGGAATCACAGCGGTCTCGTACTCCAGAAATTCATGGCTAATGCAAGGTTTGCGACTATCGGACGACGTGAAAACCGGGGTGGCCGGGGCTGCGTGACGAAATTGCTGATATCGCTGGTGGGCTGCGCCGCCGCGGCGAGCCATGCTTGGCGCGTGATCTCGATCATCCGTGCGGCGTTCGCGGACATTGCGCGCTGTGCCCGGTTGGAGTCGGGCGTCGTTTCGGTCATGTGGACCTCCTGTCGTCCCGAACATTGTAATTGCGAATCATTCTCACTTACAAGAGGAGAATTTTGGGGAGCGCGTCAGGAGGAGATGCGGGATATGTCGTGGCGCTAGAGAAAGCGACACGGGGAAGATGGCACACACCTGCCCCACCGCGACGATAAGACGTGTATGGGGATGTCGCGCTTTTAGCGGGTATTTCTTGCGCACCAGAGAAGGCACCGCTGCGCCCGTAGGTGAACGGCTAGACCGCCACGAACGGGACGTTCAGGAAAGACGCAGGACGTCGTCCCTGGAATCCCACGCGGACAAAAACCGCCGCAAGATTCCCGACGAATAGGTCCCGCCGAGCGCATGCAGGAATTCGAGGAAGGATTCAGGCGCGTCGGCATCGGCGGTATCGGAGACCGTGCGCACAACCGAGCATGCAACACCGTGCTCGAAACACACTTGCGCGAGCGCCGCGCCTTCCATCTCGACCGCCAGCGCGTCGGGCAATGCCGCTCGCAGCGCATCCACCTCCTGGTGACTGGAGACAAACCGATCGCCGCTCACGATCAGCCCGCGATGCAACCGCGGCGGGTGCACACCAAAACGCGCCTCTAACGCAGCATGTTCATCGGCGAGAAATGCCCTGCATGCTTCTGCCAGCGCGGCATTCAGCGTGGCATCGCCGGGAAAGCGCGCCATGCCCAGCAACGGCACTTCGAAGCGCGGAAATAACGGCGACGCGTCGATATCGTGCTGCATCAACATTTCGCCGATCACGATGTCGCCTACGCGCACGTCTTTCCGGACGCCGCCGGCCACACCGGTGAACACAATGGCATTCACGCCGAACACGTGGATCAACGCGCTCGCGGTCGCCGCCGCAGCCACCTTGCCGACGCGCGCGAGCGTCACCACGCACGGCACCCCATGCGCGATGCCGACGTGATACTCGCGCCGGCCGATGGTTTCGGTACGCACGTCACCGGCCGCGTGCATCGATTCGATCAGGTCGCCCAGCTCCTGCGGCAACGCGGCCATGATGCCAAGACGGCTCACACTTGCGTTCATTCCACCGCCTGCAACTTCGCAACCGCCAGCGCGAGCCACTTCTCGCCGTGGCGCTTGAAGCGCACTTGTGCACGGGCATCGGCGCCCGCTCCTTCAAGCCCGATCACCGTGCCTTCGCCAAACTTGTTGTGAAACACGGCCTGACCGACCTTGAAACCGGTGTCGGCGGCGCGCTGACTGTTGGCAAACGCCGGTAGTGGCTTGCCGGCATCAGGATCAGCGTAGGCGGCGCGTTCCTTGTCGGGCTTGGCGAACCAGTCGCGGCCCCAGCCGGCGTTATCTGCGCGGCCGCCCCATCGTGCGCCCGCCTCCATCTTGGGTGTCAGCCACTTGAGCGAGCCTTCGGGGAGCTCATCGAAGAAACGGGAACGAATGTTGTAGCGCGTCTGGCCATGCAACATCCGGCTCTGCGCAAACGACAGATACAGCCGCTCCTTCGCCCGCGTGATCGCCACGTACGCCAGGCGGCGTTCCTCTTCGAGCCCATCGGTTTCCTGCGCGCTGTTTTCGTGCGGGAACAGGCCTTCTTCCAGGCCCGTGATAAACACCGCCATGAATTCAAGGCCCTTGGCCGCGTGCACCGTCATCAGTTGCACCGCGTCCTGACCGGCTTGTGCCTGGTTATCGCCGGCTTCGAGCGATGCGTGCGACAGGAACCCGGCCAGCGGCGTCATGGTGTCGGGATTTTGAGCGGGATCGGCGGGGCTTTCCGGGTCGAGCACATCGACGGACGGATCGTCGGTCGCCAAGCCGATTTCCGGCGCGTTCGTCGCGCCCGGGCGCAGCGGAATGGAGCGCGCGGGGGTATCGAGCCCGTAGCCCTCCTCCTGCACGAACGCCGCCGCGGCGTTCACCACTTCCTGCAAGTTTTCCAGCCGGTCCTGACCTTCGCGCTCGTTCTCGTAATGCGTGGCGAGCCCGCTTGCGCGAACCACGTGTTCCACGGTTTCCGGCAGACTCATCTGCTGCGTTTCAGCGCGCATCTTGGCGATCAGTTGCGCAAACGCGCCGATGCTCGACCCCGCCTTGCCCATCACGTAAGGAACGGCGGCGGCCATTGAACAGTTGTAGAGGCGCGCGGCATCGGCCAGTTGCTCGATCGACCTTGCACCAATCCCACGTGTCGGAAAATTCACGACGCGGGAAAATGCGGTGTCGTCGTTCGGGTTGTCGATCAGACGCAGATACGCCAGCGCGTGCTTCACTTCCTGGCGTTCGAAGAACCGCAAGCCGCCATACACGCGATACGCAATGCCCGCGTTCACCAGCGTGTGTTCGATGGTCCGCGACTGCGCGTTGCTTCTATACAAGATGGCGATTTCGCCGCGCGCCGATCCGGCATGGATCATCGCCTTGATCTCCTCGACGATCCACGCCGCCTCCTGCGTATCGGTCGCGGCCTCGTACACGCGCACGGGCTCGCCGTGGCCGGCGTCGGTACGAAGATTCTTGCCGAGCCGCCGCGAATTCTTGGCGATCAGGAAGTTGGCGGTATCGAGAATATGACCGTGCGAGCGATAGTTCTGCTCGAGCTTGATCATGTTGCGCACGTGGTACTCGCGCTCGAAGTCGTGCATGTTGCCGACGTTCGCGCCACGAAATGCGTAGATGGACTGATCGTCGTCGCCGACCGCGAAGATGGCGTTGTGCTCTCCGGCCAGCATTTTCAGCCACGCGTATTGCAGCTTGTTCGTGTCCTGGAACTCATCGACCAGGATGTTGCGAAAGCGCGCCTGATAGTGCGCGCGCAGCGGCGGATTGTGCGCAAGCAGTTCATAGCAGCGCAGCAGCAGCTCGGGGAAATCCACCACGCCCTCGCGCTGGCATTGCTGCTCGTAAGCCGCGTACAACTCGACGAACTTCATGTTGAAGGAATCGGTCGCGTCGACGTCTTTCGGGCGCAGGCCTTGTTCCTTGGCGTTGTTGATGAAGTACTGGAGATTTTTAGCCGGATATTTCTCGTCGTCTATATTCAGGCCCTTCATGAGCCGTTTGATCGCCGACAACTGGTCCGCTGTATCGAGGATCTGGAAGGTCTGCGGCAGACCGGCGTCGCGGAAATGCGCGCGCAGCATGCGGTTGCACAGGCCGTGAAAGGTGCCGATCCACATGCCGCGGGTGTCGATAGGCATCATCGCGGTCAGGCGCGCCATCATTTCCTTGGCGGCCTTGTTCGTGAAGGTGACGGCGAGAATGGTCGTGGGCGACGCGAATCCCTGCTGGATCAGCCAGGCGATACGCGTGATGAGTACGCGCGTCTTGCCGCTGCCCGCGCCCGCGAGGATAAGCGCCGGCTCGTTCGGCAGCGTGACAGCGGCGAGTTGTTCAGGGTTCAGATTGGCGAGCAGATCGGGCATGGGGGAGT
>Ga0302310_10004565_pt1 | contig 10403 bp, 6 predicted proteins | sample III_Palsa_N1_2_FD_200451 | JGI IMG/M metagenome (GOLD analysis project Ga0302310, IMG submission 200451) | Peat permafrost microbial communities from Stordalen Mire near Abisko, Sweden - III_Palsa_N1_2 | ecosystem: Environmental > Terrestrial > Soil > Palsa > Peat permafrost | place: Sweden... | reverse complement strand
GGCCTCATCCAGCCGTACGCCACGGTCTGCGAGCATGTACCCAAAGTCGTTATCGATGGCCGCGCTCTGCGGTTCGATGGCCAGGCCCTTGCGGAACTCGACCTCGGCCTGGTCGTATAACTTCTGCCGCTCGGCGACACTGCCGCGATAGTAGAACAGAAAGACCTTCTCATCCGGTTTCGTGGAGAGCGACTCTACCTTGTCGAGGGCGACCGAAGCATCCTTCCAACGCTTGTCGCGCACATCCATGTCGGCGATGGTGAAGTAGACCTCGCGGTCGCCGGCCTTTCCATCCAACTGCGCCATGGCGAGCTTGATGGCCTCGTCCACCTTGCCGGAATCGGCAAGCTGGCGGGCATAGGCCAGTTGTACATCGTGATTCTCGGGCAATGCCTTGGCGGCTTCTTCAGCGGTCTTGGTTGCCGCGGTCCAATTGTGCGCATCGCGGTAGGTATCGATGAGACCGTCGTAGCCCTCGGCCTGCAAGTCGCCGCCCAGCGCCATCATCTGCGTATAGGCATCCACCGCGCCGGCGGTATCGCCCGCTTCGCGCTCGACGATGCCCAGGCGCTCCAGGAACAGCTTGCGGTTGCCGCGGTCCTGATCGGTGTACTTGCCGTCCGGCACGGACGTGGAAGCAAGCATATCTTTCAGCGTCTTGATGGACTCATCGTAGCGTCCGAGAGCGTCGTAGACCAGCGCCAGGTTGTAGTCGAGTTCGAGATTGTCGGAGACCAGAGCGCTGGCCTTCTTTAGCGTCGCCAGGGCCTGCTCATAGTGTCCCTGCTGGCGCTGGATGTCGGCCTCGCGGATCAGCGACTGCGCATCCTGCGGGTCGGCACCGAGAATCTCGGCAAAGACCTGCGCCGCGGCATCGGTCTGGCCGTCGAGAATCAGCGCATTGGCCAGGCCGCGCTTAGCGTCCGTATTGTCGGGGTCCTGGTCAAGCGCCGCGCGATAGGCCTCAGCCGCCTGTTTGGGCTTCTTCAACTGGTCATAGATGCCGGCCAGCGCGAAGTCCATGCGGCCGCTGCGGTCGTCTACCGGGACATCGGCGATGACCTTCGCCGCGTGGTCCAGGTCGCCCTGCTCGGTGTAGAGCCGCGCCATGCTCAGGACGACTTCCTCGGAGCCGGAGTCGATGCGCTGGGCGTCTTTGAACTGCTGCTCTGCCTTGGCTGAATCATGATCCAGGCCGTAAAGCTGTCCGAGCAGAAGATGGGTCTCAAGATCGTCGGGCTTGAGTTGCGCGATCTTCTCGTACTCCTTGATCGCGGCCTGCAGCATGTCAGTAGACTGCGGCCCCTGGCCGTCGCCGAGCGAGCGCAGATACACGCGCCCCAGCAAGATGTGCGCTTCGGCATCGTCAGGATGCTTGTTGACCTGGTCCTGGGCCGCGGCCACCGCTTCGCGAATGCGGCCCAGCTTGAAGTAGAGGTTGGAGAGTCCGTCCTGCAACGTGCGGGAACTGGGGTCGGCGTCAAGTGCGAGCTTGTACTGCTCAATGGCCTGGGTGGCGAGGTCCTGGCGGCCGTTGGAGGACGCTTCATCCTCGTAGATCCTGGCGAGGCCGTAGTGGTAGTAGGCCGCGGAGCGGTCCACATCAGCAGCGGGAACGGTGGCCGCAGCCGGCGCAGGAACAGTCGCAGCAGGCTTCTGTTGTGCGTGCAACCTATTGGTTCCACAGAGCAAGGCAAGTGCTACGGCGCAGCTGAACTTGAGGAGGGCGCGGAACAGGCTGGACACTCGGATCACTCGGGACACTGGGGGCATAGTTGGAATCCTGAACACAATCATTCTAGTGCGTTAGACGGGACTTTATCGCGTTTGGATGCTGTTTACCAGCCTACTAAAGGATTACGAGTACCGTTCAGAAAAGATTATGAGTGCCGTTCCAGTACCCTGGAACCCTTATCCGTGCCGGAAGTGGCGTATGCCGGTAAAGACCATGGCCACGCCCAGACGGTCGGCGGCGGCGATAACCTCGGCGTCGCGCACCGAACCGCCGGGCTGGATGATGGCGGTCGCGCCGGCCTGCGCGATCGCTTCGAGGCCGTCCGGAAATGGGAAAAAGGCGTCGGAGGCAGCAACAGTTCCGGCGAGCGGAAGGGCTGCCTTCATCGCGCCGAAGCGGGCGGCGTCCACCCGGCTCATCTGCCCGGCGCCGATGCCGACGGTCTGGCCGAACCCGTCGTCAAGGCGCGCATAGACGATGGCGTTCGACTTGACATGCTTGCAGACGCGCCAGGCGAAGAGCAGCGCTTCGAGCTCCTCCGGCGTAGGCTTGCGCACGGTCGCGACGGTGATGCTTGCGGCGTCCACGGTTGCATGGTCTTCATCCTGAACCAGATAGCCGCCAGAGATCTGCTTCAACACGCGGGAGGTCTTGGCCGGATGAAGCCGCAGCACGCGGAGGTTCTTCTTGGCGCTGAGCGCAGCGAGGGCTTCGGGCGTGAACTCCGGCGCGACGACGGCTTCGACGAAGAGCTTGGCTATCTCTGCCGCGGCCTCGCCGTCTACCGTGCGGTTGACGCCGATGACGCCGCCGAACGCCGAGACAGGATCGGCCGCGAGGGCGCGCTTGTAGGTCTCCGCTACGGACGCGCCCAGGCCGACGCCGCAGGGGTTGGTGTGCTTAATGATGGCCACGGCACAGGTGTCGAATTCGCTGACCAGCGCCCAGCAGGCGTCGAGGTCGACGAGGTTGTTGTAGCTGAGCTCCTTGCCCTGCAACTGGGCGGCGTTGGCGATGCCCAGGCCCGAGCCATCGATGTAGAGCGCGGCGTTCTGGTGCGGGTTTTCGCCGTAGCGCAGCGTGGATTTGCGCTCGGCGATGATGCGTAGAGTCTGCGGCGTGACGCTGGCCTGCTCGGGCAGGGCTTCGAGCGTGGTTGCAATTGCAGTGTCGTAGGCTGCCGTCGTCGCGAAAGCTTTCTGGGCGAGCCGCCAGCGGGTGTCGCGGCCCAGCTTGCCGGCGTTGGCGTGGAGTTCGGCTTTGAGCGCCTCGTAGTCGTCCACGCTGGAGACGACGGCGACATCTTCGAAGTTTTTGGCCGCCGAGCGCAGCATCGACGGGCCGCCGATGTCGATGTTCTCAACGATCTCGTCAAAGCTAACGCCGGCGCGCGCCGCGGTCTTCTCAAAGGCGTAGAGGTTGACGACGACCATGTCAATCGGACCGATGCCGTGGGCTGCGACAGCGCTCACATGCTCGGGGTTGTCGCGACGATGCAGGATGCCGCCGTGGACGACCGGGTGCAAGGTCTTCACGCGGCCGTCGAGCATCTCGGGAAAGCCGGTCAGGTCGGAGATATCGCGGACCGTCAGGCCAGCGTCGCGGAGGGCCTTGGCAGTGCCTCCAGTCGAGACCAGCTCGACCCCAAAACCCGCGAGGGTGCGGGCAAACTCCACCAACCCTGTCTTATCGGTCACCGAAAGCAGGGCGCGTTGAACAGACTTCCAATCACTCATGTCAGGAACAATTCTATCTGTCGCCTAGCTGCAAAACCGGGCGTCAACCCTCCTGCCGCAGCCCAAAGTCCTGGAGCATCCGCTCGCGCAGCAATTTGTTGGCGCGGGTCTGGTAGCCCTCGCCGTCTTTTTTGAGCCAGGCGAGGACGTCAGCGTCGAGACGCAGGCTCACCGCCTGCTTTATGGGGCGATAAAACCGGCCGCGCACGGCGTTTTTCCAAACCGAATCTGGAAGCTCAGGCGCATCAGATGTGTCGATCTCACTGTCCGGCAGCTTCGCCAACGCCTCCAGCCGCGCTCGTTGCTCCGCAGTGAGGGGGGTTCCCGGTATGTGTTTAGATTGCCTCTTCATATCGTCTCCTCTCCCGCGGAGTTGCTCTTCGTGCCGAAATGATGCGTACAAATTCCTCGTCATCCTCATCATCGTCAAGCGTATGCACAACGAGCAGCAACAAAGTATCGCCAGCCATGCCTGTCGTTTGCCAACGCGACTCCCCATTCACGGTTCGTTCCAACACCTGCAACTGGAATGGGTCTTCCGAATACAACAGCGGCCGTATCGAAGTCGACGCCATGCTTCCGCAGGTTGATCGCGTTCTTCGTTTCGTCCCAATCAAAACGCACGCGTACACCTCAGCCAAATCGCGTATACACATATTAGTATATACAAAACTGAGACCTAATGTGGATTCATAAAAGGGACGGCTAAAATAGCCTTCTATGTTGGATTTAGGTTTTGTGCGGGCCAATCTCCCGCTCGTCGAAGAAAAACTGCGCGCCCGTGGTGCCGATTCCGCCCTCCTCGCCGGCTTCACCCAACTCGACACCGAGCGCCGCTTCGCCATCACCGAAGCCGAGTCACTCAAGGCCCAGCGTAACGCGTACTCTGCCGAAGTGGCGCGCCTCATGCGCGAAGGCAAAGGAGACCCCACCGTTATTGGCGTCCATTCCTATGGACTCAAGCAACAAGCCGAAGCCGTGGAGGCTAAAGCTGCCGCCGCCGACGAAGCTCTCCGCACACTCCTCCAAACCCTCCCCAACCTCCCCCACGACTCCGTCCCCATCGGCACCTCCGAGCACGACAATGTCTGCGAAAAGGCCTGGGGCGAAATTCCCACCTTCGACTTCCCCGCCAAGCCCCACTGGGAACTCGGTGTCGACCTCGGCATCCTCGACTTCGACCGTGCCGCCAAGGTCTCCGGCAGCCGCTTCGTCGTCCACTTCGGCTCGGGAGCACGTCTCGAACGCGCCCTCGCCAACTTCATGCTCGATCTCCACACCCGCGAGCATGGCTACGCCGAAGTCCTGCCGCCGACGATGGTCAACTCGAAGTCGCTGTTTGGGACAGGGCAGCTCCCTAAATTCGCCGAAGACCTGTTTCATTGCGATGACAAAGGTTCCTATACACAGGGCGAGTTTCAGGACAGCGACCACTGGCTGATCCCTACCGCCGAGGTCCCGGTCACCAACCTCTTTCGCGATGAGACGATAGACCTCAGCGGCGGTCCGATCTCGTTTGCGGCGTATACCTCCTGCTTCCGCTCCGAGGCAGGGAGCTATGGCAAGGACGTTCGCGGTATGATTCGCCAGCACCAGTTTCAGAAGGTCGAGCTGGTCAAGTTCACGCGCCCCGAGGACTCCACCGTGCAGCACGAGCAGCTAACCCGCGACGCCGAGACCGTGCTGGAACGGCTGGGACTTCCCTACCGGCGGATGCTGCTGTGTACCGGCGACATGGGCTTTGCCTCGGCCAAGACCTACGATCTCGAGGTCTGGCTGCCCGGCCAGCAAACCTACCGCGAGATCTCGTCGTGCTCGAACTTTGAGAGCTTCCAGGCGCGCCGGGCAAACATCCGCTATAAACCCGAAGGCGCGAAGAAATCCGAGTTCGTGCATACACTGAACGGCAGCGGGTTGGCCGTCGGCAGAACTTATCTGGCGATCCTCGAAAACTATCAGCAGGCGGACGGTTCGGTGCGTATCCCTGAGGCATTGCAGCCGTATATGCACGGCGAGACAGTCATCCGCAAAGAGCGGCTGGGGCGTGCGCTATGAAGCTGCTGAAGAGCTATTTTTTCTGGGCGTACGAACGGGGCAGCTTTCACTTCGACGTGATGGTGACGCTGATTATCTTGTTCGTCTTCGTCTCGCCGCACTACATCAACTATGGCGACAAGCCAGTGCCGACTGTCCCGCTCCATGCCAGCGAGGTTCTGGTGAAAGAAGCCGGCAGCAGCGGCAATGCAGGGCGGTTTGTGTATGAGATTCGCGTGGAAGATCTGCACGGAGCGGCGACGGACGAGGAGATACGCGCGGCGCTCCTGCGTGTGATCGAACCCATGGCCGGCGCGGTGACGATTGAGCAATACAAGCCGGTTCTCGACGCCCGTGGGAAGGTCGTCGCGTACGATGCGACCGTGTTGCGGTAACTCAATCTCCGCATGACCAATCTGTCTACGAAGCATCTAAAGCAATTGACTCAGAGGAGCAGCACCCGATGAAGGTCTTCCGCAGCGTTTCGATCCTATGCGTCGCTTTAGGCCTTTGTGTTCTTGGCTGCGGGGTGCAGCAGCCCTTGTTCCCCGTCCACGCTGAGACCAGAACGCAGCTCGATATCCTCCTGGCGCAACTGGATGCTGCCAGCGCAAAGTTCAAGAACGCTACCGCCAGCTTCGAGTGGCAGAATTATGAACGCGTCGTCCGCGACACCACTATCCAGACCGGAACGATCTACTTCGAGCGCAGCGGGACGTCAACGCAGATGGGCGCGGCGGTCAGCGATGCCGGCGTGAAGGCCAAGCCCAAGATCATCGAGTACAAGGGCGGCGTGTTGCGGATGTTCGACCCCGGCGTCAACCAGATCACGCTGGTCAAGGCCGGATCGAACCAGGCGCAGTATGAGGGGTTTCTGACGCTGGGCTTCGGGGGCAGCGGGAAAGACCTGGCGGCGGTGTGGAACATTACCGACCAGGGCGCGGAGATGTTCAGCGACGGAGGCAAACAGGTCAAGACCGAGAAGCTCGACCTGGTTGCCAAAGACCCCGCCGCGAGAAACACGTTTACGCATGTGACGATCTGGGTCGATCCCGCGCGCGGCGTGTCGCTGAAGCAGGTGTTCTATGCGCCGTCGGGCGACACCCGCACGTCACTGTTTTCAAATATCAAGCTGAACGGCAGCGTGGACCACGGACCGTACAAGATACCCGCGAACGTGCCGACGGTTACGCACTGAGTCCTTCTTGTTTCCGCGGCAACGCAAAGCTGGCCAAGAGAATCACAACGGGAAAGCACTCCAGCGTGTACCGCGGTTCGGAGTTGTCGATGGTCCACAGCAGCACGCAGCGTAAGGCGACGAAGGCCAGCATGGCATAGGCGAGCGCGCGTTGCCCGCTCCAGCCTTGCTTCCTCCAACGACCTAGGCCCACAGCCGCCAGCGCAAGATAGGCGGCGTTCAGCAGCGCGTAGGCCACGCAGAGAAACGATTGGCGAGGATGTGTGCGGAATCGCCACCAGTCCAGCGGCAGGTTGATGAACTCAGTGCGCGGGCGTAGCCACATATTCAGCACCTTGAGCGCCGGAATCTCCAGGTAAAATCGCAGCGGATGCGCCTTCACGCGCTCGTCCGCAAGCTTTGTAAAGCCTGCATCCAGCGTGGGCGTGGAGCGGTTGGTGCGGGCATACACGGCATACAGACGGGCCGTCTCGGCCCTCTGTGCCGGGTTGTCGAAGGCGCGCGGCGGCAGGTCGGCCAGCGAAACCGGATCGCCGTCGTAGTTCCAATACACGTTCACGGTAGCTTCAAAGTCGATGGCCCAGGTCCTGTACCAGCGCTGAAATCCATAGGGATTTTGCTCGCCGGGATCCTTGGCGAAGCGTGGCGCAAGCGGCTGGACGACATGGAAGACGTGCCAGTTTCGAGCTCCCCAGAGCAGCAGCGGAAGCGCAATCGCCAGCACCACGCTCAGTGCCGGGCCACCGCGCCTAAACATGGAGCCCACGGCTGGGCGCCAGCCGATCCACAGCATTGCCGGCAAAACCACCACCGGCACCAGTGCCTGGTCCGGCCGCAGCAGGATGCCCCACGAAAGCGCAAACGAGATCGCCGCCAGCCAGGCGTTCCATGGCCTTCCCTGCCGCTGCGCCGCCGACCAGCGCTCCAGCGAGAAGAACGCCAGCGACACGCAGAACAGGACGCAGGTTTCGCTGAGCGGGACGGCGCAGTAGTTCGCCGTAAACGGACAGAGCGCGCCCAAAGCCAGTGCGATCAAGCCGGCGCGGCGGCCCATCAGCCTGGCCGCCAGCGCGGCAATCATGCAGAAATCGGCGACGCTGAAGCATAACTGCACCCACAGCACCGGGCTGAACTTGCCCATGCCGAAGACCACAAAGCACGCTGCTAAAAAGACTGGATAGCCGGGCAGGCGTATCAGCGTGGAGCGTATGCCGGCGGCATCGGAGACGCCATAGATATGCGCCGTCCACATATTTTGGGCGATGTCGGCGTAGACCAGCGAGTCGCCGGCAATCCACGGATGCAGCACGACAAACAGCAGGCGCAGCCCAACGCCCGCCAGCAACAGCGCCAGCGCAACACCCCAGTTCCGTAGCCAACGGCCCATTTCATGCATCATACTGGCCATCGCGTACTGCGCGCCGGAACGCCGCGGGCGGTTACGCACAGTGGCCTGTTATAGGATTGCGGAGAACCCCTGAAGATCGATGAGTAAACAAGTTTTTTACGACCCGCAACGCAAGCGCTGGAAGCGGCTGCGGCGGCTCTTCGACTTGTTGGCTCTATTTGGCGCGCTGGTGGGCGTGATCTTCCTGTTCGGTCTGCTGCGCATGAAGCCCATGCACGGCCTCGACCTGCGCTCGGCCACCCGGAAGTATCGTGCGCTTTCGAACCCGCCGGCCAACGAACTGCTGTCCAAGGAGCAACTCAATCGCTCCGCCCACCGCCAGACCGACCTCAAGCCCTCCGACGTGGTGCTGAACCAGGGTGAGGGCCTGCGCGCTGCCTTCTATACCGACGCCGATCCGGCCAGCTATGCGTCGTTCAAGCAGCACGTCAAGCAGATCGACCTGCTCTTCCCCGAGTGGCTGCACGTGGTGAAGCCCGACGGTTCGCTCACCGCGATCAACTCCTCGAACGTTCCCTTTGCGGTGGTCGAAGGCGCGGTAGTACACGGCGTCGACCGCGAGAACAAGATCGCCCGGGCAATCTCGGCCGCGCGCGAAGACACCGAAATCTTCCCGATGGTGAACAACTACTCGGCCGCCGACGGCGTCTTCGAGGAAAGCATCGGCCAGATGTTTCTGAACCCCGCTGCGCGCGCTAACTTCATCCACCAAGTCGACTTGTTCCTCGCGGCGAATACGCTCTATCGCGGGCTTACGCTGAACTTCCAGGGCATCCCGGTAGCCGCCCAACCGGGCTATTTGCAGCTCGTGCAGGCGCTGTATAACGACTTTCATCCCCGCAATTTGCGACTGTATGTCAATGTGCCAGTTGAAGATCAGGACTTCGATCTGAAGTCGCTGGCGGCCAGCTCCGACGGCCTGATCCTGATGAACTACGACCAGCACCAGGTGGAGACCGATCCCGGCCCCGTCGCTGGGCAGGATTGGTTTGCCGACAACCTGCGCGCTGCCATGAAGGTGGTGCCGCGCGAAAAGCTGATCTGCTCGATCGGCAGCTTCGGGTACGACTGGACAAGCACCTTGCCACCACCGCCTACGAAGCAAAAGGGCCCGCATCCGGCGAACCAAAAGCCCTTTGTCCCAACTGTGCTGTCGACCACATCGCTCTCCACGCAGGAAGCCTGGCAGCAGGCGTCCGACGCCGGCGCGACAATCGATCTGGGCGGCCCGCTGCTGAATCCCCACTTTGCCTACGACGACGACGATGCGAAGGTGCGGCATGACGTCTGGTTCCTCGACGCGGTTACCGTGCTGAACCAGATGCGGGTGGCCCGTGCGCTCGGCCTGCAGACGTTCGCGCTGTGGCGGCTGGGGTCGGAGGACGACTCGCTGTGGAAGATTTGGGACTCTCCGCTTCACGCCAATCCGGCCAAAGACCTCGCGGAAGTCTTGCCCGGTCAGGACGTGGACACCGAAGGCGATGGCGACATCCTGAAGGTCACCGGCGAGCCGCAGAACGGTCATCGGACGATCACGATGGATGTGGACCCGACGATTCCCTCGCAGTACCTGAGCGTGATCGCGGAAACGATGGACTCGTACCCGCTGCCTTACACGCTGTCGCAGTATGGCTACCAGCCGAAGAAGATCGCGATCAGCTTCGACGATGGCCCCGACCCGGAGTGGACACCGAAGATCCTCGACATCCTGAAGCAGTACAACGTGAAGGCCTCATTCTTTATTATCGGCGATGAGGCGCAGAATAACGTCAGCGTGATGCAGCGGGTCTTCCGCGAAGGGCACGAGATCGGCAACCACACCTATACGCATCCGGACATCAGCGAAATCTCAAACCGGCAGGTAGACCTGCAACTGAACCTGACGGAGAGTTTGTTTGGGGCCAAGCTGGGCGTGCATCCGGTGTACTTCCGTCCGCCTTACTCGATCGACCAGGAGCCGGACACCAACGATCAGGCCGCGCCGGTGGACCGTATCCAACACCTGGGCTATGTGATCGTCGGCGATAAGATCGACACCGACGACTGGGACGAGCATCCGCGCAAGTCGCCGCAGGAGATCATCGACAGCGTCTTCGCGCAGATTGAGTTGTCCAATACGAAGACATGGATGAAGGGTTCGATCATCCTGATGCACGATGGCGGCGGCAACCGCCAACCCACCATCGATGCCCTGCCCAAGCTGATTGAGGCGCTGCGCGCGCGCGGCTATGAGATCGTTCCGGTGTCGGAGCTGATTGGCCAGACCCGCGACCAGGTGATGGTGCCGCTGAC
>Ga0302310_10004562_pt1 | contig 10406 bp, 6 predicted proteins | sample III_Palsa_N1_2_FD_200451 | JGI IMG/M metagenome (GOLD analysis project Ga0302310, IMG submission 200451) | Peat permafrost microbial communities from Stordalen Mire near Abisko, Sweden - III_Palsa_N1_2 | ecosystem: Environmental > Terrestrial > Soil > Palsa > Peat permafrost | place: Sweden... | reverse complement strand
TGGACGCGCGACGCGATGATCGCGCAGACGAAGGCCAACGTCTGCGGCAAGTTCCAGCGCGAACTGGTGCCGGGCACGCTGAAGGTGTGGCCTATCAAGGACTTCGGTGCGCTGGAACGCGGCGAGCACCGCTTCTGCCACTTCAAGCCGGACGGCACGACGCACCCGTGCGAAGGGCAGGCCGAGTTCACGATTCTCTGGCGCCGCCAGGGCGACTCCTGGACGATCACCCGCGCTTTCAGCTACGGCCACGGATCGAACTGACGCCCGCCTCCAACTATCGCCGGTTGCCCGGCGACGGTCGGCAAGCGCGCGGACTCAGCCGACGAACTTGCGGGCGTTGCCGAACATCCGCGCCCACGGGCTCAGCGCCGACGCGTCGCCGCCACTCCAGCTCATCTGCACGTTGCGGAGCACGCGTTCGGCGTGCGGCATGATGGCCGTGAAGCGGCCGTCGGCCGTCGTCACCGCGGTCAGGCCGCCGGGGCTGCCGTTCGGGTTCAGCGGATAGACCTCGGTGGGCTTGCCGTGGTGGTCGACGTAGCGCATCACGGCGGCCACCTTGGCGGCGTCGCCGCGCTGCGAGAAGTCGGCATAGCCCTCGCCGTGCGCCACGGCGATGGGCAGCCGGCTGCCGGCCATGCCCTGGAAGAAGATCGATGGAGACTCCAGCACTTCCACCAGCGACAGGCGGGCCTCGAACTGCTCGCTGCGGTTGCGCGTGAACTTGGGCCAGTCCTGCGCGCCGGGGATGATGGGCGACAGCGCGGCCAGCATCTGGCAGCCGTTGCACACGCCCAGCGCGAAGGTGTCGGCGCGGCCGAAGAAGGCCTCGAACTGCTGCGCCAGCACCGGGTTGAACATCACCGAGCGCGCCCAGCCCTCGCCGGCGCCCAGCGTGTCGCCGTAGCTGAAGCCGCCGCAGGCGACGAAGCCCTTGAACTGATCGAGCGTGACACGGCCCGAGTGCAGGTCGCTCATGTGGACGTCGTAGGTGTCGAAGCCGCCCAGCGACATCGCATAGCTCATCTCGACGTGGCTGTTGACCCCCTGCTCGCGCAGGATCGCCACCTTCGGACGCGCCAGGTTCAGGTACGGCGCGGCGACGTTCCCGGCCGGGTCGAACGTCAGCGCGACGTGCAGGCCCGGATCGCCGGCCTGTCCGGCCAGCGCATGCTCGCTGTCGGCGCAGACGGGGTTGTCGCGCAGTTTTGCGATACGCCAGGAGGTATCGTCCCAGGCCTGTTGCAGCTCGGTGAGCGACTTGCTGAACACCGACTTGGCGTCGCGCCAGATCTCGACGATGCCGCGATCGTTGGGCTTGCCCACCACGTGGCTGTGCGCCGACAGGCCGTGCGTGCGCAGCACGCCCAGCGCCGCGTCGCGTTGCGCCGCCGGCACCTGCAGCAGCGCGCCGAGTTCCTCGTTGAACAGCGCCTTGAGCGTCTGCTCGTTGCGGCGCTCGCCCACTTGCGACGCCCAGTTCTTGGCATCGCCCATGTCGGCGCGGCTGTCGGCGATGCCGGTGCCTTCGGTGACCAGCATGTCCACGTTGAGGCTCAAGCCCGTGTGGCCGGCGAAGGCCATCTCGCAGGCCGCCGCCCACAGGCCGCCATCGCTGCGGTCGTGATACGCCAGCAGCAGGCCTTGCGCTCGCAGCGCGTTGACGGCGTCGACCAGCGACACCAGCAGCTTCGGGTCGTCCAGGTCGGGCACGGTGTCGCCGAACTGCTGCAGCGTCTGCGCGAACACCGAGCCGGCCATGCGGTTGCGGCCGCGGCCCAGGTCGACCAGGATCAGCGCGGAATCCTCGCGCGCGAGCTCTGGCGTGCGCGTGCCGCGCACGTCCGCGATGCTCGCGAAGGCGGTGACGATCAGCGACACCGGCGCCACCACCTGGCGCGCCTGGCCGTCGGCGTTCCAGCGCGTGCGCATCGACAGGCTGTCCTTGCCCACCGGCACGCTGATGCCCAGCGCCGGGCACAGTTCCATGCCGACGGCATGCACGGTGTCGTACAGCGCAGCGTCCTCGCCCGGTTCGCCGCAGGCGGCCATCCAGTTGCAACTGAGCTTCACGCGCGACAGCTCGAACGGTGCGGCCAGCAGGTTGGTGATCGCCTCGGCGACGGCCATGCGGCCGGACGCCGGCGCGTCGAGCGCGGCCAGCGGCGTGCGCTCGCCCATGCTCATCGCCTCGCCGGCAAAGCCCTTGAAGTCGGCCAGCGTCACGGCGACGTCGGCCACCGGCACCTGCCACGGGCCCACCATCTGGTCGCGGTGCGACAAGCCGCCCACGGTGCGGTCGCCGATCGTGATCAGGAAGCGCTTGGAGGCGACGGTGGGATGGCGCAGCACGTCGAACGCGGCCTGCTCCAGCGACACGCCGGTGAGCGCCAGCGCCGCCGAGGTGCGCTCGACGCGCGTGACGTCGCGCAGCATCTTCGGCGGCTTGCCGAACAGCACGTCCATGGGCATGTCGATGGCGCGCGAGCCGCCGGCGCCGTCTTCCAGCACCAGCGCCTTGGCCGCGGTCGCATGACCGACCACCGCCAACGGGCAGCGCTCGCGCTCGGCGAACGCCTTCAACAGGCTCAGCGATTCGGGCGCGATCGCCAGGACGTAGCGCTCCTGGCTCTCGTTGCACCACACTTCCTTGGGCGCGAGGCCGGACTCCTCCAGCGGCACTTCGCGCAGGTCGAACGTGGCGCCCACGCCCGCGCCTTCGGCGAGTTCGGGGAACGCGTTGGACAGGCCGCCGGCGCCCACGTCGTGGATCGCCAGGATCGGGTTGGTCGCGCCGAGCTGCCAGCACTGGTTGATGACTTCCTGCGCGCGACGCTGGATCTCGGGGTTGCCGCGCTGCACCGAGTCGAAGTCGAGCGCGGCGGTGTTGGTGCCGGCCGCCATCGAGCTGGCGGCGCCGCCGCCCATGCCGATGCGCATGCCCGGGCCACCCAGTTGCACCAGCAGCGTGCCGGCCGGGAACTCGATCTTGTGCGTGAGGTCGTCGCGGATCGCGCCGAGGCCGCCGGCGATCATGATGGGCTTGTGATAGCCGCGGGTGACGCCGGCCACGTCCTGCTCGAACACGCGGAAGTAGCCGGCCAGGTTCGGGCGGCCGAATTCGTTGTTGAACGCGGCGCCGCCCAGCGGGCCGTCGATCATGATCTGCAGCGCGCTGGCGATGTGCTCGGGCTTGCCCACCGGCGAGCGCTCCCACGCCTCGTTCGTGCCGGGCAGGTACAGATTGCCCACCGAGACGCGCCCGGGAACGGCGAGATCGCCGTCGGATGGTTGTGCGTCTCCACCTTCATCAGCACGTGAGCGGTCTCGGCACGGCCGGCGTAGTGCGCGGGGCCACCCGTTCCCATCGGCTCGGCGACCCAGCGTTCGATCGCATGGCCTTCCATCACCGCCGCGTTGTCGGAATACGCGACGACGCTGTGCTGCGAGTTGAGCTTCTCGGTGTTGCGGATCATGCCGAACATCGAGATGTCCTGCGCCTGGCCGTCGATCACGAAGCTGGCGTTGAAGATCTTGTGGCGGCAGTGCTCGCTGTTGGCCTGCGCGAACATCATCAGTTCCACGTCGGTCGGGTTGCGCTGCAGGCCCTTGAACGCGTCGACCAGGTAATCGATCTCGTCGTCGGACAGCGCGAGGCCGAACTGGCTGTTGGCCAGCACCAGCGCATCGCGGCCCTGGCCCAGCAGGTCGACGTGCACCAGCGGCTCCGCGGGCTGCTTGTCGAACAGGTGGACGGCGGCCTCGCGCTCGAACGCGACGCTCTCGGTCATGCGGTCGTGCAGCAGCATGGCCGCGGCCTGCAGCTCTTCATCCGACAGCGTCTTGATGCCGCCCAGCAGGCCCGTCTTGATGGTCAGGCGGAACTCGGTGACGCGCTCGACGCGGTGCAGCGCCAGGCCGCAGTTGTGCGCGATGTCCGTGGCCTTGCTGGCCCACGGCGAGACGGTGCCCAGGCGCGGCATCACCACCACCAGCGCCGTGTCCTGCCTCTCCGTGGTCGCGCCAGAGTATTCATCGCCGTAGCGCAGCAGGCTGGCCAGCTTGCGGATGGCGTCGGGCTGGGCTGCGGTGTCGGTCCAGACCCAGTGGACATGGCGCGCGGCAACCCCCGTGATGCGCGACGAGACGGACTGCAGCTTCGGCAACAGCGCCTGGGCGCGGAAGGCGGACAGGGCGTTGCCGCCCTCGAAGTGCAGCAGGTGCTTTGGCGTGGGGGACATGCGGTGTGGGCTCGGAGGGTGGGGAATTCGGGGTGCGTGACGACTTCGTGGGCCGCGCCGGACTCGGTCCGCGCGCATAACTACAGCCGTCGCGCGGGGATCGAACTCAGCAGAATCCCGCATTTTAGTCGGCGATGGGATAATTGCCGAACCATGACGATCACCCTGAAGTCCGCCTCCGACATCGAGGGCATGCGCATCGCCGGCCGCCTGGGCTCGGAAGTGCTGGACATGCTCACGCCGCACGTCAAGCCCGGCATCACCACCGAGCAGCTCGACAAGCTCGCCCACGACTACATCTTCGACGTCCAGGGCGGCATTCCCGCGCCGCTGAACTATTGCCCGCCGGGCTACACGCCGTACCCGAAGTCGATCTGCACGTCGATCAACCAGCAGGTCTGCCACGGCATCCCGAACGACCGCGCGCTGAAGGACGGCGACATCGTCAACATCGACGTCACGGTCATCAAGGACGGCTGGCACGGCGACACCAGCCGCATGTTCGTCGTCGGCAAGGGCTCGATCGCCGCCAACCGGCTGTGCCAGATCACCTACGAGGCGATGTGGAAGGGCATCGAGAAGGTCAAGCCGGGCGTGCGCCTGGGCGACATCGGCCACGCCATCCAGGTGTTCGCCGAGAACGCGGGCTTCTCCATCGTGCGCGAGTTCTGCGGCCACGGCATCGGCAAGAAGTTCCACGAGGAGCCGCAGGTGCTGCACTACGGCCGCCCCGGCACGCTCGAGGAGCTGGTGCCCGGCATGATCTTCACGATCGAGCCGATGATCAACGCCGGCAAGCGCGACATCAAGGAATTCGGCGATGGCTGGACCATCGTCACCAAGGATCGCTCGCTGTCCGCGCAGTGGGAGCACACGATCGTCGTCACCGAAACGGGCTACGAGGTGCTGACCGTCTCGGCGGGCAGCCCGGCGGTGCCGGCGTTCGTCAAGAACCCGGTGCTCAACCGCCTGCTCGCCGACGTCCCGAGCGGCGTCACGACGGCCTGACGTTGTCCGCCCTGCCCTCGACCCTCGGCGCCGAGGCGCCGCGCGCCTCCGTGGCCGAGCTGCGCGAGCGTTTTCGCGCCGGCAAGGCCGCGCTGCTGACCCACTTCGCCGAGTCGCGCGCCACCGCGCCGGCCGCCACCAGCCTGCTGCGCGCGCTGGCCAGGCACGTCGACCAGACGCTGGCCGACCTGTGGACGCACGCCGGCATGCCGGCCCAGGCCGCGCTGCTGGCCGTCGGCGGCTACGGGCGTGGCGAGCTGTTCCCGTATTCGGACGTCGACGTCCTGGTGCTGCTGCCCAACGAGCCCGCGAACGGCGCCGAGTCGTTGCGCGGCACCATCGAGGCCTTCATCACGGCCTGCTGGGACATCGGCCTGGAGATCGGCTCGTCGGTGCGCACCATCGAGGAGTGCCTGCTCGAGGCCCGCGCCGACGTCACCGTGCAGACCGCGCTGCTCGAAAGCCGCCTGCTGACCGGCTCGCGCCGCATGTTCAACGCGTTCAGGCGCGTCAACGCCGAGGCGATGGACGCGCGCGCCTTCCTGCGCGCGAAGACCTTCGAGATGCGCCAGCGCCAGGTCAAGTACGAGGACACGCCCTACTCGCTCGAGCCCAACTGCAAGGAAAGCCCGGGCGGACTGCGCGACCTGCAGGTGCTCACGTGGATCTCGCGCGCCGCCGGCCTGGGCAGGACCTGGGGCGAGATGGCCACGCACGGCCTGCTGACGCCGTTCGAGGTCAAGCAGCTGCAGCGCCACGAAGGCACGCTCAAGCTGATCCGCGCCCGCCTGCACCTGGTCGCACGGCGGCGCGAGGATCGCCTGGTGTTCGACCTGCAGACGGCCGTGGCCGAGTCGTTCGGCTACCAGGGCAACACGACGATGCGCGCGTCCGAGATGCTGATGCAGCGCTACTACTGGGCGGCCAAGGCGGTGTCGCAGTTGAACGAGGTGCTGCTGCTGAACCTCGAGGAGCGCATCAACGGCTCGGAAGACCTGCCGATGCAGCCGCTCAACGAGCGCTTCCTCGACCGCGGCGGCCTGCTCGAGATCGCATCGGACGACCTCTACAAGCGCGAGCCGCACGCGATCCTCGAGACCTTCCACCTGTACCAGACCACGCTGCAGCTGCGCGGCCTGTCGGCGCGCACGATGCGCGCGCTGTACAACGTGCGCAACCAGATGAACGGCGCGTTCCGCAAGGATCCCGTCAACCGCGCGCGCTTCCTCGCGATCCTGCAGGCGCCGCAGCGCCAGACGCACGCGTTCCGGCTGATGAACGCGACGTCGGTGCTGGGGCGCTACCTGTGGGTGTTCCGCCGCATCGTCGGCCGCATGCAGCACGACCTGTTCCACGTCTACACGGTCGACCAGCACATCCTGATGGTGCTGCGCAACGTGCGCCGCTTCTTCATCCCCGAACACGCGCACGAGTACCCGAAGTGCACCGCGCTGGCCGCGAGCTTCGACAAGCCGTGGATCCTCTACGTGGCCGCGCTGTTCCACGACGTCGCCAAGGGCCGCGGCGGCGACCACTCCGAACTGGGCGGCAGCGAGGTGCGCCGCTTCTGCAAGGACCACGGCGTCGCCAAGGAAGACGCCGACTTCATCGAGTTCCTGGTGCGCCACCACCTGACGATGAGCCACACGGCGCAGAAGGAAGACCTGTCCGACGCGCGCGTGATCGGCGATTTCGCCGCCAAGGTCGGCAACCCGCGGCGGCTGACCGCGCTGTACCTGCTGACCGTCGCCGACATCCGCGGCACCAGCCCCAAGGTGTGGAACGCGTGGAAGGGCAAGCTGCTCGAGGACCTGTACCGCCTGACGATGCGCAAGCTCGGCGGCGACGTGCTCGCGCTCGACGCCGAGATCGACGCGCGCAAGAAGGAGGCGCGCCAGATCCTCGCGCTGCACTCCGCGTTGCCCGGCACCGAGACGCCGTTGTGGAAGACACTCGACCTGAGCTACTTCGCGCGCCACGATCCGAACGAGCTCGCCTGGCACGCGCGCTCGCTGTGGCGCCACATCGAGACCGCCATCCCCGTCGTGCGCGCGCGCCCGTCGCCGCTGGGCGAAGGCCTGCAGGTGCTGCTGTTCTCGCCGGACCGCTCCGACCTCTTCGCGCGCATCTGCGGCTACTTCGACGGCGCCGGCTTCTCGATCCAGGACGCCAAGATCCACACCACCAACGCCGGCTTCGCGCTCGACACCTTCCAGGTCGTCAACCCGGCCTACGAGGACGACGGCCCGGCCGGCTACCGCGACCTGATCTCGCTGGTGGAGAACCAGGCCGCGCTGGCCGCGGCCTCCACCGGCCCGCTGCCGATGCCGCGCGCCAGCCGCGTCTCGCGCCGCGTGAAGTCGTTCCCGGTGGTGCCGCGCGTGTCGCTGCGCCCCGACGAACGCGCGCAGCGCTGGCTGCTGTCGATCAGCGCCAGCGACCGCTCCGGCCTGCTCTACTCGGTCGCCCGCGTGCTGGCGCAGTACCGCATCAACCTGCAGCTCGCCAAGGTGTCGACGCTGGGCGAACGCGTGGAAGACACCTTCCTCGTCGACGGCGCCGCGCTGCAGAACAACCGGCTGCAGATCCAGGTGGAGACGGAGTTGCTGGACGCGATCTCGGCGACGTAGGCGTCGCTGGCGCCTGGCCGCGACGCGTCACCGCCGGTTCATCGCGTCCTCGACCGCCTTGTCGCGCAGGCGATCGCGCTCTTCGGGATCCATGGGCTTGACGATGGGCCCGCCGAGCACCGAGGACGCCGGCGTCGGCAGGGGTTTCGGAAACGACGTGACGGTCATCGTGCCGCCGTTGGCCGCGACCTCGCGGCTGCCGGCGGGGCACGGGCCGTCGATGTAGGCGGTGCCCTGTGCACCGACGCACTTGTGGACGCCCGCCGCCTTCAACGTCGACGAGGTCTGCGGAGCAGAGTTCTCCCCGGACAGCCCGATGGCACGCGCCGCGCCGGCCAGCGGCGCCGTGCCGCGATAGAACCAGGCGGCCGCGGCCAGCCCGAGCGCGACCACGGTCGCGATAACGATCTTCAGGTTCATGCGGAAACCTTCGGGGACATCGCCCCCGCGTGCGCGGGCGCGCGTGGCGCGCTGGCGCGCGGGACGCACGCGAGTGACCCGGAAGTCCGGTCACGAAGGGACTCGTCCATGGTTTCTCCTCCCTGGAGATGCAGTCTTTGGTGGCGCGGATTATGGCGCGGCCAGGAATGAAAAAAGCTCCGGAAGCTTGCGCCGCCGAAGCCTTTGGCAAGCGCTCGCGCGCCGCGCCGTCAGCCCATGTGCAGGCCGCCATTCACGGCGAACTCCGCGCCCGTCGTGAAGCCGGAGGTGTCGCAGGCGAGCCAGCTGACGATGGAGGCGATCTCCTCCGGCGTGCCCAGGCGCTTGACCGGGATCGTGGCGACGATCTTCTCGAGCACCTCGGGCTTGATGGCCTTGACCATGTCGGTGCCGATGTAGCCCGGGCTGACCGTGTTGACCGTGACGCCCTTGTTGGCCATCTCGAGCGCCAGCGCCATCGAGAAGCCGTGCATGCCGGCCTTGGCCGCCGAGTAGTTCGTCTGGCCGGCCTGGCCCTTCGCGCCGTTGACCGAGGAGATCTGGATGATGCGGCCCCAGCCCTTCTCGACCATGTCGGCGACGACCTGCTTGGTGACGTTGAACATCGAGGTCAGGTTGGTGCCGATGACGGCGTCCCAGTCCTCGCGCGTCATCTTCAGGAACATGCGGTCGCGCGTGATGCCGGCGTTGTTGACCAGGATGTCGATCGGGCCGTGCTCTTCCTTCGCGTGCTTGAACGCGGCGACGGTCGAATCCCAGTCGGCCACGTTGCCGACGGACGCGTAGAACGTGTAGCCCAGCGCCTTCTGCTCGGCGAGCCACTTCGCATGGTCGCGACTCGGGCCGCAGCCGGCGATCACCTTGTATCCGTCGTCGTGCAGCCGCTGGCAGATCGAGGTGCCGATGCCGCCCATGCCCCCGGTCACGTATGCAACTTTCTGGCTCATGTCATGTCTCCTGTCTGAGTGTTGGGTGCCTCGGTGGGCAAGTTCACTATCGCGCTTTGTCGAGGCGGCCGGTGTCAGGGCCTACCCCCGGTTCAAGGCCGTTCGATGGTCAGCGCCACGCCCATGCCGCCGCCGATGCACAGCGACGCAATGCCCTTCTTCGCGCCGCGGCGCTGCATCTCGTGCAGCAGCGTGACGAGGATGCGCGCGCCGGATGCACCGATCGGGTGCCCGATCGCGATCGCGCCGCCGTTGACGTTGACCTTGCTGGTGTCCCAGCCCATCTCCTGGTGGACCGCGCAGGCCTGGGCCGCGAAGGCCTCGTTGATCTCGAGCAGGTCCAGGTCGGCGGGCTTCCAGCCGGCGCGCTCGAGCGCCTTGCGCGCGGCCGGCACCGGGCCCATGCCCATGTAGGCGGGGTCGAGCCCGGCGTTGGCGTACGACGCGATGCGGCCCAGCGGCTTCAGGCCCAGCTGGTCGGCCTTGGCGGCGGTCATCACCACGACGCCCGCGGCGCCGTCGTTGAGGCCCGACGCGTTGCCGGCCGTCACCGAGCCGGCCTTGTCGAACGCGGGACGCAGCCCGGCCAGCGCCTCGGGCGTCGACTTGCGGTTGATGAACTCGTCGGCGGCGAACAGGATCGGATCGCCCTTCTTCTGCGGGATCGCGACCGGCACGATCTCGTCCTTGAAGTAGCCGGCGTCCTGCGCCGCGGCGGCCTTGGATTGCGACGCGAACGCGAGCGCATCCTGCTGCTCGCGCGAGATGCTGTACTTCTTGGCCACGTTCTCGGCGGTGATGCCCATGTGGTACTGGTTGTAGACGTCCCACAGGCCGTCCTGGATCATCGTGTCGACCATCTTCCAGTCGCCCATGCGCTGGCCGTTGCGCGAATTGGGCAGCACGTGGGGCGACATGCTCATGCTCTCCTGGCCGCCGGCGATCACGATCTCGGCGTCACCATCGCGGATCGCCTGCGCCGCCAGCATCACGGCCTTCAGGCCCGAGCCGCAGACCTTGTTGATGGTCATCGCGGGCACGCCGTAGCCCAGGCCGCCCTTGATGACGGCCTGGCGCGCCGGGTTCTGGCCCGTGCCGGCCTGCAGCACCTGGCCCAGGATCACTTCGCTGATCTG
>Ga0302310_10004544_pt1 | contig 10424 bp, 10 predicted proteins | sample III_Palsa_N1_2_FD_200451 | JGI IMG/M metagenome (GOLD analysis project Ga0302310, IMG submission 200451) | Peat permafrost microbial communities from Stordalen Mire near Abisko, Sweden - III_Palsa_N1_2 | ecosystem: Environmental > Terrestrial > Soil > Palsa > Peat permafrost | place: Sweden... | reverse complement strand
CGAAATACTTGACGTAATGACCATGCCAACAGACCGACATCACGTCGACGTCATGAAACGGCACTTCGATCACGGTTGTATGCACCGGCAGCGGCCTGTTTTCAGCCATGAGCGGCCTCCCTATATGTGCCCGCCGCACCTTCCGTGCTGGCTTGATACAGCGGCATGGTGCCGCTGCGGATCCACTCGGCGGTGGCGCGCAAATCCATTTCCAGCGCGCGGTCCTGGTCGACGAAAGCCGAACGCGCGGCGACCGCCTGTACAAATTCGGCCAAAGCACCGTCCAACGGGATAGCACTCTCCGGCTGTTGGCGCTGGCGTAAGGTGACGGCCTGCACCGTCGCCAGCACATGGGCGGCAGCCACTTGTTCCGTCAGCGTCAGGACCCGCAGGCAGTCGCGGGCGGCAATCGTGCCCATACTGACTTTGTCCTGGTTGTGCGATTCGGTCGACCGCGAAAACACGCTGGCCGGCATGGTCAATTTCAATGCTTCGGCAGTCCAGGCCGAAGCACCGATATGGACCGCCTTGAAACCATGATTGATGGATGCGCGAGCGGGGTCGCTGCCGGATAAATTACGCGGCAAACCCTGGTTGAATTTATCGTCGACCAGCAAGGCCAATTGACGGTCCATCAGGTCCGCCAGATTGGCCACGGCGACTTTCAACGCGTCCATGGCAAACGCGATATGACCGCCATAGAAATTGCCGCCATGCAAAACACGCTCGCCATCGGGATCGATCAGCGGGTTATCGTTGGCACTGTTCAATTCGGTTTCGATATCGCGGCGCATCCAACCCAAGGCATCACGCGCCACGCCGATCACGTGCGGCGCGCAGCGGATCGAATAGCGATCCTGCAAACGCTCGACCGGCGCCTCCGCACGGCCGGCAAGATCGGCGCGGATCCACTTGGCCGACTCGGCCTGGCCGACATGCGGCTTGGCGGCAAACAACATCGCGTCAAAGTGCGCGGCACGGCCATTCAAGGCCAGCGTCGATAACGCGGTCAGGCGGCTGGCCAGTTGCGTCAGAACTTCCGCGCGACGCCAAGCCAGGCAGGCCAGGCCGGTCATCACCGCGGTACCGTTCATCAACGCCAGCCCCTCCTTGGGAGCCAGCGTCAGCGGAGCCAGGCCGATCTGCTGCAGCACCTCGGTCGCCGGGCGCAACTGCCCTTGATACTCGACTTCGCGCTCGCCGATCAATGCCGCGGCCACATAGGACAACGGGGTCAAATCGCCGCTGGCGCCGACCGACCCTTCGGCCGGAATGCGCGGCAGGACGCGCTGGTTGATCAGCTCGCTCAGATGTTGCAACAACAAATGACGCACGCCGGAATAACCGTGGGCCAAGGAATTGAGCCGCGCCAGCATCACCGCCCGCGTTTGGCTGGCGTCGAGATAATCGCCCATGCCGCAGCCGTGGTAACGGGTCAGTTGCAACGGCAGCGCTTCGACCAGTTCAGGCGGCACACCGACCACGCAAGCGTCGCCGTAGCCGGTATTCACGCCATACACGATGCCGCCGTCGGCCAGCCGTTCGCGCAGAAAACGCGCGCCACGTTCGATCCGCTCGACCCACAATGGATCTTGGCATAAAGTCACGCCCGCCCCCTGTTCGGCCACGGCGATAACGTCTTCAATCGTCAGGTGACGGCCGCCCACGGTAACGCGGTCGGCAGGCAACGCAAGCTCGGCGGAACTGGAAGCGTGGGGTGCGTGAGATAGCGGATCATTTTCTGCCACGGCTGACTCCTTGGGGGCGTTGCCAAAAATCAAAGAAATTGAACCATTGCAGGGGCGCAAGGCGGCAATAATATTCAAGCCGCTGCGCATAGCGCTGGATATAAGCATTCAGATGCGTCACGCGATCGGTGCGCGGCAGCACAATACGATCGGCAAAATGTTCGAAATGAATCTGGTAGCGGCCGGCTTGTTTCAAGGCAAAAAATAGATACACCGGACAACCGAGCGCATGCGCCAAGGTAAACGGCCCTTGGGCAAACGGCGCCGGGCGGCCCAGAAAATCGACATCGGTAATGCGCGTCGAAACGCCGACCGGCACACGATCGCCGACAATCACCAGTAACTCGCCGGCCTCGATGCGTTCATGCATCAGCATGGCAGTCGCCGGCCCCATATCGCTGACTTGCAGCACGCGTGAGGCGAACTCGCGATGCGCCCCGGCCAGCACGCTGTTAAAACGCTGTGCATGTTCGGTATACACCACGGCGGTAATGCGTGCGAGCGAGCCGCGCACAGCCAAGGCACGCATCATCTCCAGATTACCCAAATGCGAACCGACAATCAGGGCGCCCTGCTTACTTGCAATCAAGGCATCAAATTCCGCTTGCAGCGGAAAATCGATATCGTGCCCCTTGAGTTGGCCCGACCAAGCCGCCAGCTTATCCAGGCCCGAATCGGCGAAAGCGAACAAGTGCCGATAAGCCGTGCCCCAACCCGGTTTGAGGGCACCCTCAGGTCGATCCTGATTCAGTTGATGAAAATAGCGAAAAGATTCGGTGCGCGCGCGCGCCCCGGTCAACCAGAAATAGGCCACCACCGGATGCAGACACAAACGTGTAAAACCACGCCCCAGCCATTTGCAACTGAGCGCCAATAGCTTCATGCCCAAACGGCTGCCGCGTTCGCTGACCCGCCACCATGCACTGAGGGTAGCGCGCTGCGAACCTATGCCCGACAAGCGGGAGCGCATGCCCGGCACTTTACGCGTCAACAATATCGGCATCCTGAGCAACATGCCGCAGACCAGTCGTACATGAGCCCGGCTGATACGGACGTTGTCCGACCATAGATTAAAATGCGACAAACCATCGGCGGCATAAGTCACGCGCGTCGGCACAGTCAAAAAATCCATCCCGGTCCAATGCAGGCGCACCAGAATTTCAATATCGAAATCCATCCGTTCCGGCAACATCCGGCGCTCGATCAAGTCACACACCGCCGGTAGCGGGTACAGGCGAAAACCGCACATCGAATCGCGAATTTCAGTGGATAAGGTCTCGATCCAAACCCAGACATGGGTTAGATAACGGCCGTACAAACGTCCTTTCGGCACACTCGCGTCATAAACCGGCCGGCCCAAGACAACCGCGGCCGGATTGGCTCGGCCCAATCCGAGAAACACGGGGACGTCAGCGGCATCGTGCTGACCGTCGGCATCGATCTGCAAAGCGTGACTAAAGCCCGCCGCGTGAGCGGCGCGCAAACCCGCCATCACCGCACCACCTTTACCGCGATTGTGCGGCAGCCGCAGCAACTGCAATTGCGTGCCGTAATGCGCCGCCAGTTGGGCCAGCACCGCCTGGGTCGGCAGATTGCTGCCGTCATCCACGACCCATACCGTCAGGTCATGAGCAATCAGGGCTGCCACCGTCGCGCCGATTTCATTCAGGTGGTTATAAATCGGCACCACCGCGCAGGGTTTGAAAGTCATCGGCCGTCCCCGTACACAAAGCGCCCGGTGGCGCAATTGCGATCTTGCATACGATAGGCAAACTGAACCCGCGACTGGGCTTCATCCAGCACCAGCGTCAGACGCAACATCGCGCCCGGTCCGACCGGTGCGGTAAATTTGATATTGTCGAGCGCGCGAAACGCCGGCAAGCCGGGGAAATAGCGTTGCACTGCGCGCGCCGCCCAGTCGATCTGAACCACACCGGGCAAGATAGGAAAACCGGGGAAATGTCCGGCGAAATACACCAGGTCATGCCGCACCTGCAAATCCAGCAAGACCTCATGGCCTTGACGCACTTCACTGAGCAGCACCGGCTCACGCGCCGAGATTTCATCGGCAAATAGGGCCAGCAACACCCGTTCAGGTAACTTGCCACGCTCGTCAGTGGGAAGTACGGTTCTGAAACGCCAATGGCGGGGCAACAACACGGCATCATAACGTTCGGCCAGATGACGTCGCAGTTGCTTGATCAAACCGATGCGACCCGACTCCCGCAGCATGGCGATGCCGGCCTCGTTCAACGCCACCACGGCCCCCAACCGGTCGCGAATTTTTCCGCGCGAGGCGGTGTCCGCGGCCGATGCACCCGCCAGCAACACTACCGCCGCTTGATTGACCCACGCACTCGCGCCGAGAAATTGCTCCACGGCGGGCAACGACACGCGTTTATCCTGGACTTTCACGGTGCGGTCCAATCGGCCCCGCAAGATAAAGTCCCCCGTCGCATCAATCTCGACGGCGTCGTCACAGCGCCACCACGCAGCATCGGCCAGATGCGGTGACCGCACCCCCAGCGCGCCATCCTGCTCGCGCCGAATCTGCACTCCCGGCAGCGGCCGCCAGGCGGCACTCACGCCCACCTCCTGAGTGCGCCAGGCAATGCCACCCGTTTCGGTACTGCCAAAAATTTCTACCGGAGCACGGCCCAGGACCGCGGCATAACCGTGTGCGGACTCGACGGACAAAGGGCCGCCGGAAGAAAAAATAATCCGTGGCGCAGGCGTCAATTGGGCAAGATCGAGCAATTGCGGCCAGCGCGTCAAATGCGCGGGGCTCGAAACCAATGCAGAGACCGGGTGTGCCGCCAATTGCTCACGCAATTGCGCCGCGTCGCGGCAAGCCTCGCGCGCGAAGGGACGGCCCGCGGCCAAAGGCCAGAACAGGCGAAATAACAAACCGTAGATATGATGGTGCGGCACGCTGGCCAAGATCGTGCAAGCATCGATCTCAGCACCCCGGCAGGCCTCCAACGCGGCGACCTCGGCATCGAACTGCGCCAGGGTCTTGCGGATTTCCTTGGGCGCGCCGGTGCTGCCCGAGGTGTACAAACTGATGGGCGCGGCAGGATCGATCTGCGGCATCGGGTAAAACGCTGTGGCGGCCGGTTCTAAGGCCGGTTCCAAGCCCGCTTCCAAGGCCGGGTCCGACTCATGCAGGCGCCGCAGGTCGTCGAGCACCGCGTCGAACGATCCCAACAGTTCTTGGCGGTTTGCCGCCAAGGTATTGGACGGAATGACGACATGCTTGCCGGCCGCCATCAGCGCAAACAGGCCGCAGGCAAATTCGAACGTATCGTCCAGGCATAACAACCAGCGCCGCGGCGCTTGCCGGCTCAATGAGGCTGCAGCTTGCTGGACACACTGGGTAAAAACGCCCCACCCGATGGCGGCGTCACCGTCGACGCAGACCGGGTCGGTGACCGCTCTTGGGGCCGTCAATAAATCATGCAAACGCACTAACATCGTTTAACTCACTCGCTCGGCACGCGGTAATACAAACAGGTGCCGCCAGATAAATTCGCCGGCCATCAACAACGCCACCAAAACATAAGCGACGCCGCCGTTATATAAAGCCCAGACTTCCCGGGAGGCGCAGAAAGCCGTGTAGAGCGCCAGCACCGTATTCACCGCCAGGAACGCACACCAGACGCGGGTGACATTACGCGTATAGTCGACCGCGGCGGGCGGCAAGTCAGGCCGCGAGAGACGGGCAAAGCGCTCGACCATCGAGGGCGGGCGGCGCAAGGTCGAAGCAAACAGAGTCAACAGGACCAGATTCACCACGGCGGGGTGGCAACGCAAAACCGTCTCATTGTCGGTCAACGCCGACAATGATGAGCTGGCCGCCACGGCGGCGAATGCCAGCCGGTCAGCGGTGGTGAAGCGCCTGAACCAAGCCGGCTGCCCCGACTGTATCAAGCGGTGCAGACACGCCATGGCTAAAAACATAAGCCCCATATAACGCGGCGAGAAGTAGCGCATGCCGACCAGGATCAGCGCCGGATAACACAGCCACAATCCTGCACGCAGCAACATCAGGCCGCCATGCTTGACACGCTTGGTCTCGGACACGCCTGTTCAAGCGGCAAGCAGGACTTGGGCGGCAGCAATCACATCCCCGACCGTCCGGACGTTTTTGAAGTCATCGGGCTTGATTCGCTTGCCCGTCATCTCCTGCAGCTTGATAGCCAGATCAACCGCGTCGATGCTGTCAAGATCAAGTTCTTCGAACAACCTCGCCTCAGGCGTAACCCGCTCAGGCGCAATCGCAAAATGCTGTTCGAAGATCACCCGGATCCGACTCAGGATATCGTCATCTGTCATGTCTTAAGCCTCGATTTCCGTGGTGTCGCTATCACTTTTTTGCTGGCTCAGCACCAAGGCAGCCAGCGTATTGACCGAGCGAAAATAGTTGTGCGTGTTGCTGTCGTTTCCGGAAATCGTCACGCCGAACTCCTTGCGTAACGCAATCCCAATCTCCAATGCATCGATAGAATCGAGACCGATACCGTCCGCTTCGAACAAGGGCGTGTCGTCGCTAATATCAGCCTCGGTAAAATCTTCCAGAGCCAAGGCGTCTATCAGCAATTGTTTGATTTTAAGTTTGAGAGAATCCATATTCACTTAATTGCTTACTTATATGTAATTGCATCGCTTGGGTCAAAGTGCGTGCGGCGATCGGCCCGGGCATCCCGGCGTCGACCCAGTCGTCGGCGCAAATTTGGTCCAATACCACCACCCGCATGCAAAACGGGCGATCCGGAATATGAAACCAACGCTGGTGTTTTCCAAACGCCAGCGGCGTACACTCCAGCAAAACCGGCTGCACCGCGGTCGAGCCTGTCAGCGCCAGATAGGCAAATCCGCGTGAAAACGGATGCAAGGTGCCGTTGGCCTTGCTGCGCGTGCCTTCCGGAAAAATAATCAGCGAATACCCGGCGCCCAGCCGTTCGACGCCTGCCGCGATCAATTCGGTCGGTTCAGCGTTGCTGATGTATTCGGCGGCCCGGACAATGCCCCAAAAACATGGATTACGCCAATGCGCGTTCTTCACCACACAACATGCCGACGGCATCAGAGACAGCAAAACCATGACGTCAAGCCAGGTCGGATGATTGGCAATCACCACCAAGGGCCGCTTTTGTGCCAGCAATGCCCGCCCCTGTACTTCAAGCGTCATCACACCCAGGCACTGCAGTGTGGCGATCAAAAAACGAAAAAACAGATGAATCAATCTGGTGACTGCCCGGGTACGGCTGGCCTTATGCGGCCATAGCAACCCCAACGGAAACAACACCAGCGAAAACAGCAAGCCGCTGATGCCGAATGCGGCCAGACATGCGCCCGTCGACAACCAGCGCCAGCCGTATTCAAGCCGCGCTTGCACACTGCCTCCACTGCCATAAAGTATCAGCACCGCCGGCGTTACCGTCGGCATCGCCGCTGCTCCAGCAAGTGGCGGCCCCGGATGCCAGACAATGCAGCAAGGCATCGGCCTGACTCGCCGCCGTGACCGCTACCCCGGGAACTTGCGTGGCAGTGGATGCATCGCATTGCAAAACCTGCGGCGCCCCCTGCTCCAGCAGGATCGCCACGGCAAGCGGCGCGGTGCCGGTCTCATCGAGCGGACCGAATATCGGATCACGCGCCTCATGAGCATAGACGAACAAAACCGGCTCGGTGGGATTAGAGGCGAATTGCGCGTACGCCTCAAGCAATCCGTAACTCAGCGTTTCCGCGCCGGCCGACACCGCAATCGTCGCCGAACGGTCGTGGCGCACGATACCGAACACACCCGCCATCGCATTCAACACCGATAAACTGAAGGCCGTGGGAGAAATCGGCCGGCCGTGCACCAAATCATGCAAAATCTCAGTAGTGCGGCGCAATTCGCCATGGCGGGAAGCAAACACCAAACGCACGTCGCCCGCCGACGTCACGCAATCATGGGCCACCTTCAGGCCCATCTTACCCAAACTACTGATGCGTCGACGCAACATCGGTTCGACATAACTGACGTCGGGCACCGGCGCTTTATTCTGCATCGCGCCCGCCTCCACCGAGTCGGCGCATGGCACTGACCAGGCTGACCAGCGCTTGATGGGAAGGGTCCAATGTAAATCGGGCATATGAATTATCGGGCGTCAAACATTGGGCATCGAATCACAGCACAGCACATCTCAATCGCGGTCGGGCGCGGCGCATTAGCCTCGATCAACCCCGCTTATTTCATCCTGCATTGGGTGCGATCCGCCGAAACATCCCGCCGGCGGGGCTCAACAAACCCCGCCCCTGGCTTGAATCATGCACTAAATAAATTCATAGTCGGATTCGAATTTGGGGCACTTCAGCAAATTTTTGCGGCACTTCAGCGAATTGTTAACCACGCGTAACCACATGTATTTTTGTTCTTGTTAGCGAGAAGCGCGAACATTACAAATACATTACATAAAATACCAATTTCCCATTTCCGTGCGCTGTCAAACACATGATGAAATAAACAAAATCGAAGGCGAATCATACCGAGGATGCTGTTACCTGTAAGCAGAAATTTTAGACACATTCGTCGTAAGAAATACACTTCCCAAAAGCACGCTCACCGCCGGGCTTTCGCCGCCCATGGAGGCTTGCGCTCAAACCCGGAAAAGCCCCAAATGCCAAGATCGAAATATTGAGATAAGACTGCCGGCGCGTCACGAAGTTTCACGGATAAACCCGCGCCCACGCCTGAAAACAGGGGGTTCTGGCCCACCAACACGGCTCAGACAAGGTGACCCGGGTCTCCCGCGGAGTCGCGACCGGCCCGTTTCCTTCGCCTGCCGCAGCGGATTTCCCGCCCGAGCCGCCGATGACCCAGAGCTCAATCAAAGCGGTAATGGTAAAATTACGAAATATATAAGGAATACCAAAGGATCTGCGCAAAACGGCGGGGTTGGGCTGGGTCGCGAATCACGCGACTTTGCCGGTCCGGCTTCAGGCCGCGCCGATTCGCCCGAAATTTTTATGAAAACTGCCAACAAACCCAGCCCGCGTCGCGTTTCGGTAGCCCCCATGATGGATTGGACCGATCGTCATTGTCGCTATTTTCACCGGCTGATCTCCCGTCATACCTGGCTGTACACCGAAATGGTGACCACCGGCGCGCTGCTGCATGGCGACGTCCCCCGCCATCTCGCCTTCAATCAGGAAGAACATCCGGTTGCGTTACAACTGGGCGGCAGCGAACCGGCCGATCTGGCGCGCGCCGCGGTATTGGGTCAATCCTGGGGCTACGACGAAATCAACCTGAACTGCGGCTGCCCGTCGGAACGGGTCCAGCGCGGGGCGTTCGGTGCCTGCCTGATGTCCGAGCCAAGTTTGGTGGCGGACTGCGTCAAAGCCATGTGCGACGCCGTCAGCATTCCGGTGACTGTGAAACATCGGATTGGCATCGACGACGTCGAAGACTACGGTTTTGTGCGCGATTTTGTCGGCACGGTGGCTCAAGCCGGTTGCACGGTGTTTATCGTCCACGCCCGCAATGCCATTCTCAAAGGACTCAGCCCGAAAGAGAACCGGGAAGTCCCGCCGCTGAAATACGATTATGCCTATCGCCTGAAACGCGACTTCCCAGAGCTGGAAATCCTGATCAACGGCGGCATCAAAACCCTGGACGAAGTCGCCACTCATCTGCAACACGTAGACGGCGTGATGCTGGGCCGCGAGGCTTATCACAATCCGTTTATGCTGGCCGAGGTGGATCGCCGCTTTTACGCGGCACCCACCCAGGCGCCGAGCCGTGCCGATATCGAAGCGGGCTTGTTGCGTTACGTGCAGCAGGAATTGTCTCAGGGCGCATTTCTCGGCTCGCTGACCCGTCACACTCTGGGTCTGTATCACGGCGAACCGGGCGCGCGCGGCTGGCGCCGCACGCTGTCCGATCACAAACGGCTGGCGCAGGCCGATTTGGGTATTTTTGATGAGGCCAGACTATTTCTGGGTCCTCGAGCAGAAATTGCTGATTTAGGGGCTAGTCAAAGCGGAATGAACTTTGTATAATCTGTTTCTCGTTTGGTGAGTCAAGTTCTTGACGAGCCTAATAAGTTGTCAGTGGTGGCCGTAGCTCAGTTGGTAGAGTCCTGGATTGTGATTCCAGTTGTCGTGGGTTCGAGCCCCATCGGTCACCCCACTGCAACCTTATGCACCAAGGGGTTTATGATTTCCCTTGGTTTCGCATAGCAAAATTCCCCCCGCTTTATTTATTTTCCCACGAATGATTTATCTGCTTCGTGTTTTTTGTGGTTTTCGAGCCTACGGTTCTATCGCGCAAGGAACCGTTAAACAACTCCACGAAGGCAGTGTCGGTCGACTTCCCCGACCGACTAAAGTCAAGTCTCACGCCGTAGTGATAGGCCCACATATCCATCAGGCGCCGATTGAGTAACATTCACCGAGGCTTCATCGCCTCAATTTTGGATAATTTGACGGGTGGACTTGCTTGAGATGCAGCCGCCACCATCGCCTCCACCAGAGCGCGACATTCGTTTTCCCCGGTGGCGAGCAACTCTCGCATTGACTTCATACGTGAGAACATCCAGAGCATGAAGGCGACGACAAAGGTGGGAAGGCCGTTAATCCGTACCTTTGATTTTGGATAAACTTGGTAGCCAAGCCCCTTGATGAGCG
>Ga0302310_10004543_pt1 | contig 10425 bp, 11 predicted proteins | sample III_Palsa_N1_2_FD_200451 | JGI IMG/M metagenome (GOLD analysis project Ga0302310, IMG submission 200451) | Peat permafrost microbial communities from Stordalen Mire near Abisko, Sweden - III_Palsa_N1_2 | ecosystem: Environmental > Terrestrial > Soil > Palsa > Peat permafrost | place: Sweden... | reverse complement strand
TGTCGGCGTCTACGGCGGCGCGTTCAAAGTCACCGAAGGCTTCATCAACCGCTTCGGCCCGGAGCGCGTGGTGGATACGCCCATCTCCGAGATGGCGATTGCCAGCGCGGCCTATGGCGCAGCGCTCACCGGCATGCGCCCGGTCGGCGAGTTCCAGTTCATGGACTTCATCACCTCCGCGCACTCGCAGATCGTGCAGATACTCGCCAAATCGAACTGGCGCTGGGGCGCACCCGCGCCCATGGTTCTCCGCGGACCCACCGGTGGCGGCGTGAGTGGCGGCCCGTTCCATTCGCAGAATAACGAGATGGCCTACGTCCACACGCCGGGGCTGAAGGTCATCTGCCCGGCGACGGCGCGTGATGCCAAGGGGCTCATCAAGTCCGCCGTGCGCGATAACAACCCCGTGCTCTTCTTCGAGCACAAGTATCTCTACCGCCGCATTAAGGAAGAGCTGCCGGAGGAGGAGTACACCATCCCCATCGGCAAGGCGCGCGTGCACCGCCAGGGCAAGCATGTTTCGGTGATCACGTATGCGGCCACGGTCTACGTTGCGCAGGAGGCGGCCGAGCTGCTGGCGAAGGAGGGCATCGAGGTCGAGATCATCGACCTGCGCACCCTGCTGCCGCTCGACCGCGACGCCATCCGCGCCACCGTGGAGAAGACCAACCGCGTGATCGTGCTGCATGAGGATACGAAGACCGGTGGCATTGCCGGCGAAATCGCCGCGATTATCAACGAGGAGGCCTTCGATTATCTGGATGCGCCGATTGTTCGCGTCACCTCGCTGGATTCGGCCGTACCCTTCTCGCCGCCGCTGGAAAAGGCCTTTATGCCGCAGGTGGAAGACGTCGTCCGTGCCGCGCGAAGGCTCGTGGCCTACTAGCGCCGTTTCACGCGTGGAGGCGGTAAGCTGCTCGCCGGGACTATAATTTATTTCGCGCATTGATAGATTTTTCTGGAAGGGTTTCCATGCCGACTGATGTAGTTATGCCCCAGATGGGCGAGTCCATTACCGAAGGCACACTGACCAAGTGGCTCAAGAAGCCCGGCGACACCATTGCCCGCGACGAACCGCTGTTTGAGATATCGACCGACAAGGTCGACGCCGAGATTCCGTCGCCCGCCGCCGGCACGTTGATCGAGATCAAAGTGCCGGAGGGCGCGACCGTCGGCATCAACACCGTCGTCGCCGTCATCGGCGAGGCAGGTGGTGCAGCTGCACCTGCTCCCGCTCCCGCAGCGGCACCCGCCGCAACAGCGCCCAAACAGGAAGAGAAGAAGGCTGAGCCGGCTCCCGCAGCGGCACCGGCAGCTGCGGCACCTTCCGGCGGTGGCACGGATGTTGTGATGCCGCAGATGGGCGAGTCCATCACTGAAGGCACGATTACGAAGTGGCTTAAAAAAGTCGGCGACAGCGTTGCGCGTGATGAACCGCTCTTTGAAATTTCAACCGACAAGGTTGATGCCGAGATCCCATCACCCGCCGCCGGCACGCTCACCGAGATTAAAGTGCAGGAGGGCGCAACCGTCGGCATCAACAGCATCGTCGCTGTCATCGGTGGTGGCGGAGCATCATCACCCGCGCCTGCTGCAGTCGCCAAACCTGCCGCTTCTGCACCAGCTCCCGCAGCAGCACCAGCAGCTTCCACTTCTGCGCCAGCTGCCAGCGGCGAACGCGTAAAGTCTTCACCACTTGTGCGCAAGATTGCGAAGGACAACAATCTCGACCTCACCAAGGTCGCCGGCACCGGAGCCAGTGGTCGCATCACCAAAGACGATGCTCTCAGCTATCTGAACGCCGGTGGCAAGAGCGCCGCGCCTGCGGCTACAGGAACACCCGCAGCTGCTCCGGCTGCTGCATCCAAACCCGCCGCGCCTGCAGCACCAGCACCCGAGCCGGGATCGTTGGTTCCACTTACCAAGATGCGGGGCATCATCGCACAGCGCATGGTGGAATCCAAACGCACCAGCCCGCACGTGCACACCGTCTTCAAGGTGGACATGACGCGCATCGTGCGCCTGCGCGAGAAGGAAAAGAACAAGTACGAGCAGCGCAACGGCGTGAAGCTCACCTACATGCCGTTCATCACGCGCGCAGCGATAACCGCTCTGCGCAAGCACGCCATCGTCAACTCCGCGATGGAGGGTGACGCGATCCGCTACAACAAGAACATAAATATCGGCATTGCCGTCGCGCTGGACTGGGGCTTGATCGTGCCGGTCATTAAAAATACGGAAGAGAAGAGCTTCCTCGGTATCGCCCGCGCCATCGTGGACCTCGCCGGTCGCGCGCGCAGCAAGAAGCTCGCACCGGATGAAGTCTCCGGCGGCACCTTCACTCTCACCAACTCCGGCATCTTCGGCGAGCAGTTCGGCACGCCCATCATCAACCAGCCGCAGAGCGCCATCCTGGGCATCGGCGGCATGAACAAGGAAGCCGTAGTGCTGACCGATAAGGAAGGCAACGACACCATCGCCATCCGCACCATTCAGTACTTCACGCTCGGCTTCGATCACCGCATCGTCGACGGCGCCGATGCCGGCAAGTTCATGTCGGACTTCAAGGCTTATCTCGAAAACTGGGCTGAAGATATCGGTTAGTTCTTAAATAAAAAAAGGCGGCGAGTCAGATAATGACTCGCCGCCTTTTTGTTTTACAACTAAAGTCTTGCTGAAGCTTCCAGCACGCGCTGCACCGCCTCAGCCGGCGTTGCACCCACGGCCGAAAGATGCCCCATCTTGCGCCCCTTGCGCGGCCGCTCCTTCTCATAGAGATGCAGCCGCACTCCGGGAATCGCCAGCGCCGCATCAAACTTCGGCGGCCCCTGCAGCCAGACATCGCCCAGCAGATTCGCAATCGCCGCCGGCTGCACCAGGCTCACGTCGCCCAGCGGCAGATCGCAGATGGCGCGCACCGCCTGCTCAAATTGGCCTGTGGCGCACGCCCGTTCACTTGCGTGATAGCTGTTGTGCGCACGCGGCGCCATCTCGTTCACCAGCAGCGCACCGTCTTTCGTCAAAAATAATTCAATCGCGAGTATGCCCTCGAGTTGCAGCGTGTCCGCAATCTCTTCCGCAATCGTGCGCGCCTGCGCTTCAATCGCCGGAGGAATCGTCGCCGGAATCACGCTCCACACCAGGATCTGGTTCTCGTGAAAGTTGGAGGCCGCGGGAAATATCCTCATCTCGCCCCGTGGAGACCGTGCCACCATCACCGAGATCTCCTGCTCCAGATCCACGGCGCGCTCTGCTACACACGGCTTTCCACCCAGATCACTCCACGCCGCCAGCACTTCGGCGGCGATATCACCGCCGGCAAAACCAATCTTCGCCTGGCTCTTGCCGTCATAGCCGCCCTGCGCGCTCTTCACAAAACATGGCCCGTCCAGCACGCGCAGCGCCTCGCGCAGTTCATCCAAAGAGCGCACGCTGCGAAACGGTCCCACCGGAAACCCATGCTTTGTCAGCCAGTTTTTTTGTTCGATGCGGTCCTGCACCACCGCCAAGATCTCAGCACTCGGCCGAACAGGAGCATGCCGCCGCGCGGCCTCCATGCTCTCCAGCGAGATCTGTTCGATCTCGAGCGTCACCACATCGCACCCACGCGCCAGATTTCCGGCCTGCCAAGCGTCGTCCCATCCACCCTGAAAACATTCGTCGACAACAAAACTCGCTGGGCATGCCGGATCGGGATCCATCACCTGCACACGATAGCCCAGCGACCGTGCCGCCATCGCTGTCATGCGCCCCAGCTGGCCGCCGCCAAGAATGCCAATCGTCGCCCCGGGAAGAATACTGCTCATCGCACCTTCGCCTTCGGCAGCGTCTGTGCCAGGACCTGCGTCTTCTGCGCTGACCGCCAGCGTTTTAGCTTATTCGCCAACGTCGCATCGTTGAGCGCAAGAATAGAGATCGCCAGCAACGCTGCATTCGCCGCACCCGGCTTGCCAATGGCCAGCGTTCCCACCGGAACGCCCTTCGGCATCTGCACGATCGAAAGGAGCGAATCGAACCCCTGCAGCATCGTCGCCGGAATCGGCACGCCCAGCACAGGCAGAACCGTCTTCGCCGCGATCATTCCCGGCAGATGCGCCGCACCGCCCGCTCCGGCAATGATGACTTGTACGCCGCGTCCCGCCGCACCCGCCGCAAACTTAAAAAGCAGGTCCGGCGTTCTATGCGCGGAGACAACACGCGCCTCATGCATCACACCGAACTCCGTCAGCAACTCTACCGCGACCTGCATTATTTCGTAATCGCTCTTGCTGCCCATCACAATAGAAACAAGTGGACCCGCCGCCTGCTTCCTCGCATTTGTTTTCGTCTGCACCATGCGAGTGATTATAACGGCAAGTCCACTCCCGGCAGTGGCCGCCAACCTAGACCTTCGCCCAGATACTGGCGTTCAGACAAGCCACTACACCGTCGATGACTTTGCCTAAACCACTCTGGAACCCGTCAGCATCTGCAATCTGCTTATTGCCCACAGCGTCAGCAAGATTGATTGCGGACCCAACGATTGAGAGCGCCGCATCCTTCTTTTGTGCCCCAGTCTGTGCTCCAGACAAGCTCTCTACCCCCTGGACCACGCTCGGCACCAAGGTAATACCGCGTAAAAACAAGTTCAAAAAATTCATTCTCATCTCCTTTTTATTTTTAACGTCGAAAGTGATCGATACTCAAATGAATCAGCGTCAACAGCACACCCATCGCGCCGGCCCAGCCCTTTACTCTCTGTAGCGAACGTTCGTGCCGCTCGACCCGCTCTTCCAGCATCGTCAATCGCCCCGGCTGTCCGATTCCCATCAACGCGCGCATCTGGCTCTTCAGCACAGACAGGTCCGCCAGCACCTGGCTCTCATACTCCGTCATCACAACTCCTGTTTAACTCGTTGGAAGATCCGTACCGATTACGCTGGAGAAACGCGAATACACCGGCGGAGTCGACGCATCGTAAGCCCGCACAAAATACTCCTCACTCTGCGCCGCGCGTGGAATCGTAAAACTCCGCACCGTGCTGCGCATCACCAGGTCCTGGTCCACGCCCGGTCCAAAGTCGCCGTCACGCCGCCGTATCTCTAAGCCGCCGCCAGTGACCGGGGCCATTCCCGCATCAACCTCCAGTGCCGTCGTCGAGTAGGATGTCAGCGTCAACTGCTGCAGATTCGCCAGCACATCACCCGGTGCACTTCCCGCACTCTGCGGAAGCAGCGCATCCGCAGCAACAGTCGATGAAAGCTTCATAGACAACGCTTCAGCCCAATCATTGGCAAAATTAATTGTGTAACTCAGCTTCTCAGGAGCACCCTGTCCATCTTCGATCGTCACACTGCGCACAATCGCTTCAACCGCGCTCATCCCATTGTCCACAGCGATTTGCAGCAGATCTCCCGGCCACACATCGCTGCTCTGTTGCAGATTCACCGCTGCATATCGCCCCGCGATTGCCGCCGCTCGATCCACAGAAAAGCTCAGGACTGCCGCCGCCGCATTTTCGCAGTCTGCAGAACTCCGTGCCACCGGAGCGCGCACACTGCCCATCCAACGTGCCGTCGCCGGCAAACCCACCGCAGCCTGTAAAGAAATACTGCTTGCATCAACCAGCCGAGCCACTGAGCGATCACTCGTCCGGTAGCTCACAGCGATCAATTCATTCGCAACCGGAATCCTGCCCGAATAAAAACCCACCTTCCCCTCAGCGGAGTATGTGCAGTCCACACCCTCACCGGCTACTCCAATCAATCGTGTCTCACTCGCAGAACCCGGTGGCGTACTTACCACCCATCCCGACCCATTCTGTGTAGCGCGAATATACCCGATCGTTCCCAGCAGATTCGTACTGTTCACCGGCGCAAAGCTGCATGTCGCCGGCGAGCTGCTCACCGCTCCGTCATACAACACCGTGGCCGGAGTACTCGAAGCCAGCCCCAGGTCCTGCAACTCAAAGACAATCGCCGCCGGCGCGCTTACCAGTCCACCACCAAACTCCGTCACACTCCCGGCAATCAGCGCGTAGTAGGTTTGCATCACCCGCTGCATCTCCACGCAGTGCACGCGCAGTCGCAGCGTATAGGTGTGCCCAGCTGTTACCGTAAACGGCGTACCCGTCTCACTCCCATTCACCAGCGGCGCCAGGATCGTATTGCCTCCACTCTGCCGTACTCTGAATCCAGCAAAGCAGTTCGCGATGCTCGTAGTCCCGTTGTAAATCCCAGCCAGCACACCGTCGCTGTCCACCGAGAGTTGCACCGAGCCGATCTCAAAGATCAGTGTCCCGCCAATCTCCATCCGGTCGATCGCCGTCAGCGTCGTCTGTCCGTCGTAGCCCGTTCCACCGTTCAACAGAAGTCCGCCGGAAGAAAATCTAAGATGCGATCCCGCATCGTTCACAGCCCACACCTGCGTATTGAAGACGCTCAGCCCGAAGCTATCGTTCAACAACGTCTTGTCCTTCACCTCCATCGGAGCATGCCGCATCTGGAAGACAGACGTCGTTCCATCCCCTAGAAAATACTCCGTCACATAAGCCGTCGGTTCCGTCTCACCGGTAAGCGTTATATCGTTCGCAAACTCCTTCGCCTCGCTGCTTACTAACGCAGCAGGATTCACCGTCCCGTCTCCCAGCGCGAAGCTATGCGTTGTGCTTGCCGCCGGCTGCATCACCAACGCTCCATCCAGCACGCGATAAGCCGCATACGCCGAGCCCGCGAGTGCGCCGGCATTGCTTGACCACGGCAGCGTCGTCTCCGGTTGATAGACTCCCACACTCTTCACCGTGCTTGCCACGCCGGTTGTTGTGAACAGTGTTCCATCCACGCGCGTCGTCAGTGTCTTCAGTAGAAGTCCGCTGCTCTGGGCGAGTCCTACTCCGCTCGTCGACACACCCTGCATATCCAGCAGCCACTCATCACTGATTGCGCGAAACTCGCTGCGGTAGACCGGCCCCGTCAATCCAGCTCCGCCATAAACCGCAATCGGCTCCGTCGCCACAACCCCTGTAAACAGCACCGTCCCGTTGTCTGCGAGTACCTGCACCCGCGCTCCGCGCACCGGGACCTTCCCGCCATCGTTACAGTCCACCATCCCAGCGCAGAAAGAAGGTGCGTTCAGCGTCCGCTTAATCTGCAATGGCTTCTCCGTGCAAATCGCAGTGCTGTAATCCAACGCACCCAGCCCATCCTGATTGTCTATCGTGATCTTCAATGCCACTCTCCCATTCAGATCTGCGACGTCGCTGCTGGCAGATACGTCCGGAAGCAGAGAACGCTCTCGCCGTCCAGCGCATCACTCACCGGCAGTGCGCGGAATGCTCCCGCCAAACCCCAGCGCGACAGCGGCTTCGTCAACGCGCTCTGCACCTCAGCCGCTCCCTGCATCGCTTGCAGTCGCGGATAATAAAAGATCACGCGGTCGCCCTGCTCGCCATCCACCACAAACAGCGCAGACCACTCCTGAAAGAAACTCCCGCCCTCACGGTCCACAAATCCGGCAATCGCCAGCACAGCCATCGCCGTCGTAGGTGCACCCGCAATCAGCGGCTCCGCCAGGACCAGGCTGTCCGCCGTAATCGCGATCACTCGTCCCGTGTTCAGTGTCACCCGTCGCACATAATTCACATCGCTGCCAATAGCAGTCGCCGCCGCCGGGCTTACATACGCCGCACTCACGCCGCTGCCCACAAACCCCGTTGCGCCCGTGGTGTAACCCACATCCACCGCGATCATCTGTCCCACGGCAAACGAACCCACATGCGCCGTTCCCACAGTCACGCTCGTCGCCGTCGATCCCGTCACCACAGCCACCGCCGTAGCACCCACACTGCCCGCCCCATCAATCGCCGTCGTCCCGGCCGTCACCGGAAGATTCATATGCTGCGATCCAGTAGTCAGCGCCATCTGCAACTTGCCCCAGCTCAGGAATTCAAGCCGCACAGTCGCCTCCAGCGTCTGTCTCACCTGGCTCTGTGCCACATTCGGACTGCCCGCAAGCAGCGGCTCAATCTTTGTTCCGCTGGCCCGTTCAAAACCCGTCACACTCCCCAGGTCCACCCACGGCGCAGGCGGCATATCCAGCACAAAGCGTCCATTCACCGCCGGATCAAAGATCGTCGGCGTACTCGTGCTTCTGTTGACGGGCGCAAAGTACGCGCGCACCTGCCGCCCCGTCGGCGGCATGGCCTTCAAAGGCTCCCCTGTTGTGCTCATTCACCCGGCTCCTCATAACTCGTAACGTCCACCCGCGCAACGCGCCCTACCCGCTCGGCATTCACGGCCATGCCCTCAAACACCGCATCGCCCCAGAAGATAGAACTCTGCATTAGGCTCGCCGGCATCGTTCCGTAGTTCATCTTGGCCGCCGCCTGCGGCGTCAGTATCTTCAGCAGCTCCGTATCCATCTCTGTCAGTGTGCGCCCGCGATCCATGCCTGCATTGTCGCTATCGCCGTCGGTGAAGTACTGTATCTCGCAACGCATCACCGCCACCGGCATCGCCTGCAGCGTATCTATCTGCAACTCAGTCCACCGCAGCAGAAAGACGTCCGCCGGCAACTCCGCACTCACCATCTCGTTCTCGATCACCATGATTCCCGGTCGCACCAAGCCCCGCACCACAAACGTCCTGTCCGGATTCACCGTCGCCAGCCGGCCACGCAGCGTCACATAAAACGTGTCCTTCGCATTCTTCATCTACACCACCTCGCTCAACGCGCCACGCACCTGCAACCGGTAAAGATAAGGTTGCCCAAAGATCTCCGACGAGCTCACGCCCATGATCTGCAGCAGTGTCCCGTTCACCACCACTCCTGCTGCCTGCGCAAACAGCACGCTCGTCGACGCATACCCCAGCGACCCCACGATCCGCAGGATCGTCGTCGCCGAAACCAGCAGCTCTGCCCGCTCGCCCTTCCCATCGGCCACCTTTGCCATTACGCGCCGATAGACCGCCGGCCCTATCGCAATCTCCTCAAACTGCGGCTCACTCAGCCCAAGCTGCTCTGCATCCGCCGCCGCCATCGCATTGCCCGGCACACGCAGCATCACAGCGCTCCCGCCCAGCGAACGCAGCAACGCATCCGCCACCCGCGCCGCTGCACCCGCTCTCCCATCCAGGTTCTGGCTCATACTCATCCCATCCTTCGCGACACATACGGCCGCAGCAGCGAGCGTACCTGGTCATCCAGCAGCGAATCGGAGAAGTACTGCATCTGCATCGTGTCCATCTTCGTCTTCTGCACATTGAATGCCGGCGTCGCCTGCGCATTCTTCACGATCTGCGCGCACGCAACCTTCACCGCATCCGGTAGCGTCGCCAATCCCGCCGTGTAGGTCACTTCCACTTCGTTATACGGAAGCCCCAGGATGTGCTGCGTCAGCGTCATCTCGCCCGTATCGCTGAAATAATCCACGGAGTTCACATCCACCGTCGTCCAGCTTCCCGGCAGAGAGAACGCCGCCCCAATCTCCTCCGCCATCGTCTGCGGCAACTCACCGCGCCGCGGTGCCGCAAAGCGCGCAAGCAGGCTCACCAGCGGGATCGTCGCAGGCGCTACCACCACCAGCGGCAGATTGCTCAGCAGCACCGTCCGCGCTCCCGCCGTCAGCCGCAACCGCTCCACATACTGCGCCGGATTCAGCGTCGTTCGCTGGCAGTACGAATCCATCAGCACGGACGCCATCGTGATCCAGTCATCGCTCGTCTCCGCCGTCAGCCCATACGTCGTGTACTCACTCGCTTGCAGATATCCCATCGCACATCCTTTGTTCTCTTTTTGTCATTCCGCAGCGCAGCAGCGGAATCTGCTGTTGTCGTTGCTGTTGCTTTTGTTGCTGCTGTTGCCTTTGTTCTTGCCTTTGCTGCTGTTGTTGCCTTTGCTTTTATGTTTCGTTAAGCCCACGGCTTCAGCCGTGGGAAGTGGGGCTTCAGCCCCACGGAGAAAGCCTTTGCTCTTGCCTTCCAGCTTTAGCCGCTGAGGGCACGCTTTTGCCTCTGGGGTAGGTCCGGGCTTTAGCCCGGACATTACATTCCGCCACAGAACCGGGCTTTAGCCCCCGAGGTAATTGCTTCTCAAACCCACCTACGACCAAAAGCCCGGGGCCGATGCACCTGCATCGGCCCCGCCACCGCGTTCTAGCGATCCACCAGCACCTGGTAGTGCGCGTAGCTCGCACCCTTCACCACCACGCCGCCGAACTTCACCACCACATACTGCGAAGCCAGCGAACCCGGTACACCAAGCTGGAACACACGCGGATTCGCATCGCTCAGCCAGTGGTACTCGATCAGGTCCTCCGTCACGATGTACGCCGGCAGCACTGCGGACCCCGAACCCGGTGTGCCCGTGTAGCTCAGCGTCCACTCCGGGATCAGCGGAATGTCGCCCGCCTGTGTCGACAGCATCTTCACCGAAACGCCGCCAGTGATC
>Ga0302310_10004532_pt1 | contig 10437 bp, 3 predicted proteins | sample III_Palsa_N1_2_FD_200451 | JGI IMG/M metagenome (GOLD analysis project Ga0302310, IMG submission 200451) | Peat permafrost microbial communities from Stordalen Mire near Abisko, Sweden - III_Palsa_N1_2 | ecosystem: Environmental > Terrestrial > Soil > Palsa > Peat permafrost | place: Sweden... | reverse complement strand
AACGACTTATCTGCCGCCCGCAAATCTCCCTTGGCATACAGCGCAAGTCCCTGGACCCTGCTCAAGCCGGGAATCGATTTTCCTTCCGCTTGCAATTCGTCAATCTTCTTCAGAACAGCATCGGAATGCCCTGTATCCACGTTGTGCCGAAGAGAGCGCACTATGGATGCGGGATCATCTGCCTGGGTCGTTGACTGAGCCGCGGCGCCCAAACTTACAACCGCTATTGCGGCGATCCCACTCAACCATCTCAATCTGTTCGACTGCGCCATTCTTCCTGCCCGACCCCTATAACTTTGACTTCAGCTACAAAAAAAGAGGGGTGGGAGGATAATACAACTCCTCCCACCTGCCCGTAATGAAGGCGACTTGTTAGAACTGCAGGTGAATGGTGAACTGCAGTTGACGTGGGTTGGTCGTTCCGCCCGTACCAGCCGGGAACGGTCCGCCGCCAATTGTGCCGCCCGAACCATCGACGCTGCCGCCGGGGTTGCCGAGGTTAATGTGATTGAATGCGTTGAAAGCATCCATGCGGAGTTGAACGGTGTACCGTTCGTGGAACGTCACGTTCTTCGTCAGCGACATATCGCTATTGAAGAAGTGCGGTCCCCAAGCAGTATTGCGGTTGACGTTTCCGATCTGATCCAGGCCTGGGCAAGTAAAGCCGCCCGTCGAAGCTCCTGCTGTGCAGAGGTTCGCGGCTACCGGTTTGAAGTAGGTAAGCGTCCCTCCAGCAAAGCCGTTCACGCCCATTGGCAGACCTCCGACGTTACCGTTCGGCTGGCAAGGCGCATCGCCTGGAATAACCGATCCGCACTCCGAGTAGCTGAGAGAGAACGGCAGACCACTCTGATAGAAGAACGTCGGGCTGAATTGCCACCCTCCGATAAACCCGTTGACGACACCGTTGACGCTACCGCCGAACGGTTTGCCCTTGCCAAACGGCAGTTCGTACAGACCATACGCCGTAAACGCGTTACGACGAATTGCCTGATCGTTGCCGATGACAGCCTGTTTGTTCCAGGTTGCGAACCCGCTTGCGTTGTCGGTGCCGACCTGATACGCATAGTTCGCGCTCATGCTCAGTCCCTTGGTCATGGTCTTCGTCAACTTCAGTTGAAGTGCGTTGTAGTGTGTGTCCTGATCATCACCGTAGTAGCTGATGTCCTGAGTCCACACGCATTGCCCGTTACAAGCCGGAAGCGTTCCGCCGGTAAAACGGCGAAGCAGCGTCGTGTTGGATGTTGCGCCCGAAGAACCGACTGCGACTGCACCGGTTCCACAGACAGCAGCAGAGTTGGTCGATCCAGTGATGCAGGTGCCGCCGGCCGGATCATAGTGCAATGCCTGCCCATTGACGCTGTAGTTGCCCGGCAGTGTAATTGCCGGCTCGTTTGGGTTGGTGTTGTTGCCATCGCCATCGCTCAGCGTATGCGTCCCCTTGTTGCCAACGTACGCAACTTCGAGGGTCATGGTACGCGTAATCGAACGCTGGATAACTGCATTCCAGGCATCAAGTGTCGGCAGCCGCATCGTAAACGGACGAGCCTTGACATTGACGGACTGGCCAATGGTTGTGGAGGTGCCAGGAATTGCTGCGTTGATCGCAATTCCGCCGTTGGAGTTGATTGTGGGAGACACGAAAGCCACCAGCGGGCTGGTCGCGTTGCCATAAGCTGAAGCGGTTCCGGCTACGCCTGGATTCGACAGGTTGAAAGCGTAGCTGGACGTGCTGCCAGTTCCGCTTAGCGACTGGTTCGCCAGAACAGGAATGTTCTGGGTCACCACGTGGCCGAAGGTGGAGCCGAAGACACCCAGATCGAAGCTGCGTCCATAGCCCATACGAATGACGGTCTTGTCGTTCCACTGGTACGCAACGCCCAGACGCGGGTTCCAGGTGTTCTTGGCAGCAGCAACGCCCATGTTCAGCGGGAGACCGCCTTCACCTGCCACATTGATGTAGCCGGTCTGGAGGTTCAGCAGAGCGCCATTACCCGCACCGTTTACACGTTCCGGAGCATAGTACTCATACCGCATGCCTGCGTTGACGGTCAGCTTCGAACTCGCACGCCAGGTGTCCTGCCCGTAGAAGAAGTCGCGGGGCTGAAACTCCTTTGCGTTCGTCTCGGAAGCAGACGCGCTGGTGTACCGGTTGAACTGGGTGACGTCGCCAAGAATGAAGGTGGCGAAGCCGAGGCCTCCGGTCGATCCATTGGACGTCGGTCCGTTGCCGAAGTTGTTCACGCCGGTCCGGTCCGAGTCGCTCGGTACGCGCAGATTGCGAGCGTAACGAAGGTCGACGCCGAACTTCACAGCGTGGTTTCCGATCATCTTGGTCCAGTTGTTTACAACCTGGAACTGATCCTCTTTCTCTTTCAGAGGGCAGTTGCAGTGATTCATGTTGAGGCCGGTGCCAAACTGTGGACCAGCATTTTGCGTGGTGGTGGCCCCTCCTGAAAGGTTAGTTTGGTTAAGGTCAGCAATCTGAATATCCGGAGTTCCGTAATCGACTGGGACAGTCAGCGCCGATGTGGAGCCGCTGATGTTTTCGCCGATGAACGGAAGGTTCGTGTTACCCGGATCGTTCTTGTGCGTGATGATGTCGTACCGGAAGTATCCGAGACGAACGTCGGTGGTCAGTTTCGAGTTGATCGAGATGTCGGTACCACCCGCGAATGAGTCGTTCGCACCTTGGGAGACACCACCGTATCCGGCGACACCCAGTCCAGGACCACCTGCAGGTCCGAACAGGCTGGCACCACTGAGCGTATCCGTGAAACGGCTGAATCGCCCGAATACGTGCATTCTCCCGCTGATCGTCGCGTCACCGCGAACGTCCCACTGGTTGCTGTTGAAGATTCCAGTTCCGCCGCCCGAGAAGTTATTTGTCAAACCGTTAAAGTTGCCGGCGGTGCTGATGTTGGGGGTGTACTTTCCGGCGAGCAGAAGCTTGAACAGATTCACCGCCTGCGGCGATACCTGGCTCAACGGTATGATGTTGTTCGTATAGGCAACCGGTCCATTGACGTTGCCATTCGTGGCTGGGTTGTTGTTATAGAGCTGACGGGTAACACCAGTCGCCAAATACTGGCTAAAGTCGCAGCCGGGCTGGCCGTTCGATGCATTCGTCGTGCCAGTGCAGCTATCGAGCGCGAGCAATGAGGGCACTGTTCCGACAGCGGATGATCCGATCTTCTGCCGAACGCCCTGATAGTCGCCGAAGAAGAAGATCTTGTCCCGCCAGATCGGTCCGCCGAAAGATCCGCCGAACTGATTCTTGAGCCCAGCAGGATAGCCCGCAGCCTTCGATACCGAGAAAGGATCGCGGGCCAGATTGGCATTGCCCTCACGGTTATCAAACAGTGTTCCGTGGAAGGTGTTCGAACCCGACTTCGTCTGTACGGTCTGAACCGAAGCCACCGCCTTGCCGAACTCTGCGTCGAAGTTCTGCGTTGCAATCTTCGCTTCGGACATCGACTCCGAGTTCGGGTTGATGACGATGATGCCCAGAATCGCATCCTGGTTATCGGTTCCGTCCAGCGTGTAGTTCACACCGCCGAACGCCTGTCCGTCGATCTGAATCTGCTTCGAACCCTGGGGGTTCTCAGATGCAGCGTGCGCCCACCCAAGCTGCACCGCACCGGGCAGCAACAGCTGCAGGTTGGCAAAGTTGTGATCGGGAATCGGAAGCTCAGTGAGCTCCGCCGCGGTGTATACGGTCGCCACGTCTGCACGGTCGGTCTTCAACTGCGGCACATCGCTCGCATTGACCTCGATCACCTGATCGGACGCCGCACCAACCGCTAGAACCGCGTTCACTTTAGGAGTCGTATCGGCAAATACGGGGAGAGACTTGATTTCGTATCCCTTGAAGCCCGCAGCTGTAACCTTGATGGTGTAGGAGTCTGGAATCAAGTGTTCCACCGTGAATTCGCCGGTGCCATTGCTGGTCAGCGTTACGGTCGTTCCCTTGGCCACGTCGGTTACGGTAATGGTCGCGTTTGGAATTGCCGCGCCCGTTGGATCGGTTACGGTCCCTTCAATCTGGCCGAAGACAGCTTGCGCCATCGCGCTATGTCCCCATGCCAGCGATGCCGCTACGACGCCCACGATAAGCAGCAGCCGAAGGTGCCGTATCAAGTTTCGTCTCATGTCACTCCTCCTTAAATCGTTCCTTGCTCTTCGCAATCCGGCCACATTCCACCCCTGTACCGCCAAACAGTATCGTGCGGACAGATCGCGGACGCCCCCATCCGCATCCAGATTTGGAACGGATGAAAGCGTGCTGCTGATTGCCGGGTAACACTACTAACTCGATAAACTACCTGTCAAGCCTTTTGTATGACAAAGAATCATATTTTTACTTATACCTGTAATGACATTTCATATTTGCGTTGCTGGCTTGAAGAAACATCACTAAAATCCTCAATAACTATCAAGTTTTGGGTGTTTGGTCCGACCTCTCCGCGGTGTGGAAATCTATCCTGATTGCCGTCTGCACACCTCAGAATTACTCAATTGACATATCAATTTAGCCTAAAGCTGTCTACCAATGCTATAGTTCTTCTCGTCGTTCCGGAGGAATCTTATGGCTTTGTCGTCTCTCTCCCGCGCCCACCCGTGGCGCATCAAATTTAGTCCCGTCGCCCTCTCCGCGCTTGCACTGGTACTCGCCTTCGCCACTGGCATCGCGACCCTGGCCGGCTCACCCGCCCGGGGCCAGGCGTCCGGCGATACGTGGTGGAAGCACGCAGTCGTATACGAGATCTACCCCCGCTCCTTCCAGGATTCGAACGGCGATGGCATCGGCGACCTCAACGGAATCACCCAGCGCCTCGGCTACCTCGAAGGCATCGGCGTCGACGCCATCTGGATCGCTCCCATGTACCCCTCGCCGCAGGTCGACTTCGGCTACGACATCTCGAACTACGAGTCCGTCGACCCCCAGTACGGCACCCTCGCCGACATGGAGCGCCTGATCGCCGAGGGCCAGAAGCATCACATCCGCGTCGTCCTCGACATGGTGCTCAACCACACCTCCGACAAGCACCAGTGGTTCATCGATTCCGCCAGCTCCCGCACCAACCCCAAACACAACTGGTACGTCTGGAACGACGGCATTCCGGCTGACTCGCCCGGAGTGAACGCGTTCCAGATGAAGTACGTGCAGACCAACCTCGAAGGCAGAAAGGTCGTCCCGCCGAACAACTGGGAATCGCTGTTCGGCGGCTCGGCCTGGGAGTGGGTGCCGGCCGTGCACCAGTACTACTACCACAAGTTCTATAAGCAGCAACCCGACCTTAACTGGAGCAATCCACTGGTTGAAAAGGCCTGCTTCGACGCAATGCGCTTTTGGCTCGATCGCGGAGTCGCCGGTTTCCGTCTCGATGCCATCCCAACACTCTTTGAGGACCCGAAACTGCGCAGTGAGCCTGTCCTGGCCGGAACCAACGCTCAAGGCGATCCGAATCTGCAGGAGATTTACACGACCAACCTTCCCGAAGTACACGACGTCATCCGCCGGATGCGGAAGATGGTCAACTCCTACTCCGGCGATCGCGTCCTGATCGGCGAGACCTATCTACCCAACACGGCCGAGCTTAACAAATGGTACGGCGGCGAAGCCAAGAACGAGCTTCAGCTTCCGATGGACTTCCTCGTCGGCTTCCACGGAGATCGTGACAAACTGAATGCCGATCTCTTCCGTAAGCGCATCGAGGAAGTTGAGACACAGGTCTATGGCTCGCAGCCGCTGCTCGTCTTCGATAATCACGATAACGTCCGCTCCATCGATCGCTACGGCGACGGCGTCCACAATGACCTTATCAACAAGGTCCTGGATACAGTCCTGCTGACAACCAAGGCCACTGCCCTCACCTACTACGGCGCAGAGCTTGGAATGCCGACCACAACGCCGACCCGCAAGGAGGATGTAAAAGATCCCATCGGAATCACGGGTTGGCCCAAGGAAAAAGGTCGCGACGGTGAGCGTACTCCGATGCAGTGGACGCCGGGACCGCAGGCCGGATTCAGCACCAATCCCAAGACATGGCTGCCCATCCCATCCGACTACAAGACGCTTAATGTAGAGGTCGAGTCGAAAGACCCGAACTCCGAACTAAATTGGTTCAAGCAGCTAACGATGCTCCGTCGCGACAACCCTGCACTGCATGACGGCAAGCAAACCATGCTCGACACCTCTAACCCCGATGTTCTCTCGTATGTACGCTCCACCGGCGCTGGTCCGGCGGTTGTCGTCGCGATGAACTTCACGGGTCAACCAAAGACAATCTCACTCGACCTGGCAGGCACCGGCGTCAGCGGCGCAACGGTCAACACACTTGCAACCGACGATGCCTCGCTCAAGTCAGTCCATTCACTCCAAAACATTACGCTACCGGCCTTCGCGAGTTGGGTCGCCAGCGTACAGTAGTCCCTCCGATAACCTGGTCCGGCGGCTGCAACTAAGCCGGGCCAGTAATTCTTCGATCGCAGCGAGTCTCCATGCGCCTTACCAAGATCTTCCTCATCCCGTTTACCCTGCTGCTGCCACTCGCCGCCACCGCCCAGGCACACGATGCTGCAACCGACCAGGCCGCGATCCGTCAGTACATCGCAAATAGCTGGAGCACCTTGTCTCGCTCTATGTCGGAGTGCAAATCCGTCGCGGATATCAAGGTTCAAACCACGCCGGTTTTGTATCTCCCGGCCGATCTGCCAACACCACCAGCGGTGGCTGCGATGCATGATGCATGCCACGTCGACATACGCCATCTACCTCGCGTGATTCATCACATCGATGAAGTCCATACTTCCGAACTGCCAGTCGAGGGACTTCTCTATCTGCCGAACCGATATGTCGTCCCCGGTGGCCGCTTCAACGAGATGTACGGTTGGGATAGCTACTTCATTCTGCTCGGCCTCGTCCACGATAACCAGACTGAGTTAGCTCGAGGCATGGTCGAGAACTTCTTCTTCGAGATCGAGCACTATGGCGCGATCCTCAACGCCAACCGCACTTACTTCTTTACGCGGTCGCAGCCGCCCTTCCTTTCGTCGATGATCCGCGAAGTCTACGAGCATCCCGCTGCCGGAGTGCAGCCCGACCAGAAATGGCTTGAGAAGGGGTATGCCTATGCGCAGCGTGACTACGAGCTTTGGACTTCTGCTCAGCACCAGGCCGGCACAACCGGTCTCGCTCGCTACCATGACCTTGGACCTGGTCCCGTGCCAGAGATGGCCGACGATTCAAGCTACTACCCCGACGTTATCCGCTGGCTGCTGGCCCACCCATCTGACCACCCGGAATATCTCATCAGCGGCCCCGCGAATCCGTCTGCCACCGAGGCCGCGGCACTCGCCAAGAGCAGCTGCGACAGTGCGACATCGAAGGTCTGCGCGCAAGCTGTCGTCGATGGGCATCGCCTCTCAGCCGCCTACTACAGCAGCGACCGCGCGATGCGAGAGTCGGGCTTCGACACCAGTTTCCGCTTCGGCCCATTCTCCGGTTCAACCGCCGACTATGCTCCCATCTGCCTCAATAGCCTGCTCTTCAAATACGAGAACGACATGGCACATTTCGCCACGCTGCTCGGTCGCAAAGCCGAAGCCGCGCAGTGGACCAAGCGCGCCGAAGCGCGCCATGCCGCGATCGACAAGTACCTGTGGGACGCGAAGGCCGGCATGTACTTCGACTATGACTTCGCCACCGGAACCAAATCCTCGTACCACTACCTAAGCACCTTCTATCCACTATGGGCCGGAGCTGCAAGCTCCGCTCAGGCCTCCGCTGTAGAGTCTCATCTCGACATCTTCGAGCAGCCAGGCGGCCTCGCACTCAGCGACGTGCAATCCGGCGTGCAATGGGATGCGCCTTTCGGCTGGGCCCCAACCACGTGGCTTGCTGTCTCTGGACTCGAACGCAACGGCTTTCATAAGGATGCCATTCGCATCGCTAGAAAGTTCGACGCAACGGTCCTCGAGAACTTCCAGCGCGACGGAACTATCCGCGAGAAGTACAACGTTGCAAGCGGATCAGCCAATGTAAAAGTCGCCGCCGGTTATAAGAGCAACGTCGTGGGCTTTGGCTGGACCAACGGCGTGTATCTCAAGCTGCAAGACATCCTGACCGCCGCTCACTAAGTCACCATCGTACTGTAACCATTTGCGTTACATATCCCGATCCTGCCGCGAATTGAATGTGTAACTGATCCCCAACGACTTCCCCGCCCTCGCATGTGATGTGCGCTGACGCATCGTTCCTGCGCAGTTGCAACAGCGATTCAGTCCCCGCAATCCCTTCCAGTTCCAAACGCAGTGACCTGCCCTGCACCTTCTCGCTTAGCACCTTCATCTGCGCAGTCCGCGCTCCACGCAGCGGCAACCCATGGACCACACCGACCTCTACGCCTGGCAGCGGCACTCGCTCAGTCTCACCACCTGACGACATGGTGACCTTGGGGCCGCTTACTGGATGAAGAGCGACCACCATGGCGGCAGCCTCGCGTTTAAACGTGAGATCCACTACAGAATCACCGACACGAAGCCGTTTCACCTCCGCGCCATCCCAGGCAGCGGGCAGATGCGGCGTCACCGAAACGGTATGCTTCAAGCCGTCAACTTCAATGCCGAACATCCCGCGCAAGACCGGAATGACTACCATCGCGGACGACCAAAGCTGGTGGCTGGTACTGCGGCCAAATGGCTCGAAGAAGTCTCCCGATAGAAGCTCGGTGACAGCTCCAACATCCTGTGCAACGGTCAGGTCAGCGTTCTGCATCGCCGCCTGATATCCCGCCAGCGGATTGCCAGCACGATATTGTGCCATCGCCGCCCATCCCGTATACAGTGGCCAAACGGAGCCCTGGTGATAGCTCATGGAGTCGTACAGAGGGTCGCTCGCAGCGACATCCCTTGCGCCCCAATCCGTCTCGAAGTCGTGCGACGCCCACCGGCGCATGCTCGCCGCAGCATGATCCAAACCGTGGCCGCCGTTCCACCAAGCAATCGCCGGGTAGACTGTTGCGGACGTGTCAAGCTTCCCTGCATTCCAGCTGAAACCATAGGCATCAGCGTCCGGACGGAAGTATTCGCGCTCGATCGTCGCATCCAATTTAGCAGCGCGCTGAGACGCGGCCTCCGCTCCGGCTCCATCGTCCAACAGCGTCTTCAACTCGGCCATCGCACGAGACGCCTGCTCATCCAGCAGCGCCAGGTAGATCTCCTGCTTCGGCATTCCCGGTGGCCAGCTTTCGACCCATCCCGTCCCCTGCGCGTTATCGTAGATGCCGTCGCCATCCGCATCGTGCGTCGTCTCAAATTGCCATGCCTTCTCCACTTGGTCGCGGTGCGCCCGCAGAAACGCGAGGTCGCCGCTGGCCCGCACATAGTCGAGCAGCGCGGTTAGGAATAGAGGCGTCGCATCCGCCGCGGCATACTCGTAGGGCAGCGCCTTCCAGTCCAGTTCATCCGCGGTCTGCGAGTACTCGTGCATGATCTTGCCATCTTCACGCTGGCGACGCAGAAGGAATTCCAACTCAGTACGCGACAACGCGAAGTCGCCATAGCTATTGATCGCGTACAGCGTGTATAAGGAGTCGCGCCCAAAAAACCAGCCAAAACCGGGCCTTGCCGAATCACCTGACGCATAATATCCTGCGACCAATCCCACTTCACCTTTGGCCGTCCGCGCCCGCAGCTGACCGATCGATGTCTCGGCCCAGCTAAGGTCTCGATTTAATCCAGAGTCCGGCGTAACGATCTCGGTTAGGCTCTTCTCCTGCATTCGATAACGCTCAACATGAGCTGCGTAAACCGTCGGGAGCTGCGCATCTAGTTCTTCTAACTTTGCCTGAAGTGCGGCGTTGGTTGCAGTAGGAGCCGTTGTCCCGACAGCCATCAGCAAGGGGTACATCTTATTGCGGTCGGTCTTCGGATCTACGTGCAGCCGGAACTCAAGCGGATGCGTCTGCGGACGTTCCTGGTACGGCGCCATCACTCCGGCTGTCGCGCCTGGCAGTTCCACCGCACCGTTGAAATCCGAGAAGTCGCTATGCAGCACATAGAATCCGGTGTCGCCCTGCTTGACCCACTCGGCGGATGGCTGTCCACTGCTCTTCACTGGCCACATCTTGCGCATCTCAGCCGTAAACCGAAAAATCAGGTCAACCGGACGAAGGGAATCAACTTGAAACACGACCACTGCGCCCGTCCCGTCGGCGGTCTCATCCGGTGCGAACATCGTCTGCCGCAGGGTTAGCGCGATGTGGGAGTAAGTGATCGTCGTGCGATCCGGCCGTACCTCAATTTCCCTAGCCATCGAGTTCAAGTCGATTGGAACAGGATACCCTTCAACATTCGCCTCGATAGTCAGATGGCTCAGCAGCTTGACCGGCAAGATCCATGCCTCAAACTCCCCCTGCTGCTGCCCGACGAGCA
>Ga0302310_10004530_pt1 | contig 10442 bp, 9 predicted proteins | sample III_Palsa_N1_2_FD_200451 | JGI IMG/M metagenome (GOLD analysis project Ga0302310, IMG submission 200451) | Peat permafrost microbial communities from Stordalen Mire near Abisko, Sweden - III_Palsa_N1_2 | ecosystem: Environmental > Terrestrial > Soil > Palsa > Peat permafrost | place: Sweden... | reverse complement strand
TCTCAAGGTCTACAAGCCCTGGCTCGACGCCGCTTTCATCGACGAGCTGGGTGGCCGCGCCGAGATGTCCGCGTTTATGCAGCGCTCAGGCTTTGCCTACAAGATGTCCGCCGAGAAGGCCTATTCCACCGACTCCAATATTCTCGGTGCGACTCATGAGGCAAAGGATCTCGAGCACCTCAACTCGAGCATGCGCATCGTCGAGCCCATCATGGGAGTCCCTTTCTGGCGGGAAGACGTGCCCGTACCTGCCGAGCAAGTCACTGTCCGCTTCCATGAAGGCATGCCCGCCGCGCTCAACGGCGTCGAGTACCCCGATCTCGTCGAACTGTTGCTCGAAGCCAACCGCATCGGCGGCCGGCACGGGCTCGGCATGTCCGACCAGATCGAAAACCGCATTATCGAAGCCAAATCCCGCGGCATCTACGAGGCCCCCGGCCTTGCCCTGCTCTTCATCGCCTACGAACGCCTCATCACCGGCATTCATAATGAGGACACCATCGAACAGTATCGGGACAACGGACGCAAGCTCGGCCGCCTGCTCTACCAGGGCCGCTGGTTCGACTCTCAGGCAATCATGCTGCGTGAGTCCGCCCAGCGCTGGGTAGCCAAACCGATCTCTGGCGAAGTCACGCTCGAGCTACGCCGGGGCAACGACTACTCGATCCTCAATACCGAATCGCCGAATCTCACCTTCCATCCGGAGCGACTCAGCATGGAGAAGACCGAATCCACGTTCTCCGCGCGCGACCGCATCGGCCAACTCACTATGCGTAACCTGGACATCGCCGATACGCGCGAGAAGCTCTTCACCTACGCCAGAACCGGTCTTCTCACCCTGAGCCGAGGCAGTGACATGCCCCAGCTCGACAGCGGCCCCAACACCGCGAAAGACAAGGAATAACCTGAGGTACGCTTAAGCAATGTTCAACGAACAGCAATCCGGGAAGATGTGGTCAGGCCGCTTTCGAGAGCCTCTCGATGCGGAGTTTGAAGCCTGGCAGCGATCGATTGTCTTTGACTGGCAGCTCCTGGAAGATGAGGTAACTGCCAGCAAGGCGCACGCTTCGGCGCTGGCTGCAGCGGGAATTGTCACTCTAGACGAGTTAGAGCAACTTCGCAGTAGTCTGGATGCGATTGCTGCGGCTTACGCTTCCGCTGAGGGCCCAGTGCAAGTGCGCGATCATGCGGTTGCGGAAGACATTCATCACTATGTTGAGCTGGCGCTTACCGAACGGATTGGCTCGCTCGCGCTGAAGCTTCATACGGGGCGCAGCCGCAACGAGCAAATCGCAACGGATCTGCGGTTGTATATTCGCAAGCAAATCTCTCTGACCGTGGAGGCGCTGGCCAACTGGGCTCTTGCGTTCGTTGAAAAGGCAAAGGCTCAAGGCGATGCGGTGATGCCGAGCTATACGCATCTGCAGCGCGCGGAGCCGGTATTGGTTGCGCACTGGCTGCTGGCCTATACGCAGATGCTTCTGCGGGATATTTCGCGGTTGCAGGACTGCTCGGCGCGGTTGAATTACTGCCCGCTGGGCTCTGGCGCCGTCGCTGGAGCTACGCTTAAGCTCGATCGATGGATTGCCGCGAAGGAGCTTGGTTTTACTGCTCCAACAGCAAACAGCATGGACGCTACGAGCGATCGGGACTTTGTTCTGGAGTATTTGCAGGCTCTTACCCTTGTCGGGCTTCATGCGAGCCGGTTTGCGGAAGAGGTCACTTTGTTCGCTACCGCAGAATTTGGATTCGTCGAGTTGCCCGAAGCTTTTTCAACTGGATCCAGCGCCATGCCGCAGAAGAAGAATCCCGATTTGACTGAGCTGGTACGGGCCAAGGTTGGACGCATCCATGGAGCTGCAGCCGCGGTTACACTACAGTTAAAGGGGCTGCCGCTGGCTTACAACAAAGATATGCAGGAAACGCAGGAGCCTGCCTTCGCAGTGCGGGGTACGGCGCAGATGCTGGGGCTGCTGGCTCGCTTCACTGCCGCGCTCAAGTTCAATGCGGGGCGCATGCAGGAAGCAGCGCAGAGCGGTTATCTGAATGCGATGGCGGCCGCTACGTATCTTGTTCACAAAGGAGTTCCCTTCCGCAAGGCGCATGAAAAGATTGGGAATGCGGTGCGGTTTGCGCTGGAAAAGGGCGTGGAGTTGAATGGTTTGAGTCTGGACGAACTGCGATCGTTTGGCGAGGAGTTTGGCCCTGACTTCTATGATGCGATCACGCTGGAAGCGACCCTCGATTGCCATGACGTAATAGGTGGCACGGCTCGGGACCAGGTTCGCGAGGCTCTGGCCGCAGTGGAAGAGCGAATTCATGCGGTGTTGAGCTCGGTCACGCAAAGCGCGGCGCAGGAGGCAGTACATGCTGGTGCGTAAGGCGCGCCTTCAAGACGCTTCGAATGTCTTCGAACTGGTGAACAGCCTCAGCGGCGATGGGACTTTGCTGAAGCGGCACTTCGCAGAGATATGCGAAAACATCCGCGATTTTACCGTTGCTGAGTCGAACACGGGTGTGTTTCTCGGCTGCGGCGCGCTGCATCTGTATGGGCCGCATCTCGCTGAGGTGCGATCGATAGTCATGAAGCCGGGCGCCAAGGGCCAGGGTGCCGGCGGGCGCGTGCTGAACGCGCTGATTGAAGAAGCCGAAGAGCACGGAATTCAATCTGTGTGCCTGTTCACGCGCATCCCCGATTTCTTTTTCAAATATGGATTTCGAACCGTAGAGGATAAGGCCGATCTTCCCGATAAGGTCTTCAAAGATTGCCAGAACTGCCCTCGGTTGCACCGATGCGATGAAGTCGCGATGGTACGCGGGAAGATTCCAAAGATGTCGATCTTAGGGCCAAAGCAGGAGGCTCGCGAACTGGTGCGGCTGGGATGATCGGCAGCCCTTGGGCGAGTTCAAACGGCATGGACAATGGCACTGGCGGAGTCCTTGTCCTCAATCAGGATGGCAACTCTTTTTTTGTAGCGCGATGCATAAGAACGGAAAGAAGATGACGATAGCATTGCCTGGAGGACGCCATTAAAGCTCGCATGCGATTGGGTGACCTGCTGATTCAGGCAAAGCTTGTCACGTTCCAGGACGTAAGGAAGGCTCTCGATATACAAGGGGAGCGCGGCGGCCGCCTCGGCGATCATCTGGTGGCATCAGGCGCCATTGCGCAAGATGCCCTCGATGCCTTTCTTCATCGCATGCCTTCCGAGCCCACAGATCTGGCTGCGACCAAAATCGACTCGGCCGAATTGATGAGCCTGCTGCTCAAAGTGATCTACGTCGATCATCTGGAAACTGTCCGCCATTTCATCGACGCGTTCAAACTGCCGTATTCGCTGGTGGCGGATCTAGTACGTATGGCCGTTGATCGCGGGTTGTTGCATACTCTGGGCGCGCGCGATTCAGACAGTCCGCTCGACATGTGCTATACATTCACCGACGGTGGACGGCGTTGGGTTAACGATGCTCTCAAACAGCTCCGCTATTCCGGACCGGCGCCAGTCACAATCGATGAGTTCAACATGCAGGTGAATCTGCAAAAGATCACCAATGAGCTGATCACCTTCGATCGCATTCGTGGCGCCCTGGGTTACCTCACGGTTGAAGATCGAATCATCGAACAGAGCGGACCTGCGCTGAATTCGGGACGGGCCATGCTCTTGTACGGGCCGCCGGGAAATGGAAAAACCTCTGTTGCGCTCAGCTTTGCGAACGTATTCAGCGATGTCATCTACGTGCCATACTCGGTCATCGTCGAGGGCCAGATCATTCGCATCTACGACCCGAGCATTCATACCTTGCTGAGTGCGGATGAATCGAGCCACGATCACAGCCTGTCTTTCACGAGGCGCGAGGAGTACGACGCGCGTTGGGTTCCCTGCCGGCGGCCTTTTGTCGTGACTGGCGGCGAGCTGACGCTGGAGATGCTCGACCTGAGATTTGATACAGCGGCCAATCTCTATGAGGCGCCACTTCATGTGAAGGCGCTGGGTGGATGTTTCTTGATCGACGACTTCGGACGCCAACTGGTTTCGCCGACGAACCTGCTTAACCGCTGGATTGTTCCGTTGGAAAGCCGGGTCGATTATTTGAAACTGCATACTGGCAAGACTTTCACCATTCCATTCGAAGAGATGGTGATTTTCTCGACCAATCTGGAACCGGAAGACCTGATGGACCCTGCTTTTCTGCGCCGCCTACCTTATAAGATTGAGGTAGCCGGTCCAAGTGTTGAGATCTACACCCGGATATTTGAGAAGGAATGCGAGCGGCAGGGATTGACGCCTCCCGGTGGAATGATGGACTTCATCGTGCACCAGATCACGGTGGAAAAGGGGCTTGAACTGGCGGCCTATCAGCCAAGGTTCATTGTCGACCAGGTTGTCGCTACATGCCGGTTCATGAAGCAGCCGCCGCATTTTGAGCCACGGTTTATTGAATACGCACTCGACAATTTGCGGGTGCGACGGCATGCAAAGGCCAAGGCGCATACGTCGGCTTCGGTTTGAGTGTGAGTTGCGACAGTAGCACTTCGGGACTCAGCTTGCTTCCTTGGAGGCTTCGCGCAGTAAGCCATCAGCAAGCGCGGTCCATTCGTCCGCAAGCTTGGAGCGATGATAGCCGCGACCGGCCAGGCGATACCAGTAATCTGCGTTCCACTGCTCCCCTTCTTTGCGATGCAGATATGCGTGGACTGCCATGCCGCTCTGGGTCTCTAATTCATCGACCAGTTCATGCGCCCGCGACCACTCACCTTTCGCGTCCCACCAGAGGGCCAGGAGCGGAGGAGAAAGCTCCGCTGGAGGAGTTTCGTTTGTGACGCTGGATCTAAATTCCGCAATCTTCACTGCCGTCCTCGTCTCAGGGAAATTGTACTTCCGAGGCGAAAAATCGGGTGTTCGTAACTTTCACACCTGCTTTTCGCCCGTCTTACAAGCAAGTTGTACGGGTGAGCCCGTAGGTGGAAGTGCTGTTGAATCTGGAAGATTTTAAGATGAATGTGACGGGGAACACAGAGGAACGAGATTTTCTCTGCATAGACTCGAAAACGGAGAGGTCGGAGTTGCATCGGTTATATTGCAATCCAGACTGAATCGGTCGTATACTTAAGTACGACTGTTCTGGTCGTAATTCTTTGGTTCTACTTCCCTGGACGGAGTCTTCTCCTGAAAAACCGGGGTGAAATCTGGAGCGCGGCGGTTGCGAGTGCTGAGCGAACTCGAAGTGGGCGAGACTGTTCTGGTGGTGGCGCTGGACTTGCCTCCGGGCGTGGGGAACCATCTGATGTATATGGGTTTTGTCCCAGATGCGCAGGTGAAGGCGTTACATCGCGCGCCTGCTGGCGATCCGACTGTCTACTCGGTGGACGGGATTGAGATTGCTTTGCGGCGCGAAACGGCGAAGGCGATTCGGGTTGCAGCCATTCCTGAGATGAATCAGGCCGTCGAGAAACTGGTGTCGAGTTCAGAAGGCGATTCAGCGCGCGAATTGACCGAGGCAAATCGATGAGCGAGTGCTGCGCGCCGGTTGCCTTTGAACCCCCTATTGAAATACCAGGTTCCAAATCTGCTGGAGCTTTGCACACGATCGCACTGATCGGGCCGCCAAATTCAGGCAAATCCACTCTTTTCAATCGGTTGACGGGACTCCGGCAGAAGGTGGCCAACTACCCTGGCGTCACTGTGGAACAGCGCATGGGACGCATGGCCGGGATTGGCCGCAATGACCTGGTGTTGATCGATCTGCCGGGCATCTACTCGCTGGATCCGTATTCCGAAGATGCGCGGGTTTCAATCGATGTGCTTGAGGGCCGCATGCCGGGCACTCCCAAGCCGGACGCGGTGTTGCTCGTGCTGGATTCCCTGCATCTCACGCGCCAGTTGATGCTGGCTGCTCCGGTACTTGCGCTCGGCTTGCCGACGATGGTGCTGCTGAATATGAGCGACCTGATGGACGCGCGCGGCGGAGTTGTCGACCCGCTCAGGCTGGCTCAGGAGCTTGGGGCCCCAGTGGCGCTGGTGAGCGCTACGAAAGGGACGGGCCTCGATGCGATTCAGCTTTATCTAAACAGGCATTCCAGCAAGACCGAAAAATCACCTTTGATGTTACCCGTTCTGGGCAATGCGATGAGCACGCATCGCTGGGCCGCGCAGGTAAGCTCGCGGACCGGATATCGCGCGCCACTTTCTGCGAAGGCAACCCGCCGGGTAGATGGGGTGCTGCTGCATCCGGTGTGGGGACCGCTGCTGTTCCTGGTGGTCGTGTTTTCAGTTTTTGAAGTGGTCTTCTCGATTGGACAGCCGCTCAGTGATGGACTTGGAGATGTGCTGGCCAAACTCGGGACATTCGCGACGAATTTCCTCCCCGCTGGATGGATTCGTTCGCTGGTCTTGGATGGTGCGTGGAAGGGCGTCACTTCCGTGCTGGTGTTCCTGCCCCAAATTCTGTTGCTGTTTTTGTTTATCGGAGTGCTGGAAGATAGCGGCTACCTGGCTCGCGCTGCGCTGATTGCAGACCGGGTTATGCGATCGATCGGGCTGAATGGAAAGGCGTTCATTCCGCTGCTCTCCGCGTATGCCTGCGCAGTGCCGGCGATCATGGCTACGCGAACGATCGAGAACCGACGCGACCGGCTGGCGACGATTCTGGTTACGCCCTTTATGACCTGCTCCGCGCGGTTGCCGGTATACATGCTTTTGATCGCTGCGTTTATCCCTAACATCGCATTTGCGGGCGGATTGATCGGCCTCAAGACTATCGTAATGCTGAGCCTGTATCTGATTGGATTTCTAGCAGCGCTGGTTACGGCACGGCTGCTGAAGAGTTCGATCTTGAAGTCGAGTGAGACACCTTTCATTCTGGAACTACCCCAATACCGGATGCCCACATTGCGTTCGCTGAGTTTAAGGTTGATGGATCGGGCCAAGGTCTTTCTGACTCAGGCAGGGACGGTGATTCTCTCTGTCACACTGGGACTTTGGGTGCTGGCGCATTTGCCTGTAAATGGTGGACACGCTCCGGAGTTGGCGGAAAGCGTGATCGGGCGCCTTGGTCACTTCATTGAGCCCGTGATTGCGCCGCTCGGCTTCAATTGGAAGATTGGGATCGGATTGCTCTCAAGCGTCCTGGCGCGTGAAGTGATGGTTGGCACGATGGGCACCCTGTATGGTGCGGACCCCGCAACGCAATCGCTGAGCCTGCAGACTGCGCTTCACCATGATCTGCCATTAGGCGGCGCAATTGGGCTGATGGTCTTCTTCGCATTTGCATTGCAATGCACCTCGACAATTGCGGTCGTGCGGCGTGAGACGAATAGTTGGAAGTGGCCTGCACTCCAGTTCGTATATATGCTGGTGCTGGCTTACGGCGCAGCGTTTGTTACCAATTACCTGGTGACGGCAATTTGGGGATAAGTCGAACTCTCAGCCATTCTGGCACGCGATAGCGAGTTCTTCTTCCCCGTTGCAAATCCCCTCGTCCGATTGCAGAATTTGCATCATGCAGTTGCCGCATGCATTCTCCTAGAATCTCGTTGACACTAACTTTCTTTGTGGCTAGCATCCTCGCACGCTGAATATCTGCGGATTCAATGCGAAGAAGGATGGAGAGATTCTATGCGCAAAGCACTATGCATTCTCACGATTTTCGCTTCCATTAGCCTGGCACCCGGTGCGATGTCGGCTGCGACACAAAGCTATGACGCCATTTATGTTTTTGGCGACAGTTATTGCGATGTGGGAAATATCTTCATTGCGACTGGAGGCGCGGAGCCGGCTGCGCCTTACTACCACGGCCGCTTCTCCAATGGACCAATTTGGATCGAGCACGTTGCCGGAGGTATGGGATTGCCAATGTTGCCGTACCTTGCCGGCGGTACGGACTATGCGTTTGGCGGAGCCTTTGCGACTGCGCCCCAATCGATTCCGGGCGGAGGAACTATTCCAAGTGTGCCGGAGCAGGTTGGGCTTTACCTAAGTGGCCATCAAGGCAAGGCAGACCCGAATGCGCTGTATGTGATCGAAGGCGGCGGGAACGACATTCTGGACGCGACAGGGGGCTCTCCGGATGAGTTGGGTTTCAAGATTGCGGCAGCGCTTGCTGGCAGCGAATTGGTGTTGCGGCAGGCCGGGGCAAAGCATTTCGTTATCCCAAATCTCTTCAATGTCGGATTGATCCCCGCGGGACAAGCAAATGCCGCGTTTGACCTGGCGGCGGTGAAGGCGGCGAACAAGTATCTCAATGATTTTCTCGCAGTCGAGGACTTGCTCGAAGGCGTCCGTATTCTTCGCCTCGATGTATTCAGCCTGATCCAGTCATTGGAGACGGATCCCTTTCATTACGGATTTACAAACGTCACGAGTCCTTGCTTCACTACGACGACATGCGCCGACCCGGATCATACGTTCTTCTGGGACACACATCATCCAACGGAATTCGGGCAAGACCTTTTCGCGGTAACGCTGGAGGTTGTGCTGTCTCAACAACCCAAGTAGCTCTCTAGGAAGTTGGAGCGCGGCAAAAGAGGAGTTTCCCGTGAAACTCCTCTTTTGCTGGTGCGATGTACGGCGGTGTATTGCGACTTCCCTGTTCCGGCTTGGCAGTCCGCATGCTACTTGCCCAGATGAACATTGAGCACGGCTGCAAAGCCAACCGGATGGTGTCCATAGGTCGAGACTAAGGGTGTCGGTGTGGTGTAGAGCGTGGCCTGGGCTCCGAGCTCGTAGACACTCCAATGATTGCTGTAAAGATGATGGGCGTAGCCGCCGGTATATGCCAGGACGCGGCCGATAACGGTTTCTTCGATTGGGGCTGCGGCGCCAAGCAGGTCTGTGGTGCGGTCTACGTTTTCTAAGCGTGTCCAGATCGAATGTCGATCATGCAAGTGGTCCGTGGCCTCGAAGAGGTAGCCGTTGGCGTTGGTTGGGGTGTCGATGGTGTGGTTGCGTCCCCAGAGTGCGAGAGCATCCAGCGAGTTGGATCGCCAGGTGTGATGGTAGGAGATCGAAGCTGTCTGGCGGAGCACGTCCTCTGCAGGGTGTTGGGCCTCGGGAGAATGCAGATGACCGATGGAGTATTGCGCTGACCAATCCCGGGTTGGGGCGAGCGTCAAGCGGGTTGAAAAGGAGTCGAGGCCGCCCACGGAGATGATCCAGCGATTCTCGCTTGGCTCGCGGCCATGGAAGCCCGAGGCCTCGATGCGCAGCTTGTGCAGTGTCAGACCACCGGTGAGGACTTCGTCAGCGATGTGAGTCGAGTCCTCGAGATGATGGCCGAGCGGAGCAAGTGGATCTTCAGAGGCAGATGCCCGATGAGGAAAAGCGACTGGTCCCAGCGCGGGATCTCCGACGGGTGCGGCATAGAGAGACACGACGGTCTCTTCGGCAAGTTTGTGATCGTAGAGGGCCGCGATCTCCATGAACAAGTTATGCGGGTGCTGGCCGTCAACGATGGGTTTGCCAAATGCAGTTTCGCCTTGCTGGAAGAGCTCGGGGTAATAGCGCCCGGAGATGGTGGCGGGTTCGAGGCTGAGCATTGCGCGCAGGGTCAATTCGCTTTTACCGAACTGCCGCTGGGCCATGGGCATGATCCAGTTTGCGGAGAAGAACTTGTCGTGGCCGCGCGGGCCGCTTTGCTGCTGCTCGGCGATGGAAGCCTGGCCGTGGAGCATGAGCATCCAATCGCCGCGCATTTGCATGAGCATGGCCGGTTCGGTGGACTCGGGCTCGACATCGGTGCCGGATGTGGTGTGGCGAAGGACGTTATCGACGAGTGTTTCCGTTGGACCGCCCATGTTCATAGTTGTCATATCGGCGTGCATGGGCTGGCTCTTGTTTCTACTCGACTGATCTTCCTGCTGATCGCCGTAGGGCACAGTGGCCGGAGACATTTGCGACAGCGCGGGTCGCAGAGACACAAGTGTGATCGATACGAATACGGCAATACGCAAGAGCGGACGAGAGAACAGGATGCGCGGCACGGGGATTCTCCTGATTGGGGGCATGAATGCACTTCATGCGCGCGAGAAGCTGCTGGCCTGACCGGCGAGATCAAGACCAGATGTTTTCGCAGTTCAATCAGAAGGAATCAGGTTCTAAGAATGGTCGCGGGAAGGTGAATGGGGGGATTGGCGCTGAAGTGAGCCAGGGCAGTGATTGGCTGCTGCATCGCCATCCAACCCGCCGGCGAATCCAGGAAGACCAAGTCACCGTTGAACTGGTCTCTGGAGGCCGTCGTTGTCGGCACTGCGGGCTTGGGAGCGGCGTCGGATTGACAGCAGGAGGTCGACAGCTCAGCTTGAGCAGCGCAGCAGGAGTGGTCCGCCTGGTGATTCGAAGCACAGAAGACCGGCACTGGGGCAAGCAGCGAGACTATCGCCGCCAAAATCACGAAAATCTCCCCTATGCGCTTCATAGCTTCAGTCTATAAGACGCTCAGCATCT